>ERZ857955.772-NODE-772-length-32312-cov-6.390241_pt1 | contig 32312 bp, 10 predicted proteins | sample MGYA00519956_ERZ857955 | MGnify/ENA primary metagenome ERZ857955 (study PRJEB31778, sample SAMEA3449378) | human gut metagenome | biome: human gut; feature: human-associated habitat; material: faeces | place: United Kingdom | collected 2010/2012 ...
GGGGCCGGACGTAAACAGGCCTAATGCGACATTACGAATGTGATAGTTGCAAAGCCTGCGACTTTTAGTCGCAGGTTGTTTACGGCCGGCACTCTCGGCGCCAGCGCCATTTGGATCGGTCTCGTTGAAGGTATCGGCGAAGGTACGGCGCTGATAGCCAAAGTCTTTTCAGGCGTCGTAGCCGATCGATTCGGGCACAAGAAGCGCCTGGTGTTTGCAGGTTACTTTCTGGGAGTTGTCTCGAAACCGGTCTTTGCTTTGGACGGTTGTATGCCGGTTGTTCTTGCCGCTCGCTTTTTCGACCGGATCGGCAAAGGTCTCAGAGGTGCACCACGAGACGCCATTGTGGCAGACGTCACCGATGAAAGCATCCGAGGCGCAGCTTACGGACTCCGGCAGTCGCTTGATGCCGCCGGCGCTTTTGTCGGTCCTCTGATTGCTACGCTGCTGCTTTTGCTTTGGACAGAGGATCTGAGAAGTATTTTCTGGATCGCGCTGATTCCCGGGGCTGCGTGTCTGCTATTGATATTGATCGGCGTCGAAGACAATGTCACGGAAACAAAAAGCACGAAGCGGATCGAATGGAACGAAATCGGCAGTGTCATGACGCCTGCCTTCCGACAACTGGTAATTCTGGGCACGCTCTTTTCGCTGGCACGCTTTTCCAATGCCTTTATTGTGCTCAAAGCTGCAGATATCGGTATTGATCAAGCCTGGATACCGATGATCATTGTGCTCATGAATATCGCCTTTTCTCTATCCAGTTATCCGTTCGGAATGCTCGCCGATCGACTCAATCCGATGAGGCTGTTGGCTTTGGGCATGGTTCTGCTGGCACTTTCCGATTTGTTGTTTGCCTTTGCTGCAAACACTGCTGTTTTGATCCTCGGTGTCGTTCTGTTCGGAATGCATCTCGGCGCCACTCAAGGAATCTTTTCCGCTATCGTTTCCGAAGTGGCAGTTTCTCATCTGCGCGCGACTGCCTTTGGCGTATTCAACTTTTTCTCGGGTATCGCTTTGTTGGTTTCAGGCCTTGTTGCGGGCGGCTTGTGGGAGTTGTTCGGTGCGCAGTACTGCTTTGCCGGCGGGGTGGTCTTTGCCGTCTTGACGCTCGTTCTGATTCAAAGATTTCGTTTCCTGGCCGTGCGGCAGTAACAAATGCCGGTGCCATGGATAGAAGTACAGTTTCGCAAATTCAAAGAAAATACCAATGCTCATCCCAAGTTTTGGTTCACAATGACAGTAAGCCGAGATCGGTGATACTTGAAGGAGAGTTATATGATCAGCAGACGATTGCTCATTACCGGTTTCGCCGCCGCTGCGGCGTCAGCGATCGCTCCGGCAGTTATGGCCGCCGGTGACGGTGGTTTCGGCGATCTTTTGGGCGGACTGGCTGATGCAGCATCTCGCCGTTACGCCGAAAAATATCGTGACGATGCCCGCTGGGACGGCAAGTACTACTACGATAAATACGACAACCGCCGTTATTCCCGCAGCGAATGGCAGCGTGAAATTCAAAGACGCGCCCGCGCTGAAGAAGAAGGACGTGATTGGCGCGACAGCAAGCGTCGTGCCTGGGAAGAAAAACGTTACGGCAAGAACTATCGCAAGTTCAAGAAAGAACAGCGTCGTGATGAAAAAGATCGCCGCAAGGATGACCGTCGCGATGCCAGAGAGCGTCGTCGCGATGAACGGGATCGTCGAGACGACAATCGTCGCCGTGACAACCGTTAATCCGTTACTTCACAACTAACTATTGCAACGGAATCTGAGACTCTGTCGTTAGCGCGCCAGGGTCTTTTTTTGTGTTCGACAATCCGTAACAGCCATGGCTATGGTTCGGGGAAAATATTAATGTGACCTGTTGACGGACATCTTTTGCGCAGGCACCTGATAGAACGCATTCTCGGAGAGCGCTTCGGCATTCGGAACATCCTGCAAAGACAAGTCAATCGTATAAGCGCCCAAGAAACGCTCCGCAAAGTATGCGCTGTAGATCGGTGAATTCGGAGACAGCGACTCAATTCGCACGGCTCCCAGCGAATGGATAAAGTCACCGTTTTCCAGTGCAATGCCTATGTGGCGCACGATGTTGTCCCCGGCTTCGTTTTTCTTTCCGAAAGCAACAAGACTGCCTGCCGGGATATCTTCCACAGAACGCACAACCAGTTTTTCAGCCTGAGCAATCTGTTGATCAGCGTCCCGGCTGAGTATCACACCGTTAAGCCGCCACACCAGCGACACAAAACCGGAACAATCCACGCCATTGGTGCTCGTTCCGCCCCATAGATACGGAGTTCCGAGAAGTTTCTTAGCATTACCAAGCAGGTGACGGACAAAAGTCTGCGGGGCCTCCTTTCGGACTCGGTCATAAAAGGCGAAATACGTGTTCGCCTCCCTGACATCGATTGTTCTGAGAAAACCTGAATTTCCGTCCGGCAGCTGGGCCCAAACCCGTTTACCCTGCTTTTCAATCAAGCGAAGGATGCTGCCGGCGGTAAGCGGAGCCAGAACCGTTCCGTTTTCATCTGTAAGCGTTGTGGAACGTGCGGTCACAACCACACGCCGCGAGGCGTTCCAGTCCGAGAGTTCTTGTTCGGTCATACGAGCAATTTGCAGCCGATGAACCCAGCCGATATAGCCGTCGGGCATTTGCACGCGCCAAAACGGAGCCTTGAATTCGAGAAGACGTAACGGCGTGCCGGCCAGAGCCTGCGTTGTTGCAGCCACCGCAAATCGAGGTTCCTTTTTGACGGTCGCTACGGAAACATTCACAAGTGCCCACGGCTTATCCCCTATTTGCGCATTGTCTTGCGGAAGCACCGTCACGCGAACGTCAACCGGCATTTTCTTTGCGTGCAGTCGGCTATTGAGTTCGTCTAGTGCCTCTTTGCGATCTGTCTTGCCCTCGATCGTCCAACCGTCAGACGTCTCATTGACCTTGACTTCCCAGACGGACAGACGTGCATCTGCGGCATAGATGTTTGCAACATCGGCAACCATTTCGGCGAGTTCCGAGTCAATTGAGGTCGTGACGCATGCGCAACCGGCGACACTGAGGCAACCGCTCAGAAGCAAAAGTTTGGAAAAACGCGTGACAGCAAGCATGTCGTTCTCAGACCTGATGAATGATGTTTTTGCAATTTTCGGCACGATGCCTTTTTTGACGAAACGGCCTTCTTGCCGAAAACGTCGACAGTCAGATAAGCCTCATTGATCTTACTTACGCTCAGAGCATCGAGACAACCTGTTTAGAGCATTCTTACTCACCCGAGGGATATGGCTCTAATCGGTCCAACATTTCTTTCACTGCGACAAAACATTCTTGTGTTTCAGCGTTTATACCCAAGTATTTTCCTGTACAATCCCGACTTGCGTTTGATCTGCATCAAATGCACCTCAACATCTTTTTTATTTGACTTATGACAAGCCCACCACGATAGGAATCACTTACATGAAAAGAACGGCACTTTCCTCAGCTGTCCTGTGTTCGGTTTTACTCACAGCATGCTCGACAGCGGAAATACCGCGAACAGTTCCTGAAAACAGCGCTTCGTACGACCAAACAGCTTCTTACGCCCAAAACTTGGGGCGTCAATTCGGCATCCTGAAAATCACTGATGCAATGACCGGTACGGAGCAATGCGCGAGTGTGAAGACAGAAACTCACCTGGCGCGCAATTTAGGTGTCACATTGTTGGCCAACTCTCCGCTTCAAGATCTTTCCAAAAGCGTATCCAAAGGCCCGTTCAGTACCGGCGTAGGTCTGGACTTTGCCAACCTCGGCTGGAAGAACGACACGGTCTATTTCGAAAATCTTGATCACTGGTTCGCATTTGTTCCGCAGCAATCGTACTCGAGCAAGGAAGCCGCTCAGAGCTACACCGTTCAGGCTCTGGCAGAAGCGACGATCGCCGTCTTCAGTCAAAACGGTTACACCGTTAAAGACATCAGAACTTCAGAACTTGAGCAATCCGGCGACACGCTGCGGCAAAGCGTGCAAATCAAACTCGTGAACGAAGCCGCGGGCTGCTTAAAGCACTCCCCGTGCCGAATTGCCTTTACATCGCATTTTTCGGAAAACGAACCGATGAAGCCGGCCGATTGGATCGTACAGACTCAAAAGCTCGATGGCGGCAAACACTGGAAATTCTGGGCAACCTCGCTTGAATCGGACTTAAAACAAACCCCTCTTTCGGAACAAAGCCGTCTGTGGGAATCTGTTTCAGGAAAGCTTCCGAACGGCTTTAGCCTGTATTTTGCGCCCAGACAGGTGGACAAGGGCCTTTGCCGTGAAGCCAGACTCATGAGCAACGGCAAAACCTACATGTTCAGTCGCTAAAACAATCCTTTCAGACAGCGCTGAAGGCGATGCGTGACACGATATCCGGAACGTGTTATCCGTTAGAGCGCGACCATGCCGAGCGCACCCAATCGAAACCGCCGAGATCACCTCCCGGCGGTTTCGTTCGTTGACGGCTTGTCAGTCCACGCTTTGAGCCATCCACCACAGATTGTGCGGATCACGAATGCGGTGGTCTATGATGATCGCCTTGGGAGAAGCCGGCAGCCCGTTTTCGAGCGTCAGACTGGATTCTTCCTCCTCATCCTTTGCGGACTGCGCATCGGTTCTCAGATGCATGAAGAAATACGGGTCCGTGGGCGAATCGAAGTCGCCGAACGGTGCAACGATGTTGGCATCGACCGCACGACCGGCCGTTCCGTACATGGCATCGTTAAGTTCAAGATGAGGCAAATCGTCGGGCGATAGGTCGCGAGCAAGAATTTGCCGCAATCCTTCGAGCGTCAACAGCGATCCGAACTTCTGTGCGTGATCGCGCACGAGAATCGTGCCGGATTCGGACTTGAGCTGGTCTTGACCGTGAGCCTGTCCGCCGTGCCCCGTTAGAACAATGATGCTGTCTTCGCCGACATACGGCTCGGTGATGTTCACGTCTCCGTTGTGGTTGAGAATCATCGTCGAGTCTTCGGAGACGCCGCCATCGATTGTCACCGTTCCCTTTTCGGTTTGACTCAGGCGATAGACGTCGAGGTAACCTTCGGTCGTGTTCACCTCGGCAAGGTGGATGTTTCCTTTGTCGGTATAGACCGTCACACGGTTTCCGGTAAGCGACCCGGTAAAGACCACGTCACGCAGCTCTCCCTCTGCAATCGAGTCGTCGTAAAGGGCGCTCACGATGCCAAGCGTACCGCCGGCGGTAAGACTGTCGCCGTGAACGGCCGCAGCATTGATGAGTACATCGCCTCCGGTCGTCACGTTGTTGGCAAGAGTCACACCCGCATTGTCGGCATGCACCTTGAGGCTGCCGGCAAGCTCGCCGCTGGTCGATTCGTTCACCGTGATCGTTACGTCTCTGCGGCTTGTGCCAAAGGCGATGTTTTCTGCGGCTTCAAGATTGGCGTTGGTGACGGTGTTGCCCGAGGACCCGGCTGTGTCGTCGAGCGGCGCATCGAGAAGAATGCTTCCCACTTCAGACTTGGCCGTAAGAGCATTGCCGTGTATGCCTCCTTCTGCGAGCGCATTCTGCTGAACGATGTCATCACGTGCAGTAAGAACCACGTTGGCCTGATCGTCGTCGGCGGTCTTGCCTCCGAGTTTGACATTACCGGCAAGTTCAATGCCGCCTTCTTCGGACGTGACTTCAGCGGTCTTTCCCGTCACAAGAACATCGCCTTGCAGGTACGCACCTTCATGCCCCGAAACAGAAGCCGTCTGACGTGCTTCAATGACAGTGCCGTCTTCGATACGCAATGTCGACTCGGTGCTCGAGACGCTGACGTTGTTGCCTGTCATCGTCACGCCTTCGCCGCCCACCGTGAGATTGTCGGCCACGGCGATCGTGAGAGCTTCGGCCGCATTGAAGTTCGAGCCGGACTTCACCGCGTTGTCGTCAAGCCGTCCGGCTTTGATCGTAAGACTGCCCTCGGTGCTCGAGACTTTCACCGGATCCGGCCCGAGCATCAGTTCGTCGCCGGCGGTAATGAAGATTTCACCGGCGCTTAGCCCTTCATCCGTTGCCGTAATGCCCGAAATATCCACGTTGCCTTCGACGGCGGTTACGGTGAGCGTTCCCGGCGTCTTCACGTCTGCGTTGCTCAGCGTGATGTCGCCTTCGGAGGAAACAACCGTCAGAGCCTCGCCCGCAGCGGCTTTACCCGTGAGCGAAACGTCGCCGGTCGCCTGCACACCGATGTTTTGCGCGGCATCGAGATTGACCAGATCAAGCGATCCGCCCGTACCGACGGTATGCAGCCATACGTTTTCAACGCTGTTGTTAAAGACAAGGGTTTCGTCGGAGTCCACTCGCAACGCGGTGGTTTCGGTGCCGATGTTTCCGATTACGTTGAGAATGACCTCCCCGTCCTTGCCCGCCGAGAGGTAACCCATGGTCGAGAAGTCGAGTACGTCGTCGCCGAAGTCGACTTCCTTACCTGCGAATGCATAGAGATTGGACGCGGTGAGCGACACATCGCTGCCGCCCGAAACCGAGTAAAGTGTCAGATTGCCCGAATCGCTTGTCACGAAAATGTCATCGGCGCTCGACAAAGCGACCCATCCGTCTGCGGCGTGCGTCACATGAAGCGGTGTATCGGACGTGCCGATGCCGCCCGATCCGCCGCGGATCGCAACGCTTGAGCCATTTACTTCTCCCTTGATTCCAAAGACGCTGTCTACACCGTACACGCCGTTGGCGCTGGCAAGCCTCACGGCCCCGTTGCGTGCGATGACGCGAGAAATCTTGAGTGCCGTATCGGCGGAGGACTGCACGAAAACGTTTGTTTCGGTTTCGGCCTGGAACTTGTCGGCCTTGACAGTCACGGGCTGCTTGAGTTCAACGGTTACCGTGCCGTCGGCATTCCAGTCCACGTCGTCAACATCGGCTTGAGCAAGAAGCTTGAGAATCTCGGTGTTTATCTCACCGCTTTGCGTGCGCAGTTCGCCCGTTACGGAGTCGCTGTTGACGCCCAGGCCGCCGTATGCGGAGTTGACGGTGATCTGCTTGCCGATGATGTTGGGTTCACCGGCAACCGGTACGTCTCCGGGATCGGGATTGACGATTGACTCGGCTATTGAATAGAGCAGTTCGTCCTGCGTCCAGTCGTAATTGTCGGCAGAGCGTGCAAGTTTGCCCAAGTTTGTCGACTCGTCGGCCTTTTCTCCTTCGACGGCGGCCTCTGCCGACCCGTATGCGGCAAAGCGTTCGGTGAGCGAAGCGAAATCCGCTTTCTGTTCGTCCGTCAGATTGTCCTGCGACTTGTAAGCCTCATAGCGCTCGTAGTCATTGACCACTGCCGCTTCGGCTTTCTGCATGTCGGATTTCCAGTTCTGTTCACCGATGTCTTCACCGTTTTCGCCGATCAACCCGAGGTCCTTCCAGAGCGCAATGCGCTCTTCGGCGGTAAGGGCCGTCTCTTCGGAGCGATCGATCGCGTCGAACACGGTTCCTTCTTCAAGATTAATCAAGACATTGCCCTCGGTCGACTCGACCTTGCCGAGGCCTAGATTTCCCTTTCCTTCACCGACCGTGACTGAAATGTCTTTGGCCGCGGTTGCGTCGAACCGTTGCGAGGAATCGAGCTTGGCGATCTGTTCGACATCGGCCTTGATGCTTCCTTGCGTGCTGGTAAGCGCAATGTCGGATGCCTTTACGGTGGCCACCAGGTCTGCGCTTGACGTAAACCCGACGGCGTCACCCGCCGTTAAATCAGCCTTGACTGCCGAATTGGTCAGGCGCGAGCCGTCGATGTAGACATTGCTGCCCGCGGTGATCTTGGCGATCAGCTGCTCGTTCCCTCCCGAAAGCGCGATGGCGTTGTCTGCCTCACCGGTTGATCCGCCGGCGCACATCGAAAGTTCTGAAGCGCCGTTTATGACCGCATGACTCGAGGTTGAGAGGATGTCGTTTCCGGCAGTCAGCGTCACCTTACCCTCGGTTGCCGAGACACGATTTCCAAGCAAAAGCGTACCACCCGTCTTGATGTCAATCGAGTTGGAGCCTTCAATCAGTCCGCCGCCGATGCCGTAATCGGCCTTAACGGTAAAAGTCACGATCTTTTGCGAAGATTCGGTCCGGGTTCCTGCCAAATGGTCGGTACCGCCCCAGTGAAGCGCATCGTCGTACGTTCTCCACTCGACCCATTGCCAATCGGATTTGTATTCCTTGACCGTCTGGACAATGCCTTGAGCCTGATTGGTCTGCTCGGAAGAACTCTGAATGAATGTCGTGCCTTCGAGCATGTCTTTTCCGAGTTCAGTCAACGTGATCTCCGATTGGTCAGGTTCTGTGTTTTTGTCCCAAATCGTTTGACGCCACCAGGTAAAGTGGTTTTCGCGGTTTACTCGCCCGACCGTACCTGTCTGATAGCCCCATGACCAGGAGTAAAGCGTTCCCTTGACCGGGTCGTAGCCGAAAGTATTGCTGTTGTGGTCTCGGATGATGATGCTGTCTTCAATACGTTCGCCCTTCTCATCGAGGTACCAATTGCCATACTGATTCTGTGACCATTCGGTTACCATGGCCGAGGCCTTCCGGTCACCGTATGACTTGTAGTTCGTGTCCGTGATGCGGACGCGCCCTGCAATGTTGCCGGTGTCGACGACACCTGTGAGCACGTCATAGTCACCCACGTCAACCTTAATGTCGGCGCTGCCGTTGGCAACGTAGATGTTGCCGTTGCCGGTGCTCGCAATGCGCCCCGTGATGTAGACGTGCCCGCCCTGCGGATTGATGTCATCGAGCACGATGCGCTCGTTGACAGGGTCGTACCAGGCGGCGACACGATAACTGTAAGTGCCGTCCTTATTGTCGACATAGCCACCCTCGCTGATAAGGTAAGCGGCGCTCTTGACATCAATATTTTGCTTGGAACCGTTCTTCACCCAATTGTCGGTCACCGTTTTGATTCTCTCGAGCGCGTCGCCGCTCAGGTCAAGCTGGTACGAGGAATATCCGCTTTGCACGGTTCCGTTGATGTTGATCATCTCGCCCGAGATGATCACATCGCCGCCCGCGATGATGCTGCCGCCCTGTACCTCCTTGTTATTCCAAGCGTAGTTGTTCTGGTCATAATTCTCAGCGATTTTCTTGTCGATCTCTTCTCTGGCCTCTGTCCACTGATCCTCCACGTTCCCGCCGATGTTCGTGATTCCGCTCGAATAAGCCTGCGTGACCGTACCGTTGGCCGACAAATCGACGTTGCCGGCGGCAGAGATCGTGGATCCTTCGTGTTGGAAGAGGTCGGACGCCGAGTGAATCTTCACGTCGCCCGCAGCATTGACGATATTGCCCGTGAGAATCACGCTGGTGTCGGGCTTGATCGTTCTCGTCACCGTTTCACTGCCGTCCTTGCCCGTGTAGGTGATCGAATCGCCGAGGTTAGAGGCGATGTCGATGACCGGCTTGTCGGCCGTCGGGTTGGTTGCGACATTGGCGACGTCAAATCCTGCCGTGCTCTGTCCGGGCATTACGGCAACGTCGTTCATGGTCACGTTGCCGCCGACATTGAGGATTTCGAGGTCGCCTATCTTGAGCGCGAGATTGGAATTGTTCTCGATCGTAATGCCTGTGGCTGAATTCGCCTTAACAGCCCCCTTGCCCGATACGTTGTCGGTTGTGAAACTCACATTGCCGCCCGAAACCGTGATGTTGTCGACCAACACATAGCCTCGATCAACCGATGTGGCCGCTCTCACAGCACCGTCTTCGCTTCTCGTCGCATAACCCTTGTCAAGCATGACGTTGATCAATGCTTCGTCTTCGGCCATGTACGCGGCCAGAATCGATCCGTTGTCGGTGCCAAGCCCCGAATACTCCTGTATCAGGCGCTGCAGCTCCATGTGACGATCCCAGTATTCGTTGGCATTCTCATCCATTCCGATGCTGATGCCGTCGCGAATCGATTCTGCAAATTCCGTCTGTTCGCCTTCGTTGACGGTGACGATCGGACTGTCCAGAACGTCTTCACCCGTCGTCAAGCCCCAGTCGTTTTCATGCAGCACGACGCCGTCTATGGTCACCTTGGCGGCGGTGTTGACGCCCGCAAGAATTTCTCCGTCGAGCGTCACGGCGTTGGACTGCTGCGTTGTGCCCTTCGGAATTTCGCCCGAACCGGAAGTCACCATTTCAACGTTGCCCGCGGTCTTGCCGCTTATCCAGTTGTAGTAGCGCGCTTCCTTCTTGCTTGTAAGATCACCGAGAATAGCCGCAACCTTGGTGTCTGCCGTCGAAAGAACGGTTGCTCCTTCGTTAACCGACACAGAGTTGGTAAACGCATACGCATCCGTGATCTTGGAACTCACCGGCGCAATGAGCGAGTGGTTGTAGGCGTGCGTGTAAGTGTGGAAATCCAACGAAGCGTCGGCGCCGCTGACATCTCGGCCGGCGTACAGGTTGACGTCTCGGCCGGAATGGACGGAAGCGTTCTTGGCAATGTCAACAGAATTGTCGCGCGCGTAGGTGAGCGTGAGACTTGCCGTTGAGCCGCCGCCCGCCGCACCGCGGACGTTTCCGACGGCTGCAAGTTCATAGGTCTCGTCTCCGGAAGCAGACAACATGATGTTGCCCGCGGATGTCGTTGTCCGCAAAGACGCTCCTTCACCGATACTCACCGTGTCGGTGACATGGATGTTGTGCGTGGCGCTGGTGCCGACGCCTGCAACAGCTCCTGCCGTGAGAGACTGCACTCGGAGAGCGGTCGCGCCCGTGGTCTTGGCCGCGAGCGTCATTGCCTCGGCTGAAGTCAGTTTGGCGTTCTTACCGACCGTGACGGATGCCGTAGACGTCTGGGTATTGCTGACGCTCACCGTGCTTCCTGCCACCGCGCCGTAGTTGGCGGAAATGAGAGCAAACGCGTTTTCACCCTCTTGCACGGGTTTGATCGTCCATTTGGAGTCACTCAGCAGTTCAAGTGTCCCCCCGCTTTCAATTTCCGTGTTGTCCGCAAGCGTGACGGCGGTGGCTCCCGTCATTGAATTGACGATGCCCGCACCGCTGCCGCCGGCCACATCGCCCTTGGTGTTTCGACCGTGGAAAGCGACGTCGCGGTCTGTGAGAGCCGAGACGCGCATGTCCTCTGACGTGAGCCACTTGCCGGAAATGTCGGCCGACGTGCTTGACGTATCGTTGTGTTCAAGTCGAATGGCATCGACGTCGATCGCGATGACCGAGCCGCCGGCGCTGGTGGCGTTGAAAACGGCGTTTTCCGTGTTGTGTGCTTTGACATCAATGTCTTTGGCTTTCGTCTCATCGGACTTGCCGACCATGGTAACCGAAGTTTTGACGCCGTGGCCGAGCTTCAGAGCGCTGTTGTCGCTCGAAATGACTTCGCCGGCGGCTTCACGTGACACAAGCGAGTATTCGGCATGCCCTTCCGCATCGATGTCGACGGTCGTATCCTGCGAGTAGTTCACCTTGTCCGTCTTGAGTTTGACCTCGGTATTGTTCGTGAGGCTACCGGTATTGACCTGAACGCCCAGACCGGCGCCGCCATAGCCCTTCACAAGAGAGGTCATGTGAAGCGCATCGGCCGAGTTGTCCGTGTCGCGCCCGGCCGAAGCAAGCAGACTGACATCATGGGTGCTCAATTGTCCGCCCCTGACTTCAAGTTCGGCTTTTCCGGACTCGACGGCTTTCGCTTCGACGATGCCGAGCGCAAAGCCGCTGCCGCCATAACTGTCGGCCGTTACCGAAATAGTGGGTTTGAGAACAACGCTCGCCCCGAAGACGCTTGTCTTGCGATCCTGCAAAACACTGTCCTCTTCCTTCTTCCAAACATAGTCTTCGGCTGTCACATTGTTGATTTCGGTTCGGGCGCTTCCGGAATCCGTGATTTCGGCTACCGCTCCGACGCCGGTGATGCCGCCGAAGTAACCAGCCTTTGAATGGGCTGTCAATACGGGGGCTCTTTGTGCCGATAACGACGTCGTTCCCTTAACAACGGCGTTGTCCATGCGAACCCGCGCGGCGGTACTGTCCTTGATTTTGCTGATCACGACCCCGGCCGTTCCGACAGCCACTTCCACGCCGAGCGAATCAATCGAACTTGAGCGATTGTCGGCCGCATTGATCGTCAGTGTTCCCCTGTCGTCTTCCGACGTTTGGCGAGCTTCGTAGGTGCCGCTCTTGATTTCGACCGACGCCTGACCGTCGGCCTTGGTTTCAACGTAGACGGCCGAGCCCGCAACGATGCCGAGCGATCCCTGATAGAGCTTGAGCTTGTCAACCGCACCGAGACGCGATTCGATGGTGATGTTGTCCGAACGAACACCGCCGTTTTCAATACTCACCGCAGCGTCGCTGTGACGCGTCAATGTGGCTACCGACGCGGCAAGTGACGCCGCGCCGCCGCTGCCGGATCCGAGCGTGACATTGACGCCCGCGCCCGCATCCGTATCTTCTTGGGCAGTAATCGACACGCTGCCTTTATTTGAGGTGTCGGCCGGTTCAGAGACGATTGTCGTATCGGTGAGCGCAACGTGAGTGCCCGTGAGCCCCTTCGTCGGGGTGGGTCCGGCAGACACGGGAGCGTCCGTGTCCGCAGATGCGCCCTGTGCGCCGTCCTCGGCCGTCTTCTTTGCGCGATTGAGTATCTCTTCAGTGGTGACGCTGCCGAACTTATCCTGATATCCGGACACTTCGTCGCTCGGATCATCGGCACTGCCCGACGGAAACGCGTCGCCGAAAATCGATTCGTTGCCTGTGGGCTCGCCGATTTCAGTGGCAACGACATTGGCTGCGATGCCGCCGATCAAACCTCCGGTCACCATCACGAGCGTACCGTCGACCGCTCGGTTCTGCCCGGCGTTGATCTCTATTGTGTCCGCCGCAAGAGCGGATTTGTTCACGTTGACACGTGCGGCGTCGTGAATTCGGTTGACGACGACGCTGGCGCCTGCTCCGCCGTAAGCGCCGGCTCCGACGCCTATTTCAACGATATCGATCGTATCTTTGTTTTCAGCGCCTATCCCGATTCTTTGGGCATCTTGGGACTGCCCTTGCGCGTCCGTCTTGCGGATGTCTGCGTTTTGCACCGTGACTTCCGACTCCCCGTCGACCGTATTGACACCCACAAACGCGGCCCCCGCAACGCCCTGAACGGCAACAGCCGCGCTGGCGCCGTAAAGCTTGATGCCGGTGGTTCGCTCGGCCGTAATTTGCGCACTGTCGGTGTGAAGTGTCAGCGTCGCGCCGGTTGTCGATCCGAAATGCGATGCCACACGGTTATGGATATTGTTGATGGCCACGCTCACGGCACCGGCGCCGGCAAGCGTGCCGGCTCCCGTGATGCCGAGATTGGAAATGCGGCCGAGGTAATTTGCATCCTGCAGATAGCTTCGAGCTGCCGTGAGCGTCGAGTTTGTCCGAACATCCGTCTCAACGCTCGAGTGCAGATTCGTGACCGCGGCTGAAGCCCCCAATGCTCCGCTGCCTGCGACTGCCGCGGTGATCGTCATGGCCGAGACGCCTTCTTTGCCTTCGGCTTGAATCGAAGCGTCCTTATCCGTCGTGAGGATTGAATCTTGCGTGAGTTCGGTCTTGGTTGCGTGCTTGGTCTGAACGACAGAGACGTTGGCGTCGCCCGCAAAGGTCATGGCGCCGCCCACTGTCGTGAGCGACGTAAAGAAATTGGCGTAGTCGCCCGCAAAAATGCCGATGTCAGCCGTGCGGCTGTCGATCGAAGAGTTTCTCACGGAAGCCGTCGTTGTGCCTCCGTGCGTGACGGCGTTGGCTGATCCCGAGACCTCCGCGCTCGAGGCACCGCCCCCGTTGATGACAAGCGTCTTGTAGGTCGTGGTGCTTGTTGCCGACACCAACGTGCCCGACACCGTGACGTCGTCTCGATCCGTTTCAAGAGATTTGCCGATGCTGACGTCTTCGACCACATCGCTGTTGATGGCGTCATCGTCTACGCCGCCTTTAACGGCAAGCGTATGTCCGCTGTCGCCGGTTCGGTTGAGCGTGACGTAATCGAGTTCGGCCGTCGTGTTGATCGAGTGATCGGTAACGCCGATATTGAGGCCTACGGCTGCCGTGCCGGCGCCCACCACTTGGCCCGCATAGGTGCCCACCGTATCGTCGGACGTGGCGTAGATTGCCGCCGCTCCTTTATGCTGCAGCAGCATCGGCGCGTCACTCGTTCCGGCTAGCCGTGCCGTTACGTCGCCCGAGATGTTGTTGATGGTCGCAGAGCCCGCAACTGCCGTGTTCATGGCTCCCGCACCGCCCACGCCGATCGAATTGATGTCATTGGCGGAAACCGCTCCGACCTCAATCGTGTCGACTTCAAAGTTGCTGATTTTCTCGCCGACGGAAGAAACATCGATATCGATCGTGTTGAACCCGAAGCCCACGCCGACGCCTGCCATATTGCCGCTGCCGGCCATGATGCCGAGGTTGCCGATGGTCGCTCTGCTCTCCGATTTGATCGTCAGCGTTCCGAGAGCGCCGCTTTGCTGCGTGCGATTGACGTTGCGAACCTGCGCCGTTACCGTACGATCGATTTTGTTTTTAGCCGACGCCGTCGTGATGCCCACGCCTCCCGGGGCCGCCGACACGCCGAGCGTCATGGTCATCACTTTGTCTTTGGCGTGAGCCTCGACGGAAATGTCGGTTGCCGCGTCCTTCGATTCGATCGAGGAATCTTCGAGCTTTGCTTCTGTGGCACCCCTGTCCAGGGTAATGCCGATTCCGCCCGAAACCGATGCGCCTTCTTCGTAGTTGACGGATACGGCGCCCGCCAGTGTCCAAGCCTGAGACTCGTCCTTGGCATTGATGTCAATGCCGCCCAGACCCGTAAGCATCGATCCCTTGATGTGAGCCTGTGCGTTGTTGGCCAGACGGTTAAGTACGACCGAACCGCCGACGGCGGCATTGGCCGCGACGGAACCGTTAACGGCGGCATCCCACGTCTGCGCATTGTTGTGCGCGTTGACCACAAAGTCGCCCATGCCGGTGCCGTTGATCGTCGAGCTGTCCAAACCGGCAATGGCGTTGTTTTCTACGCCTGTACTCACAAAAGCGGCTCCGATGCCCGCTCCCGACTCGCCGACGGCAGCGCTCGCGTTCCCCGCGACATTTACCGTTTTGGCTTCGTTGGTGGCGCTGACGGCGTTCTTAACAGTCGCTGAGTCTTCGCTTTGCGAAGGTGTGAGCGTCAAACCTGTGGCAGTCGATTCGGCCGTCTGTTCGATGCCGCCCAGGATAAGCGACCCTGCGACACCGAAACTCGTCTCACCTGTTGCCGCAGCGGCAACGCCGGCGGCGACGTTAACCGTCGAGACGTCTGTTGCGGCAATCTGCGTAAAGCCGATGCCTTGGACGGCCGTCGTGTCGGTTTTCACGGTGAGCGTATCGCTCTTTGCCGTAAAGCGATTGTCAAAGTCGCTCACCAGGATCGCAGCGCTGCCGGATCCGCCGCCTTGGCTTCCGACGGCAACGCCCACACCGATGGCCACAGACACTTGACTCATCTTGCTGCCGTCGACGAATTCGCCCTTGACGTCGACACTCTCCTTCTTGTCTTTATCCTTGTAGAGCGTTATTCCTTCAAGCGCATCGCGATTGAGAAGTTTTTCTCGCGTGAGAACGCCGTCAACGCCTTTGGCACGCTGAGCCAGATCGTGAGCCTCTTGCCCGTTTCCTGTTCCTGCGGTGCGCGCGGCAATTTCAACCGTTCCGCCGTCAGCAACGGTAAGTGTGGTGCGGTCGGCCTGAGCATTGACATTGTTGGTGATGTTCGCGTAGAGAATCGAGCCCGAAGCCGCGCCGGCTGTTTCCGACGACACGGCCACGTTGGCGCCCACGGCTGTATTTACCTGCGTGAGGCTTGCAAGCGCGCGAACACTTGCGTTCGAAAGGTCGGAAAGATTCGAGTCTGACATTTCCGAACCGATGGTGTTCTTGATTTTGGCTACGGCAATGGAAGCGCCGAAGGCTCCGGAGAATGTACCGCCGCCGGCGGCCACGCCCACGGCCGTGCCGCCCGTGACCTGCGTTTCGCCGGACCATGCCGTCTGATCGTAGACATGGTCGCCGTCGTCACTAGAGCTGTAGTTCAGATTCTTGACGCTGGCCGTGACCTCGTTTGTACCGAGATTGGCTGAAATGCCCGCGTCAATGCCAAGAGCCGTCTGCGACTGACCGGCCGCGACGGCGAGCCCCAGACCCTCGGCGACTGTCGTGCCGTTGACGAGCGATTTCACGCTCGTGTCTTGAGCTGTGATCCTGAGGCCGTCAATGCCGATTGCGTTGACAAAGTCTAACCTGTTGACAGCGCCGGCTCCGCCGATGCCGACGTTGCCCGTTGTATTGCCGCCTCGCGTGATCGAAAGAGCCGCAGCGCCCGCAAAGGCGCCGATCCATTTGTTCGAAAGTGCTTCAATGGACAGACTTTGGGCCTTCAAAGAGAACGGATCGCTTGCACTGCTCTGAATCGTGAGACTGTTGTTCTGATTGAACTGATTCCAGCCAATGCTGCCCGCGGCCGCGATGTTGATCGTGCGAGGTGACAGTTCGGCGACGCTTGTGTCGGGAAGCGTAGGCAGCTCGGAAGCGCTCTCGGCCGACGAATTGTCTTCGTTAAAGAGCCAGTTGAGATCCGCGAGATACGTGTCATCGCCGTTCTGACCGGCCGCCACTTCGGTCATGTTCTCGATTTCGTCGGCACTGAAGGCGTCCCCGTCAACCTCTTCACCGGGGAGGTTGTCGAGCTGCTCTCCAAGATCCTTGTGTGTCGTTGTCGCCGCTTCACCGGCCACACCGATTGCGTTGGCGTTGACTGTTGTGTCGGCCGTCAAGGTAAGTGTGCCTGCCGAGGACACAAGGTGCCCTGCACCGTAATTTATGGTTGAAGACGCACTGTCGTTATCCTTGATTTCAAGCTTGTTATCGACTCCGCCGAGATTGACGGCAATTCCGGCTCCGACCGCAACGCTGCCTCCCTCGTCGCTTGATGTTTTGCCAAGGGCGCCGGCGATTGTCTCAAGCAGGTCGTCGCGCCGGGCGTCAATCGTCATGGCACCGACCGAATCAAGAGTTGCCTCGTCATCGATCGCCAGCGTATTGCTGCCGTCGGCCTTGGTGACCGCGACCATGCCTGAAAACGATGTTCCGCCCGAATTGAGGCCGGCTGAAGCCGTCACGGCTATGGCCTTGAGCTGATCGCTCGCCGTAAGGGTCAGACTGCCATGCTCGGCTTCGATGTCGGCTCCTTCACTGATGGTGAGCGCATTGTTTGACTCGAGCTGCTGATAGCCAAGTGACGCCCCGAAAGCTTGGGAATTGTCGCGCGTGGGAAGCGGAATGCCGATCAGATTGTCCAGATACCCTGTCAGAGCAACATTGCCGTTTTTGCTGTCCGCCGTAATCGATAGATTGCCACCGGAAACAAGACTTGTTTTTGTGCCGATCTTTAGCGTATTTGAAGATGATTGATTGAGAACACCTATTGCGCCGGAAACCGACAACGACGAATGCTTGGAATCCTTGGAGGTGCCGGCGGCTGAAACGTACATATTGGCCCAGCCGGACGGATTGACGATGTCGAGAATGCTGAATGCCGTTTCCTTGGCACCCGCAATCACCGGGCTCACGGCACTTCCTGCTACACCGAACGTATCGACGACAAGCTTGCCGAATTCGACCATGGCCGACAGGAGCTGCTTGAAGTTGTCCGTGGAGTTTTGTCCCGAAGTCACCGCCTTGAACGCGGTCACCATCTTGTTCTTTTGATCCTCAAACTCTGCCAGTTTGGGCTTGAGATCGGTCTCAACGAAGTAGCCCGTCAGTTGCTTCCAACGTGCTTCAATCTCTTCGATCAAATGGTCGCGCCGGTTTTGCTCGATGAGAACGGTGCTCGAGAGCTCCAATTTACCGTCAACCGATTCGATGGCTGTATTGTCTGCAATGGTAAGTTCGGACGCAGCCGCGTCGCTGCTGCCGCTCGTGGCGACGACAATGGCAAGCGCGCCCTGCTTGTTTGTCTGCTGGTTTCCCTGTTCCTCGTCGATCACCGACGTTGTGGCGGCTTCGTAACGGTGATCCTTGAGCGTTGCTGCGCTTGCGATGGAAATATCCTTAGAAGCATTGAACTTTTCATCCTGTCCGGGATCAACGAGCGCTTTCGAACTCTGGCGGTTGGTGACAACCGTGATGGCTCCGCCGCCGTTGAAGCTCGAATCCGTCACAGTCCCGTCGACCGAAGCGCCGTGTTTGCCGGCAAACTGTGCGATCTTATTGAAGGCGACGTCCGAAATCTTGGCCTGCAGTTTCATCATCAGACCGGTGTCGCCGACATCCGTTTTAGAACTCGCCGTGAGCGTCTCGGTCAGATTCTCGGCGTTGATCGCGAGCGAATTCGCCGTCCCGTCCAAGCCGCTTTTGAGCGTCAGAATCGAATCGGACGAAAAATCGGTGTAGTTGACGGCAAGTCCGATGTTTCCGGCTGCCGTTACATACGTTTCGGCACTGGTCTTGACCTTGTTCGTCGTCTTGGATTCGAGGCTTGTTTTTCCTAAAACGGTTTGGTTTTCCAAGGCTCCGATTTCCGCCGATCGGTCCACCGTCAGCGTTGATTTGCTGTCAAAGTCTGCATAGACAAACGAGGCTTGCGGATTGCTCGTGCCCTGCATTGTGGCCGTCGTGCTCACATCCGCTTTGAAATCCGTGTTCGCCTTAATCGACAAATCGCTTCCCGCACGGGCCGTACCCTTGATGGTGAGCGTACTTGACGCATCAGCCTTGGCGACGGCGATCGCCGCTATCGGCAGTGACTTGGCTTCGGGCAGCAAGTTGGAATAGTTCTTCCAGGCCGTCGAGTCGCCGATGGCAAGTTCCAGATCCGTCTTGGCGGTCAGCGAGAGATTTTTCTGAGCTGTGAGCAGCGCGTGTTCGTTTACCGTGAGCGACGAACTTGCACCCATGTCGACGTATTCCACCGCGTGTCCCACGAAGGGTCCGAGCACCGAGCCGAGAAATTGTTCGCCCAATGCCTTGATCGTAAAGAGCGATGAATGGTCGATCATGTTGTAGGCGTTGGCCTGTACGTCAATGTCTTTTCCGACCGAAATGGTGCCGTCGATGGTGACCGAAGCGCTCACCTTGGTGCTGCCCTGCCCCTCTTTGGCCACCCAGGTCTTGTTGACGAAATCGTAGGTGGTGTTGCCGGCTTCGGCTAAAACCTTGACGTTGCCTGCAGCGTCAATCTTGGCTTTCTGTCCGACCGAAATGACAGCATGAACGGGCGCAAGTTCGCCCGAACCCGAGCTCGTGTTGCCCGAAGCCTTTTCGTCGGCGCGGGCAACCAAAACGATGTCGCCGGACTTTGGATCAACGTTAAATGTCAGATCCTTTTCAAGCAGATCGGCGGATACGGACACGGAGCCGTCGGCATTTTCAATGTTGACAAGCTGCGAGAAATTGTCGACGCCCGTTTTAACCAGAGCATTTTCCTTCAACTCGATTTTGGCGGCCGACAAAGCAATACGGTTACCTGCGTTGATGCTGCCGGCGACCGTGATGACGGCATTGGGGTTGAGCGGAACGTCGCCTGATTGAAGGTTGGACCAGTAGGAATCGTTAAAGAGATCGGTCTCGAGCACCGAGTTGCCGAGCGCACCGGTCCATGTTTCGTACTCGTCCTGCGTTGGTGCAACGGCCGTGAAGCTGCCTGCGTTGATGACGCCGGTCGATCCCACGGCCATGCCCTGAGGCGAGACGAAGATCAGATCGCCGCCGATCTTGCCGTCCTTGACGGCATTCACCGTCCCGTCGACCTTGATTTGCTGGTTGACGAAATTGAGCAGTCGATCGGCGCTGATCGTGCCTGAGGCATTGTTCAAATGCAGATTGGCGATGTTGCCTGCGTCCAAACTGAACTTGTCAAACCGATTGATGCCCGTTTTATTGTTGTTGACGAACTTTTCCGTGTGAATGTCGTATCGATTGCCGTTAGCGGTGATCGTCGTCTGGTTCCAACCGGCAGGTCTTGAAATTTCCGTGGCCGCGATTGCCGGTACGGACAACCCCGTCCCCAACAGGCCGATGGCGAACAACAGCGTAACAGCGTCAATTGAGGATGGACGCACGTCCGTTGCCACGGTCGCTTCTTGGCGGCCTTTGCCGCAGGCGGTCTTCGTTTCGTTTGTCACGACGCGAACGCCGCGCGATCGGTTCCACAAAACTTTGAATATCTTGTTCATACTGCCCCCTGCAGCCGGCACGCCTCAGACGTACGGGCTATTGGTGGTTACCACGTCGCAACCAACGAAATGTCGAATCGTGCGGTGTTGACGTGGGTGTCGTCGCCGATGTCCTTTTCGAGCGGTACGCCGACCGTGGCGGTCAAGCCCGCGCCGTTCCACAAGGGCCAAGTGAGGCCGGCGCCGATGCTGGCAAGCGTCTGCTGTTCATAGGCCGACGTGCCGGAAATTCGCCCGGCGTCGACAAAGGCAAAAAGCGACGTTTTCGGTCCCAGAAACGCCCAGTCGAGCTGCGCATTGACGTAAGCGCCCTGTTCGGCCGACAGCACGTCGTTTTCATAACCTCTCACGCCGCTTGTGTGACCGAGATAGAAGTACTGGGACGTGGTGAGATCGTCGCCGCTCACCACGCTTTGCCAGGCTCCCGACAAGGTAAATGTGACGCTGTGAGTCAAGCGATAGCGCCAGAAGGCGTTGCCGGTGAAAATGTTTTGCTTCCACTCTTGGCCGAACGTTTCTTCTACGGACTTTTCGTGTGACAGGGCCGCTGTGGCGTAAAAGACCGAGCGTTCGCCAAGGAGAATCGCCTCAAGGCCTCCCGTCCAGGAGTCGATCTGCGTGTCGTTGATCGTGATGTCCCAGAAGTCGGTCGTCGATTTCTGGCGGCTCCATTCGCCGTAGATCGTCCATTTGGTCTCGGACGTTACGTATAGCGGATGATCCAATCGGATCGAATAGTATTCAGACGTGCCCTTCACGTCGTCGTCCGCAGACGGTCCCTGCACCACTTCGACGTCGCCGAACGAGGCCGAAGCAGTGAGTTTCGTGCCGAGGCTGTTGAGCGGCACGGCATAGCTGGCCATGAAGCTTTTGCTTCCTTCGCTCACAAGCCCTAAAACCGTGAATGCGTCGCGAAAACCCAGTACGCTGCGGTTGGTGACGCTCGCGCCCACGCGCGGCCGACCCGTCGATCGGGTGCCTAAAGTATCGGCAAAGACTGTTGCCGTCCAGTTGGCGGGTTCGGCCGCGGTGATCTCATAGTCTGTGGTTTCAGGAGAACTGCCCGCACGTATGTCGATACGAAGCACCACGTCGTTGGTCATGTTGAACCGTACGAGGTCTTCGCTCATTTCGCGGTAGTTGGCGATTTCGCCCGGCTCAAGATCAAACGCCCCGCGAATGTAGCTCTCTCGTGTGTGTTCGTTCCCCGTGACCGTCAGTTTTCCGGTCTTGCCTTCCACAAGCGTGATCGCCAGTCGCCCGTTTTTGATGCGCTGCGGCTTGATGCGAGCTTCGCACACGACGTAGCCTTTTTCACGATAGAGTCGGTTGATCGCTTCGAGCATGGCCTCAATGTCACTCATGCTCACTTCGCGACCGATCCAAGGCGCAACGGCCTTGTCGATCTCTTCATCGGTGAGAATCGCCGACTTGCCGTGCTCGACGGCATTGAGCTGAAACCGAAACGCCGATGCTTTCTCTTGTTCAAGCGTCCTCTCGCGCTCCTCTTCGTGCCCGCGGCGGATTTCCTGCATTCGCTCGACTTCGCGCTCCTGCTGCCACCGTTCAACATCGCGTCTGATCTGCTGTAGGTCACGCACGGCCGGATTGCGTACGTCGCGGCCCAAATCGGCAGCAACCTGCGCGTGGACCGGCGTAAGCATGCACAAGGCGAAAACCGCCATCAACCGCGCGGTCAGTCGGTCTTGCCAAATCGCCATACTCCTCCTTTGCTTGAAACGAATCCAAGCCACATTTCCACTTTAACGGGAAATTCTCGGTTTTCCGTCGTTCTGTATGATTTGCGTTAAGGAAGACAAAAATGTCCCCTTTCTGGCAAAACCCTTCATTGACGGGGCATTCAAAGCAATTTGAACTGCGATTTGCCTTGGCATTTCGGCAAAAATAGGGTTATCCCTCCCTCTTCGGGTTACGTTTCGCAAACGATGAACTCACCGTTTCGCAAGAGATCTTCCTTTGCGCGACAGGTGGCATCCTGACCGGGGCAAACATAATCCTTCAAAAACTGGCAGCCTCACAACGGCCAAGACAAGCTGCGTATCCGGTTCCCGACGTGAAACTTTCGTCCTCGTTAACAAGTCCGGAAAACGCCCTCTTCTCACGGTATTGCTTTGGCGATAGCAACTGCAGGCTTGCCACAGGCTTAGTTACCCGGCAAAAGTGTCAGCAGGTGCCTATCGTGTGGCCAATCTGGTTATGCCTTGGGCATTTCGCCTGAGACGAACGACGGTCGCTGGGTGCTCAAAATCACAGGCAGCGGTAACTCTCAGTGACATTTCGGCGGCTCGGTCGCTGCTGGACTGCAGTGGCAGCAGTTCCGAGATTTAACGTCATCGTCTGATCCATTAGCTTTCTCAATTCAAGAGTTCTTTAATTTTGCTCCGCAAACTTTAAGGGGAGCTTTTTTTCGTGGATTTTTGATCAGCCTATCCATAGCTTGCTTTGGACAACAGTAGTTGTATTCAGTTATAGCAACACAATATAATCGCGCTGTGTTGCCGGCCGAATTTGTGCACCAGAATCTTCAAGTAAGGCTCATCATCGACACAATCGGCCCAGTGCAACTCCTGTCGGCCTTTCGAGGGAATCAGAAGACAAGTGCAATCTTTTCGATACTCCGGGAAATTCATCTCCCTATAGTGGTTTTGTGTCTAAACCGGAATGAATTGCGTTGGGCAGACAGAGAGATTAATTCATCTACACCTTTTACAGGAATAAAAAGAATGAAAGCAGAGTCTCTGAAGGTCATGTGTAGCGTAGATGGTCGTATCGTAATAAGTGATTTGCCCCCCCCCGTCGCAAGAAACTAATACCCTTTCCCGCCTGAGGGCAACTCTCGCTCTCAACACCTGTGCCGCAGTCGTCGCCGCATGTTTTTCTACGCCATCTCTTGCTGATATCATCACCAATGACTGGCTCAATTCTGGTAAGGTTTTCCCTCATCTTTCCCTGGATGAAGAAACCCTCGTTGAGGGCATCAATGTTGACGTCAAGACGGTGGTTTGTTGGAATAACTATACGATCACAACTAACAAAAACCTGACAGTCACCGGCGACACAGTCCTACATCTTTACGGAACTCATGTCAGCGGAAGCGGAGCTGCGACACAAGCTCTTCATACGGGCACCGCTGGTGTCACAATACGCCTGAACGGCAATGTCGATCTGATAACAACGTATGAGCCGGGAATCGAAGACGATTATGGTGCTAATGTGCTGTACATCAATAACGGCGCACAAGCTATTCTCGGAAATTCAAACTCAACAACGCGCATATGGAGCATTGCGGCCAGCCCCGACGCCATTAGTGCCAAAAAAGGCTCGACAATTGAATTTGTCTCAACACGAAACCAAGTTGTCGGAACAATGGACATGACTGTAAATGGCGGCGTAACCGATACTGCCGTCTCAAAGATTACAGGTACCTTTTCGGGCTCGGATTCCTATTGGTTCGGTGACGAGGCCTCAAGCGAAAACACATCTGCTGACGGACGAAAGAACGCCAAAGGTGTTCTCGATCTGACCTTCACAAACGGTGCTCAGTGGTCCTATCTGGCGGTTGCCGGAGAGAAAACTATCGACAAGCGCATCAGTTCCATCACGCTAAGAGACGGTGGCATCATCAACCTCTTCGACGACAACCTGGAAGCGTTCTGGGATGAAATCGGTCTTTTGCCGCTTTTGAAAGAAGGGAACTACGACGTTGAGCACAATTATGTCCGCATTGGTGACCTCAAGGGCAGCGACGGCATCTTCCGTCTGGATCTCAACTCGGATGACCGCACGCAAAGCGATATGGTCTTTATCGAATCCTCAAACGAACCAGGGCGTCACTGGATTGAACCTTATCGCCCCTCTCAGCTCGTCAGTGTCTCTGCCGACAATACGCTCACATTCGCTCTCACCCAAAAAGAGGCCAATGACGTCACTTTTGCTGACAAAATCAACATCTACGGCGAAACGCTCTACGACTACGAACTGTCCATTGACCACGAGACGATCAGTTCTGAAGATTTGGCCGAACTAGAAGATCAAATCAAATCCAACTACACAGACTTCGAAGACTTTAAGGTCAGCGATTATGAAGACGGCACCAGATGGTTCATCAATCGCGTCACTGTTTCCGAATCGGCTGCGACTGTCGGCGTGCGCAACGCCGGCTGGGCAGCCTATGACGCCGTAATGCAGATGGATCGCCGCGATCGTCGTTTACGTGAAAGCGCATTTGCCAACGATGCTTCCAACGACGGCCTGTGGGTACGAGTACAGTACGGCAGACTCGGCGCAGATGACGCATACAAGTCCGACACGACCACCGTTCACGTGGGTTACGAACGTCAGACTTCTGACAACAACCGCTTCGGTGTGAGTGTCTCTTACATGGACGGCAGTCCTGACTTTGAAAACCTGAAGGGAGGCGGTGATCTGAAACGCTACGAAATCGCCGTTTACGATACCCTCACCTTCGGCAACCACTACTTGGACTTCGTGGGACGCTTCGGTCACTTGAGCTCAGACTTCTCATCTTCAAGAAGCGCCAGCTCGATTTCCACCCAAGGTGAATTCTCGACGAACTACTTCGGCGTTTCTGCTGAATACGGTTATACGCTCAAGTCTGCGGCAGGTTTCTTTGCCGAACCTCAATTACAGATGCAGGCGACTCGACTTGAAGGCTACAACTACGGTTTGCAACGCGACATGTCAGTTGATGTTGAACAGGAAACGGCGCTTGTCGGACGTGCCGGTCTGAGACTCGGCAAGCACTTTGCCGGTGAACGCAGCTCGGGCGAAATCTACGTTCGAGGCGACCTCTTGCATCAGTTCACCGACGGTCAGTTCGGCCGCATCCGTGACCTTGAGGATGTTGAGGTACTGCATTGGGGAGATGCCGGCACCTGGACAAACTTCGGCGTAGGCGGCTATTACCAATTCGCCAACAAGTTCTCGATGCAACTTGATCTCGAAAAGGGCGCCGGCGGCGAGCAACTTGATGCCTGGATGGTGTCAGGTCGTCTGACCTATATGTTCTAAATTACTTCGAAACAATCTAACGGGTCCGCGCTAAGTAAACCAAACTGAGTTGGATTTGCTTTACAAACGTGGTTTTACTTATGGGACGAATTCCAATTAGAAACAGTCCATCACGAAAAGTTGATTCGACGAAGTAATCACTTTTTCAAAGCTGCCGCAAGGTCAGCTCTATAAAAAATCAGACCATATCACCTAAATTACGTTACTTTTGAGCTTGTGACGTAATTATGTGATGTCACGTACCCTTACGTAAACCGAAGAGAACTGACGTTATATCAGTGAAGATCGTACTGGGCTCGGTAGTAACCGAAATTGTCTTTCGGCTTCTTCCGAGCCCGTACATCTAGCCGTCACAAAACCCACCGCAGTCCCGCGCTCACCTGTCAAGGATTTTGGACGGGAGACCCTGTTGATGTCATGAGGCATCCGTCGGCGTATATCGACTCATTGGTGCCGTAGCTCCCGCCGACCAAAGTCTCGCCTAGGTTCCGTCCAAATCTGTTTCAAAGCGACGCTGCGTTCCGGCTAAAGGGTGTTTCGTAGCGGTTTCTCCATTCCAGTCGTGGAGCGCCGAAGCGCGGAAATACGTCAAAGATGTAGCCGAAAACCGACCCCAAATAACTGACAAGCGTATGGACCACGTCCTGTTACACCATCACGCCATGATCGGAGTGAAAGTCAACGGAATCGAGTTGACCTCAGGGGAGTTTGTCACTCGGTTCGAACCAGGAGTTCGTCGCGGGACAACGAAGCCGCCAACCGTATTCAACTGCCCAGTTGTAGTAGCCCAGGCCGCTCCGCACACCCGACTGATTCCGCAACGCTCCATCTGTATCCATGTTCGATGGAGCTTCATCTTCACGTCAAAGAATTGACCGTTGTCGGCCAAACAACCGCTGTAAAAACACCGTGGCCGTAGTTTCGATGGTTAACCGATCCGTTTCTCAAATCGGAATCTTCGTCGAGAGGCTTACCGAAAGGTTGAGGTAAAAATTCTCGATCCACTTGTCTACTCCAACCTGAAGCATGTTTTGTTGAGCTTAGCAGGCAGCCGGACGAATGAAAAACCGCGATCGGCATATCAGACAACTTCCATCGTTTCTAAGGCTCGACATCGTTAAAGCAAGTGCACGTATTTTTGGAAGACTACGTCTGGTACGCCGAGAGTTGAACGGTTCCGAAGCTGCAGTCTTACTCAGAACTCCCACTTGAGATTTAGGTGTCCCCAAACGCCGGAAACATCTCCTCCAAACTCGGTGCCCACGCCGAGACTCGCGGCAAAGCCTTCTGCAAATTTTCCTGTCAGCGATACCGAAGCTGTACCGGTGTCGCGCGTGCCGACCTCCTCGTCAATGCTGAAAACCGAGTCGCGCCAGGGCACGAAACTCGCTCGAGCCATACCGTAACGATTGAGAAATTCATGGTTCCATACGACCGTTGCATCAATCGCCGCTTCTTTCTCGTTCGCCTCAAACTGCGCCGAAAGCTTCACGCCGAGACTTGATCTCAACGACTGATAAGTTTCGCCTTGCACATAAAGCTCGGCTCCGTGATGCGAATCTTCGGTTATCGAAGGCTGATGCATGAAACTGTAGTCGAGCCAAAAAACGGGACCGGCCTTGATGCCAGTCGAAAGACGATAGGCTTGTCCGAGTCCTGCGACCAAACTGCCGCCCCACCCCATCCAGTCGCTTGAAGCGCTGTCGGCATACCCCTCAAACCGCACCACACGATCGGTATCAGCATTTTCAACGGCAAGCTGTGCCAACCAGAAGGCGTATGTTTCAACGGTTGTGGCAAAGTCGTATCGGGCATGAGCACCTAAATAGAAGCTTTGCGCGTCGGTCTGACTGCCGTCGGTTCCGTCGTATTTGTCTTTTCTATCGAGAATTGCTGCGTGCGTGCCGAGCGTCAGTCCGCCTTCGCTCAAAGAAGTCCTAACGTCGACCCCCGCAATCAGTCCGGCGTAGTTGCAACGAATTCCGCGGTCTTCGATCTTGCCGTAACCGCCCAAAGGACGGATGTAAAACGACCGCCCCGTGGCGTCAACTTCAAGTGCCGTCGGAGAGCTGATTTGCTCAAGCACCGTGCCACTCACCACACGCTGAGCCATCAATGCCGCACGCCCGGCGCGTGCAAACACATCGGGGCCAAGCTTTTCGTAGGCGGTGTTCAGCGTACTGCCGTCGGGATTGGAAAAGTCGAGCGTCGCAACCAAATCCTGCATGCCGCCCTGCGCTTCATCGGCATGTTTGTCGAAAGCCGCCGCTATGGATTTCGTGTTGAAATTTATCGCATATTGACTGTAGGCATTTGGGGCGCGTTCGGTTGTCACGGTGAGCTCATTGTTTTCCACGCTACCGGTCATTTTGAGCGTGGGCGAAAGCTCGGAAATGTCGCGCAACGCCGCCTCTGTTAGCTTCTGTTCAACATCATTGATCTTTATTGCTTGAGAAAGATCCACAGTAAGTGCACCGCTGTAGTAGCCGATGACAGGCGTAAGGATCACTTTCCCGGCGAATTCGCTCGGTATTTTTTCTGTATCTCGGGTTTCATCACAAATCACGAGCTGATCGGTTGTCTTGTCCGCAGCAAATTCAAGCAAAACACTCCCCGTATCGCCCATCGAGAAAGCACCGTTGATTACCATCGTGCCGATGCCGTTGCCGGGCGAGAGTGTTCCGTTGTTGATGAACGTGCCGTATGAAAAGAACACTTCTTCAGAAACATCTGACTTGTCAAGTACTGTGTACGGACCTTCGAGGAGCGTATACAGTGCCGCCAGGTTGTACTGTCCTTCTCCGCTTAACGTCGCACCGTCGTCGACCGTCACGGACAACACATTGGCCATGCCGTTGAAGTTAAGTTCTCCTCCCTTCACGTCCATTGTCATGGCCGCGGTACCGGCTTGCCCTTCGTAGACATCCCAGGCGCCGTAGATGTTGCCCGTATAAGACAGGCAGAAATTCTCGTCAGTCGTCTCTCCTACAGCGGCCCCCGCCTCATCGGCTTTACGGCCGAACGTCAGGTGCGTCAGCATTTCGTTAACGGTGTCGACGGTTACTTTCTTCGGATCTGTCATCCTCTGTCCAGATTCATCGTAGAACTGAACTCGATCAACCATCGGGTTCCACAAAGAAACGATGTCCCCCGAAAGATTGGCACCGTTCATGATGTTGATGTTGGAAACGAGGGCACTGTCGTCAATGTAGATTGCTGCTCTTGTTCCGCTCAATGTGCCCGTGACGTCAAACGAGGAGACCAACGCGCCGTCGAGTCCGATCGTGTCCGCACCATCCGGATCTCCATAATTGGCCGGATCATAGATATACGACCCTCGCTGCTCGGTCTTTTCTCCGATCGTATTGTCGCCGAACGAGAACATGGCACCGATGCCGTATTCACCGTCGGCCGCCAAGGTTCCCTGATGCACAATGTGATGATTCTTGCCGTAGGTCACGGCAAGCGCATAACCGTAGTCGCCGTCCGATCGTACCTGTACGTCCGGGGCGATGCGCAGCGTATTGTCGGTACCGTCAACACGTATGCCCAGCGCATAAGTGCCGCTGGTCAGGATGTCGGCCGCTTGCGTGATGTCATTGTTGCGGCCGTATACGTGAAGACCCACACCCCAAGGATTGTCGTTGGCAACACCCTCGATCCAACCCGTTCCGTCTCCGTTTCGAGCGTAATAAGGATTCGTGTTAACGAGGGTGATGCCTGAGTTGTAGACCGAATACCCGAACCAGTCGCGGCGATCAATGTCAAAACCGTGGTCCTGCAGGACGGCAAGTTCAGCTTCCATGAAGGTGTTCCAATTTCGCCAGTACTGATGACTCATCAAACTGTTTTGCAGTTCAATGTGACTCAGTTCGGCCACACCCTCTTCCCAGCCATTGACCGGTAACCCGTTGACACCCACAGGTTTTTCGAAATGAAGCTGATCGTGATAGTAGATTGTCGCACCTTGGAGAACGTCTTGAACATTCTCGCTCGTGTAGTAAACACCGGCGTCGCTTTCACCTAAGCCGAGTTTATCTCGCTCTTCTTTTGAGTAAAGATCAAATGTATTTGAACGATCGCTGTGATCATCCGTAATGGACATAGCTGCTTTTGGAGCATCACCGTCAATGTCGCGAAGTCCCTTGTCCCACACAGAAAGAATGTCGCCAAACTTGTTTTCAACCGCACTGCTCAGCAATCCCAAGGCATGAAACATCTCGTGCGCCAGTGTGGCCGAAAGGTCGCCGACTTCACCGTTTTCGGGTAACGAATACATCGGTCCGTAATACCAGTTACCGTCTTCGGCAGTCGTATGGTTAATGAAAATCAGGCCTGTTTTATCGTCACCCTTGATGCCGTAGAGCAGTTCGGCTGTGAGTTCCGTGATGCCTGCTAACGGTCCCGTTGTAACGATGTTGCTGGTCGCGGCAGCATTGCCGTCTTTATCAGAATCGGTCACAACTGCGATGGACCCTGTTGAAACAACGAATTTACCAATCATTCGGCCGAGATAATCGAAACTCTCATCAATGCGAGTCTTATCGTCATCCGAAAGCGTCCAGCCGGACTCACCCTGTAGCGGAGAACCGTCGTCATCAGGATAGTTATTAAAGACGAAGTCATCGCCCTCGTCATACACTTCAAGCGTCACAAAAGGACTGCCGTCGGCCAGCGTATAGTCCCAATACTGCAGAGCTTGCGCCGTTTGCGACGCAACAACGCTCAACACGCCGAAACAAGTCAACGTTTTGACGGTTTGAGGCAATGTTTTTTCATCTGTCCTCCCCTCGTGCGATCGTACGGCTCGGTCTTCCTGAGAAAGCCTTTTACTTTGAGTGTTTTAATCATGCTTATTCGCGTGCCGCGACTCCCGAGACTTGCGGACGCGACTCAAACAACGCCCGCTCGCCCTTCTTGAAGTACGCGCACATTTCCGGGTCGGGACCGTATAGGTTGCCCGCGGCATGAGCCCTCGCCCGACAACCGTCACAGAGCAGCATTTTGGCAAGTTGATTTTCATAAAACCATACTTCGAACAACAAACTCATATCGAGAGGATCAAGGTCAGGCCGCGCTGCATCATTGTTCTCGGTCTGCACACGTGCGCTTGTCTCGACAGCGAAAGGATGCTTGCTGTTTCCGCGTTGTTTGAATACGAGTCTTCGCTTCACTGTAGCCGCAAATTTCAGAACTGCCGTCGATTACGTTCATCCGCGAACATGATCAGCCCGTTGTCTCCTTCCCTTCGCAAACCTTTGATTCATCGGGCTTTTTAGGTCATCGCCCGTTAAAGCTCAGATTTTCACCTTCGCTTAATGGGTTTTCCCTAGGCCTTGAGATTTCAATTCGCATATACTCGAATTAACGTTTCGCACAACAAAAAAAAAGAGGCCAAGCACGATGGTTGTTCGCAGCACTGTCTGTTCAAATCGTCCGCATGTCGCCGCTCGCTCTCTCAAGGCGGCCTCGACTGACTACAACATCACGCTTCCGGAAGAGGAGTCGTCAGCCGGATCCACTGCAGCTTTGTTCCGTTCAAGCTCCGTTTCCGTGCCCCAGTCTCCCGAAAAAGCTCTCTTGCGTCGTCTTGAGGCGCCATTTCTGGAGTGTCTGCAAAACGCTTCGGTCTGCAGCCGCCGCTCGGTCTTTGTCGTCATCGGTCCCCGCAAATCCGGCATGCACACGTTTTTTGAGCAGGTTGTTCCCGATGCGCCGCGTGTGAACTTTGCCGATGAAGGTGCAAGAATGGACGCCGAAGACGCACCGCGGACTTTTTTTGCGCGTTACGCGGCATTGCCGATGCTGGTGCTCTATAACGTGCATCTGGTACCCGCCCTCGCGAGATTGATTGTTTCCGAGGCCGGACGCATGCACGAGGGCTCTGATCTGGCCGCCCCCAAAATTGTCATCATTGGATCCAGCGTACGACTTCCCGAGCTTGAAACCGCTGCCGAAAGCAACAGCAACGTTCGAATGTTTCGTATGCGCACCCTGTCTCAGGGTGAAATCACGGGCGGCGGACACGATTTTCTCGAGCGGCTGCGCCTTTTGGATTTCCCTTCCGTTGTCTCTTACAACGAAAGCAACCGCGATCTGATTCTGAGCCAAGCCATGAGAGGCGGTTATCCGTCGGGACGAGACGGCACGCCCGACGAGCGCCACGACTTTTTCCATGATCTCATCCGTGAAATCTGCCGACTCGATCTTCCGTCTGTAAGCCCGCTGAAAAATCCCCTGTTGCTTCGCAAGGTTTACCGTATGGTGGGTGCGGTTTCGGGAGAAAGTGTCAATCTCACGCACATAGCAGAGGTGCTCGGCATCGGACGCCCCTTTGCCAAGCATTGTCTGGAAACGCTTGAGCGGCTTTGCTTGGTGGACCGCATTGCTGTCTGGTCAGGCAGCCTTGCCTTTGAGCGCGGCGTACGCAGTCCTAAATATGTCGTAGCCGATTCCGGCTGGCTGTGCGGTCTGCTTGGTTTTTGCAGCACGGCGCCTTGCGTTATTTCAAGCGATCATCCGGAGGATGTCCGCAGGTTGCTTACGACCTGGACTTGGGCTCAATTGGCAACCCTCACGGACAATGCTCGGGATTTGCATCTGTGGCACTTTGCTTTGCGAACGGGGCTGAGCATCGACCTGATTCTGGAAGACGCCAGAACGGGGTCGCTCACAGCCTTCCAGGTCTCAACCAGGGAAAACGTCACGGAAAACGATTTCGGGGCTTTGGTGAAATTCAGAGAACTTGTCAAAAACCGTGAGGTTCAAAACGTTCTTCTTTATTGCGGGCAGAGCTTAAGACGCTTTGATTCGATCGGAGTTGCGGTGCCGATGGCGTTTTTGTGGATGTGACGGATTGCGGGTAGCGTATTGCCTGCGGCATTCGTTGACGCACCTGAGGTTAACCTCATGTTGGGCCATCAACTCAGGAATCAATATGAGCAAAACCAAAAAGAAAACCGTCGTCAAGGTCAAAATACCTCGTACTGGGAAGAGGGTCGTTTTTCCGGACTTGTTAAATCGGGCAAAGTAGGTCACGATA
>ERZ857955.787-NODE-787-length-31780-cov-2.841671_pt1 | contig 31780 bp, 40 predicted proteins | sample MGYA00519956_ERZ857955 | MGnify/ENA primary metagenome ERZ857955 (study PRJEB31778, sample SAMEA3449378) | human gut metagenome | biome: human gut; feature: human-associated habitat; material: faeces | place: United Kingdom | collected 2010/2012 ...
CCGGGTCAGGTTTTAATGGGTCAGGCTTACTTCGATGAGGACTTGGGTTACTGCTTCCGTCCCACTGATTTCATGGGGTTCTTGGAGTACATCAAACGCTACAAGATAGGCGGGACGAACAGACTGCATCAGCAACTGAAAAACTATGGGGCATACGCCACAAAGCTCTATAACCCGCTCACCAAGAAGGCATTCAGGGTTTGGGCTATACACCAGCAAGCGTTGGAGGAAGCTCCCTGCGATTTTGAGGGCACTTCCCCGGCGGCTACCCCTGCGCCTACCTTGCAGGAAAAACGTCCTTCAGCGTCCCCTCAGGGAGGCCGTCCGCTTACGGCGGCGGAAAAACTGCGCCGCATGGCGTTGCAACGCGAAGACGTAGAAGACGATGAAACCGTCCCAGCCCTAAAGTTTGAACAGGAACAGGGAGATTTCTAATGAACTTGTACAAGATCATTGGGCCTCCAGGAACAGGCAAGACAACCTTCCTGCTCGATACGCTAGAAGAAGAGCTCAAGCGCACACCTCCCGAAAGGATAGCCTTTGTATCCTTCACAAGGAAGGGTGCGTACGAGGGCGTAGATCGGGCACTCAAAAGGTTCAACTTAAAGAAGGAGGATGTTCCTTACTTTAAAACTATGCACTCCATTTGCTATCACCAGCTTGGTCTCACAAGGGATCAGGTAATGGGAAGCGAGCATTATAGGGAACTTGCCCACGCTTTGGGTTTGCCTCTGGTTATGTCAGACCTGTATGCAACAGGGGTTCCACATTCAGAAACTGCACGTTGCATTGTGGCATGCCAACTTCGTCTTACCAATCCTGATGTGTTTGAAGTATTCATCAAAGACTCAAATACACAACTGCTGCGTTTTGTAGAAAAGAACTACCTGCGCTACAAGAAGCAGAATGGATTGATGGACTTCACGGACATACTGTATCAGAGTTACTTAACTCAAGATCCATTGCCCGTGGACGTGGTCTTCATAGACGAGGCGCAGGACTTGACTATGCTTCAATGGGAGGTGATGCTAAAGCTGTTCAGCAACGCTTCTAAGGTCTATATTGCAGGTGACGATGACCAAGGGGTATACGAATGGGCAGGAGCCGACGTTCAACGGTTCATTGACGTTCCGTCCTACAAAGTTCTTGACCAGAGTCACAGGCTTCCAAAAGCCATTCATCATTTTGCAATGGAGATATCTTCTAGGATAGCGGGAAGCTCCAAAAAGATATTCAATCCTCGTGACGAGGAGGGCGTGTTAGATTCAGCTACCAATTGGGCTAACGTATCTTTGGAGCCCAACACTCCTACATTGGTTCTTGCAAGAACTCATGCGGAACTCAATAGGGCTGAAAAGTGGTTGCGGCTTATAGGAGTTAACTACTCCAAGGTAGAAAAGAATGCGATAAAGCCCGCTGTTAATCCTAAGTCTCTTCGCGCCATAACCCTGTACGAGCAAGTAAGAAAGAGAGAAAAAGGGTACGAAAAGGCCAAACGACTGCTTGAACTGTACAAGGACTTCTTTCTTACACTGGATTGCCCTAGCTCTCCATGGTTCGTTGTTTATGCCAATCAGGAAGAGGCAGGGTTCATTCGTAGGCTTCTTAGATCAAAGGAGAACTTTGAAAAGGAGCCGAATGTTACGCTCAGTACAATTCACGCGGCGAAGGGAGCCGAAAGCTCCCACGTTGTGTTGGCTCTAGACTTCTCCTACAAGACGTACCGAACGTGGGTTTCGTTTATGAACTCAGAACTTAGGGCGTATTACGTAGGAGTAACAAGGGCAAAGAACAGATTAACTTTAAAACTAAAGGAAAACACGTATGGATACCCTTCGACTTGGAACTGATGAACATCCCTTGTTCACTATCTTTGAAGTTAAGAAAGAGCAGTGCGTAAACTTCTTGGATCTCTTTTACTACGTTCATAAGCACGGTCGCCACACTGTTAACCGAAAGGGTCAGGGGCTCTACGAAATGCGCAATGTGACGCTGGTGCTTGATCCTGAAGCTTCACCGTATTGCTTCGGAAGGTTCCCTTCTCAGGAATACCTTGAGAAGGAACTGGCTTTTTACGCAAGCGGCTCGCTTAAGTTGAGCGACGCCGTCGCTATGAGCAAGTTTTGGAACAAGTGCTCTGACGATGGAAAAACCATAAACAGCAACTACGGGTTCTTGCTTTTCCATGATGAGAACGCTCACGGCTATACGCAGTTTGATCACGCAATCAGTTGCTTGCGCAACAATCCGGAATCCAAAAAGGCCGTGATGACTCTGTACTCCAAGGAACATGCTTACATCAGCAACGACAATCCTTGCACTATGTTCATCAATTTGTACATTCAAAACGGCAAGCTCCACATGCAAGTTATCATGCGCTCCAATGATCTTTGGTACGGTCTGCCGTATGACCTTCCCTTCTTCAGGGTCGTGCATCTTGCTGCTCTTATGGTGCTTCAAAGGACGTATCCTGAAATTAAACTTGGATATCATATACATCAGGCACTCAATTTGCACTTCTATGAATGGGCGTTTGACAAGTTCAGGGAGTGCGAAAAGAAGTGCACTGCAGAAGACAACATCGGAATTACACAGGAATTGAAATCGTGTCCCCAAGCACTTACACAGCGATGGTCTGTCTTGTCGTTCGTGAATCGCTTTGTTGGCGTATACGATTGGAAGAGGCACAGAGGCTTTATGAACGTGGCGTGGGAGGCCTCCAAGCAGTCCCGGTGCCTTAAGAAGAAGTGCGGAGCGGTCATCGTTTGCAATGATTCTATAATTGCAACAGGCTACGGAGACCGTGACGGTAACGCTTGCACTGAATGCGCAAGGGACAAAAAGGAAGTGTTCTACAGCGACGGTTGCTACTCCGTTCACGCTGAAATGAGGGCTTGCATCAAGGCTCTCCAGTTCGGATTTTCTGACTGGAGCAACGCTGTAGTGTACGTAACGCATGGACCATGCGACGCATGCCTGAAGCTTCTCAACCACCTTGGGGTGCGCAAGGTCATTTATGACCAGCCCTATAAGACGGACTACAAGGGCCATTGGCCTCTCATCGAAGTCCTGAGTCTGATGGAAGCGAGCTCTAAGTAACCTACTGAAATAACAGACAAACTCTTAAAATGCGCAGGAATGCCGTTTTGCAGGACGCACTTTCGGCATAAGGCAAAGGCCACGAAAGGAATTTTCGCCTCCCAAAGCGACGTTCCTGCGCATGGTAAAAATCCAGGAGACGCTATGAAAGTTCTTGCATGCACGATCTGCGGGCGCAATGTGCTTGTGGGTAACGCTACAAAGACCGTTGTATGTGCCATATGCAATTCCAGCCTTGCTACTAAGATCAAAAAGGAGCAAAAGGAAAGGGAAAAAGAGCGTAGGTCGTGCGCCAACCCCGACTGCTACAACACGTTCGTTCCCGTTGTACCTTGGCAACGCTACTGCTGCCGTGCGTGCAAGATAGCGGCGCAACGGTCTGAGCCTCGCGTGATCTATTGCAAGCAGTGCGGACAGCCTTTTAAGGGCGACGCAAGGTTTAAGTATTGCTCTGACGAGTGCAAGGTACTGGCACATGAGGCCTCAAAGAGGGAAAGAACTAAAAAGGCAAAGGAGCGGAATAATGAGTTTTGATTGGCTGAGTTCCGCCACTGAAATAGGCGTAGATACTGAAACGAAAGACCCTCACCTTAGATCAAAAGGGCCGGGAGTCTTTCGTAAGGACGGGTACGTTGTTGGCGTTTCGCTGGCGACAAAGGAAAAGGCAGTCTATTTGGACATTGCGCATCCTGATACCACTCCTGAACGCAAGGAGCGCAACCTGCGCATAATCAAGGACATCCTTGCCAAACCCACGCGCAAGGTTGGAGCCAACATCGTATACGATCTTGACTGGCTCGTTAACAACATGGGCATTGAAGTCAAGGGTCCATTTGAAGATATCCAATACGCTGAGCCGTTGATTGACGAATACCGTCAGTCCTACAGCTTGTCCGCCTTGGCGAAGATCTATGGGTGCGAGGAGAAGGCTTCAGACCTGTTGGATATGTATTGCGCCAAACAAGGCTGGAAGTTCAAGGACGCTCGTGAACACATTTGGAGGATGCCAGCGCAAGCTGTAGCCCGGTATGCCGAGCTGGACGGCATGTTGCCCATGCGAATCATCGAGAAGCAACGGGAGGTCATCTCTAGGCAGGGTCTTGATGAGGTGTATAGCATAGAGTGCCGCCTCATACCGTTGCTGATTCAAATGCGCAAGCAAGGGGTCAGGCTGGACATGCCTCGGCTAAAGAAGACTTCCTTGGCTGTGGTGGATAAAATGTACGAACTTCAAACAGACCTTTATGAATGGGCTGGCGGGGAGTTCGATATTGGATCGTCAACTCAGCTTGCTAAGGTGCTGGACAGAAAGGGCATTGAGTACCCACGCAATCCTCCAACTGAATTCATGAAGATGAAAGGCAAGGAGAGCAACCCCAATCTGGACAAGGACGCCATCACGCGTATGGTCATGGCCGGGATTGATCCTAAGCTGAAGACCATCTTGCTATGGCGGCATTACAACACGCTCACCAACATGTTCCTCATTCCGTACTACGATTTCGTCGTAGGGGACAGACTGCATTGCCAGTTCCATCCGCTCAAGAGCGACGGATACGGAGCTGTGTCGGGACGCTTTTCAAGCGCGAAACCCAACCTGCAACAGGTTTCAGCACAGGAAGACGACTTGTTTTCAGGCGGGGACGAACTGTTGGAAGGGCAAATCCTGCGCAAGCTGTTCATTCCGGAGGAAGGGCACACGTGGGCTAAACTCGATCAAAGTCAGGTTGAGTACCGAATAGGCGCGCATTACGCGATTGGACCTGGAAGCGAAGAGCTGAGGCAGACGTACAGGGACAACCCGAAGACGGACTACCATCAGCACATTCAGGATCTCACTGGGTTCGACAGGCGTACAGCCAAGCGACTCAACTTCGGCGCGTCATACGGCATGGGCGCGGAAGCGGCCTCCCGCAAGTTCTATTGGTCAAAGGAAGAGGCGGTCATGTTCATGGAGGCGTACCACAAGGAGGTTCCCTTCCTGAAGCAGACACGCAAGCGCGTTGTGGAAAAGGCTACCCAAGCAGGGTACATATTCACGTTGCTTGGCAGGAGGGCAAGAGTGCATCCCTCCCGCAAATTGCACTCGTTGTACAACAGGTTGATTCAGGGGACGGCGGCGGATATCATGAAGAAGGGTATGGTGGATGCGTACGAGGCAGGGCTATTTGAAGTGCTTCCCCCTCACATTACCGTACACGACGAAATTGACGTGTCCGTACCTCCAACGAAAATGGGCAAAGAAGCCCTCAAGGAACTCAAGCGGGTGCTTGAAGAATGTGTTACGTTGAGGGTTCCGTTGATTGTAGATTGCCATGAGGCGAAAAACTGGGCGGAGGCAGACTAATGGAAGAGCAGATTACGAAGAGAGACATCCACTCTGTAAAGATCGCACTTGCGGCCTTTGCCGCTCTGTTTTTTGGAGTTGGTCTCTTGATAGGAATAGGGATAGGCGTATGTTTGTGATTGTCGGGCTTTTGCAGTTAGCACTGTTCATTGGGTTAACCTTTAACTTTCCCAAACAAAGAGATCAAATTCTTCTCTTGGCGTTAATTCTTCTCTGGACGTTGGTATACATTATTGGAACAATAACAGGACTGTTGTGGAAGTAATGAAACACGCGCTTCCTATTCTGGTTGTCCTAATTGGACTTGTAACGCTGTTCTTCGCTGACAAGCGAGGCAATTGCGTCAGTGAGCAAACAGTGATAAGTGTGGCTGTGGTAATTTGGTTGTTTGGCTATGTAACTGGTATCGTAATTGGAGGTTGATACGCATCAAGCGTAGCTTACAAAACAAAAGCCTCCGCCAATGTATCTTGGCGGAGGCTTTTGTTTTACAACTAGGTGGTTGCTAGTGCTTCAGGGAAGGCCATGTACACTCTGGATCGTCAAGTCCACCCCAAGGGAAGCCCGGTTGCTGAGGAATATCGCGCAAGGCTTGGCGATACGCCTTGATCTCTTCAAGCTTATCCGTATCAAGCGGATAGTCCGGCATGACAAGGTAATCTGTTGCAGTAATACGCCTATCGCGTTCGGCGCGTATGCTCGCCGCGAGTTCTTCCTGTGTCGGCGTGGGCGCAACGTAAGGTTGCTCTTCTGTCACGCATTCCGGATGAGCTTCGGCGTAGGCGAACACGGCGTCCCATTCCTCTGCGAACTCGGCGGCATAAGGGTAAACATGATACGGGAAGCCGTTTTTCGTGATGACATAGGAATCATCAGCGGTTCGGTGGATGATTTGTTCGTAATCCATATTTTCCCCTTATGATACTCTGATGGCAATGAAGCGATTAGAGATGTTGGTTCCACCTGCAACAACACCGTTAGCGGCAGCATCGTATCCCCAAGAAAAATACTTCCACGTTCCTCCTTGAGGCACTGCGGAATTATTACCAACAACAACATTAGGAGTGTACGTGCACCAGTTTGCCGCACCAGCAGAGAGAACGCTGGGACTACAAGGCACCATGTCAGATCCGGTGCTCGGCAAACACCACACATATAAGGGAGATTGTCCATACGGAGTGCTTCCCCACTTTGTGTTTCCCCAACCCGTAACAAAGAGAGTTTCAGAAGTGCTAGCTACCTGCGCACGGTCTGCCAACGCAGCTTGTGGAGCCTTTATTGTTCCCCCTACTGTTGTTACGATGTTTCCAAGGTTAGTGCTGTCAGCCTGCGCCTTGAGCCCACTAGCGTCAGTAGCCCAACCTATGTAGACCTTATTATTTCCCTGCCCCGTGCCGCCACCTTGCTGTATCGGCGTAAACCCAAGGTTTGCCTGCTTGTCTTTCGCCAAATCATAGGCCGTCTTCACGGCCTTCGCGGACGCCGCCGTCGTCGAATCCACCAGACTCACGCTGTCCGAAATCTTCGCGGAGAGTGTAACGTCACGGGACAGCGGGCCGCCGCCAGTGAGCCCCGTTCCGGCGATGACCCGCCGCGAATTTGGAACAAGGTTCTCACTTGTTTCTTCCGCTATCCACACACCAGAGTCATCTCCAGGTGTGGGATACGGCTGTTCATTAGCTAGGATAGCACGAGAAGCTGTATACAACTTGCCGTCCGTAAAAATACAACGAGCATACTGTGAGTATTCCTGACCAGCAAGAAAAGGCATTATGCCGTTCTCGCACAAGGTCTTTGCGACTGAGGTAAGAAGAAACAGCAACTGGTTGTGTCGGGCGGAGTTGTAGATTGTGTCATACTGCTGACCAACCTCCATTTGTTCAGGGGTCTGCGTAGTGTCTCTATACGCGACCTCGGATACCGGAATAGGAGGAATAGTCGTGAGCGCAGATTCCGCCCAAACGAAATTGACTCTGTCTTGGTTTGCCATCTTTAATTCCCCGTGATGTATTTATGAGTAGTGACTCCAGCTCTTCCTGAGTCACACTGCTGACCTCCCATTCGGTCAGCACAAAAGTAGTTCTTGGGCACGAATATTACGTCTTCAATAGACAAGGTGGCTGGATAGCTTACATAACAGTTACGCTCCACCATGAGGTCATCAAAGAACCGAGTGAGTGCAGAATACACCGTCGTACTGATCGTTCCCGGAACCATTAAGTCAATAGTGAATGGGCCTTTCTTTATGAAGCTGACGTCATAACCGTACAGGTTAGAGATCAGGTTCAACAGTTCAGGAACTGACGCCGCCATAGTGAAGTTTTTAAGGATCTTCCCAAGGATACGAAGTCGGTACATGGCGTCATTGGGAATTACCTTGCTAGACAAGGTCGCATTCGTGACCCAAACTTCAATCTTATCTACCCCTTGTGCACTTCTGTCAGCCCACATGTAGTTGAGGTCACTGTACTGAAAAGCCGTTCTTGGCTCCCCTACTATGCGACCCAAGGCATCAAGATTACTGCCCTTGGCTGCATACAGCGTACGACCTTCTTCCATAGCAAGGATACTGTCGAACAGTTCCTGAGACTCTTCAAGGAAGGCCGCGAAAAACTGACCTAGCATGCAAGAGTTACTGAACTGAGACAACGCCAGTCCAGTCCCCTGCGTTACAAGGTCGATTCGCTCCTTGGAGAAGTCTACGTTTAGCTTTTCAGTTACAGCCATATGCTAGTCCACCAAGGTTACGGCGATATTGCCAACCGTGAATTCGGACGCCTCGTTCCAATTGATTGGAATGTCCACCTTGCCTTGAGCTTCTGCCGACGTTCCAATGGTCATATTCACGATCGAGAAGCCGTTGCACGCATCGTTAATAGGTGTAAAGAGCCTTGTTCTGATAACAGGCTCGCCGGGAGGGAAGCCTGTATTTGCCATGATATCATAAACAGAGTAATCAACAATGCTCTGCTTGATCAATTCGGCGTAGTTGCTTGGGAAGACTGCAGAATCGGTGACACGGATGGTGATATCCACGAAAATGGGAACCATTGTAGGACGCATGAACCTGATGTTGTAAGGCTGGTTCTGTCTGTCCCTCAAAGTCACAAGGGTGTTGCCGTAACCTTGGATCGTTACGGGCATGCGCAAGAACATGGCGTTGGCAATGTCCTCTGGTTCTCCTCCCACTACCACCGGGGAAATTTCCTTGTAAGGAATTCCTCTGGAGTCCTCAGGATTGGTCAAAGCATTCTGGTAGACCCGGCAGTAGGTAACGCCGTCTACGGCAATGATTGCCGAGTAAATGGCCTCAATCTGACGATAGCTGGTAAGGCTGGTGGACAACTGCTGACGCTTCCTGAGCTCATCGTCAGTTTCCTCAGGCGTACCGACTGAACTGGTGGACGTGTTTGATACGCTGTACCCTCCCGCCGTAGCGGTTTGTATCGTATTGATAGAACCAACAGCAGGGTCAATCGCACCCTTTGTCGTGCATTGGAAGCGGCCTTCGACGGTTCCGTTGGTTCCAATGATATAATTAGCCATAGCCTGATAGCTGTTCGTGCCCTGTCGGTCTCCAATGAGTGAACCTTGAGCAATTAGCGTGCCGCTGGTACCAGAGCAGGTGCAAATGATAATCGTTTCGCTTCCCGGCTTGCGCACGATACCGTTCAACTGAACAGTGCCGCTCTGACCTGCCCCGGTATTGTACAACGGGTTGAATTGTATGCTGGCGTCATAGGCCGCTTCCCAGCACTCAGACAGAGCGTTGGAAAAGATGCCTACAAGTTGAGTAAGAATTGTATCACCAGACGCATTGGCGAAAGGGAACTCACCTGTCTTCGGGTCTTGAATGGCCTCAACTCGTTCCAGCATGTCATTGTTGATGTCAACAAGACGCTTAGGAACGAACCCTTGGGAAAGCATTCCGTATTCAAAGTTAGCCATAATTGATCCTACGCTGCAAAGGTTGAAGCGGTGACGGGCAAAGTAAGCTCTCTCACAGTGCGATCTGTAAGGATCACCCTGATGTATACAGAGAAGGTTCTGTTGCCCAGTATGTATCTGGTGGTGAGCTTTTCAATGGCCTTTACGCCTTCCGTGCCCATAACGCAACGGCGAATGAGCAAGAGAACGTTGTTCTGCTGGGACATTTTGGCTCCCAACATGCCATGACCATCCTGATACCAAGGGAGCCCCGCCGTTGTGTCTAGGAACCATTCTCCCAACTCGCGAAGGAGCCTCAGCTTGAGCCTTTGCATGACTTCATCAGACCCGGTCACTTCGCCAGGCGATAGATCCCAATTTTCATTAAGTCGGAAGTCCCATGACATATAGCGATCCTTATGCGACAGGCCCTGACGTATCAGCGCCAGATTCAACGCCAGTGTGTCTGTGAGAGGACGAGTTCTTGCCGTTGCCGTCAGTGAACGTGCCGTCCCGCTGAGTAATGTTGCCCTGAATCGTGTTGCCCGATCCGCTGAGCTCCATGTTGGAGCTTGAAATAGTGCAGGTGGAGCTTGTGTTCATGGATATTGCTCCATCGGCTTGGGTGGCAACTGTACCTGGAGCCGTAGTTGTTACGGATCCACCTTTCATCGAATAGACCGCCTGTCCGTCTGTCATCGTGATGCCATCAGGCCCTAAGCTGATGTAGGACGTGCGGGTCAAGTCCCTTAGCTCAATGTTCTCAGTGTTGTAACTTTGAATAGCAACCTGATCGCTGGAAAGACCGGGAATGAAGATTACGTCAGTGAGCGACCTCTTCCTTACATTGGACACGTCAGGGTCAGAACCAACAGGAGGATCGTTAATGTTCCCGGAGGCAACGAAATTCGTTATGTCCTTATCAGCCACTATGAGCAGACCAGTGTCTCCCGGCTTCAACGGCAACGTGAGCAGGAATCCAGCAGTTTGAGCGCAAGGAAGAATGACAGGAACGTCGTTGATCTCAGGAAGAGCCATATACTTGGTTTCTTGCCCAATGGTAATCTTCATGCGTTCAGTGGGCTGAACCGTGACCTTCAAGGGAGGGCCCGGTTTGACCTCTTTGATGATGCAAGGTTTGGCTATGTCCATGGAATCCAACATGCGCTGAATAACCAGACGCTGGGACTCGTTTGGAGAGGTCTTTGAGTAGTCAGCCATCACTTCACCTTAACGCCTAGCTTGTAGCTTTCAATGTCCATCGTCCAGTTGGAGGAGTACGTATCCAAGTCGATTCCAATGGTATGAACGCGATACGTTCCCGAGAGGCTTTTGTTCAACTTGCTGGACACCTTCACAGAGGAGCCTACTGTGATACCCGGCACGTACAACGCCTTAATCTTCACCCCGGTAGTCCACTGAAGAGGCCCTGATAGGATTGGGGAGATGTTAATCAGACCGCCATTGTCTCCGTTGAGCTCCACTGAGGAGCCGAGCATGAACTTGTCTCCCATGCACTTGAGGGTGCCTTCCTGCACTGACCAAGAGAAGCCGTATTCCTCTGCCAAGCGATTAAGACCGTCTTTGGTAGATCCCGCGTAGCTCCAGCCCTTTCCTCCAATGTTCCCCTCTACGCCTTGGAAGCTCTCAGGGTTCACTGTGATTCCTGGGAGATCCTTGCCAAGCTGACCAGCGGCGGCTGAAATAGACGTTCCAGGGCCAAAAGTAACGCTGGAGGCTCCCATAGCCAAGGCTCCAAATCCAGGGAGAACAAGGAACGACGTGATTATGTCCGCTCCTGATCGCTCACTCTGGACGTTCATGATAGAGCCTTTGTAGATTGTAGCCATGTTGGTGTTTTCCCAACCAGCTTGCAAAGTCAGCTTGGTGAGCCCTTTCTTTACTGCGTTCCTTGTGTCATCCGAAAGGTTGTACACCTTGATGGTAGAAGGAGAAGGAAGTCCCATTAGGGTCTTCTGTATATTAGCGGATACGCGAAGACCGTTCATTGTGCCGTCACTAGCAAACTGAACAGTGGATCCCGCTGATTTGTTTTGCCATTCAGCGAGAGGCCCTAACGTAACAAGAACTTTACGTAGCCAAGGTCTGTTTTCGCTGTCAGCCATTAGATTACTCGAAGAGGTTTAATAGGAGATCAATGTCAAGCAAGGGATCCCCAAGGTTGTAAGGAAAATCCTCACCTTCTGTGTACCAAAGAACCTTCAGTACTGTACCCAACGCTTCAGGGCCAGAGGGATCCTCGTTGTAAATGGGAACGGCTAACAGGTGGATTCCATCAAACACATTCCCGTAGCCCTTGAGCAGGTTGAGAGATCCCGTCACGATGTTGATTCCGTAAACCAACGGGTTCTCATTTGCGTCAAATATGTCCAAAACCCAATGATTCTGCTGACCCATCACGTAAGTAGTACGAAAGAGGTAGCTCACCCCTGCAATTTCAGTTGTGAACTTTCTTTCGCCGTCTGAGGTCAAAGGCAGTTCGATTACAGGCATCCGCTACCCCTTCTTGAGTGTATCGTACCAAACAGCGGCTTGTGACTTATCGGCGTCGCTTGCGTTGCCTGATTCCACTGTTCCGGCGTTGACTGTGCCGCTTCCAGTCTTCTTTGCTCCACCTTTTAACTTGGTAGTAGACTTGCCGACTACGTTCAACGTGACCATGTTGGCTTTCTTGAAAACGCATTCAGCGGTATACGCTTGTTTGAACGGTGCCGTGTGGTTAGGCGTGAACGAAATCAACACCATATTAGTGTAGATCCAGTGTTCGGTGATAACTTCTACAGGCTCGCGGCTGTTCAACATTTCGTAGAATTGGTCGAAAGCTGAAAAGTTATCACCGTTTTCACTAGTATTGGTCATCGCAATGGACACGGACAACTGTTCAGGCTGCAGGATAACGTGATCTGAAACGACCGCCCCTGATTCCAAGGGTATGTCGGTCATTTGAGAGGTGAAGCTGTGACTTTCCGCCTCTTTTACAGACACAGAAACGCCAGCCACCACAGAGCCTTGTCTTACAATCCCGGTGTCTTCGCTGGTGAAGACGGTAGTGGCTTCATAGTTGTCTGCTAGCATGCTATCCTACGCTTGGTCCATAGGTTCCTGGAGTGTTAATCTGCGCATCAGGGTACGCTGTTTCAAGGCTCTTGAGCGCAGGGCCGATCTCGGAAGGATCTCTTACCTCAATTTTCACGTTGGCGTTCAGGTTAGACTGATTCGTTTGATTGCGGTTTGTGACGCTAGGACGAGTCTCCGTCTTAGGAATGATAACAGGCCCTTTATCAGAAGGGACAGACTGTTGCATGGTGGTGGAATTTCTTGCCAACTCCTTGCCCGCCTCTTCCAACTGAACCCTTGCGCTGACGTTCTTAGGAGCAGAAGAGGATGCCGTATTCGCATAAGGATTGTAGTTGCGCTGAGGCGTATCCCACCATGCGGGATTTTCTTCCTTTTTGGGAGATTCTGGCTTGCGCTCTACAGGACGCTTGACTTCCCCGTAAGGATTGTAGTTGCGTTTGTTCGGTTCCGTTTGCTGATACGGATTGTAATTGCGTTGCTGTCCGTCCCAATTGTACTGGCGAGTAGGCGGAGGCTCTTGATCTTTACCTTCGTTTAGGTCCTCCAGTCCAAACAGTCTCCTCGCGGCTCCAATAGCTTGATCCACTTTGGTGACGATGGTCTCAACGACCCCACCAATGCCGCTAGCGATCTTCTGGAGCAGCTCCCACATAACTCCAGCCGTTTTAGTCACCAACTCAAACGCCACAACTACGACGTTCTTGAGCAGGTTAGCCAAGTTCGGGAACTTTTCTTGAAAGCCGTCTACCAGACGACCAATGATGGAGTCTTTGCCCTCCAAGAAGGCAATGAAGTCTTCAAAGGCCGCACTGAGGGCAATGACTGCGCCTACGGCTAAACCAAAAGCGGCTATTGCGGGGGCAAAATAGGCCACCAGCAGGACTAGCGCACCCTTAAGGAGCTTTGCCCAGTCGGTTGCCTCCCACAACTTCTTACCGAAGTCTCCAATAGGCCCGAGAGTTTCCTTGAACCAATCAACGAGCTTCTTGCCGTCTTCCCAGAGCTCATTGAAGACCCTTCCAAGGTTCTCAAGGAACTTGGTGATGTTACTTGCGACCCATTCCTTATTGACGTTTAGCCACTCCTTGAAGGAAGTGACCAGTTTGTCAATCATAGGAAGCGTTCCGATAGCGATAGTAGTCCCAAACGCTCGCAATTGAGTCGTGAGGGACATGACGCTTGTCTTTAGCTGAGCCGCCCGCTTCAGGTCTTCCGGAGAAATAACTGCACCCACGGCGTGGGCTTCCTTGCGCAAGGCCGCGATACCTTCACGGCCTTCACGCAAGAGGCGAACAGTGTCAGGTGAGATGCCAATGGCGTCACCCCACATATTCGCCTGGGGAACACTCATGCCCTTGAACGTATCAGCCCACGATTCAAGCGAGCGACCCGTCCACATGGCTTGCTTCTGCATCTTAGCGAGGTCGCTTTCAACGGCACTCGCGGAGACGCCTACGCTCTTTGCAGCATAAGCCCATTCCTGGAGGGCGTCAGTGCTGACGCCAGTGGTTTCAGATACCTTCTGGATGGATGCCGCGCTGTTGACTGCCCCGGCTACGAATGCAGTAAGGCCAGTAGCCGCCATTGCGAATCGCTTTGTCGCCTCTTTGACAGTCGCAACAACGCCATCAAGACCCTTTTTATAGGTGTCTACTGCCTTCTCGCTTCCGTCACCGAGAACAGTACTCAGTACTGTGACTAGTTCGTCTACAACAGCCATACTAACCTTCCTGCATTACTCTTACGTAGCTCGTGGCGTAATCTTCCCAGTCTGCACACTTCATCAAGAATACAACGTCTTTCAACGACAGCGTCCCGTCAATGAGCTCCTTATAGGTGCAAAGACCATGTCTAAGGAGCCGATTGACTAGGATCACGTCCTGATGGGAGTCAGGTACTGGGACGCTTATACCTACCGTTGCGGGGTGGAGTTTCGTACGGCTGTACTCAGCCCAGAGGGAAAAAAATCCCTCACCTGTTCAAAGACAGCCAACGCTCCCGCAACAAAGAGGTCTTGAGGGTTTTGATTGAACCAAGAATGGAACACAGCTTCGTTGCTGAGGGGCTCCTGCTCAGGCGTATACGAACGTTTGAGGGCTTCCTTCATGAGCGCACTGAGTTCCGACGCTTCAACGACGCTGAGAGCCTTAGCAATGGCGTCGTAGTGCACTTCACCTTCACCGCAAATAGAGACGAGGGCTCCGCCAGCGGCCTTAAGAACACGGCTCCCAAAGTCAATTGCTTCCATGGGAGGCAGGAGGTCGAACTTATACGTTCTACCGTTCACCTTGAACTCACCCATTCCCGACTTGAGGTCTCTCATTTACCCCTCCACAGTCAGATTGGTGATGTCGTCTTCAGCCGTGGTCAGGGTGAACTGCAATCCGGCCATCTGCTTGTCGCCAGTGGCAAGCTGACCGGGACGGCTGATATAGGCGTTGGTCATGGTAAGCAGGATGTTGGCTCCGGTTCTGGCCACAACGGTCACACCAAGGCCGCCGTTCTCCTGCCGCAAGCGCAGGTTGTTCAGGAAGGCAATGGAGCGGGAAGTTTCCTTCAGTGTGAACTGAAGGGTAGAGCCCTGATTGGTGGCAATGTTGATGCCCGCGCCGTCAGTGCCTTGCGTTTTGGCAACTTCGCCGCCGTCAAAGGTGTACGTAATGGTAGCACCTTCAAACAGGTCGTAGATCTGGTTGCCGTCCACGACGATACTCGTGGAAGCCTGATTATAAATGGTACGCATTCCTGCTTCTCCTTAGTTGTAAACAGTGACGTCAATGGCGACGGAGTGGAAGGCTCCGGCCTCATACGCCACAATAGCGATAGGGGGAGCAACACGATTTGCCCGCTCTGAAGTCGTTGCGCTGTAGATCGGAGCCGGAGTAATCGTGCATGCCGGAAGGGTCGTGTAACCCGTTTCGTTATCGGTCGTTTCCTCTTCACGATCAGCGAAAGTGCCATTGCGAATGTAACGGTTATTGATCTTCGCTGCGGCAGAAACAAGAAGATCCTGTCCGGCGGAGGTGTACTTCACCTTCTTGTTGCGCATGAACACGTTGAACACTTCAACCTGAAGCTCTTCCTTGTAGTTGGAGAGGTTCACATGGCTGTCCGTGAACCACGAATCAGCCGACTGTACGCCTTCACGCACGACAGAGGAAGAGTTGCCCATGGACACGTAAGTGTTGATGCGGCGAGCCTTAAGGGAAGAAAGCTGAGTTTCCGTGAGCGGAACAGTTTCAATCCCGGTGAGCTGCTTGAACTTCATGGTCAACGTGGAGTTCTCCAGCGCGTAGTTGACCGACAGAGCCAAGGCCGCGTAGGACACGTCCGGATACACCTGCGGATTGTTATGGTACATAACCGAGGTCTTGATGTACCCCTTGTTGTGGGCATAGAACCCGATGTTGGTCGTGTCCGCAGTATTGTACGCCTGAACGCTGTTGGTGCAGGCAGAGAAGTACGCCTGATCCTGAGCTTCTGCCCAGTCAGCGAAATCCTTCTGATCCTGCGTATCACGATACTGCCGATCCAACGTCCATGCGAACACGCTGCGACCCGCGCAACGAGCGGCGGTCTGAATGAGAGCCACTTCAGAAACGAGGCCGCCAGGAGTGTAACCATCGATACGAGAAGCCGCCGTGCTCTGGGTAAGAGCCAGAATTGCGGACAGGTCGGTGATAGACGAAGCAGAGGACGCGTAACCAATTGTCACGTCTGCGCCTTGCTGACTTGTGGAAATAACAATAGACTGACCGCTTGTCTCCACAAGGCCGCTAGAACCGATAGCCGCCGTAAGGATCTGAACCACTTCATTGAGAGTCAGACTGCTCCCATAGGTGGCGAAGTTGAGTCCATGCAGATTCAACGTTACTCCGTTCATGTCGAGGGTCATGGCTCCGTCCGTTACATTGTACAGATCAGCCAAGGTAATCTCGCCAGAGGTGAGCTTAGCAGGAGTGGAAGCCTGTCCTTCCGCAATGGACGCTCCCGTGGCGTAAGTGAGCTTGAGAAGCGTGCTCACATCAGTAAACTCAGTCGGAGTTCCAGCGTAGCTAATATCAGCTCCATCTCCGATAGCGTTTGTAGTGATGGTAACACTTTTTCCGTCAGCGTTGGCAACAGTGTTAGCAAAAGCCGACATCTGAGCATTCAACTGACGGGTCACGTCAGCCATTGTCGGGTTCAGGCCAAAGGTCAGGTTAGCGACAGTGTAGGAGGTGTCGCCCACGCTGATAGTGAAACCACCGTTCTGAACGTTGGCAAGATTGCTCAGCGTAATGGAACCAGACACAAGAGCGCCGTTGGTCGGAGCTGTAAACACGCGACCGATGCACATGGTCTGAGGACGGTCGGAACGGTTGAAGAACGCCTGAGCCGCGAATATGGCCTCAGAGTTCTCGGGAACCGCGCCTTGCACAGCGTCAAAGGTGGAAAAGAACTGCACTCTGTCATTGCCGGGAGGGAAGGACACACCGGGAGTAACAAAGCACATCATGGTCATATCCGTCGCAGTTTCGGCGACAGAACGAGACAGGGACACAGGAACGTCAAGGGAACGAGGCAAACTCGTCTTAGCGCAACTGACTACGGGCATACCGGATTCTCTCCAGGGATTGTGATTTCAATGCCGTTAACATTCCACTTCGATTTATCAAAGTAGTCTGCTGGATACTCTCTGTTGAAGAGGGCATAAAAATAAAAGTTGAAGTAGCTTCTAGGCTGAATTGCACCATTGTAATAAGCACTCAGGTCTTGTATTCCACTCGTACCCGAATAGCCAAGAAGCTTCCATAGATCAAAAGCCCTTGCTGAAGAGCCCAATGACAAGCGAGCATTTACCGCACTTTCAAGTGCGCTAGGCCCTCTAAAAGTCACCTGCACTTCGCACAGGGAAAGGTTTATCAGGCTCTCAATTGGGCCAGTATCAGGAGAACATGAGAATGTTCCTCCTGGATCCTGACGCATGACCTCGATACTTCTCCACCACAGGGTGATGTACAATCCCTTTGGCGGTCTCGTTCCTGCCTGAGTTTCAACAAGAACTCTGTTGGGTTCAGGATCCCATCCAAAGAACGAGTCAAAGTAGTCCTTAAGAAGGACATTGACCATTTGAGGAGTGAGTTGAATAACATCGCTCATGTGAAGTACCTTACGCAGTGGTAGATATGCTTATTGGTATTCCCCATCATGAACCCTGTTCCCCTGACCTTGAACTTGAACCCCTTGTACAGCACGTAATCTTGACGGTGTTCCAGTCCTTCCTCGTTTACATCAGAATAGAACAGCTCCTTGTCCGTTGTAACGGAGATACCGCCAGACGAGGAGTTTCCGTCGGAATAGAATTCAAGCTGCTCTATAGTAAGGGCTAACACGATTGCCCTCAGCGGTTCAGGCTCTCCAATCTGCTCTTCTTCCCATACCCCGTCCACGTGTTTTCCGACACAATGAACAACCTGAACAACTTTGGAGAAAGCTCGCGTGACCTTGTCGAAATTCATAGGTATCGCTGTCATGACTTATCCCTCACCATGTGAGTTGCCCTATTATGCATCGTCATCGTGTCGATGAGAGGAACGTCAGATCCCTTCCTCTCAATGGTGGCCTTGGAGTTAGGTTGCCATTCGCCTTCCGTAATGGCCTTTCGTACGTCTTCAGCGGCGGCTAGTCCGGCAACCTCTAGAACCTTTTCCAACGTCGCGTCTCCGCTCAGAAGTTTAGGCCCTAACTCTTCCATTACTTCTTTGTACGTCTTTTTCATGTATTGAGAAGCCAAGTCCATGAATGCACGTCTGGGAACACCTAACCCGTAGTTGTTCTTCAACGCGACTTCAATGATCGAGGCTTCATCGTCATAGTTGGGTTCAGGAACCCCAAGTCCCGAAGCGTCTACGGGATAGCCAACTGCAACCTCCTTCTTATCCGCGTACTTTAAAGCAGACTTGATCTTACGGAGGGCTTCCATGTTCTGGACAGGCTGTCGTTTCAACTTCAGGCTCGTTTTCATATCAGTACCCTGCGTTCACAGGAGGCCATTGCAATGAGTACAAGAAGCGACCAATTGGTCTGCCGCCAATAATATCAGCGGCTGGTATCCAAGTTCTGATGAGCGCGAGCAATTGGAGTCCGTATTTGGTTCCCGCTAAGTCGACGGTGAAAGGATCGTCTCCCATCACCAACGACAGAGGAGCAGAACCTTGGGAGAGAGAACCCGTGGCGGCTGAAATGTTAGTTCCCACTTCAGAGGAGCTTTGATCCTTCATCCCTCCCTCGGTATACGCCTCACCAAGGTCATACAAGGTAGCCAATCGATGCGCTGTAAGAAGTCCTACAGCCAACTGGAACATAGGGCCGAACGAACATTCACGCAAAATAGCTACACTCGTTGTACCCGACGTATTGACTGACATGGACGGAACACGAGAAAACTCCGGATAGAACTCCAAGAACTTTTCGTCTACAAACGTCAACTCCCCGTCAACGCATGTTACCATCCCGTCCATTGGGATAGGCTTCTTAGAACAGTTCATGATCACACCTGCATTGTTTCCTTGGTCTTTCTAGGCTTCCCTCTGGAAACCTTTTCGTTCTGGGGTTCGGCGAGCAGTTCAGCAGGGGGCTGAGGCCCTTTCACCTTGGCAGGTGCCGCATAAGGATTGACCTTTTCCCCAAACACCAACACGCCCATGTCCATCAGCTTCTTGACGGTTTCAACCTTCTTGAGGGCTTCAAGAGCTTCGGTCGTGCTGTTATCATCCGGAAGGGTCACAAAACCCATAGGCGGGATCAGGTAGTGCTTTTCTCGGATGCAGATGGTACGAGGGGTTTCAGAGCGATTGCCGATAATCATTGCGTCTCCTTTGGAGAAGGGCTCCCAGTCGCCTAGGAGCCCTTGATGGTTTAGATGCCGTCCACGTAAGCCATGGAGCCCTGCTGACGAACATGGTAGGAGCCGAATTTGTTTTCGGCGTACCATGCAACAGCGAGAGGCTTCGGCTGGGGCTCGCTGAGCTGATACGGCAGGGGGAAGGGCAGGATCTGGTTCTCCTTGCGGCGATCCATGATGACCATGCGGTCAGAACCGCCCGCGCCCGCGCCTTCAAGGTAACGAGAGGGAATGATTTCCAGTTCCCGCCCGGTCACGCGATACATAACGTTGTTGGTAACAACGTAGTCGATCACGTTGACGGCGATGCCAGTGCCGCTGGAGGCGCTCGTCGCGCCGATAACCATAGGCATGTTGGTGATCTGGGCGAACTGCTTCAGGGGAAGGAAGATGGTGGTCGGCTTGAAGATCGTGCGGCTGTTCTGCCACAAGAAGTTCAGGGCAGAGTTGATATCGCGAACGATTTCAACGCCGTTCTTGTCTTCCCATTTAGTAGAGGCCGGGACAGCGGAAGAAGCTTCCGGAGTCATGACCGTCAGGCCGGGATAGTTTATCCAGCCGTTGAAGCCAAGGTCGGGAGTACCGAAGATGATGCTCAGTTCCATCAGGTTGTCACACGCTTCGCGCATGGCACCACCAAGATCCTGAGCCAGATTGCCGTTCACGCCGAAGCTGTACTGGCGGGCATCTTCGTTGGTAACTTCCGCGCCAACAGCGGCATAGGCGATAGGCACCTGAACGGCACCCATGGACTGACCGACCATCGGGATGTCGTTGTTCGGGCCATGGCCGATAAAGGCCGCCGCGCCGTGGCGGTTGCGGCTCATGTAGGCATAAGACGTTGCGCCGGGATTGATGTCGCTGTAGATCTGCTCTTCGAGAACGATGTTGTACCATTCACGGTCAGGATACAGGACGTCATAGAACTGGCTGTCCAGTTGGGTGGTAAGCTCAAACGCAATATCGGCGGCAGTGACGTTGCACGCCGCGCCGCTGGTAGGAGCAGCGTTATTGAATCTTTTCAGGCTCATTCTTCATCTCCTTAGAGAAGCTCAACGAGAGCGATGTTGTTGCAGGGAGCTTCTCCTGCGGTGAATGTCCCGAGGAAACGCGCTCCGGTAAGAAGCACAGTGTCTTCGCTGGTGCCAGCCGAGCCCGCCGTGACAGTGGCTCCGGCGGCGGAAGTGAGACCAAGGATAGCCGAAGCGTCCTTGGTACCCGCAGTCGTAGGAGCAGACGCGAACGTGATAGTGGCAGACGCGCCAGTGGCGATCGTGGTAAGCACAACGCCGTTGCCGACCGCTTTGACGGTGACAGGCACAGAAGCCGTGGGGATAGCGGCCTGAAGAATGGTAGCAACGTCGCTCACGGTATTGACCGAGCTGAAGTCCAGATCCGCAACCTTGTAGAGCGTGCTGGCAACAGTGATGTCAAAGCCACCGTCGGTGACGGCCTTAACGTCATTCACAGACAGGGTGCCGCCGTTCAGGGAGTCGGGGGTAGGCGTAGCCGTGCCAGTGATGGGAGCGGCAGAGAACGCGCCAATTTTCAGGCCAGCATTTTTGGTATCGCGAACGATCCAGTATACCGGGCCACCAAACACGGTGGAACCCTGCGCAAGCTGAACCCAAATACGAGCCCCGGCGCGGTCACGACGAGCGTAGTTCGCCATGTCTTCAAAGAAGTAGCACGCTTCGCCGTTGGAGTTGGTGCGCATGAACTGGTTGCGAACCACGATGCCCGCGAAGGACTCGTCGGTAGCGGCGCTGTCCGGAGGCATCACGATGTCATAGTTGAGGCCGGGACGGTTGCTGCTAACGGTAGGATTCACCATGACGCCGATGCCAGCCGTAAGACCGACGGTGGCGTCCACAGGGCCGACAAACGCGCTGTCAACCAGATTGATGTCCGAGGCGTTGGCGAGCATGCCCGCGAGAGCAGTCGCTTGCTGATCAAAGTACTGGAACTGAGCGAAGCCCCTCTGAGGAGTGTAAACCATTGCTTACTCCTTCTCGCTCTTGCGACGAGCATTGTTGAGGCGCATGGGACGGAGAATTCTGTCCAGAGAGCCCTGCGCTTTGCTGTTGTTGATCTGAGCGGAAGCCCCGCCCATGACACGCTTATTGGCACGCTTCTGCCGGATTTCAGCCTGGCGAGCAAGGGATTCGAACGCTCCATCAATGGCGTCCTGAGTCCACTTGGAGAGATCTTCGGCAGGGACACTCATGGCGTTCTGAACGATGATCTTGCGACGGTTGGCAAAGGTCTTCGCTTTAGCGCACTCATTCTTGACTTCTTCCTTTTCCTTCTCTTCGATCACTTCGTTTTCGATAGCGTCGTCGAGAATGGCGTCTTCGGCTTCAGTCTGAGCGGCGGCTTCCTGCGCCATAGCTTCCTGGGTTTCCGCGCTCATAAGGTCGTCGATAGTGGCCTTCTGCTCCTCGATGGTCGCCATTGCCGCATCGTACTGGCTCTGGAGGTCGTCCAACTGAACCTTGATGCTTTGGGCTTTTTCCACCGCTTCCGCGAGCGCATCGGCGTTGAAGGTCTTCTGATCTTCAACCATCTTTTCAGCTTCGGCCGCGTCGTCCTCGTTATTGAACTTGTAGTCGACACGACGGTTTCCGTACTGTCTCTGAAGGACTTTCATTCCCTTCTCCTTTGTTTGTTTATGATTAACAATACGGACGTTTGGTCCGCACCGACCTGCACCTTCAGGGAGCAAGAGAACATGGTTAAACCTCAGATTGGTCTGGACTGCCCCAAAAGGCTTGCCCTTGTAAACCCCTTCCTTGGAATAACAATCCCCGTCGTAGGCAGACGAAATTTCAACCAGATCGCCACTCTTGATCTTCTCAATCGCTTCCTTGTCGGTGATGAGAAGGTCAGTGACAACGTAGCCGCCTTCGACTCGGGGAGTCCCTGCTACCGAACCAACGGTAAGCCCGTCTTTAGTCGTGTTCTCAGGTGTTCTCCACACATGATCTTCGACGATAACAGGCTTGCCTTCCAATGACTGGAGAGCTTCATCAGTAAACTCTTTTACAGGGATGTACTGCCCCACGAGCCCTTCAGCGTTCTCCTTGGCATCATCAGGCGATTCGGCTTTAAGATAGGGAAATACCCCATCAGCCAAAACTCTGGCCGTAACCCTAAGCATGCCGTCGGAGTCGATTCTCCAGTTCTGGAACTTATATCTGTTAGAATACCGCATGACGTTAGCCTCATTTATTGCAGCTTCAACTTGCTATAGTCAATTTTGGGATTGGCATGGCACCTGCACCGGATAGGCCAGCCCGGATGTCCATCGTCTGGCGGCTCGTCCCAACGAAAAATCTTGCCCTGACGAATGTAATGATTTCCATGCAGTTTTGTCGGCTTCGGATACAGACCAGTAGGGTCGCCAACGACTCGCTGATCCCTTGCCGTTTGCCAGTAGTACTCTTCTATTCCGATTGACGTTTGGCGCGTCTGAGTGACCATGCCGTGCATTTTGTTGGTCTGGTCTACTGCTATCAGCTTGGCTCGCTCATACGTTATTTTCGTAAGCTCTTGGATCTCAGCAATAAGACCACGGCCTTCAGGCAATCGCTCTTGCTGGTATGTCTTCATCACGGCTTCCTGGATCTTATCGTAATAGATCTCAGGAACGGTGGTGATGAGGTGAACAGCTTGAGCTCCCATTAGCTCAGCGGTCTCCCTTATAGCGTCATTGTCAAAGATGGAAACGAAGGGCACCCCAAGAGCTTTAGCCAAGCTCGCTTGGAGCTTCAGTCTGTCACGCTCTGAAACAGCATGAACCCAACGTCCGGCTATGCCTCGTATGGAAGGCCCTAAGACTCGTCTCCATTTCTCTTTGTTGCTTTGAAGCGCATAAGCGGCTGCCGCCGGGCCGGGTCTTGACTCAAGCCATGGAACCATGCTCATGAGATCATCAACCATAGGCCCAACGAGCTTCTGCAACTCAGCGTATAACTGACGAGCTTGCCGTACAGAGCCGCCTACTCCACTAGCTCGGATTGGTCTGTTGGGTCGTCCCCGCCGGGGTGAACCCGCGACTTGAATAGGCATCCTTGCCCTCCAGCAAATCCCCAGTATCAAGGTCAGAGCCTAATAACGCCTCTTCAGCCTTGAGCTCAGTAGCATAGATCTCTCTAGCATTCAGCTCGTTTACTGCGGTTTCGGCTGAAATAAATCCAGCCTGATACATAGAGACCACAGCGCGAGTAATAATCTCATCACGAGTCGCTTGCTGAACCGCGTCAAGGTTCCAAAGGGGCTCATACGAGAGAACAAGGTTGGCTGACTTGCGTTTCCATTCTTCATAGCCAAACACACTCGGGCCAATCCAATCCAAACAACGTTGTTCAGCGGGTTTCCGCGTGTTGTTTATGATCGAGTCGACCATATCGTAATAGTTACGCGAGTCGCCTTCACCAGTCGCATTCAGGCCACCTGCCGACGAACCCAAGAACCGAGTAATCGGTATGTCAGACGCCGCCGCAAGGAACTGCGTATAGGTGACGAGAAGCTCAGGGACAGAACCAAAGGAAGCCGAGAGCGACTCCACCTTAACATCCTTTCCGTCCACCAATGCGGCATTGTAGACCGAAAGCTGGCGAACTACTTCTTGCAGTTTCCCTTCCGCACCCGAATCCAACGCTTTGATGTTACGCAGATTCTCAACCGAAAGGATGATAGCCGAAGCCATGTTCACAAGCTGATAAGCCGCTTGCTGAGTGCCCAACGACCTGCAAAGGACGTCATATAGCGGGGCAATCTTACTCTCGCCGAACCCCAAAGGATTGTACCTGAAGTTCTGCATGAGACGCTGGCTGTTCCTTCCGAAGAGCGCATTGCCGTCAAGAACAACCATGCGAGAAGCGTCCACCTCTATCCCATCAATGTTGAGGCTGTCCACCCGATCGTAGTCAGGCTGGAACGGATCCCAAGTGCCGCGAGATCGGGACAGCTTAGAAAGGTCGATCACGTTGAGGGCTTTAAGGTCTCCCTTCATCAGGTTCTGCTGATTCAAAGGCTCACTGAGCTTTTCTCCGTCTTGTAGCAGCATGACACCAAGGATGACTGAACCACCAAGCAGGCGTTCCTGCTTCATGGCACGACGCAACTGACGTTCAACACCAAGGTCTTCCCACGCCCTCGCAATCATCAGCTCGTCTTCGGGAGACAGTCCTTCTCGAATGGTGGGCTTTCGCATAGCGTCGTCCACCGGAATGTCAATGATCTTTCGCACTTCCCATGACGTCTCATAAAGGTTTACATACGTCTGGTACCGAGCGAGAAAGTTATTATTGTAGTACGGGGAGAGAGACGTGAATCCCGTGACCTGAGTCGCTCCCCTGTCATTCGTCGTACCTGCGCCGCTAGACCCGGTAACGAGCGTATTGTTCGTCCTGGTTCTATGGGGACGGCGGGAAAATCCCAAAGACAAACGAGATCGCGACATCTTACCACCTACAAACTGACATTTCCGCCAGCGTCTTTGTATAAACTTACAGCCATCGTGAACGCATCACAATGGTCGTCATGCGCGTGTGACATATCCCTAGCGAATGCGGCGGCTTCTTCCATCAGAGCGGCGGCTCCTGGAGTCACATTAACAACCGTATCCTTGTCTATCCGCACCGGAACATTCCCCAATGGGAGAAATACTTTGCCTCCATGGACAAACCACGAGGCCTCTTGCATCCTTGCCACCTTGTCCGCTGGGAATGAGAACTTGTTAGGATTCCATGCAAAGGCGGGCAATCCTGTGTCGCTCAGCGTCTGTTCCAATGGAGTCCCGCTTGCCTTGTCTTCTATCCAAAATTCCCTTGGCTTGTCCATCACGTTATAGAACAGCTTGGAATTGAGTAACAGCTTAGGGAAGTCCCACCTGCCGTACACTGAATCAAGGAAGTAAAGCCCGCTCTCCGTTCCTTCCCAACACTGCACAACAGACTGGTCATTATCATCATGCTCTTTGTACGCCGTGTCCGCCGTGATATACCTGAGACCGTTTGGCGTATACTGTGCAGGATCATAAAAGTTCCACCATGGAAGCTTGATGATATTACCGCCCGGAATAAGAGGCGACTGCTGGTACTGAGCGAAGAACGTCGTTGGTGCAACTACTTTCAACGTCTCCAGATCGTCCTTGGACAGCGTGATAGGGTTCAGCACCTCATCACCCTCAAGGGCGGGGAACGAAACCAAGTGCCAGTCGTCAGGCTCGTTCTTAAGCAACCATCCCGCTAGATCGTCCACGTGCAATCGTTGCATGATGAGAATGAACGGCGTGTTGTGAGCGTTATTGCGGCGTGACTTGAGAGTGTTCAGGTAGTATGAGATGCAGTTTTCTCGTCTAACACGAGACTTGGCATCGTCAGCCTTGAGCGGGTCGTCAATGATGATCGCTCCGCCAAAACCCTTGCGAACCTTACCTGCACCAAACCCTGTTATCGTGCCTCCCAAGCCGACGCCATAAACAGCTCCTCCCGCTGTCGTCTTGAAGAAGTTCTGCAACTCTCGAGACTCGCGGGAGATTATCGTTTCAGGGTACTGTGCTCTGTGCCACTCGCTAGACAGGATGCGATGAACCGCCATTGTATTCTCAGTTGCCAGCCCTGCCGTTGCCGAAGTGAGGATAAACTCACAATCAGGCGCAACCTCAGCGAGGCACCAGCTAACAAAGCCCTGCGAAGTGAACGTCGTCTTAAAACAGCGAGGAGGGACGTTTATGATCAGGTTCTTCTTCCCATTGGGAAGCTCACCCATTACGCACATCTCTAGTGCTTCGCATAAGCGATGCTCGTACTCCAGATCTACAAACACTCGCTTCTCCTCGCCTGCAACGCGATCACAGTAATCGAACAGAGAGTGAATCATAATGGTTCCCCTAGGCCCCGCCTACATGCAAATGGATTCCCTCACTTACACATAGATCTAGGGGAACCTCGCTCTTGGAGACGCTGAGCGATGCGTGGCTTGCGCCTATTTATAAAGATCGCGCACATCCAATCCAACATGGGCAAGCGCGAGTCTTAATCTGCATTCAACCTTCTTGCGGTTATACGCTCTGGAAGGGCTCATCTTGTTCTCAGCGTCACATTGGGCTTGGCAAGCCTCAAACTCCTCGTTTGAACAGTTCTCGCATATCTTTTGGATATTCGTGATGTGACACGCCCACTTCAGAGCTTCCAGTAATTTATCTTCCATCGCTACTGCGTCTCCCCTTCACTTCGCCCATTCCATACAATGTCTTGAAGACCTTCTTCTGGATGAAGTCAAATGTCTTCTGACCGCCTACTCCCGCCATTGCAGCCACCAGCAGATGCGTCTCAGGCAGATTGTCAATGTAAGGCAAGTACGGAATCGCCAATGCGGAAACGAACGCGGCGGCTGAACCTATTGCGAAAATCGAGATTGCTTCACTAACGACCCGGAACCAAGGACGCTTGTTCATTATCTCGGAGGAATGGAGAATGATCGCCATAACTCCTCCCGTGAGCATAAGGGGAACAAGACGTTTGATGATGGAGATATAGTCTGCGGAAAAAGGTTCGTTCATTACTTATCTCCATCACCAAGTCTCAGAATTCGTCTGGCCGTTTTATATCGGCCAAAGCCTTAATTTCTTCGAGCGTGATTTCATCTTTGTCCCACGCTTCGATCAGCTTCTTAACGGCGGGAACGCCAATCTGAATTGCCAGCAACAGGATCTCAAGTACTGTATTCTTATCGAGCTTGCTCATGCTAGTTCCCTATTACCGGAAGGTTGATCCATGACTTTGTAACGTGATCAGTGAACGGAGCCGCCCGTGCATTAAAGTTCTTGTGAACCGTACTCCCGTCGGCAATGGCGGTCGTCTTCAGCTCCTTCGCGTCCACCCCAAGCTGAATGGCCTTCTTGATGAACTCGTTGAAGCCTTTGGTCACAATATCAACCTTCTGCTCCAGCAAGGCTCGCTTGTCATCCTTGTTGAGGCCCTTGTCAGCCTCGTTGAGCTCAGCATAGGTCGCAAGTGCCGAAACTGCAATCAAATATGAGTCAACGTAAATGAGAGCCGCGTCTTTGAGCTCTCCGTACTTATCGTCCGACAAGGATCCACGTTGGTGCATCGCGCTTGCGCTCTGCATGACCGCGTAGTACGTTACCTTGGAGGACTCAAGGACTTTGTAGGAGTTCAACGCTACCTCGTCCTTGGTGCATCCCGACGCCATGCCGTTAAAGGCAATCAGTGCGAAAAACATCACGAACGAATAGAACCATCGTGCGACCGTACTCAAGGGCTTCATACGTCCTCCCATTTCTTTCCAGTGTAGCCTGTCCACCATTCACGAACATCGAATCCGGGACAGAACTTGTTGGCGTAATCCTGATGCCCATGCAGACCTGCATGAGGATATTCGGACTTCAGCTTAAGCAAAAGCGTATACAACGACTTGTACTGTTCAGGAGTGTAGTTCACGCAGTTAACAGTCTTGCCGTCCTTCTTGCTCAGGCCACCTGCCAAACAGATACCAATGGAATTAGCGTTGTGATTGAGCACATGGGCTCCGACAACGCTCACGTCACGGCCTTTCTCTACGGTTCCATCCCGACGAATGACGAAGTGATAGCCAATGTCCTTCCAGCCGTTTTCATCGACGTGAACCTTACGGATCTCCTTCACGCCAATGTCCATCGTGTCATACGTGGCAGCACAATGAACGATTAAATCGTTAATTTTCCTCACGGCGCATTCTCCTGAGTTCCTTCAAGCGTTCAGACGCGGCACGCGCCTTCTTAGCGTAGTCATCAGTGGACACGAACACGTTGGTCTGGACTCCAGTGTCCTTGCTACTCCATTCGGAAGGCCACTTGCGTTCAAGCAACATCATAGCCGTCTTGGTATTTCCGTTCTCAGTCGCTCTCACGATCGTTGTCAAGCACGTCTTCTTTAGGATAAGATCCGACCTGCGTTCAATCTTGAGAAGCTCAGCGTGGCGACGCCTGTCCTGAATGCTCCCTCCAAGCAACAGGCTCTTTATCCGCTCCGAAGAAATTCCAATGAGTCCTGCAGCGTCTTCGCTTGACAAGCCAAGGGAACGATACTCAGCATACATCTCAAGGAACTCATCAGTCAATATATCATCATCGCTGAGCGTGGAGTTCGTCGCTCTCTTGCGATTAGCAATCGAATAGACGTACTCCTTCTCAGCGTCGGAGAGTCCGCCCTCATACAATAGGTTGTAGAGGTTCTCGGCTATAGATGAGTTGCTCTGGTTCTCGAGCCAAGAGAAGAGAGCATTAAGATCACGGGATTCTTTCATAGAAACCATTATGCACCATTCCGAGCGGAAAAGCAAGCATTTTGTTGGAGCCCGCCGGGGAACCGCGCCGGGCGGGGCAAACCGGGGGCAACCGGGGCAGGAATTTGCCCTTTGCCGGGGCAGGGAGGGGAGCGGGCGGGGCAAACCGGGGGCGGGGGAGGCATGGGCTTACGTTGCCCTGCAAAGTACGCTCAGAATCGCAATTTGGAGTAACTTGTACAATTCCAACGGCTTGTGCCGTTTAGGTCTTTGCATATAAGAAAAGCCCCATGCAGGCACACATGGGGCTTCTAGGGAAGTGGTTAGGGTTAGACAGGAGATTTACTTGTTCTTGGGAAGAGTGCCAGTCCATCCGGCGGGCGGGTTCACGCCAACCTCTTCCAAGGTGTAGGTCTCGGTATCCGCGTCATAGGTGATCCACATGCGCTCTTCAGGCTTGCGGTCGTGGATCGCGTTGCGCATACGGATGCGCATTTCGCCTTCACCCATGCGGAACTCCTTGAACACCTGCATCAGAGTGACCTTGCCGTCGTTCGCCATGAACAGATCGAGGAGCTTGTCCAGAACCTGTTGCTTGGCGTTCCTGGGAGCAACACGCCCGCCCTGCTTGGCATTGCGGATGGGAACCAGAACACGAATCGCTTCCAGGACTTCGTTCGGGAGCACGAGGTGGGGATGCTTGCCAAGGATCACTTCAGCGAGTAACGCCTTCGCCTTCTTGGAAGCTTCCTGGTATTCCTTCAGAGCGGCCTTCGCCGCTTCGGAAACTTCACGCTTCGGGGCAGTCGTTTCGGGTTCAGCGGAGGTGACGGGGGCAACGGATTCAGCGGTCAGGTCTTCAACGACGATCTGGGACATGGGGCTCTCCTGAGCGGCTACAGGTTCAACAGGGGTACGACGAGAACGACGGGAAGCTGGGGCAACAAGCTGGCTCATGTGCGTCTCCTCAAAAGGTAGTTTTGACAGGAGGCCCTCCGCCCCGGCGCAATACTGCACCTACACAAGGGCGGCCTTCCTTCCTTTCCACCGTGGTGGAACCGTCCCTCCCGTTGAAGACACTATGCCGGATTCCGAGACAGAAAGCAAGCACTTTTTTCGGATTTTTGGGACTTTTTCCAAAAAAGTTTTCAGGCTTCAATTTTCGTTTCAATCGTAGGACTTGCGGAAGCGGTTCCGGCTGGCCTTCAAGGGCCGCTCCGCCTTGTGGCTCCGCATGACCCCAGGCGGGGCGGGTGCAGTCGACTGCGCCATGCTCCCGTGACGTGGGCAGGAGCCGCTTCCGGAGCGTCCCTTTTTAATGGTAGGGAGGCGACAGGGCGTGACGTGGGCGGCGGAAGGTCAATGGCTCCGCCCTTCGCGGTTTGGGCTCAATGGATTAAACACCCCGACAGATTTTTAAGATTCATCCCGAAAGAACCGGATTTGCTTTAGGATTTTCCAGAGCTTAATCCATCTGAACCGGGGCGAGTTGACCAAAAACCCTACTGTTTTTCGAGATCTAGATTTAAGAAATGCGAGTTCAGTCCGTTAGAGCTTCTTGAAAAAATGTACTTGCCCCACCTTTTTTCCGAGTCAGTGTAAAATCAGCGGAAAACAGTAAACCCCTCGAAATCATTGAAGATCCCCAACTATTATATAATAGCTTTTACTTTTTCCGGGGGGAAATCAAAATCAGTGTTTTGTACTCGGTATCCATAACGCATGGATTTCATGCGCATGTGATACCGATCCTTTTTTCACGTGAAGATTCTGAAAATTTATTACAGAGGGGAAATGCTCCGGAAGTGTCATGTAACCTTCTGTTTCTGAACCGCAACCCACTGGAATAATTGACTGTACGCGGAGCTGGCGGACTTTTTTTCAAGGCGGAAAAAAGCGAGTAAGCGTGCAAAACCATTGAACAAATCAAAATCGGAATTTTGACGGGAAGCCGACTAGAACTGGATTGGTATCCCTGCGCAGCGTAACCCATTGAACTTGTAGGAGAAAGAAAATGCTTGCTTTTTTGTGCGTTTTGGTGCATTTACAATTCAGCGCAACCGCACCAAATCCACTGCATTTGCCGTACCTAGCAGTCGCGGATTGGATGCTTGTTGTAACCGACTGAAATCGCACAACTTACCTCGAAATTTTGCGAAAACTCGTCAGGAGGTGAAACTATACACAAAGGCCAAAATCCAGAAGCCCTGATCAGTTGAGGAGGCATTTTATGATTTCCCGAAAGGCCGTGAAGCGCAAAACTACACCTGCAAAAGCCGGAACCGCAGTCCTTGAAGCAGAGGACAAGAGACGCATGGCGCGTCTTGTAGGGAAGGTTGAAGGCGAAGCCAAGCGAGCTGAGAGGCGACGGTATCAGGAGGCTTGCATACGAGAAGGTCACCTGACCAACTGCCTTTCCAAGGCTCGTACAGCAGGTCAAGCACGTAAGATCCTTTGGCTGTTCAGCACGAACATGCCAGTGAGCGTGATCCTTGCATACTTGGAGCTTCCTCACGTGACGTGTCCCGCTCGCACGTGCTTCTCGCCAGACTGCCCCAAGGACAACTGTCCAGAGGACTTTGACTATGACCCAAAACGACTAAGTGTCATATTCAAAACTGGACACAATTTCATCAACATGTTGGCATTGAACCCTTCCAGAGCGAAGGTCATGCTGACAGCGGCACTTGAAATCTCGCAACAGGTGCTGTTAGAAATCGCAATTAGGAGACGCAAATGAGCCAGCAACCTTGTTATCCCGGTGTCTTTACAACTGAACGCAAGCGTTTCAATCTTTGGGCTTTGCCTACCCATGATCCGGAGAACGCGATCTTTGGACCGAACCTGAGCCTTGCGCACATTGCCAACAGCTTGTCGCACATCTGCCGTTTCAACGGCGCGACCCCCTACCATTATAGTGTGGGGCAGCATTCGTTGGCTACGCTGGCGTATGCCAAGCATGTCATGGGTATCACTGCTCCGGACATCCTGAGGGCTGTTCTGTTGCATGATGCAGTGGAGGCGTACACAGGGGACATCATCCGTCCCATGAAGAACCACATTGTTACGGCGGTGAGACGAGCTGTCAAGGTATACATGGACGTCGCTGAGGAAGGCAACCGGGAGGC
>ERZ857955.797-NODE-797-length-31500-cov-10.191382_pt1 | contig 31500 bp, 28 predicted proteins | sample MGYA00519956_ERZ857955 | MGnify/ENA primary metagenome ERZ857955 (study PRJEB31778, sample SAMEA3449378) | human gut metagenome | biome: human gut; feature: human-associated habitat; material: faeces | place: United Kingdom | collected 2010/2012 ...
GCTAAATCCTTATCATTCTTGCAGTTAAGTATTTTCCTGTTAACCTTACCTACATCGCTTCCTTCTCCAATTGCTTCTGTTGAAGTTTTACTCTTTGTTGTAGACGCCATTGTTGTCGGTGCCTCTGTTGTTGGGGCTACTGTAGTAGGTGTCTCTATTGTTGGGGCTTCCGTTGTAGGTGCCACCGTTGTTGGGGCTACTGTAGTAGGAGCAACCTTTGTTGGTGCCTCTGTAGTAGTAGTTACCGTTGTTGGTCCCCCTGTCGCTGGGGCTACAGTTGTTGGTACCTCTGTTGTTGGCGCAACCGTTGTAGGTGCTGCTATTGTTGGTGTTGTTGATTCCTTTGTTGTTGAGGCAGTTGTATCTTCAATCTTAATATTTTTAAAGTTAATATTTGTTCCTGCATCAACATTCTGTCCTAACTCAAACATTACTTTTATCTGGTTGTTTGTTACTGTGTATGTTCCTGTTAAAGTTCTTGTACCATTTGCCGGTATATCTGTATATACCTGTGGATCCTTTTTATTTGAAAGATCTTCTTTTATACCAATTGAACATGCTTTTGATGCAGTAACATCTACTGTTACTTTATATGTATGTCCGCTTGTTACGTTATCTGTATAACTTCCCTGTACTGACCATGCTTTTCCTTTGTTTGCCTTATCAACATAAATATTATAGTCTGCGTCTGATGCCCACTTATATGATCCAGAAGCCGTTCCACTCAAGTTTCCAAAGTAACATTCCCATTTACCTGATGGTGTCCACTGATTAACTGTTGCTGCTGTATATCCTGATGGAATATTATCCTTTTCCCCAACACTTTTTACATCAAAAGCAATATTGTCAACATTTGCCACATATTTATGTGAGCCATCATTCTTAAATACAATATATACATTATGAAGACCACTTATGGATTTTTCAAGCTGCTGACTTACAGTAGTATATGTACTCCAATGATCTCCTGTAACCGGAAGATTAATAGTTGCTACAGGTTCTCCTACCTTGCTGTCTATATACACCTGTGCATATCCGCCTGCATCGCTCTTTTGTCCCGAATAGTTAAAGCTTACCTGAGATGCCGAACCGTTAAAGTACACACTGTCATATCTTACCCATGTATTATTTTCCACTCCACCAATGTTTTTGCCATCATTAATTATATGGCCGGACTTTGCATCAAACTCTTCTGCTTCTACTTGGCTTGCATCATGTATTTTAATTGTCTTCTTCTCAATGTCCACAATTCTACCCAATGACTGATAAGCTTTTAGAATTTCATCATCTGATGCTTCTCCATTAGCATACACACTGCTTGCCTCTTTTAAATTATTTTCAAGACGTTTTGCAATAGGCAGATATTCACCTGTGGCGTCTATTGATTTTGCTACATCAATGGCATTTTTTAAATCACTCTTTAATATTCCGTTATTCTTATATCCCAGCATCTCAACTTCTGACAAATAAGCATCTGTTCCTGTAAGAACAACTTTATATCTTGAGTATTTGCCCACTTTGTCTGCACTTATTCCAAATGGTCTTGTATACTTGCCCCAAATATTAAAGAACAAGCTGCCACTGTCATGGTAGTCTCCCAGTAAAACCCAGTTATCATCTTCATTAGCGCCATACACCTTTGCCCTATCCGGTGTTCTTCCTGATTTTGATGATGTAAGAGTCAACATTCTTACAGCTTTTTTATCGGTAAACTTAAACATAAGTGTAGTTGTATTATCAACCTTTGTCTCTGTATCTGAATTATCATCAAATAAGTTATCCAATGTAGTCACTCCTGTACTTGAAGACTTATTGGCATCCTTTGAATAGTCCGTATATACTTGCGGCTTATTGTCATCTGTAGTTATGGATGTAAGGCTATCCTGTTCAAGTCCGCGCTCTTTATTAGGTGTTGAGGACATATTAAATTCAATTGTTCCACCTTTAATTAAATCCTTGTATTTTATAAATGTTTTATCATACTTTTCTCCATTAACGTACATACTGTCTACATACACATTTTCCTTACTATTGTTATTTGCCTTAATTACCAGTTTTTTATTTCCTTCCAAATTAACAGTTACTTCTTTAAACTGTGGTGAACCGATAGCAAATTCATCATTTCCCATTGACAATGGATAAAATCCGATGGAAGACAATATATACCATGCTGACATTTCACCATTATCTTCATCACCAATATAACCCTGCCCAAAGGTACTTCCTGCATAACATCTTGCAAGAATATCTCTTACATACTTCTGTGTCTCCCACGGACGGGATGAGTACAGATACATATATGGAATATGATGGGACGGCTGGTTGCTGTGTCCATACTGACCCAGTTTTACTTCTCTTGCTTCCCTCTGTTCATGAATACCACCAACACCATCCATGGCGCCATATCCAATATATCCTCCATCAGTTGTAAAGATTGTATCAAGCTTGTCTGCAAGCTGGTCACAACCGCCATATAAGTTTGCAAGTCCAATTCCATCCTGTGGTACAGAAACTGCCATGTTAAATGCATTGGTTTCTGTATAATCTGCCCCCCACCAGAATGGATTAAATCCCGTATTATTGTCACTGTTTCCTAAATTCAAAGAACCGTCAGCTTTTCTTCCTCTCAACCATTTTGACGTGACATCCTGACCAGAATCGTCAAATAAGAGGGAATAGTTCTTTGCTCTGTTTAGATAGTAGTAATATTCAGACATATAGTTTGCTTTCTTTGTTGCATCGTTAGTCTGATTTGCCAATTTCTTTGCCATCTGAGCAATTCCGTAATCGTTAATATATCCTTCCATGGACCATGAGAAATTTTCATTTTCATCAGCAGGTACATATCCAATAAAGTTCGAAACATTTAATTTCTTTCTTCCTCCATTTGTAAGGTTATCGGATACAGTAGCTGCATTTCTCAATGCGGACCTGTATGCATTTTCATAATCAAATGATATGCCCTTCGCCATTGCATCGGCAAAAATAGCATCACTGCTTGTTCCCACCATACTGTTGGTTCCACCTGGTGCAATCCATCTTGGAAGCCATCCTTGATCTTTATAATGCTGTACCAAACCGTTTAACAACTCTGTTGCTTTGGACGGTGTAAACAGTCCATACCCTGACCATGCAGTACGATATGTATCCCAGAAACCATTATTAATATAAATCTTTCCCTCCACAGGATTTGCATTATCATCTTTGTAAGGGCTCTTGTATTTCCAAACCGGATTACTGTTTGACCCTGTATTTTCTGACATAAGATTTGGATAACAATACATACGATAAATACAAGAATAAAGTGTAACTAACTGTTCATAATTTGCGCCTTTAACATCTGTGATAATTCCAAGCTGATTATCCCATTTAGACTGTGCCTTGTTATAAACCGTTTCAAAACTGTCTCCTCCAATTTCAAGCTCCAAATTCTTCTTTGCCTGATCATAGCTGATGTATGATGTGGCAAGTTTCATTGTAACTCTATTGGAATTAAAGGATGCAATACTTTTCCTGTCATTTATTTTAGTTCCCTTAGGAGTCTCACTAAATTCTCCGTAAATGTACATACGCTTCGAACCATTCCCTGTATGGTCAGAATATGTTTTAAATGTATTTCCGCTATATTCGGTCCTACTTCCACCATTGGCACAATCAAAGATAACACTCTTGTTTGCCGTGTTATTATAAGTAAACCGTACCACTGCGCCATGAGATGTCGGTGTCAGCTCTATCTGTGAATTTGCTGCATCGCCTCCATTGCCATCAAAAGAAACTTTATAATAATGCGCTTTTGCTACCTCATTATTATGACTAAAGTTTGCTTTCAACGTTCCCAATCCATAATCGTCATTTGTATTATAATCTTTGCTGGTATTTACCATAAATTGCCAGGTTCCTCTATCACCAACCCATATAGACGGTTCATGGCTTATTCTCATACAACGAAATTCATCTGTTTTCTGATATTCATAAGCCGTATTACTGCTTGCGCTGGTTGCAGGAATCCAAAAGTTGAATCCGTTTGGCACTGTTACTGCCGGAATTGTCAACCCTCTGGAGAAGTTTCCTGTATTGTTCGTTCCTCTTAGAATATTTACATAATCTGATAAATGAGAATATACCGGATAATCCTGATTATATATTTCAATGTCATCAAAATATGTCTGGAATTTTGCTAAAGCCCTCGCATTATGAGCTTTCATATCGTACACAACCAAAATCTTTTCAATGACTTTTCCCTTTGCCACATCACCAATTTTGCTGTAAATTTCATTCCACTGTTGTGTCACCAGTGTACGACTATCTCCCTGAGACTGTGCATCCACCTTATTTCCATTTTGATCAATTGCACCTAACTCACTTAAATAAGTTCCATCCTTAAACTTTAAATCCACCGCCATATGCATCTGTGTATATTCATAGTCATATTCGTCTCCATTAGACATGGAAGGAAAAATTACATATCTTAAATTTGTATTATCACTTACTGTAATATTCAAGTTGTCATAAATAACATTATAAGAATATGCATGACCAGTTCCTACATGAACTCCCTTGCATACAAGAGAGTGGCTTCCTGTCCAACCCACATTGGATTTTTGATTCCATGCATCGCTCGGTCCGGAAGTAATATTACTATTCATTCTGCTAATAGAAGCACCAACTTCCTGACACTTGCCTGTTGCAAGAATAAACTCTGAAAATTGTGTCATGGAACCACCATTTTTATTTGCTGTAATCCGCAATCTATACTGGCTATATGCTTTGCTGTTATCCAATTCAAAATAATTTTGTTTATATCTGCCATTAAACACCTGATTTGTTTTATTGTCGATGGTTTCCCAGCTTTCATTATCCGAATTTCTACCCTGAAGACTCCAATTCTTAGGGTCTCTTCCGGGAGCATCATTCGCAGAAGTTATCGCATAGGATTTTATAACCCGTTGACTCTTTAGTTTTACAATAACTTCCGACGGCTTTACATCAGTTAAATATTTTGTTCCAGAGTCTCCGTCAAACAAATTTTTCAAAACTTCATTATCATTTTTCGCGGCACTTCCCGAGTAACTCTCGATTTCACCGGATAAATTTCCATTTATCTGATAGCTTAGTTCATTTGTTGTAATATTGGCTGTGCCCTTCTTATCATCTACTGTAGAAGTTTTAAATCCATCTGCTGATTCAAAGGATGTAGACCATAATTCTCTTTTTGTTGTATCTGCATCTATCACTTTTCCATGCACAGTTTCGCTTTTCGCAACAAATCCCACAGGGAGAGCCATACATACTGCAAGTAGAATACTGATACCCTTTCTTAGTTTTCCTTTCTTTGTCATAATGTCCTCCTTTTCAACTACAACCTAACTGTACCTAACATAAAAATGCCCTATCACTTATGCCATATAATAATTAAAATATATTTCAGTATACCAAAAATGTTGTTTGCCGCATATACTTTCTAAAATTCAGATACCACTAATAAAAAGCATGCTTCGCCTATTCAACTCCCCGCGCCCCTCAATCTTGAGAGGTGGGCTTTTCTTTTGCTTCATTTTTCTTTTCCATTCTGTTGCCAGTGTTATTTCCCACATGTTCTTTAAAATGATTCGATATAGTGGAATCTATGCCCGCCACCCGGCAGGCTGTTTTCAATTTACCAGAACGCCAACTACGGTCTTTCCTATAAAGAAAAAAAGGCTCCAATGTGACTAATTAATCACATTGGAGCCTTTTTCTCCTATATTTGCCGAAATGGTATCATATTGGTATCACCTCGGTAATATTATATACAATTATGTGGTTCAAAGCCCTTTATTTAAAGGCTTTTTTAAAATTTGAATTCAAAAAAACGGCTACTCAAACTCCTGCTCGTAAAAGTTTGTTTATTTGCACATAAATATATTTATCGCAATTATCAGTTCGTTTGTGAACTGTTTTTATATGTTTTACATATTTTTTCGAAAAAATATTGTCATTTTATTGTCGCATCTTTTAATTTCCCATTTGAATTTCAGAAAAATTTTTTTCATTAATATTATTTAGCACATTTATTATATAAGGAATAATTCCACAAACGCACAATATGCTTATAACAAAAAACACCACTCCTACTAATACATGTTTTTTCCAATCTTTACCTCTTTTGTGCGTTAATTTAAACAATTTATTCCAAAACCACTTTCCTCTGCTCCCTATTACAATATTAGTCACCGCAATGATATAAAAGTCCGAACATATAATGTGAAGTAATAAAAATGCAAGTGATATCATTCCTATTGTTTGAAATAAAGCATAACACATATATTCGTAATATTCAAAAAAAGCCTTTATTATTCCTTCTATCTCAATAATTTTTTTAAAGTTTTCCAAATCAATTTTGGATGTATATAGTGATGTATTTACAAATCCTATCAATAATGGAACGCACCAAATTACTATCATATTAAAGTAAGACATCTCTTTTATATTCTTACCATATATTACCTTTGCATTTTTGCTTCCATAAAACACTCCTATAGTAGCAATTTCTATAATTGCCGCCGCAAACACTATAAACAATTGCACATCCGTGCGATAATTCAAATAAAGTACTGTAATTACTATTATTCCTAACATTCCTAAACAAAATAGCTGATTTCCATCTCCTCTAGATTTACTTGTTCTACTATTCTTTTCACCTTCAACCACTATAGTTTTAGTAATATTATATATTTTTCCTTCATATTCCTTGGTATCTATTTGTCCATTATCTGTAGCAATATTTATCTGTTCACCACTAATGTTTACTGTAATCCCATTTCCTTTATTGCATTGTAAATTTTTTTGCAAGATATTTCACTTCCTTCTTTTGTAAAAAATATATATTTCTACAAATTAATTGTGCACTTAATGATATTATATAGTTTTTGCAAATTAACAGTTAGTGCCGGAATACCATTTGTAATATTTATCACTTGTTCAATACGTTTCAAACAATTTTGTAAATGATTTATTTTTGGGTTTTCTTTGTCCATTTCCCCTTTTATTTGCCCTAATATATTCAATATTTTATATGTATTTTCTTCGTTTAAAGTCGATAAATTATCAACAATTGCTTTAATAGCAACATCAAGTTCTTTTTCTTCTATCCTATTGTTTTGAATTGCCCTTATAGTTGCATTGTCTTTTGCAATATTAATTTGTTTGCCACTTATATTTACTGTCATATTTCGTTCATTCATATTCACTTGTCCTCAATCACATTTTTATTTTTTTCTATATAAAGATAATAGTCCTCCAAGTTTGGTTCCACTGCATATTTATCATCTGTTAATTTGTCATTATCAATGTATCTGATTTTAATTCCAGTAGAGGCTGACATTAATCCACTTACTAAAAATTTTTCGTTATAGTTTTCAACCTGTTCTTCCGATATTATTTTCTCAAAGACCTGATTTTCTAATTCCTTTAAGAGTTCTTTGGGACTTCCCTTTCGTATAAGCTCCCCTCCGTACAGAAAAACTATATTACCTGCAATAAATTCTATATCTGACACAATATGGGTAGATATAATTACTATTTTATTCATGCTAATTCGTGCAATAAGATTTCTAATTCGAATTCTTTCTTTTGGATCAAGTCCTGCTGTTGGCTCATCAAGAATAAGAATCTCTGGACTATTTAACAATGCCTGAGCTATTAAAATTCTTTGCTTCATTCCTCCCGAAAAACCACCCAGTTTATTTTTTCTCACACCATATAAATCAACGAATTCCAATACTTCTTTTATTTTGCTACTAATGTCCTTTTTATTTAATCCTTTTAGATTCGCCATATAATTTAGAAAATCTTCTGCTGAAAAATTGTTATATATTCCCTGTTGCTGTGGCACATACCCTATAATATTTCTGTACTCTTTTCCAAGCTTTTCAATTTTCTCTCCATTATAAAGTACATCTCCATTAGTTTTTGAGATTCCGTCAACTAATATGTTCATAAGAGTTGATTTTCCTGCACCGTTTGGTCCTATTAATCCGTAAACTCCATTTTCAAATGTATATGTAAAATTGTTTAATGCTGTTTTATTTCCGTACTTTTTCGTTAAATTTATTATTTCTAATTTATTCATATTAATCTCCATTCCACCGTCTTAGGCTGTTGGTGCAAATAGCTATGAAGAAAATTCTTCACACCAGACCTTATATTATTGTCATAATTATAAGTGGCACTACTAATATTGTAATTGATACAGCCATCTTTTTTACCATTCCCGTCAATTTGCATGAAATCAAAATAACAACCATAGTTGCTATAAACATTATTAATAGCTTAACAATGTAAACTCCCATTAGCACAATCAATATTGGTATCTGTATCCAATTCTCATATCCCATCAAACTGTTGATTGGTGCCATTACACCGCTGAAATGATAGGACCTGATTACCAGTATTAAAAACGGTATATTGGATATGGCAAATATTAACAATGAAACTGTAACCGAAGCTATTATTTTTTTATTTAGTAGTTTTCTTCCACCAAACATTGTAGTATCCGACAGCCTGTCCATTCCTGTCTGTTCCTCGTAAGCCATACAAATTACTACCATTACACTCATTATTAACATCATAAATATCCATGCAATTTTTTCATTGTAAATGCGATTTGGATGTATAAGATAATTTATTCCTATGTCATTAACGTACCAACCCTGTATGCCCCTGTCTCTATTTAATTTCTTTAAATACTTTTGTCTTTTCAGCACTTTTTTAAACGCTACATTAGGCATCATTTTTGTAATGTATTGATTTTCTGCAATTGATAGCTCTGAACCTGTTATTTTTCCCTGCAAATATTGTGTCTGCTTTCTTTTATATTTTTTCGTGACATCCTTAAAATAATCTTTTTCTTTTTGTATGTATTCTTCCTTGCTTTCTGATACCGGTCCCTCAATATCATCCATATAATTACTGTAGTACTTTTGGTCGCCATCAATTGTTGTGTTTACATTACTTAATATGGCTCCCTGTATAATACACAGTACAAGTAACATCAATATACCCTTGTTTGTAATCAAAAGTTTTTTATACTCCATTGCCAGCATTCCAATAGGCTTCTTCTGTCTATTTTTTTGCTTTCCTTTAACTTTCTTTATTTCAATGTGAAGCACGTTTTTTCTCTTAAAAAACATTGTTGACAAAGTCGTAAAAAGAGCAATATATCCTATTATAATTAATATTCCAACAGACATTACATTAAAAGGATTTCCCGCCAAATTTAAGTTATAATATTTTTCCGTTATTGATTTTATGTTTATCAATGTAACCGGACTTAGAATCTTAATAAATGCAATCCTATAGTCCCACATAATATTTAAGCTTGCTACTGCCGACACTCCAATAACAGCACCTGTTATTGCATATATAATTCCACTGTTGTCACATAAAACTGCTATCAAAAAAATAAAAAGGGTATATGAAAATACAACAGCTATTTTTAGCAAGACAAAAATAATTAAATATGTAAGAATATTTATTGGTAGCGCCGATTCATAAAAATCCGGTATTGACTGTACTGGTGCTGTTAAATCTCCACATCCAAAGGTTGCTGTTAAAGTCAACAGATGAACTATAAAAGTGAATATTTCCACGCATACAGATGCCATTAAAAGTCCACCTATTTTTCCAAGGGCAAGCCCTGTTCTTCCCTGCCTACAGGATTTAAGTAAAATCAACATTCCATGCTTTCTGTCAATGTTCATAATTATTATTACGCACTGCATCATTGCAATAAGCACAATAATATCACTAAAACCTATTTCTGTTGCTTTTTCTATTGCAGCATAATTTCCTGATTTAGGTTTAACATTTTTTACATGTTCATATGCATTAACAATTTTTTTTGAACTTTTCACCTGATAGTTGTTATTGTCTGCAAACAAAGAAAATCCGGATATAACATTGGCATTACTGCTTATGTTCTCAATGTACTTGTTATACCCCTGTATTTTTTCTATCTGTTGTTCCTGCTTTTTGTCTGCTTTTTTTATTTCCGAATCTATGTTTCTTGTATCCAAAAATACATTCACAAAGCATAACAATAACAAAATATAAATAATCCACTTCTGAGATAATATTTTTCTGAATTCTTTTATTGCCATATTTTTTCTCTTTCTAATTTTGTAACCGCTTCTGATAAAAACGGTTATCTATGACCATCCTTATTTTATTATTTTATTGTTACTAATCTGTGTTATTGAATGTTCATCAATAGAATCATATGCTTCATTAAAGGATATGTCATACATAAGAAGTCCTTTAGGATTTAAATCAATTGCATAGAAAATTTTTCCTTTTTCTCCGTAGCTTTGCCGAGTCATTTTATCCTTTGAAACATCATATATGTAATACTTAGGCTCCTTATTAAAATCTACAGATGGCACCAGTTCTTTTTTTGTTTTCTCATTCATATCCATTGATGTTATGTATATTTTCCCATCATAATAAAGATCTACGTTCTTAAAAGAGCCGAAAATCTCCTTTCGTTTTTTTGTTTTTATATTGTACGAATATATATTGTACATTCCAACAACGGCATCCAGATAGTATACTGTGTCATTTGAATAACATAGCAACCAATATGCTCCATCCATGTTTTTAATTCCCTTGTATGGCTTAAAGTTACTTTCAAAGCCTATATCTAATTTTTCTGTTTTCTTATTTTCCAAATCATATGTATAGTATTCCTTTTTCTCCTGAAGTCGCTTAATTTCCTCTCCATAAGAGAATTTGTCAGACTCCATCCATACCATAAAATGATCTACATCTTTAAATCCTGCATCCTTGTAAGTTTTTTCTCTGCTGTCGTAACGAATAAATAATTTATTGTCAAACAACTGAACTGAACTACAATATGCATCCGCCTTATTTCCAAAATCTGTTAACTTCTCAACCTTGCCATTTGAAAGGTTAATTTGATAAACCTCTGCATCTGCTCCTGTTTGTTCCTCTCTGTTTGTACCATATTCAGTCATAACCGGCTTGTAGGATGCAACAAACAACTTGTCTCCATGCAGAACATATTCGCCTCCTACATAAATAGGAAACTCCAGTTCATTTACTTCTTTCTTGTCTGTTCCATCAGTTTTACTGCTCCAAAGTGTATATGTATCACCTACTCCAACAAAATAATATAAACGCCTATTGTATATAAATGGATATTTTGCCTTTCCTTCTATAATGGCATTGCAATTAATTTTGTCACTTTTAAAATCACCTATATTATGATTGCAGTTTGCCTGACTACATGCGTACACCTGACTTTCCGATTCATAATCGTAATAATATAACCTACTGTAATCGTCCTGTTCTTCACTCTCAACCAAAATATCGTCGCATACTGATTTGTTTTCTTTTAATACGATTGTTTCGTCCTTTTTGGATTTCTTACTTTCACCACATCCTACAAGAATAAATACTCCCATTAAAATTACAATTCCAATCACTAATTGTTTTTTCAAAATTCCACTCCTTTACTTGTAATCAATTTTTGAAGAAAATTGATTGCCTGCTTGCACACCTGCACTTAGTGCATTTTAAATGGTGTGCAATTCCTTTACTTGTAATCAATTTTCGCAGAAAATTGATTACCTACCTATTATTTAAATATTCTAATACCTTGTCTATTCCAGCATTATCTAATTCCTTTAGAAAATTGTTATATTCTGTTTCAAAGTCTCCTGTAAATATTTTTCCTTTGTAGTCACTTCCTGCATAATTAAAACTTTCTCCTAAATATTTCTTTTCCAAACTCATTATTTTTTTTACTTCTTTTTTTACCGGAGTAAAATCATAATATCTGTCAACAAATTTTTCATTAAATTTTAGATTTTCTATATTTTTTCTCATTTCCTCCGTAGAATTACAATCTTTAAATGAATTTGCTACTAAAGGATTTGCCAATTTCAATCCTCTTCCCTCAAATTTTCCTTCATTTTCTTCACGACTAAAGTATTCATCATACTCATCTGATGTTATGCTATATTTTTTTCCTGTTCCGTCATACTCCGGAAACTTAATAATGTTAGAAGCTTCAACATCAGAATTTATAAAGTCATATGCTTCCAGTGCCTTTTTCTTATTTGGGGATTTTCTATATATTCCATTTATAGCATTACGTTCAATCAAATCCTGTGAATTTACATTGTTATTTCCCCACTTGTATAGCTTTACGTCTTTTACTTTCGGGTATGCATCCCTATCAATTTCTTCCTTGTGTCCACTTACATCTTCATAGAGCAAATTAGACACAAACATATTTGCGTTTAAAGTATTATTTGTCTCATCCTCATTCAAATACTCAAAATATCCCCTATTTTGATACTCCCTTACTTCTTTTAATGCTTTTTTTATCTTCTTTGACTTAAAATAATTTTCTATACTTTTACCATTCAAAGAAACGCTAAATGCATTTACCTCAGCATTTCCCCTTTTATCCATTTTATCAATATAGCCTACAACACAGTTTTCCTGTATTGGTTTTAATGCTCCTCCATCACATAACAAAAAATTTATGCTTTCTTTTTTCTTTTCTCCTTTATATACTTTGTTGCATGCATCAAGCCATTGCTCATATCCACCGGTTTTGTATTTGTTTAAATCAATGCCATATTCTTTTGCCAAACCAACGTTTACATACCACTTATGTTCTATTTCCAATTCCCCAATTCCTTCATTATATCCATAAAATTTTCCATTAACGGAAGATAATTTTATGGCATTCTCAGGCATTATGGAAAAATAGTTTTTCAAATAGGTATCTCTATATTTTGAAAGTTCTTCAAGCATTTCCCTACCTATTAAATCGTATGTTAACCAAGTAGTAAACTGTTTTCCTATTTCATCTAAATACCACTCTGAAAATATAAAGTCCGGAGCCTCTCCTTTTTTAGTTAAGTTTTCTATATCTCCGGCATAATCCTTTCCGTCCCCAACTTTTTTAAAGCATATGACATAATCTTTTTCTTTTGCTGTAAGATAATCGTTTAATTTTATTACCTGATTATTTGTTATATATTTCATTCCCAAAGGCTCATTATATTTTTTTCGTTCTTTTTTACTTATATTTTCTGATTCTGTATACACCCAGGTTAAAACTGTTTTCCCCGGATATTTCTTTTCCAAGTATTCTTTGTCTATTTTTATGTCTTCCGAAACTTTAGTATTTTCTGTTTTATTTGTTGTCTCCTGCACATTGTTTGCACTTGGAAGTATTGATTCGTGATTACTTTCACAGCCACTAAAAAACAATGCCAGTACAAAAATGTTTAACAATATTATTTTTTTCATTTGCAGAACTCCTTATTTCATATTTACCCTTACACTATCAAAATATGTTTATCTGTTTTAGTTATTATTAAGATATTCTAACACCCTCTCAATTCCTGCTTTATCCAATTCCTTTAGGAAATTGTTGTATTCTTTCTCAAAGTCTCCTGTAAATATTTTTCCCTTATAGTCACTTCCCTCATAATTAAAGCTATTTCCTAAATATTTTTTTTCTAAACTCTTTATTTCTTTTACTTCTTTTTTTACCGGATTAAAATCATAATATCTGTCAACAAATTTTTTATTGAATTTTAGATTTTCTATATTTTTCTTCATTTTTTCTATTGAGTTATCACCTGCAAAAGGATTTGCCACAAATGGATTAACAAAACAATTTCCGCCCTGACCAACCTTGCCTTTATTTTCATCTTTGTCATAAAATTCTATATATTCAGCCTCAGTTATGTTGTAATCCTTTCCACTGCCATCGTATTCAGGGAATTTAATTATGTTAGAAGCCTCAACGTCTGAATTAATAAAATCATAAGCTGCTAACGCTATTTTTTTATTAACTGATTTTTTGTATATTCCGTTTATTGAATTGTAGTCAATCAAATCCTGTGGGTTTACGATATAATCTCCCCACTTATATTGCTCCATATTTTTGACTTTAGGGAATGCTTCCCAATTAGCTTCACCATCTTTTCCCTTTACAGTTTCATAATATATATTGCTTATAAACACATTTGCATTTACTGTATTATTTGTCTCATCTTCATTTAAATATTCAAAATATCCTTTTTTTACATATGACACTATCTCCTTTAAGGATTTTTTAACATCCAATGATTTATAATAGTTTTCTATTTGTTTTCCATCTATAGATATACCAAAAGCACTTATATTCGCACTCCCATTTTTGTCCATTTGATTCATATATCCAACAATGCTACTTTCATTTATAGGTTTTAAACCTCCCCCTTCACATAATAAGAAATTAGTGCTTCCTTTTTGCTTTTCTCCTTTATAGACCTTGTTACATGCAACCAACCATAAGTCATATCCACCCGATTCAAATTTATTTAAGTCAACATCATACTTTTTTGCTAAATCAGAATTAACATACCATCCTTGATTTATTACTAAGCTACTAATTCCTTTATTATAACCGTAGTAATTTCCATTAACTGAAGATAACTTTATTGCATTCTCCGATAGTGTGGAAAAATAATTTTTCAAATCACTTTTTCTATACTGTGATAATTCCTCAAACATATCTTTTCCTATTAAATCATAAGTAAGATTTGAAGTGTATGTTTTACTTTTTTCATCTAAATACCATCTGGCGTATATAAAGTCCGGTCCTTCCCCTTCTTTATCTAATTTCTCAATGTCACCTGCATAATTCTTACCTGTTCCTATTTTTCTAAAACAAATCACATAGTCTTTTCCCTTTGACACAAGATAATTATTTAACTTTATTACCTGATTATTCGTTATATACTTTATTCCAAGAGGCTCATTAAATTCTTTTCGTTCTTTTTTACTCATATTTTCCGATTCCGTATACACCCAGGTCAAAACCGTTTTTCCCGGATATTTCTTTTCTAAATATTTTTTATCTATTGTAATATCTTCTGAAACCTTGTAACTTTTTGCTTTGTTAATTTGAGTTTCCTTAATATTGTTCGCATTCGGAAACATTGATTCCTCTTTTTTTGTGCAACTACAGAGAATTATCATACTTAAAAGTATGCTTAACTTTATTATCATTTTCTTTTTCATTTTATGGCTCCTTGAAAAATAATAAATCAATTTATTTCTCATTTTACTCCCCCAAAATCATTAAATTTTACAAAGCTTTTTAAGCATATTATATGTTTATTTAAAAATATTGTCAATAAATGTTTTGTTCATTTAAATATTGACCTAATGTATTTTTAAGTTATACTATCATTATCAATTAATTGAGGTACGTATATATGGCAAGCAAAAACTATTTTCTTAATGGGGTTGCAGAGTTATTAATTTTATCAATATTGAAAAACCAAGATACTTACATCTATGATATAAAAAAAACCATTAGTGAACTAACCAATGATATTCTTCCTATGTCCCAAAATACTATATATGCTGCTGCATATAAATTGGAAAATGAAGAAAAAATCTCAGAATATTCCAAGCTGGTTGGTAGAAAGCGAACAAGAATTTACTATCATATAGAAGAACCGGGATTGGCTTATTTAGAGAAACTTACATCAGATTATCAAATGGTAACTACTAATGTTTGTAAGATTTTAGATTATTTATCATCTAATAGGGAGGAGAATGCCGATGAATAAATTGTGTAGAACATACATTAGAAAAGTTAAACTACTTTTTCCCGTTATGGGCAAATATGAACGTAAATATATTAAAGCAATAACAATCAATGTTAACGATTATTTAGCTGATGTACCGGAAAGTACTATTGACGATTTGTACAAAGAATTTGGTACTCCTAAAGATATAATTGATTCGTATTATTCTACTGTTAATACTGATGATGTTATAAAGAAGATTAGGATTTCAAAATATATTAAACTACTGTTAATTTTATTAACTATATGCCTATTATCCTTGACAATTATGAAAATTTATATCCAGTACGAAGGTCATAAAGTCTTTATGGAAGAACAAATACATTCTGAAGAAACCATTATAGAATAACAATTTAGGAGGAAACGAGACTTTATTTCACAGTCTCATAAAAAACGGAGCAGTGTGAATGCTCCGTTTTAATTTTTCATCATAAACAAGATATTTTTCGCTATCCATCAGTTTGTTTATCCTTTCGATATTTCACTTTTTATTAGAAATAGAATCAAAATAAAATCACAGTTATTAAAAAAATCCCACAATGCCCATAAATAAAGGCATTGTGGGATTTTTGTGTCTATTCAAACTCTAAAAAGGCTGACGGTTAACAGGTTCTTTTATTTGCTCTTTCTGTCCGTATTTAGCCTTTTAGTTTAATACTATTTTAAATTATTTTGACTTATTAAATTTTTGTTACCACGATGTGGTCATGCTGAAGAATAGTACTGGGTGGCTTGCAATTTATTTGCATTGCTCATACAAAAGCTCTAAACCTTTTTTAAAAGCCTCTGCTTTTGTCATTGAATGCTCCTTAGCAAACTCAATGAGTTTTTCGTGTTCCTCATCTGATAGTCTAACCGAAATCTTATTAACCTTCGGATTTTCTATCTTTGGTCTGCCAACCTTTGCCATACCACTACCTCCTATTGGTTACATTATAATTTATGACCGTCATATTTTCAAGGCATTTTTTAATTATCAATTATCATTATTCTGTGCCTTACAATATAATAACTATATTTCATATTTTAATACAACACTATGTATCTATCTGTCAATTCTAACTTTCTATCATGCTTACTTTCTCACGGTTGTCCTAATGCACCATAATATAATCTGTACATCCAATCTTATACAGCGATTATAAAGATAGTACCTATCGCTGTAAAGTTTTATATCTGCACCACTGTCTTTCAATTTTTCCGAAAAAATTGTATACATATTAACCAAACCTGGTTTTTCGTACAAATAAATTTCTTTTTCTTCTTCTGTAAGACTATCTTCTAGTCTTCGCCTACACAATCCAACTACTGTTATTTTTCCAATTAATAATGAAAAATATATCGGCATAAAATCGAGCGATGTTCTATACAAAAATTTTCCTACTTTTAAATATTGCCTCTGTCCGTTACATTCTTTTTTCATAATTCGAAATGTATAATATGTGTATTTCTTTTTTCCATACCCTATAATATTTCTTTTAATAAAAATTGGTCCTCCATCTTCAATTAAAATAATCGGTGCAACGAAAACAAAAATAGTAATAGCTAATACACTCCCTAAAATTCCAAAAAAAATGTCATTTATCCTTTTTACAAAGGCATAAACAGTTCCTTTTTTTTTCTTATCATATTTATCCCAGTCATCACTTTTTAAATCTCTAAAATACACCTCATTATATTTTTTGCAGCTATACATAATTGTTGCTGCTACAATTACTATTATTATTAATACCATTAACGCTATAAGTATAACATCTATAAATTTATTTATCATTTTTCTCTTCTCCTATTACTTCATTACAATAATATACTGCCACAAAAACAGGAATTATAACGGTCAAAATTACTGCTATATAAGTAACCTTTTTGCTCTGATTTCCCAAATATATTAAAATAATCATAATCAAATCTATAACACAAATTATTTTAAATGCGTTTTCCAACACCACTTCAATAATTTTAGTCTCTTTTTTCTTGTTGATAATATTTAAAAAAATTATACATATAAACAAGTTATAATAAATAAGTTCTGCTGACTCAATTATGTTTGTTTTTAATATTCCATCTTTACCCAAAAATAATATTGCGAGTTTAATCACTACAGGTGCTAATGGTACAATCAAATTCAATATTACCCACTCAACACATTTCTTTTTATTTTCTTCCATTTAATATATCCTCAAGTTTCTTTTTTAACGTCCAAGACATCGTATACGTTTATCTAATATTAATATTTTGTAAATAATAAAATCAGTTAATTTTCCATTCACTTGCTATTATGATGTTTTAACCAACCAAATTTTAATTTTATAAATATAATTATACACATCTTCAATTCTATTCACAATAATAACTATTTTTATCGTTACATACATACTATTATTAATGCATTTCCTAGAACCAGCATAAAGTAAGACGTTAATCATAATATTAATAGTTTTCATAAAAAAAGCCCAAGGATTGTAACCCTGGGCCAATATTTTCTATATACTTTTTAAATTTTCTCCACCCCATCTATTGTCTTTAAAAACAACTCCTTCAGTGTTTCTTTCATCTTAGGACTTAACTCTTTCAATCTTTCATCCACTGATTCTTCATCCTTTTCCTTTATTCCTAATATCGTATTTGCATCTGTATCCAGTGCATCCATTAACCTATACAAAAGGTCAATGCTCATTTTATTACTTCCTTCTTCCAACTGATATACATGTGATTGACTTATTTTTGCTCTGTAAGCCAATTCAAATACAGATACATTCTTTTTTATTCTTAATGATTTAATTATGTTTCCAACTTCTAAACCTTTGTATTCCATTTATTCCTCCTGATTTTCTCCCCTATTGCAATGCATTGCATCACGTCTGATGCATCTTCAGTAATATAACACGCCAATCATTACTTACTGCTTTGTTTCTTTCCTCTGTCCGTCGCCAGTATATGTGCTGTAGCTTGCTACCATATTTCACTATGGATCACGGCATAGTCAACAACTTCAAACTTATAATTATAATAAGTAGAAACTATTTCATGCATTGCCTTAAAGGAGGTTTGCCCGGCTCATTTGAGCCTCTTTTAATATACTGTTTTTTAATATAAAATAAGAGTTAGTGGCACTATACCTTTTACTCATCATCAATAACCATACAACTTCTGCCTAAAACCAAATAATCAATCGTTGTATCTAATACTTCTGCCAAATAAACAAATGTGTCAATTCTGGCTCCATTTATTCCACACTCAATCATCTTTAAACCCTGACCTGAAATTCCAATCTTTTCTGACAACTTTTCCTGTGTTAATCCCTTTGCTTTTCTTAACTCTTTGATTCTTTTTCCACTTTCCTTAATATCGTAATAAAACATCTTTTTCCTTTCTGGAAAACCAGAAAGGTTCGTTGTCTGCACCTGACACTTTAATTACATATATGTTTTTCTATGCGCAAAAAAGACGCAAGGGAAATCCTGTAAAGTAAATCTACTTCTTACTGATTTTCCCCTGCGTCTCTGGTGCTCCTACAGTTACCTCAATAACTGTATGCCCTTATCAGGTGGGCCTATTTAATTTTTTATAATAAATTGTTTTCAGTCATCCATAATATCCACATTCGTAATCATATGGTGAATGGTATGTTTTTTTCTTATGTAATTTGCTTAATTCATTTTTCGCAGCACTGTTCTTTGTTGCTGCTTCTCCGATAGTCTTATATAGCCTTGACTCTCTTAATTTAATTGAGCCTCTTCTATCCGTAAAGCAAACCTGATAGAAGCCATTAGCTATATTAACTATTATCACTTCTTTTATGTGCATTCCATTTTCTATGATATACACATGTTCTCCAATGCCATACTTGTAAATCAATTTTTACACCTCACACAAATAGTTTTCCGTTAATCATTCTCTCTGCTACATATTTCTCATCTATCTTTTTAAGTGTTAAAACTCTTTTGCATCTATTGCATTTGATAGACAAGTTTAAATTTCCTGCATAATAGTCAAACATTCTTCTCTTACAGTCTTTGCAACAGAATGATACCTTCATAGAATTGCTCATTCCTTTGTTCACTTCCTTTAATCAGTATTTTTGTTTTTACAATAAATACCTGCTTGATAAGGGAAATAAATCCTGCAGATAATACGCTAGTATTCCGTAGCATCAAATCCAATGCCCTAGCTAAGCTGATCTCACACCCCTTTTAAGAATGTATCTAAACTATAGCGAAAATAATTTTGGTTTTCTACAGCGTATACGCCATATTTCGAAAATATGTTCGTCTTAAGAATTTTCCTTACTTTCAACTGTTGATACATAATATCTAATATTTCTCTTGAAAAATTCCTGCTCTCTTTCATTTTTGATTTGTTCTGCAGTTTTCCTTGTATATAATTCATCAACCGAAACCTGTAAATATTTAGCAATAGCAAATAATGTAACTGCAGACGGATCAGACTTACCGGTTTCTATCCTGCTAATAGTACTGGTTTCAACACCAATTGCATTAGCAAATTGAGTCTGGCTTATTCCATGCTTCTTACGAATAGCTGCTATATTATTTATATAATTGTTGTCTTTCATTTTAAGCATAATTATCGCTCCTATTATGTACAAATTACTATATTTATTAGTAAATCTAAGGGGTAAAATTGCCCCACTATTCAAATTATACATTATAGGTTGTACGATAAACGGGACTTATGAGATAAAAAATTCTCCTTTAATTGAAAAATTTAACGCAAAAAATTCTCATTCTCCTTAAATCTCTTTTTACAAAAAAGAGTTCTTTATTTTGCATATAAATGTACATTCAGACATGTCCACCATTTTGTATTTTTCTTATAAATAGTTACTATATGTTGTTTCCCTTTAAATTGATGGTTATAAGTCAAAACATTAAGGGTTAAATAAAATATAATAGCTATTAAGAAGGAGGTGATAAAGTGAACTGGGAATTTGATCCGTCGGAAATTTTATTAGTATTTGGTAGCAATATTAGGAAATCTCGTGAGATGAAAGGATACACTATCTCTGATTTGGCCACTTCAATAAATTATGATCGTAATTGCCTTTCAGCCTTAGAATACGGTGAACAAAACATTGAATATTTGACCGCTCTAAATCTTGCTCGAAAACTTAATGTATCTTTTCCTGCTTTGTTTTCAAGAAACTATCTCTCGGACTTAGGATACAATAGTTTAAATTTCTCCGGTAACTTTATTGAGGATGACTATCTCCTTGTCTTTATTGAGAATTTTCAAAAAATTATGAAAAGTAAACAACTTAGACAGATTGAAATATATGGGGCAACCGATATTCAGCCAGCACTGATAAGTAGATTAGTAAACCGAAAGGCACTTAATCCTACAATTAAAACTCTTTACGCTATGGCTTATACCATAGACGTAGAAATGTACAATTTATTTTTAAGAAGTTCAATTAAGGAGGATATATGATTTTTACACCTTACTCAGATGAATCTAATGTGATTAATATGATACAACGCATACGAAACGAGGATTATGCATTAATACGTATGACATATACTATGATCGATAAAAATAACCTAGATGCAAATGCTATTCTTAGAGATCTCCTATTTGACTGGGGTCTTGTAGATTATGACCAACTAGAACATGGTGGCAAATTTGGCATATCTTATAATGCTTTATTTATTCAGCACGGTAAAACAGACTTTATTAAACTAAAATTTTACAGAGTTGCTAACACTCGAGGTGATAGACGTTTTTCCATCGAAACCATAAAACGAAGGATGGAAAATGGTGAAATCAATGAAGGGGATCTTCTTTATATTTCTGTTTTCCAACGAGCAAATGATACACCTTTAATTTACATAATTAACTTAACGCACAATATTCCAAGTGAAAGTGATTTAATTAATGCCATCGGTATGGATGCAATTACTAAATTGTTCCATGACATCAAACCTCGTTTGCATGAGATTATTCATGGTGGCTTTTTTGATAACTCTAAAGGATATGGTCCAATTGCTCCAAAGGATGTTGGTGACACTTTAGAATATCTTCTTGGAATAAACACGAATAACCGTTCAGATGCAGATTATAACGGTCTAATAGAAGTCAAATCAAAAGGTGGTGGCAGAACTTTAGATACACTTTTTACTTTACGACCACACTTTGAAGGTACAAGGGTTGCAGCATACGAACCAATAGATAGAAACAGAGTTTCCGCTTTTGCCAGAATATACGGATATGATTCCGATTCTCACCCTGGATATAGTAGTCTCTACATAACAATTGGTTCAATGGATGCACCTCAAAATAACCAAGGATTCTATCTACATGTAAATGATGAAAACAGACAAGTTAACATTATATGGTGCGATCCAATTACAGGTAAACCTGAAATAGCTGCTTATTGGTCATTTGACGACTTAAAACATCAGTTATATATGAAACATCCATCTACATTATGGGTAAAAGCAGAAAGTAGAGAGATTTCTGGAATGGTTCAATTCAAATATAACGAAATTGAATTTTCCAGAGCTCCTCAATTTACAACTTTCCTCTCCCTCATTAAAGCTGGCTTAATTACTTATGATTGGCGGGGATATACTACAAAAGAAGGTAAATATGTTGGGAAAAACCACGGCAATGCCTGGCGTATTAAACCATATGCGAAGCAAAATTTGTTCGGTGAAATTGAATTAGTAGAATTATAAGATGATTTATAATCCATAAAGAATGGGCAATCTGAAAACCAGATTGCCCATCTAACTTATCTACAAAACTCTCATTATTTCATTAGCTACAGCTCTAGCTAATAATGGTGGTACAGCATTACCTACCTGAGAATATTGTGGTACTTCCACACGTCTACGCAATCCACCTGTTGTCCTCTTTCCAAGGAACTCAAAACTATCATCAAACGATTGTAATCTTGCGAGTTCCCTTACAGAAAACGTTCTTGGTTCAAACGGTGAAATATAATCATCTGCTATAGTCATAACTGTTGCTGATGGCTTATTTCTATCCAACCTAGTTCTAATATTTTTCTTTGTTAAAAGAATATCTACATTCTCTCTGCTAACATTTCCTGCTCTAAATAATTCTATAACCTGTTCTTGCTCCAATCCCATCGCATTAACACAATGGTTAATAAGCGCCGGATAATTAGAAATATCTATCCCTTCACTCATTACACGATTTTTCAGTCCTGCACCATCTTCACCTTCTCTAAATAAAGCAAATCTTTCAGCAATAATTTGTTGATGTGCAGATATCTCATTATTATATACTATTCCATTACTATCAATTGTGTTCCCATTAACATCCGGTGTGCGACCTTCTCTTGAAGCAATTTGAAAATCTGTGTCTGTATCGTGCACCTGATTGCGAATATTTTCATTTCTTATTAAATCGCTTATTGCATCTGTAATTGTTAACGCTGTATCATCGTCATGCGTTGGTTCTGGATATACAGGTGGCACCATATCGTTTCTATATGCCATAACAATTACTCTATTTCTTCTCTGTGGCACTCCATAATGTGCCGCATTTAGAATTCTGGGTTGCAGAGTATGATATCCTATTAATTGAAATTCATTTATTAATATATTAGGAACTATTTCACCATCTGGATATCTATGACCTGTTACCCCTTCAAAACCATAGAACCTCGTATCCATAAATCCTGTAACATTTTCTAAAACTACATATCTTGGACGAACTTCATTAATTACTCTTAAATATTCTCTAAAAAGCATATTTCTTGGATCATTAGGATCTCTACGTCCCGCTCTACTAAATCCCTGACATGGTGGTCCTCCAAAAACTGCATCTATCTCAGGGACATCTCGATTTCTGAATATTTCCAGATTACCTATTTTTTCATTAATTAAATTTCCTGTCAATTCTCTTATATCACCACGATGAAAATAAGTATTTACACCTTGATGTAATCCCAACTGCTCATGTCTGTTCATATAGGTTCTTTGAACATCTGGATTTATGTCACTTGAGAAAAGGATGTGAAAACCTGCTTGAATAAGTCCCTCACTCATTCCACCAGCACCACAAAATAAATCTATTGCATATGGCATTATTATTTTCCTCCTTTTCCTAAATTTTAACATTTACCTTCAAAAATGTCCAGGGTTTTATCTTAAGTAGATTTTAGAACATATGTTCTGTTTTGTCAATTTGTTTTTTACTATTCGAAAAATTCCTGCTTAATTCTATCATATATTCTTTCTAAATTCTACAAAACAATTATACATATATTTTTCTCATAAATTAAAATTTGCTCTTTCATACTGAATTTATTTTTGCATATTAACTGTTTATTTCTTTTATTCTATGATGTTCTTAAATATATTTAATTTCATAAATACCAAGAGGCTGCCCTTTAGAACAGCCTCTTTGATTATTTCATATTTCCTAAATCTGATATATCCACTATATATGCTTTTTTATCAAATGTAATTAACATCTTATTTTCTTTTCCCATCAAATACAAATTCATGTTCTCCCAACTTTTGACCGGAATATTTATTTTTAGCCATTCCTTTTTTTCAAGATTTATCAAATACATTATTCCATTTGAGCCGGTATTAAACATTGCATATTTTTCTGATGCACCAATAGGTTCAATTGTTTTTTCATTAGTTTTAATCTTAAATTTAGAGCCTTCAATTATATTTTCAATTGTCATTACTTTTTTGTCAAAAGAATAAGTATGGTTGAAGTTTATATCTGTTTGTGTGCTGAAAAATTCCTTCTCAACTTTTCCGTTTTTCAGATTTATTAAATATTTACTATAATATTCTGTTTTGTCTTTTGTAAACGGTTTACCCAAAGTTAATATATGGTAATCATCCACAAAACTTATTTCATCAACTGTTGCGTATCCGTTTATAAGATTTTTGTTGAATTTCTTTTCAGTTTTGCTGTCCAAATCAAATATTGCCCAATATCCTTTTGATCTGAAATTACAAAGAAGTGTTTTTCCATTTGGAGACATAACAAAATTACAAATCATTTTATCATTTGATATTTTCACAATCTCATTTGTATCCAAATCAATTTCTGCAATTGCTTCATTGACTACCTTACCCTTTTCTTCCTGATACAAGGCTGCATAAATTGTTCTTCCTTTCATAATCGGAAAAATTTCACTTACAGCACCTTTATAATTAAATCCACAAATTTCTTTATTTCTTATAACATAGTCAAAAGAAAACGCCTCATTATTATACTTTCCCTGAAATTTGTTAACCTGTTCGCTAAGAAGCTTATTGTTTTTTATGGAATATACATTTTTAACATTTTCAGAATCATCTTTGCTGTATTCCAATATGAAGGTTTCATTCCTTCCCACAACTTCCATGTTATCGCTTAATTTAATTTCTCCTTCTGGTGTTTTACATTCTTCTGTTTTTTCACTGTTTGTTGTAGTCTCCAGTTTGACTTCCTGCACCTTTTTAATTCCAAATACTCCCTGTAAAAATTCTCTAAAGGAATCAGATGTGCTTGCTCCAACAGTTATTCCTGTTGCGCAAACCACAACTATTGCCAAACTTACTGCTACCCATTTCATTTTTCTTATTTTTATAAACCTACCATTGCTCTCTTCACTTGACACATTGATTTGCTGGTTAAGCAATTCTTTTTTCCAATTTTCCGGAGTTTTAATTGTATCCAATTTTTTTAAATTCATATTTGCCTCCAATCTCCAATTTTTTTGGTTATAATCTCTTAAACCTGCTTTTCTAAAATTTTTGCAAGTTTTTCCCTACCTCGTTGTAATCTTGATTTCACAGTATTAACACTTAATTGAAGAATATCTGAAATTTCTTTTGTACTATATTCCTGATAATAATAAAGAACTAAAACTTCACGATATTTTAAAGATATTTTTCTCAACGCCTTTACCAGAATTTCTGTGTCATTATCTAATTGTAGTCCATTAGTTGAATTATTCTGCATTCCTTCCAGCCTGTCCTTTTCTAAACCAACGGATACATTTCTGTTCCAAAAGGACTTATGATAATCGTTACACTCATTTCTAGCCACCTTAAGCAACCACGCTTTTAAATGTTCACTGTCATTAAATGTTTTTGAACTCTTATAAAGCTTGATAAATGTATTTTGAAAACAATCTTTAGCTGCTTCTTCATTTTGTGTCCATACCACACACATTCTTGTTATGTAATCAGAATATTTTTCTATAACTTCTTCATAGCTCATGCCGGCATATTCTTTATACATATAATTCCTCCCTTCTGATTTATTTGAAAGTTTTCTCTTTCTATATAGAACACGATTGTTTTCAAACGTTGGGTGCAAAATTTCAAATTTTTGTTTTTTGGTTTTGTTTTTAATTTAACACACTAAATTTCAAATATTTTTTCATAATGTAAAAATAAGGAAGCCACCATGCTTCCTTATCATCTCCCAATGTTTGCTGATTATAAAACTTTATTGTGATAGTAGATAATTCAACAAACTATGTATTTCTAATATTTCACAATGTATCTTTTTTCAGCCACATTGTATAATCTTTATATTTCACTGTCAAGATTTATTTTTCTCAATCATAACTATAGTTATTTTCTGATTATGTAACTTTGTAAAATATTCATTTTAAGCTTTTTGTGATTTACTGTTTTAAATTTTTATCTAAACGGCAACTTTTCATCTCCAAAGTCTCTTATAGGTTCAAATCCTCCAATCTCTTTTTTCTGCTCCTTTACCGCATTGCTCTTTTTTATAATTTCTCCATAAAGCTGCTCCCTGAACTCCTTTGTTACTGGATAGCATACTTCTGAATACTCTGTTTTTCCATCTTTACCTTCGGTGGTTTTTGTCGGCATTGCAACGAAACTACCTTTTTCACCTTCAATTACTCTGACACCATCTATTACAAAACACTTGTCTATGTAAATTTTTCCGATGCTTTCTATCTTTTCATTAAAATTGCATGGGTACATTGCCACTGAAACACTAACCTTATCTTTTCCAGATGTTATATTAAGTTCCTTCGCATTGCTTTCATATGCCTTTATGATGTTATCGTACAATTCCTTTCTAAACTCTGCTGTTGTTGGATAAAAGTAATTTTTGTAAACTGGATTTCCCTGTTCATCCTTTTTACTTGTTTTATATCCTGGCATTGCCACAAATGTTTCTCCATTTTTTGTTTCCCTGATTGTAATGTCTGTTAACTTAAAGCTTTCTTCAAATACCACTGAAACAAAAGCCTTTGTACTCCAATTTTCTTTTTCTAACTTGTTTACTTTTATACTATAATTCATAGCTAGTCTCCTTTCCTTAATTCCTTTTTCTTATTTTTATAAATATAATTTTTTAACCATGTATGGTTATGATATATTAAAGCCATCTGATTTAAGAGTTAGTGTTGCTATACCTTAGGGTTCTTATTTTCCTGGTCTACATATCATCACCAATCCTCCATTATGATAATTACCCAAACATACTCCGTGTGCCTCATCCACAGCCTCAACCATTTTTCCGTTACCTACATAAATACCCACGTGGCTTATGTTTTTGTATCTTCCATTGGTTGTATAGCTATAAAATATCAGGTCTCCTGGCTGTATGTCCTTTTCCTTGACTGTTTTGTCCTTAAGTCCTTCTGCTTCCGCAGCTGCAGTTGTTGAACCATTAAATGATATGTCTACACCTGCTGATTTCCACCCATAGAATGCCAGTGAGCTACAGTCAAATGCTTTTCCACTGTTTCTTAAGCTCTGACTGTATGGATATCCAACCTTTGACAATACAAAGGATGCCACTGTCTTTTGTGTTGGATCTGTTATTTTGTCTGTTATGCTTGTTATCTCCTGTGCTGTAAGACTTCCCTGCAAGCCACTTAACTGACTTCCACCTGTCTGACCGCCTGACGGATTACTTGTAATGCAGGCACTCATCAGCTTATTAAGTGTTTCCTGTCTTTCCTCGTCAAACTGATACTCCACTGACATTTCCGTGTAGCTTTTTAATGTAATTCTCACTTCAAGGTACTTTTTCTTCTTTTTTCCCTTTTTCTCTGTTACCTTTTCTGTTGTGTACCTACACATGTCATCAAACACCGCCTTTAAATTCTGCTTGTTTGTTTCATTCATTTTTGTTGCCGTGTTTTCGTAACCGTATTTCACCATGTACACGCACATGATGTCATAGTAGTTTGATGGCTCGCTGTTCATTCCCTCGTAGTCCACATACACCTTTCTGCCCTCATCCGCATCCTTGTGTTCATCCACCAGTGTCTGTATTTCCTGATTAAATTCAGATACATACTGCGTTGTCACTGTCTGTATTGTATCTCCGCTTTCAAGTGGTGGAAGAAATATTGCAAATGGTGAATTGTAAAGAACTGCAATGATAGCGAACACAATTCCTGTTGCGACCATCACCACTATGAGAATCGGAACTACTAATGGTGCCAGTAGTGACATCACCTGCATAATTATGTATGCCACCTTGTTTTTTACAATGCTTCCTACGAGCTTAAACAGACTGTCATTTTGCTCCTCACCGGACTTTAGCTTGTCCATAAAATATTTCATCATTCTGCTCTTTTGCTCTGCCCTGTAAAATGTGTTTTCAATCTTCATTCCCACTGCTTCACCTGCAGCCATTCCTATTAAGGTTCCTTCAGGACCTGCCGCTGAACCAGCAACTGTAGTGCCGGTTTTTACTGCAAGTTTTGTACTTTCCTTTGTTGTATCCTTGACTACCTTTTTGGATGTTTTCTTTGCCACATTTCTTGATGTATTCTTGACTGACTTTTTGGCAAGTTCTTTACCTTTGGTCGATGCTTTCTTTCTGATTCTCTTGCCTGCCACTTCCTTTTGTAGTTTTGACGTGCTCACCTTTTTTCTAATTCGGTTACCTTCGCTTATCGCTCCCTTTACAGCTCTTATTGCAATGCCTGTTGCCTCAAATGCTCCATCAATGTTTTCACCACCCTCAACATTTTCAGTAATAGTTAATTCAGCCATTATTCCTGCTAAATTTACACTTCTTTTGGCTCTGGTTGTCATTGATTTGTTGTCAATTTTAGCTTCATTCTTTTTATGAATCTTTCCGGTCTTTTTCTTGTGTATTTCTGTCTTAACTTCTTGCTCCTTGTTTATTTTCATGTTGTCCTCCTTGATTTTGGGTAAAAAATAACGCCAGGCTAGCTTTATGCTAACTTGGCGTTTAGATATAATACTTTTAGTTTTCTATATAATTTGTAAATTGTTAAATTATTTAAACAGTTCCTTCAAAATAATATCTGCACATTCTTTGGGACTATGTATGCTAGTATCAACTCGCATTCTATATTTTATGCCCTTTGACATTATTTCATGTTGTTCTGCTGATTGCTCCGCATATCTATTCTCTCGTTCAATATTTCTTTGTTTGCATATATCTAAAGGACAATAAACTTCAATTATATCCAGTGGATTATCATTAAAAATTTCTAACATTTGCTTATAATGTGGTTTTATCTCATCTCTTTCGACTAAAATTCCATCAATTAGAACATTTTTACCCATATCGGAATATAATTTTGCTGTATGATACATCATTATTATCACTTCACTTAAATATTTCCAGTAATTCTCCCTTAAATATTTTTCTCCAATCATTTCTTCAAACAAATCATTTGCCACAACATAAAAGAATATATCGTCAGTATCCTGCAATGCCTCTACAATTGATGTTTTCCCTGAACTGGTTACTCCATTTAAGAAAATAATTTTTCCTTTCTCCATGACTTTTTTCCTTTCTTTCCAATATTTCTTATATTATCAATATAAAACTAACATTCTTTCTTATAAATTAACATTCCCTTGCCGTATGGATCGTCATCTGCATCAAATTCTTCTGAAACAAATGAATATGCATTCTTATCTAATACTCGTACCGAAGCATTATTTCCATGCATAACACGACCATATAAAATCTTTACTTTAAAGGTTTCACATGCAAACCTTGTCATTCCTTGCACAAGTTCTGTTGCATAACCATTTCCACTATATTCTTTACAAATTGTATAACCGATTTCTACCTCATTTGGTTTTCCATCAACTTCATTTATGCCTGTATCTCCAATTAATTCTCCATTTTCCTTTAATTCTACAGCCAATACAAATGGTAAATGCTTTTCATTAACACACTCTGCATAAAACCTTATTGCTTCCCGTGCCTCTTGAATGTCTGCATAACTTTCGTTAGGTATCCATTTTTTAACTTCTTCTTCAAGATGATTTTCATATAATTTTTGTGCATCTTGTATTTCAAATCTTCTAATTTTCAAGTTTCTTGTTTCAAATATATATTCCATTATTTTTATTGTCCTCACTCAATTTATTTGTTATCATTTCCATTTCTTATTGCTTCACAAATTCATAAAACCTATACATGCATTCTTTTGAATCATCGTAATCCTTCCACATTTTCTTTTCACACAAATAAAAATCTGTCTTTTCCAATAGTTTCCATGAATTTATATTATCATCTCGAATAGTAGCAATAATTTTATTTATTTGATATTGCTTAAAGAAATATTCTATATATGCTTTCAAACTTTCCAAAGCATAACCCTTTCCTCTATATTCCTTTCCTAAAAAATATGTAACACCTGTTTGCTCAAAATCATTGTACCATGAACACCCAACCGAACCAATAATTCTATTGTCTTTCTTGAGACAAACTGTATATGCCAAATAATCATTTTCCGGGTTATCCCTTTTATCATATTCAACGGCTTCTTCTATCCAATCTTCAATCCATTCAGAACAATTACAATCAAATCCTATTGCTTCCAAGCTACCATCTTGTGCCATCTCTGCAAAACTCTTCTCATCTCCGTACTGAATAGAACGAATTACTAATCTATCAGTTTCAATTTTCAATTTCATCACTCCCTCTAACGATAAACCGCTCTGGCAAATTAATGCTATAGCGATAAAATAATCTTTTTTATTTCGTCAACCTTTTCAGATAATTCTTTTGTCCCATCTATTACATAATCAGATGACGGCAAAATATCTTTTAACATTTGAACATAAGCAATTCTGGCATACTTTAGGTATGTCTCCATCTCTTGTCTAATCTCCTCACCTGTAGCGTTTTTCATGTCTCGCAAAACCTTTCTTGCCATTGCAATGTCTAATGGGGTATCTATGAAAATCGCACAATCAATATAGTTTCTTAAGGCTTTGTGACAGTATGCAAAAGGATAATCTAGCAATAGATATTCACAATCTGAATTTTTTATATCAATAACATCTTCTACCAATGGACTCAAATTCCATACATTATAATCTGCTCCTTGTTTCGTCCATTCATAAAAATTATCAACTTCACCTTCAAAAGAATAATCGTCAAAATACAAAGCTTTCGTATTTGCGATTTGATTCTTCAGTTCATTAACTATAGTTGTTTTTCCACCTGCTGTCACAGCAGCAATTGCTATTACTTTCATTTTACCCTCCTAAGATATGAGTGCAAATTTATGTTGCACTCATTTACATTCTAACCTACACAATTCTACCACACCGCCCATCTCCCAGCAATTATATTTTATCTACTCTCTAATAGATTTACTCATCCTTTTTGCGATTTTCCATCTTCTCATACAGATTAGTGTTATACAGTCTGTACAACTCGCTGTCCTTGTCAATCACATTGTCAAACGGCACCATTCTGCTTCCGCATTTTATCAGTCCGCATCCTGACGGTGAGTCTATCACATAGTTAAGTTGCTCCTCTGATATTTCCAGTGCCTCCACTATCTTTTCTATGTCCTTGCTTGACTGATTTAAAAGAAGTATGAATGCTGAGT
>ERZ857955.799-NODE-799-length-31414-cov-3.400332_pt1 | contig 31414 bp, 30 predicted proteins | sample MGYA00519956_ERZ857955 | MGnify/ENA primary metagenome ERZ857955 (study PRJEB31778, sample SAMEA3449378) | human gut metagenome | biome: human gut; feature: human-associated habitat; material: faeces | place: United Kingdom | collected 2010/2012 ...
TGCTGGTGGAGGGCATCCGGGGGGACTACTGCAATGTGATGGGCCTGCCGGTGCTGCGCCTGGGGCGGATGCTCCGGCCCTTCGGCCTGGACCTGTTCGTGGCCGGAAACTTGGCGGAGGAGCCGCCCATGGCTGTGGCCAAGCGGGCGGTCCCCTTCATCATCTCCTTCCTGCTGGCCCTGGCTCTCATCACTTATGTGGAGCCGGTCAGTCTGGCGCTGTTGGGCCGCTGACCACTGACTTCGGTTCACCCTTGACCTGGTCGGCCCTTGGCCGGTCGGGCAAGTGAACAAATAAAACATACCATTTAAGAGGAGGAAACAAACATGAAGAAATTTGCAGCTCTTGTCCTGGCTGGCGCCATGACTCTGGGCCTGGCCGCCTGCGGCGGCGGCAACACCAGCACCCCCGCCGAGCTGACCACCGTGGAGACCGGCAAACTCATCATGTCCACCAACGCCGCCTTCCCTCCCTATGAGATGGTTGCCGACGACGGCTCCTTTGAGGGCATCGACGTTGAGGTTGCAGGCAAGATCGCTGAAAAGCTGGGTCTTGAGTTGGTGGTTGACGACATGGACTTCGGCTCCGTCATCACCTCCGTTCAGTCCGGCAAGTCTGATATCGCAATGGCTGGTCTGACCGTCACCGAGGACCGCAAGCAGAACGTTGATTTCTCCGACACCTATGCCACCGGCGTACAGGTGGTTATCGTTCCCGAGGATTCCGACATCAAGACCATTGATGATCTCCAGGGCAAGCTGATCGGCTGCCAGGAATCCACCACCGGCTACATCTACTGCTCCGATGACTACGGCGAGGATATGGTCACCGCATTCCCCAACGGCGCAAACGCTGTTCAGGCTCTGCTCAGCGGCAAGGTTGACGCAGTGGTCATCGACAGCCAGCCCGCAAAGGAGTTTGTGGCACAAAACGAGGGTCTGAAGATTCTGGACACCGAGTATGTCACCGAGGACTACGCAATCGGCGTCAGCAAGGACAACACCGCTCTCCGGGATGCTGTCAACAACGCCCTGAAGGAGCTCATCGACGATGGCACCGTACAGTCCATCCTGGACAAGTACATCAAGGCGGAATAACATGTATCTTTTAGAATGGGGCGGGCAACCGCCCCATTTTTACTAAGGCAACACCGCACAATTGCGTCTGCGGGCTTTGGCGGTCCTTTTCCCCCACAGATTCGCTGCGAAACCCCCAATACACAAAGTATTCCTGCATTTTCGCAACAAATTTGTGATGCAAAATTCCTCGCCAAATCTCCTTGCCGAATTATGCGGTATTGCCCTAAATTCTCCCCGTAGGGATATCAACTACAAGAGAGGAGCAACACAATGGCGGAATTTTTCTCCGGCGTGAAAGACGACTTTATCCAGAGCTTTGTGGAAGGCAACCGCTGGCTTTTGTACTTAAAGGGCATCGGAGTTACGCTCCAGGTGGCTGCCATAGCGCTGGTGCTGGGCATCATTCTGGGCGTCCTGGTGGCAGTGGTCCGTACCAGCCACGATCAGCAGCGTCCCGGTCGCAAGAATCCGATTCTGGGCGTGCTCAATGTCATCTGCCAGATTTACACCACCGTAATCCGCGGCACCCCCATTATGGTTCAGCTGCTGATTATGTATTTCGTTATTTTTGCCAGCACTCGGAATCAGATCGGCGTTGCCATGCTGACCTTTGGCGTCAACTCCGGCGCTTATGTATCCGAGATTATCCGCGGCGGCATTATGTCCATCGATAAGGGGCAGATGGAGGCAGGTCGTTCCCTGGGTCTTCCCTATGCCACCACCATGCGCTTTGTGGTCATCCCCCAGGCAATTAAGAACATTCTTCCTGCCCTGGGCAACGAGCTCATCACCCTGCTGAAGGACACCTCCATTGTCACCGTCATCGGTCTGCGCGACCTGACCAAGGCTGCACAGCTGGTGCAGGGCAAGACCTATCAGGCGTTTATGCCCTATGTCGGTATCGCCATCATCTATCTTGCCATGGTAATGATTCTGTCCGCTTTGATGGGCATGCTGGAAAGGAGGATGCGCGCCAGTGATTGAGATTAAGGACCTGCATAAGAGCTTTGGCTCTTTGAATGTGCTGAACGGCATCAACGAGCATATCTCCAAGGGAGAAAAGGTGGTTGTCATCGGTCCCTCCGGCTCCGGTAAATCCACGTTTTTAAGATGCCTGAACATGCTGGAAACACCCACCTCCGGCGAGATTCTGTTCGATGGCGTTTCTATGACCGATCCCAAAACCAACATCAATGAGATGCGCCGGAAAATGGGCATGGTCTTCCAGCATTTTAATCTGTTTAACAATCTGAGCATTCTGGACAATATGACCCTGGCTCCCGTTCGTCTGAAGCTGAAAAACAAAGCCGAAGCCCGGGAAGACGCCATGGCACTGCTCAAGCGCGTGGGTCTGGAGGATAAGGCAGCGTCCTATCCCTCCCAGCTCTCCGGCGGGCAGAAGCAGCGTATTGCCATTGTCCGCGCCCTTGCCATGCATCCGGAAGTGATGCTGTTTGACGAGCCCACCTCTGCATTGGACCCCGAAATGGTTGGCGAGGTATTGGAGGTCATGAAGCAGCTGGCACAGGAGGGCATGACCATGGTGGTGGTTACCCACGAGATGGGCTTTGCCCGTGAGGTTGCCAACCGGGTACTGTTCATGGACGGCGGCATTGTCCAGGAGTCCGGCACCCCCGATGAGATTTTCAACCATCCCCAGAATCCCAGAACCCAGTCCTTCCTTTCCAAGGTACTCTAAAAAATACCCCCTGCGTACTCCGAATTTGGAATACGCAGGGGGTTTCTGTCTTATTATGCGTCCATCTGCACGTCCAGTCCCTCAAACTGCATATTGAAGTACCGGGCATAGATGCCGTCCAGCTCCATGAGCTCATGATGGTTGCCCTGTTCCTTTACGCCACCCTCATCAATGACAATGATCTTTTCCGCAGAGCGAATGGTAGACAGCCGATGGGCAATGACCACGGTGGTGCGTCCCACGCTCAGCCGGTCCAGCGCCTCCTGAATGTGCTTCTCCGACTCATTATCCAATGCCGAGGTTGCTTCATCCAGAATCAGAATCGGTGGATTTTTCAGGAACACCCGGGCAATGGCAATGCGCTGCTTCTGCCCACCGGAAAGCCGGGTGCCGCGTTCGCCCACATAGGTGTCATAGCCGTCCTCCAGCCCCATAATAAAGTCGTGGATGTTGGCATTCTTCGCCGCTTCCTCAATCTCCTGCTGGGTAGCATTCTTTTTGCCATAGGCAATATTCTCCCGGACAGTTCCCGCAAAGATATACACATCCTGCTGGACAATTCCGATTGCCTCCCGGAGACTTTTGAGCTTCAGCTGCCGGACGTCGTGACCGTCCACCATAACGCTGCCGCCGGTAACGTCATAAAATCTGGGCAGCAGGGAGCAAATGGTGGTTTTGCCGCCGCCGGAGGGTCCCACCAGTGCACAGGTTTTTCCCGCCGGAATCTGAATGTTCAGATGGCGCAGCACCTGCTCCTTATCCGTATACTGGAAGGACACATCCTTATACTGAATGTCGCCGGTAACATGCTCCAGCGCCACCGCATCGGGCGCTTCCTGAATCTCCGGCTCCGTCTCCATAATCTGTGCAAACCGCTTGAAGCCTGCATAGCCCTTCTGGAGCATCTCCGTAAAGTCCATCAGCTGACCGATGGGGGTGATGAAAATTCCGATATACAGGGCATAAACTGCCAGGTCGTTATAGCTCAGGCTCCCCCGGGCAATGAAGAAGCCGCCGGACACCAGAGTCACCACATACAGCATGCCCTGAAGGAAGTTGCTGCCGCCGTGGAAAATGCCCATCGCCATATAGCTCTTTTCCTTGGACTGACGATAGCGCCCATTGGATGCACGGAAATTGTCCATTTCCCCCTGCTCCACCGCAAAGGTCTTCACCACCCGAATGCCAGCCAGGGAGTTCTGCACTCCGGCATTGACATCCGCGATCCGCTCCCGGTTTTCCGTAAAAATCCGCTGCATCTTCAGCTGACGGAATACCGTAAAGATCACCAGAATCGCCGTCACCGCCAGAAGCAGCATGGTCATGGGCACATTCACCCACAGCAGTAGAATGAAGCTGCCGATGATCTTAATGGAGCACATCAAAAGATTTTCCGGACCATGATGGGCAAGCTCGGAAATATCAAACAGATCGCTGACCAGCCGGGACATCATCTCGCCGGTGTTGTTCCGGTCATAATAAGAATAGGACAGGGACATGTATTTGTCAAACAGGTCCTGCCGCATATCCGTCTCCATCCGGGTGCCCATCACATGACCAAAGGACGTGACATAAAACTGGCACAGTGCCCGCAGCAGATACCAGATCAGCAGCACCGGAAACAGCCACCGCAGCGCCGAGAAAATGGACGCCGCACTGCCGGAAAACAGTCCCTCCGGCAGCCACCTGAGTATCTGCGGAAAGCTCAGATCAATGATGCACAGCACCGTTGCACAAACGCAGTCCATGTAAAACAGGTGCCGGTATGGCTTGTAGTAGGATACAAACCGCTTTAGAATCGACATGGTTTTTCCTTTCTTCTCTCACATGTTAAACTCCGATTTTTTGCTCTCCCAATGCTTTGACTCCCGCAATGACCCCCGCAGGCGTCAGCTCTGGAATTTCCAGCTGCCGTTTGGCATCGGCAATGGCAATGAGATCATGGGCATCGGAATTGGACAAAAATCCCCCGGTAAACTGGTACTGCGCCATCAGTGCCTGCCGGTCACAGCCGGGGGTCGTTTCATAAACCGTAAAGCCCATCTCCGGGTCCACCAGACCCATCACGCCAATCAGGGAATAGCTGGCACGGTCAATATGTGCCGGAATTGCCAGCCCGCCAACCCCCTCCAGCAGCGACTTTGCTTCATAGATGCCGATGGAAGAGCCGAAGGACAACAGCTGAGGCTCCTCCTCCAAAATCTCGTCCTTTTCGTTCATCACATACTGGTGACCAAAGACTTTGGGACGATTCTTGCGCTGGGGCAGTCTGGGATAGACATATTGCCTGAGTTCCTCCGCCGTCTCTACACTGGGCAGCAGGCAAAGTACGTGGATATCCTCCTTGGTGGTCAGCTCCATGGCAGGAACCACCAGCACCCCGCATTCCTTTCCCACTGCCACCGCCGCCGGAACATTCCGGGTGGTGTTATGGTCTGACAGCGCAATGACCTGCAGTCCTGCCAGCGCCGCCATATGCACCAGATTGTTGGGGGTCATATCTTCTGCGCCGCAGGGGGACAGACAGGAGTGCATATGGAGATCGTAATATACCTTCATCCCAGCAGTGCTTTCATCCGCCAGCAGAGCTGATATTCGTCCAGCTCGCTGCCCAGCAGCGTAACGCCCTGCTTTTCCGCCCGCTCCAGCAGCTCGGCGTCCGGCTGAACGTTTTCCGACAAAATGATGCACGCCGTATCACACAGCACCGCCACTGCCGCTACGTTCTGATTGGACATAATGGTGATCCATGCCGCATCTGCCGGGCATTTTCCCATGACCCAGCTTAAAAGATCGCCGCAGTAGACCCCTTCGATCTCCCGGTCTTCCTCTTCTACATAAAAGGCTTTGAGATTCAGCGCCTCGGTCAGTTCCTTTACTGTCATAAAACTGCTCCTTTCGTTCCGATTTCTCCGATGCTATCGGAGCGGCCTTCGATAGGGCGGCGGCACAAACTCGTCAGATTCATCCTCGTAACTGCGCCCCTCCCGCATCGCCTTGATGATATTAAAGATACAATCGCCCTCGTCGGCAAAGCCCTCTGCCACGTCTCGTGAAAAAGCCCGGCAGGTAGGCGCGCCGCAGTTACCGCAGTCAAACTTCGGCAGGGTTTTCAGCAGCCGTTCGGCTGCCGCTTCAATTTGCAGCGCCTGGGCAATGGTGTCGGCAATCTCCGTGTCGATTTCCTCCAGCTCAAAGTCCCAGTCCAGCCGATCCTCCAGCCACTCCGGGATTTCCATGCGCTGGTTCGGAATCGGATCGGTAATACAGCGCATCCGGAGCTTTGCGGTGTAGGGATTCTCCACCATCATGCAGCCCCCAAAGCAGCTCTGGGTGCACATGCCCAGCTCCACATATTCCGCTTCGCTGACCTTGTCGTCCTCCAGCTCACTTAATATGTTGGCAACGCTTTTGGTACCGTCCACCGCCAGGGTATCCCGATCGGTAAACAGTCCGCTCTGACCGCCGGTCCTGCCCCAGCTCAGTCCCAGCTTGCCGCACCGCAGGAAATCTCTGGGCTGCTCCACGGACTTCATGGGCGTCAGCAGCTTTAAATACACCTCGTTCACCGGCAGCACATAGTCCACCACCGGCTTCTCCAGTCCCAGGGGATGATACGCCCGGGTGTTCTTTGCCGGGCAGGGAGAGATCAGACAAATACCGATTTCCTCTGGCTTAAGTCCGGTTTTTTCTGCCGCTTCCTTCCGCGCCAGAATCGCCGTGACCTCAAAGCTGCACAGCTTTTCCACCACATTGGGGATCAGATCCTGAAACTCCATGGCAATGAGCCGTACCGTTGCCGGGCATTCGGAGTTGATTCTGGGCAGCTCCTCGGACAGGAATTCGTCCTGATGCTTTTTATAGTAGTCCGACAGCAGCTCCGCGCCGATGGCGCAGGGATAGACGTCCTGAAAGCCCAGCATCAGCAGCCCTTCGTGGACCAGATTGATGTCGTAGAGGTTTTTAAACTGCCCATACAGCGCCGTATCGGGCATGGCAATATTGTATTTGTAATCCTTGAGCTTATCAAAGCTGTCGGATTTCACGGAATAGGCATGGTGGGGGCAAACGCCCACACAGCGCCCGCAGTCGATACACCGCTGATTGAAAATGACAGCCTTACTGCGCACCACCCGGATTGCCTCTGTGGGGCAGACCTTGACGCAGGCGGTACATCCGGCGCATTTGTCGAGATTCAGCTCGATAGAATGGCTCACTTTCCTTCACCGCCGATGTAGATCACCATGGTTACGGTCGTGCCCACACCAATGGTCGTCTCAATATCCATTTTGTCGGCATTGCGCTTCATATTAGGCAGCCCCATACCTGCACCAAAGCCCCGCGCCCGGACCGTGGGGGATGCGGTAGACCAGCCCTCTTCCATTGCCTTGTCGATATCGGGAATGCCGGGTCCCCGATCCTTCAGAACAATGACGATTTTCTCCTCGTCCACCTCCAGCTCTGCCACGCCGCCGTCGGCATGGATGACCATGTTAATCTCGCCCTCATACATGCATACCACAGCCCGGCGCACGATCTGAGCAGGCAGGCGCAGCTTTTTCAGTACACGCTTCACTGCTGTGGAAGCATCGCCAGCAGCGTTGAAATTATCTCCGTCAATCTCATAGGTCAGTTTTACGGTTTCCATAATATCCTCCTTAACGGCAGCCCAAACCGGCTGCATACAGCCGCCCGCAGGCGCTGAACATCCGACAGGCGGTCACCAGCACCACCATGTCCCTCTGCCGTGCCATTTCTACTACGTCCTCCGGCGGACATTTCCCCCGGACAAAGACAATCAGTCCAATGTCCATCATATCCGCCGTGCGAATGACCTGGCTGTTCATCAATCCCGTAAGCATGCACTGAATCTCATCGGGACATGCCAAAACATCGCTCATCATATCGCTGGCAAATACCGTGGAAACGTCTTCCTCCAGCTGATCCTCTCCGCAGAGCACCGACGCCTCCAGCAGGTCCCGCAGGTATGAAATCTGCATATCGTGTTCCTCCCCGGCAGCCATCCAAAACAGCCGCCCTAAAAATCTCCCGCAGAGCCTTCTCCGGGTGGATTTTCTCAAGAATCTTGAAAAACCAAACAATTTCGGTTTTCATTATATCACTAAATTATCATCGGTTTCAACCTTATCTTTGGGTATTTCCCCAGCCTGCATTACATTGACAAAGTATTACTTCTTTATTATAATAAAGGATACCACCGCATGTTACCACTGGCATATATGCGGCGAATACACATTATTAGGAGTGACCAATCTATGGCAGCTTACGATCGTATCTACAACTTTTCTGCCGGCCCCAGTATGCTTCCCCTTCCCGCTTTGGAGCGCGCTTCACGGGAAATGATGAACTATGGTGGCAGCGGAATGTCAGTCATGGAAATGAGTCACCGTTCTAAGGCTTTTCAGAAGATCTTCGACGATACCCAGGCAAAGTTCCGCCGTCTGATGAATGTCCCCGAGGGCTATAAAATTCTGTTCCTCCAGGGCGGCGCATCCTCCCAGTTCTCCATGGTTCCCCTGAACCTCATTGGGAAGACCGGTAAGGCAGATTACGCCGTCACCGGCAACTTTGCAAATATCGCCTATAAGGAGGCCAAAAAGTACGGCGACATCCATGTTGCCGCTTCCTCTGAGGATCAGGATTTTACCTATATCCCCACCCAGGACCAGCTGCAACTGCGCCCTGACGCATCCTATTTCTACTACTGCGCCAACAACACCATCTACGGCACCGAGTGGCAGTATGTCCCCGAAACCGGCAATGTACCCCTGGTTTGCGATATGTCCTCGGACATTCTCTCCCGCCAGGTGGACGTCAGCAAATACGGCATCATTTTTGCCGGTGCCCAGAAGAACATGGCTCCCGCAGGTCTGACCGTTGCCATTGTCAAGGAGGAGCTGGCAGGTCATGAGCTGCCCTATACCCCCCTGATGATGAACTACAAGACCATGATCGACAAGGACTCCATGTACAACACCCCTCCCTGCTGGTGCATCTATATGCTGGGTCTGGTACTGGATTGGCTGGACGAGCAGGGCGGCATCCCCGGCATGGAGAAGATCAAGCACGGCAAGGCGCAGATGCTCTATGACGTCATCGACAGCTCCAAGCTGTTCACTGCCGCCGCAAAGCCCGGCTCCCGTTCCGACATGAACGTCACCTTCCGCACCGGAAGCGCCGATCTGGATGCCAAGTTCGTGGCAGAATCCATCGAGGCAGGCTTCTCTAACCTGAAGGGTCACCGGAAGGTGGGCGGCATGCGTGCCTCCATCTACAACGCCATGCCGGTAGAGGGCGTGGAAAAGCTCTGCGATTTCATCAAGAAGTTCGACAAAGAGAACGCTTAATAAGGGGATATCAATATTATGTATACCATTCAAACGTTAAATAAAATCAGCCCGCTGGGACTGAACCAGTTGGACGAAAAGGAATTCACCGTTACCGATACCTGTGAAAATCCCGACGGCATTCTGGTTCGTTCCGCCGATATGCACGAGATGGCATTCGGCTCCAACCTCCGCGCCATTGCCCGTGCCGGTGCTGGCACCAACAACATTCCGCTGGACAAGTGCGCAGAAGCAGGCATTGTGGTGTTCAACACCCCCGGCGCCAACGCCAACGCCGTAAAGGAGCTGGTGATCTGCGCCCTGATGCTGGCATCCCGCAATGTGGTCGGCGGCATTGAGTGGGTTTCCGGACTCACCGAAGCCGACGGCGATGTAGAAAAGCTGGTGGAAAAGGGCAAGAGCAAGTTCGTGGGTCCTGAAATCATGGGTAAGAATCTAGGCGTCATCGGTCTGGGTGCCGTGGGCGTGAAGGTCGCCAATGCTGCCGTAAAGCTGGGCATGAATGTCTATGGCTATGACCCCTATCTGTCCGTGCAGAACGCGCTGGTGCTGGATTCCTCCGTAAAGGTTGTGGATCTCAAAACCATTTATGAAATGAGCGACTACATCACCGTCCATTCTCCCCTGCTGCCCTCCACCAAGGGCATGATTAACGAAGCTTCCATCTCCTCCATGCGCTATGGCGTCCGGATTATCAACCTGGCGCGCGGCGGTCTGGTGGACGATGAGGATATCCTTGCCGCACTGGAAAGCGGTAAGGTCGCCCGCTATGTCACCGACTTCCCCAACAACAATCTGGTGGGCAAGCCCGGCGTGGTCACCATCCCCCATCTGGGTGCTTCTACCCCCGAAAGCGAGGAAAACTGCGCCATTATGGCAGCGCAGGAGCTGCGGGAATACCTGAACACCGGCAACATCCGCAATTCCGTCAACATGCCCAATGTGGAAATGCCCCGCACCGGCGCCGCTCGGCTTGGTATCATCCATCGGAATATCCCCAAGATGATCTCCAACATCTCCACGCTGCTGTCCGCCGAGGGCGCCAACATTGAGAACATGACCAACAAATCCCGTGGCGATTATGCCTATACCCTCATCGATCTGGGTCAGGAAATCTCTGAGGAAACCCTGACGCATGTTCGCAGTCTGGAGGGTGTTCTGCGGCTTCGGATCATTAAGTAATGTAGTTTCTTTCTTTGCGCCAGAACCGGATTCGGTTCTGGCGCTCTTTTATAACCGGAAGTTATAGTCTCCCGTAAAACCGGTATTGGAAACCGCCGGATTCTGCGGTATAATATAAATTGAAATTATATACACTGAAATGAGGAATCCCAATGGCAAAAGACATGACCACCGGAAAGGAATGGAAGCTGATTCTTTCCTTTACCCTGCCGCTGATCGGCGGCAATTTACTACAGCAGATTTACTCTTTGGCAGACAGCCTGATTGTGGGCAACTTTGCCGGACAGACGGCGCTGGCATCCGTCGGCACCAGCTTTCCCATCACCTTTCTGCTGCTGGCGCTGGCAACGGGTCTTACCAACGGCATCGGCGTAATGGCGTCCCAGTTCTTTGGGGCAAAAAATGCCGATGCCTTCCGCAGGAATTTGTCCACTGCCTGCTTTACGCTGCTGGGTGCCGGAATTCTGATTACGATTCTGGGCATTCTCACCAGCCGCCCGCTGCTGGCAGGGCTTTTGCAGGCAGACGCTTCGATTCTGGACGACGCGCTGCTGTATCTGCGGATTTACTGCATAGGTCTGGTGTTCCAGTTTGCCTATAACACCTTTGCCGCCATTCTCCGCTCCATTGGTGACAGCCGCTCTACCATGTATTTTCTACTGATTGCCACGGTGGTCAACATTGTGCTGGATCTGATTTTTGTGCAGTTCTGGCAGGTTGCCGGTGTGGCATGGGCGACGGTGATTGCACAGGCGGTATCCGCCATCACCGCGGGCATCTATCTGTTCCGGAAGGTGGAGCTGGCAAGATTCCAAAGGGGGCAGTTCCGGTTCCACAAAGAGATGTTCACTATGAGCCTGCGTCTGGGCGTTCCCACCTCCATTCAGCAGTGCTCCGTGGGTCTGGGTATGGTGCTGATGCAGCGGCTCATTAACTCCTTCGGCGTGGACACCATTTCCGCCATTACCGCCGCCATGAAGCTGGAGAGCTTTGCCATGGTGCCCATTATGATGTTTTACATGGGTCTTTCCAACTTTACCGGTCAGAACATGGGCGCCGGAAAGCTGGACCGAATCAAACGCGGCTACCATCAGACCATGGTCATGGCGATGATTACCTGTGCGGGCATCATTCTGCTTTTGATCTTTGCCGGTCCCTATGCCATCGGGCTGTTCCATATGAACGAGGCTGCCACTGCCATCGGCAGCGAATATCTCCGGACGCTGGCATGGTTCTTCCTGATTTTCTGCGTGATGTATATCACCAACGGCGTACTCCAGGGCAGCGGCGACGTGGCTTATCCCACCGCCGGCTCCATGACCAGCCTGATTGTCCGGGTGATCGTGGCAAACATTATGGCGACCTTCCCTGCCATTGGCTATCGCAGCATTTTCTATTCCATCCCCATTGGCTGGGCCTGCGGCACTGCCATTGTGTTCATTCGGTATCTCACCGGAAAGTGGAAAACAAAGGGTGTTGTCCGCTCCAATGCACAAAACACAAAGGAGGAAGCCGTCCATGGCTGATATCATCACCGCCATTTCCACAGCCCTTGCCCCCTCAGGCATCGGTGTGATTCGGCTTTCCGGCGACGGCTGCGCCCAAGCCGCCGGTAAAATTCTCACGCCGGTTCATGGGAAGCCCTTACCGGAGTCGGTACCCAGAAAGCTCTGTCTTTATGATCTCCATGACCGCCAGAACCGCATCATTGACCGGATTCTGGCAGTCTATACTCCAGGTCCCCACAGCTATACCGGCGAGGATACCGTTGAGCTCCAATGCCACGGTTCCCCTGCCGTACTGACCGAAGCCCTTTCCGCTCTGTTTCAGCATGGCGCTCGGCAGGCAGGTCCCGGCGAGTTTACCAAGCGCGCGTTTTTGAACGGTCAAATGGACCTTACCGCCGCAGAAGCCGTGATTGACCTGATTGAAGCGGAAACCGCCGATGCTGCCGCCAACGCAGCCGGTCAGGTGGGCGGCGCGCTGCTTCGAAGGCTGGATCCCATCTATGAAGCACTGGTGTCCGTTATGAGCCATTTTCATGCGGTGCTGGACTATCCCGACGAGGACATCGACGATTTCTCCCTTCGGAATTACGCCGCGCTGCTGGACAAGCAGATTGACGCGCTGGAGCAGCTGCTTTCCTCCTGCCAGCGGGGGCAAATTGTACGAAACGGCGTCAAGTCGGTCATTCTTGGGCGTCCCAACGCCGGAAAATCCAGTCTGCTCAACGCCCTGGCAGGCTATGAGCGGGTGATTGTCACCGATATTCCCGGCACCACCCGGGATACCGTAGAGGAAAAGATTCGTCTGGGCGGGCTTGTATTGCGGCTCATTGACACTGCCGGTATCCGCGACACCAGGGACGCCGTGGAGCAAATCGGCGTGACTCGAGCACTGGAGGCAGTAGAAAGCGCTGATTTGGCGCTGCTGGTGCTGGACGGTTCTCAGCCCCTGACGCCGGAGGATTTCCGCGCCATGGACGCCGCTCAAAGTGCCCGGCATACCATCTGCATTCTGGGCAAAGCGGACCTCCCCCAGGTGGTAGATCCCGATCAGCTGCATTTTGACCAGATTCTCACCCTCAGTGCAAAAACCGGTCAGGGCATCGACGCATTGGAGCCTGCGGTTGCCAAGCTGTTCTCCTCTGATGCACCCTGCGACGGCAGCCTGCTTACCAACGCCCGTCACATTTCCGCCATCACCCGCGCCAGAGACAGTCTGAAGCAGGCACGGATTTCCCTGTCCTGCGGCGAAACCCCGGATGCCGTACTGATGGATGTGGAGGACGCGCTGAGCGCCATTGGCGAGGTCACCGGACGCGCCATGCGGGAGGACATCACCGCAGATATCTTCTCCCGGTTTTGCGTCGGGAAATAACATTCCACAAAAGCAATCACGCCACGGAGCAATCCATGGCGTGATTTTTGTTATTCAGAGTCGATTACTTGACGCAGCCGGCGGATAATCTCCTGATTATAGGTATGAAGATCATCCTTTTCCTTCTCCGTTTTCTGAAGATGCAGCAGCGTGTCATAAATATCATCGGTGCCGGTCAGGGACATATTGTATTTCTCCAGGCGCTTGGGGAAAATCAATGGCAGCCCCAGCGCCTTTGCCTCCCACAGCACCATGCCCTGTCCTTCATAGCGGGATTCCAGATAAAACGCATCCAGCCGATTGAGGTAGGGATAGGGATTCGGCTGATAGCCCATAAAGTGGACCACATCCTCCAGCCCATTCTGTTTTGCCTGCTCTACCAGAGCCGCATGCTCCTTGCCGTCGCCGAAAATATAGAGTGAAAGGTCCTTTCGTCTCTGGCATACCGGCTTCAGCTGGTCCAACATAATATCATAGCCCTTTTGATGGTTCAAATGCCCCATGGACGCAATGTTGACCTTTTTCGGATCCACTTCAAAATCAATCGGCATTTCACACTTTTCAAAAATCTCCGCGGTATTGATCAGATTGGGGATCGCAGTTACCTTTGCATCCCGCATCCCGGTCTTATTTCGGAAGGGCTGAATGATTCCTTCCGATACCGCCACGAACTCATCAAAACGGTGGAATTTATTTTTGAAGAATACCCAGAGCACCCGGTATCTCCATTCCTCCCGATATTTGATCTCCATATCGTTGTGAATCCACATCACCCGCTTCTTTGCCGGAACCGTCAGCGCACCAAATGCGCAGTCCTGCTGGTAGTTGCTGAAATCAATGGCAACGTCATAGGGCTTCTCCGAGGCAAAATGGAACCGCGGCATACAGTGATAAATCAGCGCAAAGGGAACCACCCGGAACAGGTAGGGGAATGGCTTTAAATGGTGCAGCCGAATATGAGGTCGAATCTCCGACATGTCGAAGAATACCTTTTGATCGAACAGGTATACGTCCACCTCATAATTGTCCATCATCTCCTGGCTCATCAGATTCACCAGAGATTTCTGAATTCCGCCCACATGAAGATCGCTTTGGAAAATCGCAATCCGCTTTTTCGGCGTTCCTTCTGAAGGTTCCCTCGGCAGCAATTCTGTCAAAATTCTGTCATTCTCTTTTTCTTGCTCTCGCAGCGCCTGGGCTGCCGCCTTAATTTTCTGCCGGTACGTCTCCGGCTGTGCGGCAAACTCTGCCACAAGCGCTCTTCCTTGCTGGACGTCCAGCTCCTGCACCGCGCCCAAAGAGGGCATATTCAGCTTCCGCAGCAGACTATTGACTTTGGGATCATAGTCAAAGCCCATTACCGGCGTTCCAACGGTTGCAGCAAAAATCAGGGTATGGAGCCGCATGCTGATTACCAGCTCCATATGCTCCAAGGCGCTCATCATTTCCCGGGCGCCCAGCTGTCCGGGCAGCAGATATGCCTTGGTTTGCATCAGCTTCATAACGCCTTCCGCTCCCTGCATATCCTCCGCAGCCTGCATGCACAGGAACACCGGTACATAGCCCGTATCCTGGCAGATGCCGTCAAACAGCTTTGCCAGCCGCTCTGCTGCATTCTGGCTGTGTGTCCGCAGGGAAATGCCAAGCACCTTTGCATCCTGAGGAACGCCCATCTGATCCCAAAGCTGCTTTGCCAGCCCAGGCTCTGTAGTGTGCATCGAAAACACCGGATCTGCCGTCACCAGAATATCCTGGCGGCTCAGCCCCATATTTTGCAGCTCCCGCAGCGAGTCCTCATCCCGCAGCGTAATGGCGGCTGTCTTTTGAAGAACTCGCACCACCAGCCTTCGGTTCCATTTTCCCCGCACCGGTCCAATGCCATTGGCATATACCATCACCGGCTTTTTCAGCCGCTGCGCCATATGCATCACGGAAAGATAGTACAGCAGGGACCGTGTTGACGTCCGGTCCTGGAGCAGACTGCCGCCGCCGCTGATGAGCATGCTGCTTTTCCGGATTGCCCGATGCACCTTAAGCACATTGAATCTAGAAATGGCAGTCACTCCAAACTTTCGCTCCGTCTGATGGGGCTGCTTGGAGAGCACAACCAAATCATACTGCTCCCGATAGCGGCTGCAAATGGTGCCCAGGATCGTTTCATCACCCAGATTCTCATAGCCATAATAGCCCGACACGACCACCTGCCGTTTCGGATGCATCGCCAGCTCATACGCATGCTCGCAGTCACGCGCCATGGTATCCAGTGAGAAGTCCCGCTCCACAATCCGCCGACCCGCTTCACCGATCTCCCTGCGCTGCTGCGCCGTCATTGCCAGCAGCGTTTGAATGTCCTCGGTCAATGTCTCTGCCGTCGCAGCCTGATTCCCACGGCAGCAGTAGTTGGATGTCAGGTTTTCCGCCGCCGTCTCCTCCCGTGCCAGTCCGCCATAGCCCTCATTGCCGCAGAGCAGCACCGGCTTTTCGCTGCTCATTGCCTCCAATGCAGCCCGGCTGACTCCCACAAACACATCGCAGGCTGCCACCAGCTGCGGCACATCCGTTCGACCGCCGGTCAAAATCACACAGGGGTAGCCCAGCCGCTGATTGACTGCATTGGCTTGCCGGGGCAGCCAGCTTAAGCGCTCGCCATCCCCTACAACGAGAATGCGGAGCCCGGGATTGGTCGCTGCCAGCTTCGGGGCACAGTGAACCAGCAGCGTTGCAGACAACGCCCGGCTCTCATGCAATCTGGTTACACAGGTTACCACCGGCACATCCGCAGGAATCCCAAATTCCTGACGGCTTGCTTTCCCCGATACCTCCGGAGAAAACAGCGCTGTATCAATACCGTTTATCGTGGTGTGGATTTGACTTGCGGGAAGATCATAGCAGCGAATCAGATACTCCCGAATATCCTCGCTTACCGCTATGGTCTGCTGCCCCCAATCGGTAATCAGCCGTAAAATCGGATTGACCCGGAACACCCAATGCGCCGTTGTGACAAAGGGGAACCCCATCTTTCGGTGCAAAAGTCCGCACAGAAATGCCGGAATTCGCGCATGGGCATGTACCACATCCGGCTTTTCCCGGCGAATCACCTGCTCCAACGCCAGATATGCCCTGCGCATCATCCTCGGCTCCCTGGTATGCGCAGGAACGAGGAAATGCCGGATTCCATGCTCCTCCAGGACCTTTTCATAGACGCCGCCATTGGACGCCACCAGCACCTCCCACCCCCTGCTTTGCAGCGTCAGGGACAGCTCCACCACGTGGGTTTCCGCGCCGCCAGTCTCCAGTCCCATCAGAACCATGAGTATCTTTTTCATCGTTTACTCCTCTTCCACCTGGGTGATATATCCGTCAAAGTCAATGAATCTGCTGGTAAAATGGCAAGGATTATCCTGCGGCAATGCATAGGTTCCCCGGCTCTGTTTGCTCAGCCGCAGTCCTGCCCCCTTTACCGTAAGCGTAATATCCACCTGGTCCTCCGCACCGGATGCCGCAGGCTTCTTTTCTATCGCGGAAACCGTACCCGCCGGTGTTTGCTCATCCAAATACAGGCCCATCTTTTCAAAATACATATCCGCCATTTCGGAATCCACATTGGGAACCAAAACAGTGTATACCATGTTGTATTGGTAGGCGAGCTCCGTTCGCCGGTCCTTTAAAACTGTTTGCTTATATACGCCACCGGCAAGCACCAAAAGCAGCAATACAACACTAACAGTCAGAAAGCGATTTTTCTTCATGCTGCGCCTCCTAATGGCTGATCCAGGTAATCACACCTGTTCCGATATACGTGCCATCCTCCCGGCGCATGGACACCTCTCCGCCTGTTTTCAGATAAACGCCTGCCGGGATCGAAACAATATAGGTTTTGTAAAACTTTGAATACACGCTGATGGTAAGCTCCGCCCACGTCACGCCGTCTTTCTCCGAAAATGACGCAGATTTCAGTTCTCCCATCTGCGCATCGTTATACATACTGTAGATCGTATCCCCCAGCGCTGCACGCTGACTCAGCTGCTCCTCGTCCAGGTCCTTGATGCGAACGACATAGGATATATTATATTCTTCCGTCTCTTCCATTGTGTCCTGGTCCGTATACCGGTATGCACTCCGCCGAATGTCTCCCAGCAGCACCTCCGCGCTCTCAGGCTGCGAAACCGTGGTATGATGGAGCTGCCAGTATGTGATTCCGCCCACCAGAAGCACCAGAAGCAGCAGCACCAGATCAAACAGGCTAATTTTATACCGCTTCACTGCCGCGCCTCCTTTCCCAGCGCACGATCATAGGCGCGCAGGACCCCTGCGGCAAATGCCTGCGCAGTAAAATGCTTTTGATAGGATTCCAGTGCGTGCGCAGAAAGCCTTCTGCGCAATTCCTGGTCATCCATGAGCTTTTCCACACAGTCTGCCAGTTCCTCTGCGTTTCCGGGTGCAAACAGCAGCCCATCCTGTCCGTCGTCAATCAAATAAGGATTGCCGCCATAGCTGCTGGCAACCGTAGGAAGCCCCAGGCTCATGCCCTCAATCAGCGCCAGCGAAGACGTCTCCGTTCCGGTGGAGGCATTCAGCTGTACATCCAGCATGGAAAGCAGCGGCGCAACGTTGCTGACAAATCCGCACATAATGGCAGTATCCTGGAGTCCCAGCTCCTTAATCCGGTTTCTGAGCGTTTCCTCCATGGGGCCTGCACCGCAAATTAAAACTTTCAGAGTGTGCCCCCGGTCCTTCAGCAGCTTTGCAGCCTCCAGCACCGTGGTTTGTCCCTTATACTCCTCCAGCCGGGCAAAGATTCCGGTGGTGAAAACGCCCTCCGTCAGTCCATATTGCCGGTGCAGCGCATCTCTTTCCTCCGGCGTTGCCGGCTGTAAGGGCTCTGCACCGTTCATCATAGTAACAATGCGGTCCTTTTTTGCCCCTAGCTCCAACAGATTCTCCTCTGCCGCCGGACTGACCGCCAGGCACAGATCCGCATAATGCCTGGTCAGATAGCGACTGAGCCAATGCCCCGGTCCGGACTTGAGCCGATGGGAAACCGGGAATGCGCTGTGCCGGGTATAGATAATCCTTGCGTCGCAGGCACGGGCGGCAACTCTTCCGCTCAGAGAGCCATGGGTCTGCACCAAATCCGGACGAAGCAGCAGGCAAACCTCCCGCAGCCGAAGCATCCCCCGGAAATCCGCAGACCGCTCACCGTCCATATTTACCTCAATCACAGGGACCCCCAACGCCTGCGCCTGCTGGGTGAGAACTGCGCCCTTGGGAACCGCCAGAACCATATCGTACTGCTCCCGATCCCAGGCGGAAAACAGATTCAGGAGATAACGTCCTGCTCCGCCCAAATTGGTGTCTGACAGAATTTGAAGCACCAGCGGGCGCTCCCGTTCTTTCAGCATCTCCTGTCCGAGACTTCCACGGGCAAGGATCTGCGCTTCCTCCTGCCGAAGGCACATGCACAGCCCCGCCAGCAGGAAGAACAGCAGCATCACCCGATAGTTATAGAAGGGATAATCCGTAAAGCCCTGAAGCAGGACTCCGGAAAATGCCGAAATCCCAGCCATGGCATAAATTTTCGTTTCTTTTCTGCGGCTGCGGCGCAGCGTGGTCATCAGTCCCCGAAGCAGGCTTCCCATAAAGCCCAGCAGAGCCAGCAGACCCGGCAGCCCCGCGTCACACAGCAGCTGCATATATAGATTGTGAGAATGGGGGGTATCAATGGCGTTGAGACTATACAGGGGGTAAACCGTATTGAACGCATCCTCCCCCGGTCCCACACCGCAGAACCAGAAATCCTTCAGCATTCTTGCGGTGCCGATCCAGATATTCACCCGGTAGTTGGTGGAGGTGTCACCCAGGTTTCCGATGGACAATAGCCGCTGCCAAATACTATCCGGCACATAAAGCGGTGAAAGCACTGCCAACACGCCAACCAAAATCAAAAAGCGCCGGTCCAGCAGCACCAGAAAAATCACCATACCAAACAGCAGTCCCAAATAGCAGCCTCGGGAATAGGTCAGCAGCAGGCACAGGCACATGGTCCCGGCTGCCGCAATCCACAGGATTTTCTTTCTGCGATTGGGCGCCGTCAGTCCCAGCGCAAAGGCAAAGGGAATCACCAGCAGGAAATATTCCCCCAGAACATTGGGATTGGCAAAGGTGGAGTACACCCGAAAGCGAATGGACGAAAACATATCCTTGTCCACCCAGCCCGTCTGATAAGCTCCCGGGTTAAGCCGCTGCCAGAATCCATAGAGGCTCACCAGCACACCGCCCAGCGCAATCGCCGCCAATATCCGCCGAATATCCCCATATTTCCGTACACTCAGGAATACCGCCGGCGCAAACAGCACAAATGCCGCCATTAGCAGTCCTGGATACAGGCTTCTTCCGGGCGCCACAGACGTTAGGATGCTCAGGAGATACACCAGCGCCAGCAGGACCGCCCACCGAAGCGTTGGGCTATAGCCGGAAATTCTGTCCTGTCCCATTCCATAGGACAGGCAAAGGGAAAGCCCCACCGCCAGCACCAATGCCAGCAGCGCCATGGTGGGCATAAACGGAATCAGTGCCGCTGCCAGCAGGCAAAACAGCCCCGGATGCAGAAATACGCTTCCTTCCAGCAGTCTTTTTATATGCAGCTTTTCTATCATTCCCTGTAAGCCGCAGGATACGCCGCCCGCAGCCTTAGAAAGCAGATCTTGTTCCGGCATGCCATTGGGCTGCCCGGTAAGCCACTGTGCCAGCCGCGTATTGCCCAGGTGACTGGCAGACTTACTCTTTGATCTTTTATCCTTCATATATTTGCCCCCAATCGGGTGTTGTCAGATAGTGTATTGTATCATATCCCCCACATAAAGTCAAAACGGCGCCCTGTTCGCTGCGTTGACTTCCCCGCGTTTCCTATGCTATAATGGAGGGACGTTTCATTTTGACTTAAGGCAATACCGCACAAATGCGTCTGCGGACTCTGACGGACCTTTTCCGCCAGAAATTCGCTAGTAAAACCTTGAAATACACAAAGTATTCCTGCGGTTTTCCACCTTTTTCTGACGAAAAATCTCTCGTCAGACTCTCTTGCCGATTTGTACGGTATTGCCTTTAGCCTGTTGGGAGGGTTCCGTCTATATGCCAAATTCCGCAAAATCCAGCCGCTTGCCTGTGCTCGTCATTGTGCTGATGACAATGCAGCCATTGCTGGACATTGTATCCTATTTCTGGTCGGGTACCGGCAAAAGCAACCTGCTGACATTGGCACTGCGTATGGGGCTGCTTGCCGCTGCCGGATTGTATGCCTTTTGCATCAGTGACCGCAAGCGTGTCTATCTGATTGCAGCTGGAATCTGCGCCGCATTTTGGGCTGTTCATATGGCAGTGTGCTGGCTAGCCGGTTATCAGGACCCCTTTTCTGACTTTGCAAACTATGTTCGTGTGGTGCAAATTGTGGTTTATGCGCTGTGCTTCATTACCTTTCTCCGGCAGGGCAAGGGGATTTACCGCAGCATTTTAATCGGCTTTTGCATCAATCTGGGCATCTGCCTTACCGTCATGCTGCTGAGCACCATCACAGGCACTGACCCGCACACCTATACCAACAGCAACCTCGGTGTGCTGGGCTGGTTTTCCACCACCAATTCCCAGGCAGCAATTTTAAGCGCTTCTGCCCCCATTGTCCTGATGCTGACCATGCGCAGCCAGGGTCGATATCACTATCTATTGCAGCTGGTTGTTACTGCCGGCGTGTTTGCCGCGCTGTATTTTAACGGCACCCGGCTTTCCTTTGCTTCTATCCTTGCCACGGCAGCGGGGCTTCCCATTGCGCTGGCACTTACCCGCCAATTTAACTGGAAAAGCACCGCCATTTTGCTGCTGTGCGCCCTGTGCTGCGTTGCCCTCTATCGTCAGTCGCCCATGTATTTGAATCAGCATTCCTACAGCGACGCCATGTCGCAAAAGCAGGGCTGGGCAGAGGAAAAAATGGAGCGCGTGGACCAGTCCATTGCAGAAGAATTCTCCTCAGACGAAGCCGCCGTGCAAAAAAGCGAAGAAACCGAAGCAATGAAAATTCGCCGTCTTACCCCGGTCTATGAATGGTGTGCTCCGAACATTGTGGATCGATTCGGCGTCGAGACGGTGATCCGCAAATACAATTTTACCTCCAACGTAAAGGATATCACGGCTGCTCGCCGCCAAAAAATCTATTTCTGCGAGCTGCTCCAGGATGAGCTTCCCTTTACGGCAAAACTCTTTGGCATGGAGCTGGCAGACATGACGCACCGCGGAAAGAACTATGATGTAGAAAACGATTTCTACGGCATCTATTTCCTCTATGGCGCAGTGGGGCTGATTCTACTGCTTTGCTTCATCGGCTATTTCTTTTTGCTGATTGTCAAAGCGCTGATTCGGGATTTTAAAACCTATTTCACCCCCATCGCCGGTGCCATTGGAATTTCTCTGATTATATTGCTGGTCTTCTCCTATTTCACCGCCGGTGTTCTTCGCCGTCCCAACGCCTCGTTCTATCTGTCAGTAGTGCTGGCACTGGTATATTACCTGACCAAAATTAAGGTCTACCCAACCAAAGAGGGGGACTGTCCGTGAAATTCTCCGTCATTGTCCCAGTTTATAATGTAGAGAACTATTTGGAAGCCTGCATTTCCTCCGTGATTGCACAGAGCTGCCGGGATTATGAGCTGATTCTAGTGGATGACGGCTCCACCGACAGCAGCGGCGTCCTGTGTGACCGGCTTGCAGAGCAGTATCATTGCCGGGTGATTCACCAGGAAAACGGCGGACTGGGCGCCGCCCGCAATACCGGAATCGAAGCGGCACAGGGGGATTATCTGTTTTTCCTGGACAGCGACGACTTTATCTCCCCGGATACCCTGCAGGGGCTTTCCACGGAAATAGACCAGGTTCCCGCAGATATCTACACCTTCGGCTTTGTCACCTCCGACGGCACCCGGGATATTGCACCCTTTGTGGATCAGCTCCCCTATCATCAGCCCCTCACCCTGCACAGTCACCCGGAGCTGCTTTTGGCGCTGCCCAATGCCTGGTGCCGTGCGGTTCGCCGGACGCTGTTTCTTGCGTCGAACATTCGTTTTCCCTCCCGGGTATGGTACGAGGATATTCGCACCACGCCAAAGCTCACCGCTCTGGCGCAAACCATAGATGTGCTGCCAAACACCTGGTATCACTATGTGCAGCGGGAGGGCTCCATCACCCGGAACAGCAACCTCACCCGAAACCATGAGATTATCGACGCCTTTGAGGATCTTTTGGGCTGGTATCGGACGCGGGGGCTGTTTGACCAATACCAAACCCAATTGGAGAGGCTTTGTATTGACCATGTCTATCTGGCTGCATCGGTTCGCGTGCTGCGGGTAGATCCCACCCATCCGCTGCTGAAGGAATTCCGGGACTATCTCCAAAGTAACTTTCCCAATTACCGCAACAGCCCACTGCTGGAGGAATTGCCCCGCAGCAAGCAGCTTGCCTATACCCTTCTGGAGAGGAAGCACTACCGGCTGATGAAGCTGCTGTTTTCTCTGAAAGACAAATTTGGACAATAAAAGCTTGCCCTGGAGCCTGCCGCAATTGCTGCGGTCTGCTCCAGGGCTTTTTTCAATGTTCTGTTTTTATGCCTCCTGATGGGTAATCAGCCGGTGGGTTTTCCATCTTCCGGACAGGAAATACACCAGCCCGATCACAACGGGAACATACCCCGCCAATGCGCTGCCAACCCAGAAGCCCAGAAGTCCCATACCGCAGGTGACGCCCAGCAGCAGTGAGAACCCGATTCTTGCCACAACCCCGTCTAGCAAGCCGGAGGTCAGGGACAGCGCCGCAAAGCCGATGCCGTTAATGAGTGCGTTTGCCGTTGCCCGCAGGCCATTGCTCATATAGCAAAGAACACCCACAGGACCATAGAGCACCGCATATTCCAGCACTGCTGCATCCCGGTTAAACAGGCAGAATATCTGCTGCGGCAGCAGGAAAATTGCAGCGGAGCACAGCACCGCCCAGCTGACGCAGATTGCCATAACCCAACCCAGGATTTTCTCTACCCGCTTGTGCTGCTTTGCCGCCAGGTTCTGGGCAATCATCGCCGAGCCCGCCGTTCCCACGGAATTGCTGACAATCCGCAGAATATTCTCCAGCTTATTGGCAATGCCGTTTGCCGCTGAGGCTGCTACGCCAAAGCTGTTGATCTGAGCTCCAATGAACAGCACAGAAATCAGAATCGCCGCAAACTGCGCCGCATTGGGAACGCCCAGCTGCAAAAGCATTTTGAGATACCGGCGCTCCGGTCGAAAGCTGCGAAGGCGGAAATCAAAGCAGAAGGCGTCCTTCCGGCGATACAGATAAATCACTGAGCTTACCAGCGAAAATGCCTGCCCCATAATCGTTGCCAACGCTGCACCAAACGCACCCCAGCCAAACCCCAGCACAAACAGCAGATCCAGCAGCAGATTTGCCACGGATGCAATGGCGACAAACAGCAGCGGGCGCTTGCTGTCCCCCATACCGCGGAGCGCTGCACTCACCGCATTGTATCCATAAATAAATACAAAGCCCACTGCGGAGACCAGCGTATAACGTCTTCCGTCTGCCAGCGCCTCTGCCGGGAGCTTGATCCACCGAAGCTGCCGGTCCAGTGTCAGAATGCACAGGACACTGAACAGCACTGCCAGCACCGTAAGCACAGAGAACATGGCGCCAACGGTCTTTCCAACAGAGTCCTTATCGTTTTTTCCTACAAACTGAGCAATAATAATCTGTCCCGCCGAGGCAAGCCCCATGCCGATCATGCCATAGAAGTTTACCAGCTCTCCGCAGGTAGACACCGCAGACAGCGCTGCCGTTCCCACAAATCGCCCCACCACCAGCGTATCCACCGTGGTGTATAGCGTCTGGAGACTGTTTGCCAGCAGCAGCGGCAGCGAAAACGCCACCAGCTGCCGGAACACGCTGCCCTCTGTCATATTCCGAATGATTGTCTTTTCCATGATGTGCTCCTGTTCTGCAAAAATACCATTATATAAGTATTGTACCGCAGAAGACGCATAGGGAAAATCCTCATTTTCGTCGGAGAATTATCAATTTCCAAAAGCAAAGCAGGACAGCAATCCCATCGGAATCGTCTGTCCTGCTTTGTGCGCATTATAAATAGTACATATACCCCGTGGTGCTTTTTTGAATGGCTTTTTGTGCCAACTGCTCCAGGGTGATCTTCGAAAGGGTTTTCTTTACGGTGTCGTCCAGCACCTGGAACACGTCCTCTACCATCACCTGCTCCAGATAGGGCGCCTGCTCCCCCAGCGTCTCGGGAGTTGAATCAAACAGACTGGTTTCCGTTGCCGCCAGCACCTCATAGGCCGTAATTTCCGCCGGAGGACGCTTCAGGGAATAGCCCCCCTGAGGGCCCTTGGTGGCGCCCACAATACCCTCCACCTTCAACTGGGTAAACACCTGCTCCAGATAGATTTTCGAGATTTTCAGCGCTTCCGAAATCTCCAGCACTGTAAATTTAGTCTGAGTGGGGTAGCGCATGGCAAAATACACCATCGCAGACAGCCCGTAGCGGGCTTTTGCAGAAATTCTCACGGGTTATCCTCCAGCCGGTTATTTATTTCCTATATAGCCGATATGATTTATTATATTATGCTCCGTTATTCCTGTCAACCGAAAAATTCTTCATCGGCAGAAAAAAATACTTACATGGGAGAAATTTTTGTGCTATAATCCCTTTTCGCCGGAATGCAAAACCAGAAAACCAAAAGTCGCAGTGAAACGCAGTAACGAGACGAAAGTTTTGTTGCTGCGTTTTTTCGCGTCCTACGAAAAAGGAGTTAATTCAAATGCCAAAAACAAAATTTCAAAACGTTATCTTCACCCTGATCATGGCGTCCATTATGGTCTATGGCATGATCGTCTACAATGTTTCCCTGAACACAGGCGGCGTGCACGGAGAGAACTTTCTGCTGGCACTCCATGAAATGCCCATTATGGTGCCCATCGCTGCGCTGCTGGAGTTCTTCGTAGTAGAAAAGCTGGCAACCCGCCTGGCATTCACTTTTATGCGTCCTACTGATCGTCCCCAGCTGATTACCTACGCCATTTCCACCATGATAGTCTGCATCATGTGCCCCACCATGAGTCTGATTGCCACCCTGCTGTTCAAAACGCCGAGCTTTTCCACCTTTATTCACACCTGGGCAATGAACATGCCCATGGCGCTGATCTGGCAGCTGCTCTACTGCGGACCGCTGGTTCGCCTGATTTTCCGCACCGTCTTTCGCAGTGCCGGACCCCCCCATTAAGCTTCAACGCCTGTTATAGCTGCTCCGGCTGCTCCAGCATCATTTTTTTAAAGCGCTGGAACGCAACGCTGGGACTCCGGGCAGTATTCTCCACCAGCGCAATCTGCCGCTGGGGCACCGTCTCCGCCAGCGGAATTTCAAATACATCGCCGCGAAGCAGATGGGGCGCCGCCATGGGCTCCGGCACAAAGCCAACCCCAAGGTTATACATCACCATAGGCAGCACCTGGTCCATGGTTGCCGCCTCCATATCCACTCGGAAAGTCAGGTCATGCTTGGAGTAAAACCGCTGATAGAAATCATAAGTGCTGGTACCGGAGCCCAAACACACCAGCGGGATAGCGGAGATATCCCTGAGATGCCGGGTGCCGGACGCCAGACTCTTATAGTTGCTGCCACCCACCAGTACCTCCCGGAAGGAGCATAGCGGCGTAATTTGCAGCGACGGTCCGCTCTGACAGGGCGTTGTAATCACGGCGCAGTCCGTCCGATGCTGGGACAGCGCCTGAATTGCCTGAGGCGAGGTGTCGTTGGTAATCCGCAGCTGAATATTGGGATACCGGGCATGGAAATCCGCCAGCCGCCGCATCAAAAGCAGATGCAGCGCCGTCTCGCTGGCACTGATGGAAATCACGCCGTTTTCCAGCCGGCAGTCCTTTCTCAGCTCTTCTTCTCCGGCAGTGAGCTGATCGTAAGCCAAACGCACATGGGCAAAGAGCTTTTCCCCCTCCGGCGTCAGAGATACCCCTCGGTTGGAACGCACAAACAGCGGGCACCCCAGCTCCTGCTCCAGATTGTTCATGCAGCGGGTTACATTAGGCTGGTTGTTACCCAAAACCGCCGCTGCCCGGGTGAAGCTATGCTGCTGTGCCACATGGTAAAAAATACGGTAGTAATCGTAGGGAACTGCCATAAAATTGTCCTTTCTGCCATATGATATCGGTATGTCTATGATACGAATTATATATTTTACATCTTGCTAAGATAACAGTATAATACCTGCGTCTTAGAATTGCAACTCCCTTTGGAATCTTCGCATTTTCTCTGTATTTCCATACTTCGGAGCTGCAGGAAAGGAGTAACCTATGAAGCATAAAAAGTTTCTGATTGGCTGGATTTTCGTGGTCGCCGTACTGGCTGTTGCCTGTTTTTTGGTTCCCTCCACCGCCAATCAGGAAACCATTCAAGAGGCGATGAAGGACGCCGTGCTCCACGAAACCGGTCGCGTGAGTCTGTTTGGGCTGAAAAACGTCAACCCCGGACTGATTTCCGGCATGGTGGTCACCGCGTTTCTGCTGGTTGTCGCCGCTCTCATTCGGATCTTTGCGATCCCGAAATTTCAGTATGTGCCGGGTAAATTTCAGATGCTTCTGGAGCAGGTGGTCGGAATGTTCGACAACCTTGCCAAGAGCAATTCCCCTCACCGCAACGGCTTCCTGGGCGCTTATATCTTTGCCGCAGGCGTCTACATCTTTGTAGGAACCCTGTTTGAGCTGTTCGGTGTGCAGGCAGTAAGCATCAGCGGCGCGTCCATTACCCTGCCCGCTCCCCTGTCCGATGTCAACGGCGCCATCGCGCTGGGCTGTCTTTCCTATCTGGTTATCCTCTCCGGCGGTATTGCCGGAAACGGCTTCAAGGGCATTGGCAGCACGCTGAAGGAGTTCTCCCTGCCCATCTCCATGAGCTTCCGTCTGTTTGGCGCACTGCTCAGCGGACTGCTGGTAACCGAGCTGATTTATTATTACATCCAGCTGAGCTTTGTGCTCCCGGTGATCGTAGCCGTTCTGTTCACGCTGCTCCATGCGCTGATTCAGAGCTATGTGCTCACCATGCTCACCGCGCTGTTCTACGGAGAGGTTTCGGAGCCCAGTCCCAAAAAAGTCAAAGCAAAAAAGAAACACGCATAACAAAACATACATTGGAGGTCTTTTAAAATGAAAAAGCTGAACCTTAGAATTCCCGCCCTGCTTCTGGTGGTCATCCTGATTATGGCGTTTGCCATTCCCGCATTTGCAGCCAACAGCTCCGACGCTGCCACCACTGCCGTAGAAACCGCCGGCGGTCTTTCCGATACTGCCGCCAAGGCACTGGGCGCTGCCATTGCCATCGGTCTTGCCGCTGCTGCCGGCGCTATCGCCATGGGTCTTGTTGCCGGTAAGGCTGCTGAGGGTATTGCCCGTCAGCCCGAGGCACAGGACAAGATCCGTACTACCCTGATGCTGAGCCTGGTGTTCATCGAGACTGCTATCATTTATGCGCTGCTGGTCGTTATCCTGATTATCTTCGTACTCTAAGGCAGGTGCCAACCGTGAATATTCCACTTAATATCGACTTTCAGCAGATTCTGCTGCACCTCCTGAACTTTGCGATTCTGGGCGGCGGCTTATATCTGCTGCTCTATAAGCCGGTAAAGCAGTTCATGGATAAGCGTGAGGCTTACTACCGGCAGGAGCATGACGACGCCCAGGCGGATCGTGCTCAGGCAGAGGAATACAAGAAAAACTATGAAGCCCAGCTTCAGGATCTGGAAGCAGAGCTCCAGCAAAAGCGCCAGGACGCCCAGCAGGAGCTGGAGCAGTACCGTCTGGAGCAGCGGAAGGACGCTCAGGCACAGGCAGACAAGCTGGTTGCCGACGCCCATGTGGCTGCCCAGCGGGAGCATGATAAGCTCCTTGCCCAGAGCCAGAAGGAAATTCAGGAGCTTGCCATGACCGCCACCGAAAAGCTGCTGCTCACAAAGCAGGGCGGCGATCCCTATGATCAATTCCTGGACAAAGCAGAGGAGGAGCAGCATGGCTAAGGAAACAACCTCTGTGCTGACCGCTGTTCTTCACGGCAGTAAAGCCCCCACTGAGCAGCAGCTTCAGCGTTTTACTGACTTTCTTACTGCAAAATACCATCAGCCCGTCCAGCTGAGCTTTGAACAAAACGATGCCCTCTCCGACGGCTTTATCCTCAATGCCGGTGACGACGTTTACGACTGGAGCCTGGAGGGAAGACTCCGCCAGTTTCGGGAGCGTCTGGAGCAGCTGAAGCCCCAGGCGGAGAAGATCATCCCCCTGATGAAGGACGCCATGGCGATCAACAAGAACATAAAGTTCCTGCTCTCCCCCTGGACGCCTCCGCTGTGGATGAAGACGCGGTCGTAGCGGGCGCTCAGTCCGGCGACCAGTCCGGCTGCCAAATCTTCGGGGTAGGTCTTGCCCGCCTGCGCCGAAAAGGGTGCGAAGCCGATCCACACTCCTTTTTTCTCCCCGAACGGATTCGGCCGTAGCGGCTTCGCCGCAGGCTGCGGATCGTCGAAGACGAAGCCCAAACGGCGCAGCACGTCGCAATAACGCACGACGGTATGTTTGAGCGGCGAGGCGGCCGGATTCGTACACCCCAGCCGGAACCACTTCTCGATACGCCCCTTGTCGATGCGCGCCGCCGGCATTCCGTGCAGCCGGAGCAGCAGGCCGACGATGCGCGAACGCAACACCCCATGCATGTCGGCCACGGCGTCGATTCCCCGCCGCCGCGCCTCGCCGGCCAGACGCAGCAACCCGAGCACCCCCTTGTGGCGGCCTGCGTAGTCGGCTTCCAGAAAATCGACGTCCAGCCCCGCGAAGAAAGGCTTGAAGAGCGGCCGCGTGAGCACCGTAACGCGAACGTCGGGGTACGCTTCGCGCAATGCGCGAAGGGCGTGCGGCACCATCGCCACATCGCCCATCGCCGAATTGCGGATCACCAGAATATGTCGCGGCAACTTTCTATTTCTTAGCGCCATAGAGCACCGGATTCAATGCCGGATCGTTATACATCTTCATCTGTTTGTAGGTCTTCATGTACTTGCGGCCCGCCTCGATGTCCTCGATCAGCTCCTCGATCGCACGCGACAGGTCGACCTGCTGCGAAAGCAGCACGTCGAGCTTTTTGCGGCAGGCGTCGCGGTGCGCCTCGTCCACGTCGCTGCGCTGCGTCTCCTGACGCATGTGATAGATTTTCAGCGCCAGAATCGACAGCCGGTCGATCGCCCACGCCGGCGTTTCGGTATTGAGACGCGCATCGGACTGCGGCACGACCGCCTTGTATTTGTCCAGCAGATAGGAGTCGATGTACTCCACCATGTCGGTGCGCACCTGATTCGACTTGTCGATGCGGCGCTTGATCGCCAGCGCCTCGACGGGATCGATCTGCGGATCGCGGATGATATCCTCCAGATGCCACTGCACCGTATCCACCCAGTTCTTCATATAGAGCAGATGATCGAGCGAACCCTCGTCGAAGGGGTTCTCGACCGGATGATCCACATCGTCGAAACGGTGGTAATCGTCGATCGCACGATTGAAGATCCGGTTCGCATTTTCCGTAAACATAACTTTCATTTCATTAGTTGTAATTCTCGAAAGAAATCGCTATCTTTGTTTCACTATACACAAATGTAACGATTAATTTTGAAAAAATCAATACTCGTCGCGATTTTATTCCTTTCGGGGTTCGGCGCCCTCCATGCGCAGACGCGCCAGACCCGCGAGGAGTACATCGACCGCTACAAGCACATCGCCGTGGCGCACATGGAACGCTACGGCATTCCGGCCAGCATCACGCTGGCGCAGGGCATTCTGGAATCCGACTGCGGCAACAGCGCGCTGTCGCGTTCGTCGAACAACCATTTCGGCATCAAGTGCAAAAGCGACTGGACGGGACGGCGCGTCTTCCACGACGACGACGCCCGCGGCGAATGTTTCCGCGCCTACGGCTCGGTCGAAGCCTCGTACGAGGATCATGCCCGTTTTCTGGATTCGCAGCCGCGCTACGACTCGCTCTTCGTCTACCCCGCCGACGACTACCGCAGCTGGGCGCGCGGATTGAAGGCGGCCGGTTACGCCACCGCGCCCGACTATGCGCAGCGGCTGTGCCGCATCATCGAGGAGACGCAGCTCTACCTGCTCGACCGCCCGCAGGGCGAAGCGCTCTACGCAGCGCGCAATCGCTCGCGCGCCGAGCAGGCCGTGGAAGGCTTCGAGGCCGGAAGCAGCGTGAATCCCCTGACGCCCGTAAACGAAGAGCGGGTCGATCCCGACGATTTCCGCGTGACGATCAACGCCTACAAGGGATACAACATCTATGTCACCAACGGCGTGAACTACATCGTCGCCAAGGAGGGCGACACGTTCGAATCGCTCGCGGAGATCTTCTGCATCTCGGCGAGGAACCTGCGCAAGTTCAACGACCTGAAAGGCAAGGCGCAGCCCGTGCGCGGCGAGCAGATCTACATCGACCGCAAGCAGAAACGCTGGGAGGGCAACGCCCGCCATCACATCGTCACCGAGGGCGAGACCGTCGCGTCGGTGGCCCAGAGCTATGCGCTGCGCGAAAAGTCGCTGCGCAAACTCAACCGACTCAAAGCGGGCGCCGCGCTGCGCAGCGGCCAGACACTGCGCATCCGGTAGACGGTACCTTTCCGGCACGGACCCGACACATGCGGCCCGCGCCGGAAACGGCAGCCGCGGCAGGCCGGAAGGCCCCGCGCGAACGGCGCGACGCATAATTTACGGCAAGTGCGAAAAGATTTTAATTTTCAACGCTTAAATTTTTAATTTCACAATCCGATGGACCCTTCACCGCTACGAGCGAAAATCCTCGAAACCATCGTTCGCAAATCGAGCCTCAAACAGCAGGTCTTCGACAACACGTTCGCCACGTTCAACGAACTGAAAGACATCCTGTTCGAAATGTCGTCCGAGTGGGACGACGAACTCGACGGCCGCATCGACCGCCGCGTGCGGCTCGAATACCGCGACCGCGGCAAGTTCGAAACGCAGTTCCAGGTGGCCAGCGACCTGCTGATCTTCCGGATGCACACCGACGTCTTCGAATTCGACGCCAACCACC
>ERZ857955.807-NODE-807-length-31197-cov-6.959958_pt1 | contig 31197 bp, 27 predicted proteins | sample MGYA00519956_ERZ857955 | MGnify/ENA primary metagenome ERZ857955 (study PRJEB31778, sample SAMEA3449378) | human gut metagenome | biome: human gut; feature: human-associated habitat; material: faeces | place: United Kingdom | collected 2010/2012 ...
TTTTTGGCTTTTACTTCGGTCTTTCTTTTTTAGAGGATGTGCAACAGCCCCTTTTACTTTTTAATAATACGGATAAATATACCCCTCCACAGGTTCGGCGGGAGCCACGGATTGCACTTGCAGCTGCGGTTCGCTGTGGTCGGCGTATTGGCGCTGATAGAGGGTGCCGGTCACGGTGACCCATGTGTCCGTGGCAAGAGTGTCGGCCTGCGCCCACTTGCAGACGAAGCCGCAAGGTGTAAGGTCGGCGGCACAGCAGGTCATAATCAGCCGCGCGGGAATGAACTCGTCTGCGTCCATCTCACGGCTGGCTTTATCCACCTCGCCCGTCACAGTCAGTGTCCAGCCGTCATAGTCGGCAGGGTTTGCCCAAATCACGTCCATCCATGTATAAAACTCGGCATCGGAGATGGTAATATGGCGGTTCGCGGCATCGTAGCCGTGCAGCGTGGTCGCGTTGCCGAGAAAATCCGTGGTTTCATACGTTCCTTCAATGTTTTCTGCATCGGCTGCACTGTCCGCAATATCCGGCTGCGGCGTTGCGGCAGGCTGTTCTTCTGTTTCCGGGCTTTCCACAGGTTCGGAGCTTTCGGCGGTTGCCGGTGCAGACGGCGCTGCGGTGGGCTGCGGGGTCAGGTTGGCCGCCGCCGCACTGCCGCGCAGTGTCTGCACGGCGGCAATGCTCTGTGCCGGGGTGGACACCGAGGACACACTTACACTCCTGTGCGGTAAAATCAGCATCAGCAGCGGGAACACCAGCACAAAGCAGTGCAGGCAGTGGCGGCGATGCCGGACAACATACAGGTTTTCTATGGCTGTCCGTGCCCATACCAGCAGCACCACCGCCGCAAAAAGCAGATACGGCTTCATGCGTGGGGTAACATACTGCAAATACCGCCCGGAAAGCACCAGATACAGCAGCGCAAAGGCAAACAGCAGGTAGCAGATACATTCCACAAGTGCCTGCTTGTCGATTTTCGCGTTCTTTCTCATAAAACCGTCCCCAATCCCAGCCGAAACGCCGCGTACACTACGGCGGCATCTATCACGAAAACCGTCACGGCCAGCCGCAGGATAAACTTCTTCGGCAGGCTGCCAGACAGCATGATCACATTTTTAATATCCATCATCGGCCCGAACACGAGAAACGCCATGACCGCGCCCATCGGCAGCTGTGCCGAAAAACTGCGCCCCACCACGGCATCGCTGGAGGAACACAGCGACAGCAAAAATGCAAGCGCCATCATCGTGAGCAGCGGCAGCAAAAGACCGCTGCTGTTTGTGAGCGGCAGTTTCTTTGTCAGGCTTTGCATGATGGCGGAGACAAACGCCCCCGCCGTAAGGTATTTTCCCACGGTAAAAAACTCCGTTTGCGTGTGGCGCAGGTAGCCAAGCAGCGCCCCGCGCCAGCCCTCTGCCGCCTGACCGCCGCTGCCGCATGTACACAGCACCCCGCTTAAAGCAAGCCCTGAACCCGCCGCAGAAACCGGCGTGCGGCAAAAGGTCAGCCCGACAAGCACCGCGCAGACGATGCCCAGCCCGGCGCGGCAGGCAACAATGCGCCAGTTTCCGGCAAAGGCCACATAGGTGCTGAACAGCACTACCGGGTTGATGACCGGCGTGACAAGCATAAAAGTGACCGCTGTGCTGACCGGGATGCCCTTGCGCAGCAGACTGCGGAAAATCGGGATGGATGCACAGTCGCATACCGGCAGCGCTGCCCCCGCCAAAATTGCAAACAGCGTGCCGCCGATGCGATTTTTCGGGAAAAATCGCTCAATAAATCGCTGCGACAAAAACAGCTGAATGGCCGAGGACAGCAGCACGCCAATCAGCAAGAACGGCACGGCTTGCAGCATGATGCCGAGAAATACGGTAATGGTCGTATTCAATTCAGCGCCAAGCAGCTGCCGCAGGCAAAGCGCCGCACCGCAAGCCAGCGCAAGCAGCAACAGCGGCGGCAACTGCGGCTTTTCCAGGGCGCGGACAATTTCGCTGCGGCGGTTGCGCACGACCTGTGCGCCGGGGTTGGCGCTGTGGATCGCGGCGCGCAGCCCGGATAACGCCGCGCGGTTTTGCACGCCGCGCAGCACAACTACGTCGGCGTTCAAAAGCTGATCGGTCAACAGGCCTCCGGTCTGCGCCAGCAGTTCGGCCAGCCCTGCGCCCTGCGCGACAAACAGAATCCGCCGCAAGACGCACAGATCACCGGGTGTGCCGGTGTCCTGCAGCATCGTTTTGGGAAAGAACGACAGCAATGTGGAAAGCGGCTGCAAGCCGTTCCACTCCACCCAAACTTCATCGTAAAGGCCATCGCTGATGGTGTGATACAAAAGCTGCTCGGTTTTGCGGCGGTGTGTCTCCAACGCGCGGGGCGGTATCGTCAGCACACGCAGCTTGCCTTTGACCCCGGCAGGGCAGGTCGGTTTGGCGCTGCCGCTTTCAAATTGGATACACAAAATAAACCGCCCGCGTTTCAGCCGCGGGGCGAGCAGGTGATTCAGCAGCGTGGTTTTGCCCGCACCGAGAAAGCCCGCCACCACATACAGCGGCAGACGGCGGGCGTTCTCCTCGCAGTCCGCCTCATACAGCGGCGAACAAATCCCGGATGGCCTGTTCCTTGCTGAATTTTCCAATGACACAAAGTTCATTCCCTTCCAGTGCGGTTTGCGCAAGGCTCCACTGCCCGCATACAAATTGCAGCAGCACCGCGCCTTTTTCGCTTTGCAGCACGCCTTTGGCGCGTAAAATCGTGCCCAGCGCCGGGTCTTGCAGTTTTGCCAGCTGCGCGGCAAGCCGCTTCAGGTCTACGGCATGGTCAAACGAAACCGTGACAGTAGAAAACGGCGATGTCTCCGGCGTGCGACGCACCAAAATCGGGCGGCGAGGTGTCGATGCCGGGGTAGGCGGTGCAGGCTGCAAAATATCCTGCGCCGAGAACGTATCCCAGCTCCCGGAAAAACAGGCGGCACGGGGGTTCAGCTTCTGCGCAAGGCGGCGGGCAACTTCGGTCTGCGGCGTTCCGGCATCGCTGTGGCTGAACACCAACGTGTCGGCACAGCGCACCTGATCCTCAAAAAACGCGCCGAAGTTTTCACAGTAGGACGCGCAGTTTGCGGCATCCACCACAGTGATTTTTTGCTTTAGCACCGCCAGCGCCGCCAGCCTCTGGTCGCGGCAAAGGGCTTCTACATCGGAAAGCTTCGCCACGCCGGACGGCTCAATCAGCACCACATCCGGCTGTACCCGCCGCAAAAGCGAGACGAGCGCCGACACAAAATTGCCGTTCAGTGTACAGCAGATACACCCGGCGCGCAGCTCCTGCACGGTGTAGCCGCCGCTTTTCAGCAGTTTTGCATCCAGACTGACCGCGCCGAAGTCGTTTTCGACCAGTGCCACTTTTTGGCCGGCAAAGCCCTCTCGCAGCAGCTTTTGCAGCAGCGTCGTTTTGCCTGCACCGAGGAAGCCGGAAATCAGATAGAGTTCTGTCATTTTGTATCACGCTTTCTGCGGGCAAAGTGCGCCGCCGCTGTTTTGCCCGCAAGAATCACAAGCAGACAGCCAACACCCAGCAGCACGATCGTACCGCCCGGCTTCAGCCCTGCATAAAAAGCCAGCGTCAGCCCTGCGGCGATAAAGCCCTCAGCAAACAAGATGCTGAACAAAACCGTCTGCTTATAGCTGCGGGCAACCTGCATGGCACACGCCACAGGCAGTACCAGCATCGAGGAAACGATCAATGCACCGACTGTCCGCGCCGCCACAGAGACCGTAGCGGCCGTCAAAATCGTATAAATGCTGTTGACCGCACCGACAGGCACCCCGGCGCGGTGCGCTGCATTTTCGTCCAGCGCGATAGCAAACAGTTCCTTGTACAGCAGCACAAAGGCGGCCAGCACCAGTACACTGATAACCGCCGTTGCGGTCAGTTCCCCCGGCGTGATGGCCACGATGCTGCCGAACAGAAAGCTGTTGAACCCGGCTGCGTTCTGCACAAAGCCGGACAGCACCCCCGCCAGCCCGACACCGGCAGAAAGCATAACAGCAATGGAAAGCTCGGCGTACTGCGGTATCTTTTTGCGGATAACCTCAATGCCGAATGCCGCAGCAACACAGGTGGCCGTTGCGCCCAGCACAGGGTCAATATCCAGCAACAGCCCTGCCGCTACGCCCGCCAGTGAGGTGTGAGAGAGGGCATCCCCCAGCATGGAAAGGCGTTTCAGCACGATCATCACGCCAATACAGGGCATAATGACGCCCAGCAGCAAGCCCACCGCAAAGGCGCGGCGCATAAAAGCATATTCAAACATAGGTGCGCATCTCCTTTGCGTCAAGACGGGTGATTTTTTGGTGGGACAGGCAGTAGATCGTATCGGTCAGCCGGGGCATTTCCTGTAAATCATGGCTGACGATCAAAATGCTCAAACCGCGCTCCCGGTTCAGACTCTTCAGCAATGTATAAAAATCTGCTGTGCTCTGCGCATCCAGTCCTGCGGTAGGCTCATCCAGCAGCAGCAGCGCCGGGCGGCTGACAAGCGCCTGTGCCAGCTGCACGCGCTGGCGCTGCCCGCCGGAAAGTTCGCCCAGCATACGGCAACCATAGTCCTGCATTCCCACCAGCTCCAACGTGCGGCGCACATCCTCGCGGTGTTCCCGGCGCGGAAAGCGAAACAGCCCGATGCGGCTGTACAGGTTGGCTAATACGACTTCATTCACGCTGGCGGGGAAAGATGCCTTGCGGGTCAGTCCATCCTGCGGCACATAGCCGATACGCTGCCAGCTTTTGAAGCTGCCGATGTCCTGCCCCATCAGTGCGATATGCCCGCCCGTGGGTTTCAGCTCCCCCAGCAGCAGCCGTAAAAGGGTGCTTTTCCCTGCGCCGTTAACGCCAACGAGGGCGGCAAAGCCGCCCTCGCACATAGTAAAGCTGGCTGCATCCAAAACCGGGGTATTGCCGTAGGCAAAGCTCAGGTCTTTTGCTTCCAGTACGTTCATAAAACCTCTCCGTTTTACTGCAATGCGTTTTTCAGTTCTTCCAGATTCTGCCGCATGACCGTAAAATAGTCCTGCCCATCGGCGATCTGGTCATCGGTCAGCCCCTCCAGCGGGTTCAGCTCCTGCATCTGTGCGCCGGTAGCATCGGCAATGGTCTGCGCCACTTTGGGGCTGACAAGCTCCTCCGAGAAGATGACCTTCACGTTGTTGGCCTTTACAAAATCCTCGATTTCCGCCATCCGCGCCGGGTCAGGTTCGGAGTCGGCCTCGATGCCCTCAATGCCGACCTGATTCAGACCGTAGGCATCGCAGAGATAACCGAATGCCTCGTGCGAGACAACAATATTTTTGTTGGGCAGGGCAGACAGTGCCTCGGTAAATTCCGTGTCCAGCCGGTCACATTCCAGCGCCCACTGCTCGTAGTTCTGCCGGTAGTATTCAGCATTGGCAGGGTCGGCGTTGCACAGCACGTCCGTGATATTTTTCATCTCGATTTTCGCGTTGGCAGGGGCCAGCCAGACGTGCGGGTCTGCGCCAACATCGCCGTCCTCGTCCTCATAGCCTTCGCGCAGCGTGATGCCGTCGGAGGCCTGCACCACGTCCAAGTCCTGATTGGTCAGGCTGCCCAGAACAGAATCGACCCAATGCTCCATGCCCGCGCCGCTGTAAATGAACACGTCGGCATCTTCCAGATTGGTAATATCGGTTGTGGACGGCTCCCAGTCGTGGGGTTCGGTCCCGGCAGGAACCATATTGGTGACGGTCACTTTATCGCCGCCGATCTTCTGGGCAAAATCATACATCGGGTAAAAACTGGCCATGACCTTGAGCGGCGCGCTGTCCGTTGAAACGGTGCTCTCCGCAGCCGAAGAGGATGCAGCAGAGGCACCGCAGCCACCCAGCATGGCGGCGCACAGGGCAACAGGCAGGATGCGATAGCAAAAACGTTTGAATTTTTTCATCAGGAAATACCTCCGGGAAACAAAGGACAAAATGCGAACACTGACGGGAGTGGTCATCAGCGTTTGTCATTGTACCCGCTGCACAACGCTAAATCAACGGTTTACGGCCATTCTTCAGATTTCTTCAGAATTATACAGGTTGCCTTTTGGTGCTTTCGGCGTTATACTGGGAACAGATTTTTACAAGGATGAGAGGGTACATTTCATGGCAGAGTTTACCGCAAAGGGCGCGAATATTTTGGTTGTGGACGATGACGACGATATTCGGGAAATCGTGCATATCCTGCTGGCGCGGGAGGGCTTCACCGTGCGGGAAGCTGCCAATGCCGAGCAGGCGCTGCGCCGGCTTGACCCGCTGCCCGACCTTGTGATTCTGGATGTGATGATGCCGGGGCTGTCCGGCATTGAGCTTTGCCGCGAGATACGCACCAAGGCCATGATGCCGATTTTGTTCTTGTCCGCCAAGACCCGCGATGTGGATAAGGCCGAGGGGCTTGCCAACGGTGGGGATGACTATTTGATAAAGCCGTTCTCGGCGCTGGAGCTTACGTCCCGCGTCAAGGCGCTGCTGCGGCGCAGTATGGTGTACCAGCCGCAAACGGCGGCAGCACCGCCCCAGACCGTGCAAAGCGGCGAGTTGTCCATAGACCTCACCACCGGCGCGGCGGCGCTGGCGGGCAACCCGCTGACACTGACCGAAACCGAAGCCCAGCTTTTGCGGCTGCTGGCACAGCATCGCGGCGATGTACTCTCGGCGCGGGAAATTTACGAGGCAGTCTGGAAAGAGAGCTTTTTGCCCTCGGCCAACAATACGGTCATGGTACACATCAAAAATCTGCGCAAAAAGCTGGAAACCGATTTGACCCAGCCTAAATACATCCACACGGTATGGGGAAAGGGGTATTACCTTGCCTGAAAAGCGAATCTCGCGGCTTTCTCAAAAATTGGTTGTCGGGGCACTGGCGGCGTTTGGCGCTTCGGCGCTGTTGTTTGCCCTGCTGCAATGGGGAACGCGGACAGCCCTGCAAGCCTACTGCGCCCGCCCGGAAATCGTGACCGCGCACGAGCAACAGACCGTGCAGGAACTGCAAGAGTATGTTGCCGCCAACCATCTGCGGCTGGATGATTTAGCTGAAATGAACGGCTGGACGCCCACCCGCGAACTGGTGGAAATCACCTTCGTGCTGGAAGAGCAGCCCCTCTACCACACTTGCAGCGAGGAACATGACGGCTGGAGCACGATGAACGCCTACCCTATACAATTTGCCGATGGAACGGCAACCGTGTACATCACAGACCTGTTTGAACACCGTTACACCGATTATGCTACCGCCGCCGACTTGCTTGTTTTTTTTGTCTGCTTTGTGGCAATTATGGTCGCGCTGATCCAGCGCAAGGTGCGCGTTATCAAAACGCTGGAAAGCGAACTGCGGATTTTAGAGGGCGGTGATCTGGACTACGCCATTACCGTGCAGGGTCAGGACGAATTGGGTGAGCTGGCGCAAGGCGTTGAGGATATGCGGCGGGCCATGGTAAGCCGTGAGACGGAAAAGCGGCAGATGGAGGAAGCAACAAACCGCTTAATGAACAGCGTTTCCCACGACCTGCGCACCCCGCTGACCGCACTTTTGGGCTATCTGGAAATTTTGGAAGGCGACCCGCGCCCGGCCAGCGAAAGCCCCTACCTTGGCAAATGCCGCCAGCGCGCCTTGCAGATACGCGGGATGCTCAACGATTTGTTTGAGTATTTCTTTGTGTCCACCTCAGACAAAACACAGGCGGATTTTCCGCCCTGCACAGTGGAACAGGCATTTGGCAAGCTGCTGGCGGAATTCGCCGACCTGCTGCGCCAGGATGATTTTGCCGTAAACGCCCCGCAGCTTCCCTCCGGCACGGTGCGGGTCAATACAGGGCTTTTGCAGCGGCTGTTTGACAATCTGCTTTCCAATCTGCGCCGCTATGCCGACCGCACCCAGCCTGTAAAAATCACACTGCTTGCGCGGGATAAAGAGCTGGCACTCATCGTCAGCAACACCGCGCGCCCGGATGCCAAACCCGGCACGGGTCTTGGCTTGCAGAACTGCGCCCAGATGCTTCGCTTACACGGCGGCCGGTTTGAGCACAGCCTGTCCGATGGGGTGTTTACCGCAGCAGCGTATTTTCCGATGGAGTAATTCAGCGTGTAGGTTCTGTTGGTTTCCTAGTGAAAACAGCATCGTTACGGGTGTCTGCTGTAATTTGTTCCGCGCGCTGTTCAGCTTTTGAGAACAGAATATCATCCACGGTAGCAGTGGTCTGTATCTGCCGGTAAATTTCTGCTGTGGATGGGTGACGCGGGCAGGCTGCTGCTTTTCTTTCAGTGCGCGGTTCACGGCATCCGCCCACGCTTCTCGCCAATCCAGCAGTTGCTCCGGGCTGTTCCAACGCGCACACAGCGGGTTTTGACGCCCAAATTTCGCCGCTTTCGGCTGCTTCGAGCAGCGCCCCCACCCCGGCTCGCGGGCGGCCTGTGTGGGCGTAAGCCACGCCGACACGCCCGCTGTATTCCTGTACTTGAACTGCTTTTCCCAGCCGTCCTCTTTTGCCTGTAAAAACTCCTGTGCCGTAAAGCCGCGTTTCTCATCGGCTTTGCGGCACAGGTATTCTTTTTGCGTTTTGCCCTGCCATTTGCCGTGGGCATCCAGCGGGCGCATGGTCAGCATATGCTGCCGCTCTGAACAAAAGCAGCATCTTCCATCCGGCATCTGCACCCTATCGGGAGGATTCTCTCTTTTCCGAACAACATCTGCCGCGTCCTTCGTGGGGAGTGGCAGCGTTTACAGTAGGCAAGCCCACTGACAACATCGGGGTATTCATCCGGCTGGAGTGGGCGTTCGGACACAAACTCGTCCAGACATTCCTGTAAAGTCCGCACAGCCATATCAGCCACCCACAAAATCCCAGTTGATGCTGTCTTTCACAGGCTCTTTTACAAGCTGGGGAGAAACAGCGGCGGGGTTCTGCGCCATCCCGGTCATGCACCCTGCCAGAAAGACCGGCATCGTCTCCCGCAAAGCATCCCGCACTGCATCCACGATTTGCTGCACAAACTGTTCCTCGCATGCCCGCGTTTCCAGATAGGGGTCATCCTGCGTCTGGTAGTAGAGGTCAAAGTAGTCCACCACCGCCGTGGCAACCGCTTGGCTGTATGACTTGAACACCGATTTGTCCATCGTCTGCAAATACTGCCACGCTTTCCGCTGCGATTCTTTGCCAAGGTTGAACCGCAGATCGGTCGTCCGTACCTCCGGCACGGTCTCACCCTCGCGCCATTCTGATGAATCAAGTCTACATCGGGAATATGGTGCATTTCCGCACCGGCACGCAAAATTTCAAGTCAAAAAAGATGATTTGGAAGCCCGAAGATGATTGGGTCGTTGTGGAGGGTACGCACGAAGCGCTGGTGGATGCCGAGACTTTCTGGACGGTACAGGAGCGCATCAAGGTCAAGCAGCCGGGTAAAAAGCGCAGCGAGAATAACATTTTCCGTGGAATCATGTTCTGTGGGGAGTGCGGCAAGCGCATGGCGTTTTGCAGCCGCAAAAAAGACGAGCGCGGCAAGTCGTTGGGGACATTCAGCTGCAACGCCAATCGGCGCTACGGCGGCAAGGTGTGTACCACGCACTACATCTCGCTGGAGCAGGTCAAAGCTATCGTGCTGGCAGACATCCGCCGCCACGCCATGCTGGTTGCCGAGGATGCCGATGCGTATGCCGACTATCTGATGAGCTTGTCACAGACCGGGCAGTTGAGCGAACAGAAAGCCATGAAAAAAGAATTGGACGCAGCCCAGCGCTGCCTGTCCGAACTGGCCACGCTGATGCAGCGCATCTACGAGGATAACGTGTTCGGACGACTCGCAGATAACCTCTACCAAACCCTATCTGCCAAGTATGAAGCGAAAACAAAGAAATTGAAAACCCGCACCGCAGAAATTCAAGCGCTTCTCACCGAAGCAACCACTAAAACGCAGGGCATACAGGATTTCACCGCTTTGGTCGCCCCGTATGCCAATATTACGGAGTTGGATGAGGAACTGGTCCACACGCTGATTGAAAAAATCATCGTCCACGAGAAAGAGATAATTGATGGTGAAACGGTCATGCGCATCGAAATCTATTACCGTTTCATTGGCAAAACCAGCGATTGTCTCAGTCGCTCCGTAACCCCCATAAAAACAAAAACAGAATCCGTCGCTGCAACGGATTCTATTGCTTGACCAATGTGGTGCGTAAAAGGTAAAGCGCCCGCACACCCTCCCACCGCCGCAAACGGCCGCGGCGCCCAGAGGGCTGGCCGCCCTACGACCCCACATCAAACCCGTGCGTAGGGCGGGGTGCCCTCACCCCGCCGAAACCTGCCGCCCCCTACATGCACCATCTGTACATTTCCCTAAATTTATTCATTTTTTTGTAAAAAAATCTACCAAAAAAATTTTCTTTGTGCTATAATATCATCAAATAGCCCTTTATCGGGGGCTGCTACCATTCAAAGGAGGATCATCCATGCCCAACCTAGCTCTTCTTGCCCTTGAAGCCAGTGACGGTACCGTTGTGCTGACCAGCATTACACTGGTTTTCGCGATGCTGGTGGCCCTGTGCCTCATCATCACGCTGGAAGGCAAGATCTTCGACAACATCAACAATAAGAAGAACGGCAAACCTGCTGCGCCGAAGGCCCCTGCTGCCAAGGCTGCCCCCGCTGCCAAGCCCGCCGCCCCTGCGGCCAAGGCTGACAACGGCTCCATTCCCGGCGAGATCATCGCCGCGATCTCCGCTGCCGTGGCCACGGTCTGCGGCGGCAATGCCGTCATTCGCGGCATCAAGCGCGTTTCCAAGCCTGCCGCCGGTTCCCGCCGCGGTGCCTGGGGCGACGCCGGCGTGCGTGAGCACACGACGCCCTTTATGTAAGGAGGTACGGAAATGGCTGCTATTTTTACCAACATTGCAGAGATTTTTGCAAAGTCCGGCTGGGCACAGATCTTCTTCACCGAGGGCGGCTGGAAGTACGCCGTCATGCTGGCTGTGGCCTGCGTGCTGCTGTATCTGGCCATCGTCAAGCAGTTTGAGCCTCTGCTGCTGCTGCCCATCGGCTTCGGTATGCTGATGACCAACCTGCCCCTCGACGGCATCTTCCACATGGACATCTTCATCAACTCCACCAACCACATCGACTGGGCGCTGCTCGGCTCGTCCGGCGGCATGGTTGACTATATCTACTTAGGCGTTAAGCTGGGCATCTACCCGCCGCTGATCTTCCTCGGCATCGGCACGATGACCGACTTTGAGCCGCTGATCGCCCGCCCGTCCAGCCTGCTGCTGGGCGCTGCCGCACAGCTGGGCATCTTCTTCACCTTCGTCGGCGCTAAGATCCTGGGCTTTACGAACCAGGAGGCCGGTGCTATCGGCATCATCGGCGGCGCGGACGGCCCCACCGCTATCTACGTCACCACCAAGCTGGCCCCGCACCTGCTCGGCTCCATCGCGGTTGCCGCGTACTGCTACATGGCGCTGGTGCCGGTTATCCAGCCGCCTATCATGAAGGCTCTGACCACCGAAAAAGAGCGTCAGGTCGTCATGACTGCCCCCCGCCGTGTCTCCAAGACCGAGAAGATCCTGTTCCCCATCATCGTTACCATCATCGTTGCCCTGACCCTGCCTGACGCCGCCATTCTGGTCGGCTGCCTGATGATGGGCAACCTGATGAAGGAGTCCGGCGTTGTTGAGCGTATCACCAAGACCGCCGGCAATGAGCTGATGAACATCATCACGATCTTCCTCGGCTTCTCCGTCGGCTGCACCACCAACGCCGCCACCTTCCTGAACATCCAGACCGTTGAGATCATCGTTCTGGGCATCGTCGCCTTCGGTGTCGGCACCGCCGGCGGTGTTCTCCTGGGCAAGGTCATGTGCGTTGTCACCCACGGCAAGATCAACCCGCTCATCGGCTCCGCCGGTGTTTCCGCCGTTCCCATGGCCGCCCGTGTTTCCCAGAAGGTCGGCCAGGAGTACAACCCCCGCAACTACCTGCTCATGCACGCCATGGGCCCCAACGTTGCCGGTGTTATCGGCTCCGCCGTTGCCGCTGGTATCCTGATCAATATGTTCGGCTGATACTGACATAAAAAGTAAGCACCCGCATGGTTCGCGCCATGCGGGTGCTTTTCTCTTTGGCTTCTCCCTCGGGGCTTCGCCCGCGCAGCAAGCCGCCCCTTACAGGGGAGGTGGCCGAGCGTCAGCGATGGCCGGAGGGGCTTTGCCGCGTTCACTCCACCTCAAACCTCTCCCCGTCGATCTCGACCCATGCCACGGCCTCGGGGTCGAGGATGTCGTAGCTGTCAACACGCAAGGTCATCTGTCCGGAATTTTTGTTCTCGCGGCCATAGGAACCCTTGTAAAATTCCCCGTCCCAGCCGTAGGTCAACTCGGTGCCGTCGGCGCGGAACAGCTTTACGCGGGACTGCACATCGTATCGCGAGGTCCCGCCCAGCGGCAGACTGCCGTGATTCATGCCGATGACGCTGACCGCCAGCGGTTCAATACGAACCTCTTGAATGTCAAACGTTGCGTCGGGATATTGCTCGGCTTCTTCGTCGGTCATATCATAATGGAACCAGTGTCCACCCTTCAGCGCGATGGTTTTCTTCACATCCACTGTCAGTGTTGGGGGCGCATCCGGCAGTGTGATTTTTACGCTTGCCTTGGCGCTATAGTTTGTCAGGTCGCCGATATACAGTGTTCGATTGTTGCCTTTCTCGTACAAAAGAGGTATATCCACAAAGCAGGATAGCGTGTCGTTCTCGCTTGCTTCATAACGGCCATCCCACGGGCCGACGGCATAGCCGCTGATCGGCCCGACATCGACGTTGCTTGCGCCGTAGTCCCACTTCCGCTCGCTGGCGCCTTTGGGCTTGTACAGCGTAAAATTCGCGGTGTCCCACACCAAATCATCGCCTTCCATTCCGCGCGCATTATCCACATCGTACAATATCCGTAATGTGTACTGCCCCCGCAGCAGCGCCCGCACGGTGACCGTGTGGCCGTTGATTTCGGCGGTCAGCGGTTCGTCCAGCACCTCGCCGTATTTCTGCACCAGTGCGTTCGTCTCGTTGGCGGCGCTCATGGGGTGGAAAAGCCCCAGCACCACCGCGCCCGCGGCCACTAAGCAGAGTGCTGCCGCCGCTGCTGCCAGCCGCCAGCCGCGCAAAACATGCACCCTTGGGCGGCGCGCCAGCACTTTTGCCCGCAGCGCTGCGGTTTCTTCCGCCGTCAGGGCGTCTGCCAGCGGCGGGTGGTCGTTCATCCAGCGTTCCAGTTCGGTCATAGGTCAGCCCTCCTTCAATAGCTTTTGCAGTGCCAGCCGTGCGCGGTGCAGCCGGGTGCGCACCGTTGCGGCAGGCATGTTGAAATGTACGCCCAGCTGGGCCGCCGTCTCGCCATACACGTACCTGCGCAGAAAAAGCTCCCCGTCGGGCGGCGGCAACGCCATGATCTGCGCCATCAGCTCGCGGGTTTCCAGCTCGCTTTCCAGCGCAACGGCCAGCTCGGCGTCGTCGCGGTCATCCAGCGGCAGCGTCTCGCCCCGGCGCAGCAGCGCACGGTAGCGGTCAATGGCGCACTGCCGCGCCGCCTGCACCACCAGCCGCCGTCGGTGGGCCTCGTCTGCGGGCAGGTGTGCCCCGCGCCAGAGTTTGTAAAATGTGTCGGCTTCGGCCTCCTCGGCGTCCTGCGGGTGGCCTGGCAGAATGGCCCGGCAGACGGACCGCACTGCGCCGCCGTAGTCCCGCAGCAGGGTGTCCAACTCGTGCTCTGTCATGGGCGTCGCCCCCTTTCATAAAGATTATACGACAAAAACGGGCGGGGTGTTTCAACTTTTTTGGCTTCTCCCTCGGGAGAAGCTGCCGCCCGCAGGCGGCTGATGAGGGCAAAGCTTCCGTCGCATCCCACAAACGGGAGACCACCGCAAACCCGCCCCTCATCCGCCCTCGGTCGAGGCCTCGGGCACCTTCCCCCCTCGGGGGAAGGCTTCCGCACCGCCCCTTTACCGCCCGCCCGATTTGTGCTATAATACGCTTGATAATGGGGAAGTATTGGAAAAGAGGTGCATACATGCTGAAAGTAACCCTGCTGGGCACGGGCGGCACGCAGCCGCTGCCAGACCGCGCACTGGCCGCCGCCGCGGTCACGGTGGGCGGGCGCAGCGTGCTGCTGGACTGCGGCGAGGGCACGCAGGTCGGCCTGCGGCGGTACGGCGTCAGCGCGTATCGGCTTTCGGCGGTGCTGCTGACCCACTACCACGGCGACCACATTCTGGGCCTGCCCGGTCTTTTGCAGACCTTGGGCAGCCTGAACCGCACCGAGCCGCTGACGATCTACGGCCCCAAGGGCATCGAGCCTGTGGCGCAGGCCGTCACGGCACTGGCCGGGCCGCAGGCGTACCCGGTGCGCTGGCAGGTCGCAGATGGACCATTCCACATAGACACGCTGAAAATCACCCCGTTCCCGCTGACCCACCGCGTACCCTGCTGCGGCTATCTGCTTGCGCTGCCCCGCGCCGGGCGGTTCGACCCCGCAAGGGCGCGGGCTGCGGGCATCCCGATGGCCTACTGGAAAACGCTGCAAAGGGGCGAGGCCGTCGGCGGCTGCACGCCGGAGCAGGTGCTGGGTGCGCCGCGCCGCGGGCTGAAGGTGGTCTACGCCACCGACACCCGCCCCTGCGCCGCGCTGGAGGCCGCCGCCCGGGACGCCGACCTGCTCTGCATGGACGCGACCTACGCCGACGACGCCGACCTGCCCAAGGCGGAGCTGTACGGCCACGCCACCTGCCGGGAGACCGGCGCACTGGCCGCCGCGGCCAACGTGCGCCGCCTCTGGCTGACTCACTACAGCGCCGCCGTGACCGACCCCGCGCCGGGCCTGGCCGCCGCGCGCACCGCGTACCCCGCCGCCGTGGCCGGGTATGACGGCCTGACCGAAGAACTGGAATTTGACAGAGAGCCATGACCGAGAAACGAAAAAATCTGCTGTTTATCGCTGTAATTCTGGCGCTGGCCGCGGTGCTGTGGCTGGCCGCCCACCACGGCGGCACGGGCCGCACGGCGGTGCTGCGCTACGGCGACCCGCAGGTCGAGCAGCGCATTGATCTGCGTAAAAACGCCGAATATGACATTGACACCGGCCTGTACACGATCCACCTGCGGGTGGAAAACGGCGGCATCGCCTTTGTAGACAGCCCCTGCCCCGACCACCTGTGCGAGGGCTTCGGCACCCTGAAAAATGAGGGCGACTGGGCCGCGTGCATGCCGGCGAAGGCAAGTTTGACGATAGAATAAGAAAAAATAAAAGATAATAGATAAAAGATAAAAACAAAATCCGTAGGGGCGGATTCCATATCCGCCCGTCAACAGGCAGACGACTAGCGGGCGCATATAGAATGCGCCCCTACGGCGGCAAATAATTTTAAAGCGGAGCGCAGCGACGCGAACCGCCAATTTTATTATCTTTTATCTATTCTCTAAAAAAGGAGCAGCCATGAATCCAACCTTCAAGCAAGTAACCAAGACCCGCTACGTCCAGCTGGTTTCCGAGCTGGCGCAGGAGATTTTCGTCCAGCATTACACCAAGCTGACGCCCAAGGTCGCCGCTGCACTGGCCGATAAGTACCAGAGCGACATCCTGACCGACGACGAGATCCACAGCGGCGTCATCAACTACTTCTTAATTTACCTCGGCACCGAGCCGGTGGGCTATTTCGCGCTCGACCTTGGCCCCGCGGGCGCCATGTGCCTGAGCCGCCTTTTCTTAAAGGAAAAGGCCCGCGGGCAGGGCATTGGCCGCAGCATCGTGGCCTATGCGCAGAAGCTGGCCGAGGGCGATGGCCGCAGCCGCCTGTATATGCGGGTGTGGGCACGCGACCTGAAGGCCGAGGGCTTTGCCAAAAAGTGCCGCTTCCGCAAGGCCGAGACAGCCCCCGTGGAGGTCCTGCCCGGCACCACGCTGGACATCACGACCTGGGAGAAGCTGTGGCGGTAAAGCTGTAGGGGCCGATGCTTGCATCGGTCCGCGGGGCGTCGAGGACGCCGCCCCCTACAGCGCGGTAAAAGCAAAATCTGGAGATACACCATGAAATTTCTGCACCTTGCAGACCTGCACCTGGGCAAACGGGTCAACGGGTTTGATATGCTGGAGGATCAGCGGTTCATCCTTGAACAAATTCTGACCCTCTGTGAAAAACACGGCGTCGAGGCCGTCGTCATCGCGGGCGATATCTACGACACGCCGGTGCCGCCCGCCGCGGCCTGCACGCTGCTGGACTGGTTCCTGACCCAGCTGGCCGCCCGCCGCATCCCGGTGCTGGCCGTCTCCGGCAACCACGACAGCGCCGAACGGCTCGACTTTGCCAGCAGTCTGCTGGCCGAACAAAACGTACACATTGCCGGGCGTTTCACCGGCTGCCCCAAGCAGGTCGTACTCAATGACCGCCACGGCCCCATCGAGTTCACGCTGCTGCCCTTTGTGCGGGCGGCCACGGTGCGCCACTACCTGCCCGACGCCGACATCACCGACTACGACTCCGCCGTCGGCGCGGCGCTGGCTGTCTGTGAGCCCGCCGCCCCGCGCCGGGTGCTCGTCGCCCACCAGATGGTGGTCTCCGGCGTCTGCCCGCCGCAGCTCTCCGGCAGTGAGACCGCGCCCCTGACCGTCGGCACGGTGGATTCCATCGATGCAGCGCGGTTTGCGGGCTTCTGCTACGCGGCGCTCGGCCATATCCACCGCGCCCAGCGCGTCGGCATCGACGCCGTGCGCTACGCGGGTGCGCCGCTCTGCTACCATCTGGACGAGTGCGGGATGCAGAAATCCGTCACCCTCGTGCGGGTCGGCAAGCGCGGCGTGGAAAAAATCGAGCAGCTGCCGCTGACGCCCCGCCGCGCCATGCGCCACCTGACCGGCCCGCTGGCCCGGCTGACCGCCCGGCCAACCGACACCGAGGACTACATCTGGGCGACCCTGACCGACCCGACGCCGCTGCCCGACGCCATGGCGCAGCTGCGCGCCGCCTATCCCAACGCCATGCGGCTCGACTACCTGCCCCAAGGTGAGGTCGCGCACCCGCTGGACATGACCCAGGCCGTGCGCGGCAAACCCTTTGTCGAGCTGTTCCAGGACTTTTTCACCAAGATGAACGGACGCCCCCTGACCGTGGAGGAGACCGTGGCTGTGAAAAGATTGCGCGAGGAGGCGTCAAAAAGCGAATGAAACCCCAAAAGCTGATCCTGACCGCCTTCGGCCCCTACGCGGGCCGCACCGAGCTGGACTTCTCGGCGTTCGGCGGCAGCGGACTGTTTCTGATCGGCGGCGACACCGGCGCGGGCAAGACCGCCCTGTTTGACGCCATCACGTTTGCGCTCTACGGCGATACCTCCGGCGAGAACCGAAAAACAACGATGCTGCGCAGTGATTTTGCCGCCCCCGACGCCGAAACGAGCGTCGAGCTGGCCTTTACCCACCGTGGGCGCAGCTACACCGTGCGCCGCTGGCCCGACCAACAGCGCGCCGCCAAGCGCGGCACCGGCATGGTCAAGGTGCCCGCCAAGGCCGAGCTGATCCGTGAGCCGGACGAGCCGGTCAGCGGTGCGTCAGCCGTGACCGACGCCGTGGTCAAGCTGCTGGGCATCGACGCCAAACAGTTTGCCCAGGTGTCGATGCTGGCGCAGAACGACTTTACCCGGTTGCTCAACGCGCCGTCCGCGGACCGCGCGGCCATCCTGCGCCGCATTTTTGACACCGCCGACCACCAGCGCCTGGGTCAGGCCGCCGTCGAGCACGCCCGTAAGGCCGACGAGGAATGTAAGCGTCTGGACGATGTACTTTTGATGCACGTCGGCACGCTGATCGGTGACGGTGCCGACGAGGAGACCGCCGCCGACCTGGCCGAAATGCAGGCCGAGCGCGACCCGTTTGCCGCAGGGGCTGCCGCCGAGCTGGGCAGGCTGCTGCTGGAGGCCGACGACGCCAACGAAAAACGACAGACCAGCGTTATGAACGAGCTGGACGAGAAGATCGCCCGCGGTGACGCCGGCCTGAAAATTGCCGAGGAACGCGCCGCCCGCCGCCGCCAGCTGGCCGGGCTGGTGGCCGAGGAGCAACGCGCCGCCGATGTGGAGCACCAGACCGACCTCATTATGACCGATCTGGAAAAGCGCACGGCAAACGTGAAGGAAAATATTGCCAAAAACGAGGCGGACCGCGCCGCGCTGAGCCAGGCCGAGGCCGACCTGCTCAAGACCGACCACCGCATTGAGCTGGCCGAGGGGCTTTCCGCCGACTGCAGGCAGCTCTTGCAAAATCTGGCGGACGCCGACAAGGCGGACGAGGACGCCGCCGCGCGTCAGGCAGAGTATGTGGCCGCACAGGCTGCACTGGACAGCGCTGAGGAAGAATACAGCACGATGCAGCGCCAATTAAACGCCAACCGCGCGGGCCTGCTGGCCAAGGACCTGCAAAGGGGCAAGCCCTGCCCGGTCTGCGGCTCCACCAAGCACCCGAAGATCGCCGCGCTGCCCAAGGACCACATCACCGAAAAGCAGTTGGAGGAGCGGGAGAAGGCGCTGACGGCCCAGCGCCGCAGCACTGCCGCGGCCAGCCGCACCGCCGGTGATGCCGCCGCCCACGCGCATGAGCTGCGGGCGGCTTTGCAGCGGGACGCGGATGGATTTTTCGCGCGCCGCGGGGACCGCTACACCGGCAAGCCCGCCGCCGAGCTGACGCCCGACGAGCTGAAAATCGCGCTGACCGCCCAGCAGACCAGCCTGACCGAGGGTCTGCGCGGCCTGCAGGCCGACCACCTGAAGCTGAAGCAAAAGACGGACCGCGCCCGCAGCCTGGCCAAGCAGGCCGACCTTTTGAACGGCCAGCTGGCCGACCTGGAAAAGCAGCGCTTTGCGGCCACCCGCCGCGCCGCCAACGCCAAGGCCGGGCACGCTGCCGCCAGCGCCCGCGTGCAGCAGATGCGCGAGACGATGCCCAAGCGCGACAACCCCGACGCACTGACCCAGCTGCAGGACGCGCTGGCCCGCCTACGCCGGGACCGCGCTGCCGCCATGGCCGCCCGGGACGCCGCCGTGCACCGTCTGCACACGAACCGCGCCGCCATCGACGCGCTGCAAAAGACGATGCGGGAGAGCGCCGCCGCCCGCGAGAAGCGTGCCATGTGGGACAATCTGTCCAAAACGATCAACGGAAATTTGACCGGGAAAATCAAACTTCCGTTTGAACAGTACGTACAGGCGTTCTATTTTGACGGCGTGGTCGAGGCCGCGAACCTGCGCTTCACCCGCATGACCGACGGCCAGTACCGATTGCTGCGCCGCAAGAGCGAGGCCGTCGGCGGCAAGACCGCGCTGGACCTCGACGTGTTCGACGCCTACACCGGCAAGACCCGCCCCGTGGGCAGCCTGTCCGGCGGCGAGAGCTTCATGGCCGCGCTGAGCCTGGCACTGGGCATCAGCGACACGATCCAGCAGAACGCGGGCGGCGTCGTCATCGAGACGCTGTTCATCGACGAGGGCTTCGGCTCGCTGGACTCCGACAGTCTGGAAAAGGCCGTGGACACGCTGGCCGGGCTGGCCGGGGGCGATAAGCTCATTGGCGTCATCTCCCACGTCGAGGCGCTGCAGGACCGCTTGACGAGACAGATCCACGTGACCAAAACGCGGGCGGGCAGTAAGGCGGAAATTGAGATTTCTTAAAGGCTCCCCTTTGAGGGGAGCTCCGCCCGCAGGCGGTGAGGGGTGGCCGGGTGTAGACCTGTAAAGTGTGTGTCTCCCGCCCACCCCTCCGCCCCGCGGGCACCTCCCCTCAAAGGGGAGGCTTTTTAGCTTGCACTTATTTATAAAAAGTATAAAAATATGACAAAATCAACGCTGCAACAACAACTGGAAACCCTCTCCGCGGCGCGTTACCCGCTGCACATGCCCGGGCATAAGCGGCGGGTGCCGCCCGCACCGGGGCTGGGCTGCTATGCCTGGGACCTGACCGAGATCGACGGCGCGGACGACCTGCACGACGCGGACGGCATTCTGGCCGACGCCATGGCCCGCACGGCGGCGCTGTACGGTGCGCGGCGGTGCTGGTACCTCGTCGGCGGGTCCACCGTCGGCCTGCTGGCGGGCATCCGCGCACTGGCACCGTTCGGCAGCACGGTCATTGCGGCGCGCAACTGCCACAAGGCTGTCTACCACGCGATTGAGCTGGGGCAGCTGACGGCCCGCTGGCTCACGCCGCCCGTGGACCCGCAGTTTGGCATCTACGGCAGTGTGCGCCCCGCCGATGTGGCCGCCGCGCTGGACGCTGCGCCCGACGCCCGCTGCGTGATCCTGACCAGCCCGACTTATGAGGGCGTTTTGAGCGATATACGTACTATCGCGGAAATCTGCCACGCCCGCGGCGTGCCGCTGCTGGTGGACGAGGCCCACGGTGCGCACTACCTGCCTTTTGCCGCCCGGTACGGCTGGCGCGGCGGGGCCGTAGCCGCAGGGGCCGATCTGGTCGTGCAGAGCGCCCACAAGACGCTGCCCAGCCTGACCCAGACCGCGTTTTTGCAGCTGAACGGCGATCTGGCCGACCCTGCCGAGGTCGAGCGCCAGCTGGACGTGTTCGAGACGAGCTCGCCGAGCTACCCGCTCATGGTCAGTCTGGACGGCTGCACCCGCTGGCTGGCCGACGAGGGAGAGGCCGCCTTTGCCGCGTGGCGCGCCCGGCTGGATGCCTTTGACGCGGCGGTGCGGGATCTGAAAAATACCAAAATACTGTGCTGCGGCGCGGACGCACTGACGGCGCATCCTGACTTTTTTGCGCATGACAGCGGCAAAATTTTGCTGCAAATCGGCGCGGCGGGGGCGGCGTACCTGCGGGCCGACGGCTTTGAGCCCGAGATGGTCTGCGGCCCGAACATGCTGGCCATGACCAGCCCCTGCGACGACGCCGACGCGCTGGAACGGCTGGCCGATGTGCTGCACGCCTGGGACAAAACGGCGGCCCCGCCCGCGGCCCCGCGGCATATTCTGCCCGCCCCCGGCGCGGCCCGCTGCACGATTGCCGAGGCGCTGCTGCGCCCCGCGCGGGCCGTAAGGATGCGGGACGCGGTGGGGAAGACCGCCGCGGAGTATCTCTGGGCCTATCCCCCCGGCGTGCCGCTGGTGGCACCGGGCGAGGAAGTGACGGCAGAGCTGGTGACGGCCTGCCGTGCATTGGAGCAGGCCGGAACCGCGCTGAAGCATACGGGCGGCAGCGGGGCGGAGGAGATTGCGGTTTTGTAATTTGTAAAGGGAGGCAGCGGCAAGGCCCGTCGGAACCCCTCAGGCCAGCTTCGCGGCCAGCTCCCCTGATGGGGAGTCTTTCGCGGGCGCATGCCCGAATAAAGCCTCCCCATCAGGGGAGGTGGCCGCGCGCAGCGCAGGCCGGAAGGGTTCCGACGAGCCTCCCGTTGTCTGTTGTTTTCCTTCCGCCCCTATTGACAAACCCCGGATTTCCGTGTACAATAATAATAATTCTAAAATGTATAAAGGGGTGACTGTTTTATGAAGCACATCCAGACTCTCGAGACCCGCGACATGGCTAAGAGCCTGCTGAACGGCGGCTGCGGCGAGTGCCAGACTTCCTGCCAGAGCGCCTGCAAGACCAGCTGCGGCATTGCCAACCAGCCTTGCGAGAAGACAGACAAGTAATTTTTGCTGGCTTTGATGCCGGGATGCCGTGTGGCAGCCCGGCATTTTCTATGATACAAAGGGTGCGGCGGGCGCATATGGAATGCGCCCCTACAAGGGGAATGCCGTAGGGGCGGATTCCATATCCGCCCGTGGCTGTCCGCCGCATTGCACCATAACAAAACGGAGAAAACCATGATCCATCAATACAAATTAAGCGGTTACAACATTGTGCTGGATGTCTACAGCGGCAGCGTGCATGCGGTGGATGACGTCGCCTATGACGCCATCGCCCTGATCGACCAAGGCAGCAGCCGGGAGCAGGCTGCTGCAGCCCTTGCCAAAAAGTACGCGGACCGCGCCGATGTGACCGCCGCCGACATCAGCGACGTGCTCGACGACATCGACGAGCTGACCGCCGCGGGCCAGCTGTTTGCGCCCGATGCCTACGCCGACCACGCCTTTGACTTCAAAAACCGCTCTAACGTTGTCAAGGCGCTCTGCCTGCACGTCGCCCACACCTGCAACCTGAATTGCAGCTACTGCTTCGCCGCGCAGGGCAAGTTCCACGGCGAGGCCGGTCTCATGAGCTTCGAGACCGGCAAGCGCGCGCTGGATTTCCTCATCGAAAACTCCGGCACCCGCCGCAACCTCGAGGTCGATTTCTTCGGCGGCGAACCGCTGATGAACTTTGAGGTCTGCAAGCAGCTGGTTGCCTATGCACGCAGCATCGAGAAAAAGTACAACAAAAACTTCCGCTTCACGATGACGACCAACGGCATCGGCATCACGGACGAAGTCATCGACTGGTGCAATAAAGAATGCCACAACGTTGTTTTGTCGCTGGATGGCCGCAAGGAGGTCAATGACCGCTTCCGCGTCGACCTCGCGGGTAACGGCAGCTATGACCGCATCGTGCCCAAGTTCCAGAAGCTCGTCAAGGCGCGCGGCGGCCAGGGCTACTATATGCGCGGCACGTTTACGCATCACAACGTTGATTTTACGAAGGACCTGTTCCACATGGCCGACGACCTCGGCTTTACCGAGCTGTCCATGGAGCCGGTTGTCGCCCCGCCGGACTCCCCCGAGGCCCTGACCGAGGAGGACCTGCCCAAGCTGTTCGACCAGTATGAGCTGCTGGCCAACGACATGCTGCGCCGCCAGAAGGCCGGCAAGCCGATCACGTTCTATCATTATATTTTGGACCTCAAGCACGGCCCCTGCATCTACAAGCGCATTTCGGGCTGCGGCTCCGGCACCGAGTACATGGCCGTGACCCCCTGGGGCGACCTGTACCCCTGCCACCAGTTTGTCGGCGACCCGGCGTACAAGCTGGGCAACGTCTGGGACGGCGTGACCAACACCGCCCTGCGCGATGAGTTCAAGCTGTGCAACGTCTATGCCCGCCCCGACTGCAAGGACTGCTGGGCACGCCTGTACTGCGCGGGCGGCTGCGCGGCCAACGCCCTGCACGCTACCGGCGACATCCACGGCACTTATGAGTACGGCTGCAAGGTGTTCCGCAAGCGGATGGAGTGCGCCCTGATGATGCAGGTCGCCCAGCGCCTTGACCCCGAGCTGGCGAAGAATGCCGTCCGGTTTGAGAGTGACTGCGACGGCTGCGGGGCGACGGAGTCGAGCGCCGCCTGCGGCGGATGCAGCGAGACGGAGGAAGCGCAGCGGTCGCAGAAAACGAGCCTGTAAAGGCGAAGTTTGATGCGGTAACCGCAAGAGTAGGGCAACGACGGCGCGTGCGAGAAATAAATAGCCATTGAGTATGCCGCTCTGTAGGGGCCGGACATGTCCGGCCCCTACCGCGTCACAATGGCAAACGGCAGCTGCGGAGGGGTCAAGACCCCTCCCTACAGATCGGGGTCCACGGGTGCTTTGTAGAGAACGGTCTTGACCGTTCCGGGGACGTGTGCCGTTATTGCATGGTAAAACATTGTTGAGGCGCAGGGGCCGGGCATGCACGGCCCGCAGCTTACCGGCAAGCACCTGCTTGCGGTTTATGTTGCGGGCCGGACATATCCGGCCCCTACAGGAATATAAAAGATAAACACCTGTCAGCTGTTTATCTGCCAATCGCCGCGCACTTCTCCTTCAGCCAGACCTTCTCGTCCTCGTTCAGGCGGGGGCTGAGCATCTCGTAGACGTGGGCGTGGTAGTCGTTCAGCCAGTTGATCTGGTCGCGGCTCAGCTCGTCCACAAGGACCGGCTCGGTGGAGATGGGCACCAGCGTCAAAGGCGCAAAGCCCAGCCAGTGGCCGTACTGGTTCTCGCCCAGGTCGATGCACTCCAGCTCGTTCTCAATGCGGATGCCGACCTCGTCGGTCTCGTAGATGCCCGGCTCGTCGGTGATGGTCATGCCGGGCTTAAAAATCACGGGGTTGTTCGGGCGCAGGCTCTGCGGGCCCTCGTGTACGCCGGAGATAAAGCCGACGCCGTGGCCGGTGCCGCAGCGGTAGTTGACCTTGTGCGCCCAGACCGGGCCGCGGGCAAAGGTATCCAGTGCAAAGCCGGTGCAGTAGTCCAGGAACACCGCACGGGCCATGTCGATGTGGCTCTGCAGCACCCAGGTGTAATAGCGGCGCTCGTTGTCGGTCAGCGGGCCGACGGGGTAGGTGCGGGTGATGTCGGTGGTGCCGCAGTCGTACTGGCCGCCGTTGTCCACCAGCAGGAAGCCGCGCGGCTCGATGACGCTGTTCACGTCGCCCTCGGCGTGGTAGTGCATCATGGCGGCGTTGGCGCCGTAGGCCGCAATCGTGGAGAAGCTGTCCTCAAAGTAGCCGGGCATCTCGGCGCGGCGCTTCTGCAGCATCGTGTCGATGTCGATCTCGGTCAGCTGCTTACCCTCGGCCAGCGCCTTTTCCAGATCCATCTGGAACCGCACCACGGCGATGCCGTCGCGGATATGGCACTCGCGGAGGTTCTTCAGCTCGGTCTCGTTCTTGATGCCCTTCAGGGCAAAAATCGGGTCGGCACCGGCCACGGTCTTGTGGGCGGTCAGGGCCTCGTACAGGGCGTAGTTGGTGGCCTTCTCGTCCACCAGGAACACCTCGTCGGCAGGCAGGGCGTGGACGGCGTCGATAATTTCCTCGTAGCCGCGCAGCGTCACGCCGCTCTCGGCCAGCGTGGCGGCGTCGGCGTCGGACAGGCGGCCCGGCGCAATAAACAGCGTGCAGGCGTCCATCGTGACCAGCGCGTAGGCGACGGCCAGCGGGGTGCAGGGCAGGTCGCGGGCGCGCAGGTTCAGCAGCCAGCCCACGCAGTCCAGCCCGGTCACGGCCAGTGCGGTGGCACCGGCCTTCTGCAGCTCGGCACGCACCATGGCGATGCGGTCCGCGGCAGTCGCGCCGGTCTGGGCCGGGGTCAGCAGCTCGCAGGGGGTGTCGGGCAGGGCCGGGCGCTCGCCGGTGGCGTCCCAGATCGGGCTGGCCACGTCCTGACTCTTGAGGGAGGCACCCTTCTTGGCCAATGCGTCGATGTACTCCTTGGCAATCGTGGCGGGCACGCAGCTGCCGTCCAGCAGCAGGGTCTGGCCGTCCGCAAAGTGGCTCCCGAGGTACTCGGCCACGGTGGGCACGCCCGCGGAGCCCGCGTGCATGCACTCGATCTCGCTGCCGGCCAGCTGCTTGTCGGCCTGCACGTAGAAGCGGCCATCGCACCACAGGGCGCTGCCGGTTTGGGTCACAACGAGGGTCGAGTTCTCGCCGATGAAGCCAGAAAACCACGGCAGAGCGTTATAATAGCCGGGCAGGTACTCGCTGCAATGGGGATCGCTGGTCATGATGAGCACGCCGTCCGCGCCCGCCGCTTTGGCAGCGGCACGCAGCGCGGCGATTTTTTCATTGGTAGTCAAAATGGATCGCTCCTTTTTGTGATAGATATTGGGGTTAGGTATATCATACCACGAATGCTGCAAATAATAAATAAGAAATAATAAATAATAAATATTGTGGAGTTTGTGCCCGGGGGCACAAACAAAAATGCGGCGCGCCGTCGAGGGCGGGCGTGGCGGCATGTATGCCGCCCCTACGGGCCAACCCGCTAACGTCTGCCTACCCGGCGGAGCGGTCAAGACCGCTCCCTACAAAGCACCCGTGAACGATAGCCCGTAGGGAGGGGTCTTGACCCCTCCGGGCAGCCGGTGGCAGCCGCGCGGTAGGGGCCGGGCATGCCCGGCCTGCAGCATTAAAGGCAATTGCCCATTAAAGGGTGGCCGCGCCGACCCCCGGGCCGGACGCTTGGCGGCGCACAACGAGCGCCGCCAGCCAGCAAAGCTGGCCCGCTCGTGCGGTTGTTTGCCCCGCGGGGGCAAACATTGTTCGCTCCCCGGTTTCGCTCCGCTCAACCGTGGTCCCACGCGCACAACCCCGCAGTGCCCGGCCCCTACGGGGAGGCGGTAATCCAATAAATTTTGCAAAAAATTCAAAATTTCCCGCGCAAAATGGCGCAAAACCCCTTGACGTGTTTGTTATAATAGTATTAGCAGTTAGCGTAATAGATTGCCAACCAACTGAACATCTGAACACATCTTGAATAGAGGTACCCAACTATGGCTGAAAAGAAAACCAAAATCGACATTTTCTCCGGCTTCCTCGGCGCCGGCAAGACCACCCTTATCAAAAAGCTCATCAAGGAGGCCTTCGCCGGTGAGCAGATCGTCCTGATCGAGAACGAATTCGGCGAGATCGGCATCGACGGCGGCTTCATGCGCGAGGCCGGCATTCAGGTCAATGAGCTGAACTCCGGCTGCATCTGCTGCAGCCTGGTCGGTGATTTCCGCGAGGCACTGAAGAAGGTCGTCGAGACCTACCACCCGGACCGCATCCTCATTGAGCCGTCGGGCGTCGGCAAGCTGTCCGACGTGACCCGCGCCGTCGAGGGCGTCGCCGAGGATCTGCCCGTCATCCTGAACAGCTTTGTCACCGTCGCCGACGTGAACAAGGTCAAGATGTATATGAAGAACTTCGGTGAGTTCTATGACGACCAGGTCAGCCATGCGTCCTGCATCATCCTGAGCCGCACCGGCAACGCCAGTGAGGAGAAGGTCGCTGCCGCCGTCGCCCTGCTGGCAGAGAAGAACCCCACCGCCACCATCGTCACCACCGACTGGACCGTCCTGACCGGCGCACAGATCGTCTCCGTCATGGACGGCAAGCGCGACCTCGTCGCCGAGCTGCTGACCGAGGCCCGCGCCGCCAACGTGGCCCATGCCGACGAGGATGAGCACGAGCACCACCATCATCACCATCACGACCACGATGAGGACGAGCACGACTGCTGCTGCCACCATCATCACGACGAGGACGACGATGAGGACGAGCACGAGCATCACCATCACGACCATGATGACGATGAGGACGAGCATGAGCATCACCATCATCACGACCATGATGACGATGACCACGACCACGACTGCTGCCATCACAACGACGACGAGGACGAGCATCACCATGAGCACCACTACGACGAGCACGGCGTCTGCTCCTGCGGGCATCATCACCACCACGACCACGACGCCGACGAGGTGTTCACGAGCTGGGGCAAGGAGACGGCCCACAAATACAGCCGTGAGGATCTGGACAAGGCCCTGCACGCGCTGGACGAGGGCGCTTACGGCATGATCCTGCGCGCCAAGGGCATTGTGGACGGCGGCGACACCTGGTACGAGTTCGACATGGTCCCCGGCGAGCACGAGATCCGCCCCTGCGGCCCCGACGTCACCGGCAAGCTCTGCGTCATCGGCTCCCAGCTGAAGGAGCATGAGATCGCGGAATTGTTCCACGTTTGATAAGAATGCCTTCCCCCTTGGGGGAAGGTGCCCGAGGCCCCGCCCGAGGGCGGATGAGGGGCGAGCCTGCCGCAGCAGCCCACGAATGACAGGCCGCGATCAGCTCTCCCCTCATCAGTCCGCTTCGCGGACAGCTTCTCCCCCGGGGGAGAAGCATTTGACTGCTACTAACCGAAAGGACGTCCCCTATGCCTAAACAAATCCCCGTATATCTCTTCGTCGGCCAGCTGGAGAGCGGCAAGACGAAATTCATTCAGGAAACGATGGAGGACCCCAACTTCGACTCCGGCGACAAGACCCTGCTGCTGGTCTGCGAGGAGGGCGAGATCGAGTACGACCCGTCCAAGTTCGCCTTCGGCGGCGTGCACGTTGCCCAGATCGAGGATAAGAGCGAGCTGACCGCCGAGAACCTGACCGCGCTCGAAAAAAAGTCCGGTTGCGGCCGCGTCATCATCGAGTACAACGGCATGTGGCTCATTCAGGAGCTGTACGACGCCCTGCCCGACAACTGGCTCATCTACCAGAGCCTGGCCACCGCCGACGGTACGACCATCAAGACCTACGCGGGCGACAGCGCCATGCGCAGCCTGCTGCTGGACAAGCTGCGCGGCAGTGAGCTGCTGGTCGTCAACCGCGCCGAGGCTGTCAACGACGACGAGAGCCGCCAGCTCATCCACAAGTTGGTGCGCCAGGCCAGCCGCCGCTGCGACATCGCCTACGAGTTCAAGGACGGCAGCGTCGCCTATGACGACATCCCCGACCCGCTGCCCTTCGATGTGGACGCGCCGGTCATTGAGATCCCCGAGGAGTTCTTCGGTATATGGTACATGGACTGCATGGACGACCCGAAGAAATATGACGGCAAGACGGTCAAATATCTGGCTCAGGTCTGCCAGACCCCCCAGGCCGGCAAGGGCGCGTTTGTGCCCGGACGCTTTGCCATGACCTGCTGCGTGCAGGACATCCAGTTTGTGGGTATGCCCTGCAAGTACGACGATTACAAGTCGCTGGAGCAGCGCAGCTGGATCAACATTACGGCCAAGGTCAACGTCAAGTACCACCCCATCTACAAGGGCCAGACCCCCGATTCCACCGGCCCTGTCCTGACCGCCATCTCCGTCGAGCCGGGCGAAAAGCCCGCGCAGGACGTGGTGATGTTCAGCTGATATTGCAATAGAAAAGCACCTGCCTTTTACACGAAGGCAGGTGCTTTTTGATTGACAGGCATTTTCCGAAACGTGCCGCGGAGCGGTCAAGACCGCTCCCTACGGGCTGACGTTCACGGGTGCTTTGTAGGGAGGGGTCTTGACCCCTCCGTCGGGTAGACAGGGCGCTGATGTGGCGTCTGCTAACGGAAAACCTCCGGGCCGGGCATGCCCGGTCCCTACGGCGCAAAAATCAACCGCGCGTCCCCGCGATCTTGGAATCGGTGCTCCATCCCTGCAAATCGGTGGGCGTCAGGCTGCTCATCCAATTTTTGCGCTCGGTCTCCCACTGGTCCCAGGCGGCCTGGCTGCGGATGGCGGTGCCGCTCTCAAAGGCATCGTCCCACGGGTTGGCCGGGTCGGGGTCGGTGGGGTCCCAGCCGCGCTTCTCGGTGTCGGCGGGGTCGGTGTAGATCGTGCCGGGCTTTCCCATCGGGCCGGGGTCGTCGGCGTCGTTGTAGATGATGACCGGCGTGCCCAGCGGGCAGTTGTCGTAGATCCACTTCACGTCCACCACGGCCAGCCGGATGCAGCCCAGACTGGCGCGGGTGCCCAGCAGGTTGAACTCGTCGTACTCCACATCGTCCTTGTGCTGGCTGTAGTAGGGCACGCTGTGGAACAGGTAGCTGTCATAGATGCGGGTCGCGTACTGGCCGTAGCTCGGGCCCATCAGCAGCCGCCAGCTGTAGTCCACCGGGGTCGAAAAATACCCGGTGGGGGTGTCCATGCCGCCGCTGCACACCATCGCCATGAACGGCACAGCGTACTTTTTTGTGGCGGAATCCACGGCGTAGACCGTGACCACGCCGCCTGCGTTATTGACCGCCAGCAGGTAGGGATAGCCCTCCTTCGCGTCCAGCGTCAGGCCGTAGGCGGCAAACTGCGTTTTCAGCCCGGCCAGCGTCTTTGCGGCGTTGTCGTCCCAGGTCGTCGGGTCCTTGATCTGCGGCGCGTCTTTGGTGGCGTTGCTCGTGGCCGTCGCCATCGCGGGGGCCACTGTCGGCTCGGGCGTCGGCGTGGGGCTTGTCTCCGGCGTGGCGGTGGGGGCCGCCGTGGGCTGCGGCGTCTGGGCGGGCAGCTCGTCCTGTGGGGTGTTGGGCATCTGCACGCAGGCACACAGCAGCGCAATCGTCAGCAGAAGCGGAAAAATGCGGCGTAGAATCGACATAAAATCTCCTTAGTGTTTGGTGACGCCGTACTCCTCGGCCACGAATTTCTCCAGCGCGGCAAAGCTGCGGCGGACTTTTTCGGTCTCGATGCAGTACGCCATGCGGAAGTAGCCGGGGCAGCCGAAGCTGTCACCGGGGACCAGCGCCAGGTCATATTTCAGCGCCTTTTGGCAGAACGCCTTTGCGTCGTCCTCCAGCGCCTTCGGGAAGATGTAGAACGTGCCGTCCGGCTTGACGACGGTGAAGCCCAGCGCGATCAGCTCGTCGTAGATCAGGTTCATGTTCGTCTCGTAGACGGACAGGTCGCTGGTCACGTCAAGGCAGCGCTCGACGGCCATCTGGATGAGGGACGACGGGCAGTTGTGGCCGGTCCCGCGGGAGATCTGGCCGCACATCGGCACGATGTACGCGGCGTCCTCGCACCGCGGGTTGGCGGCCACATAGCCGATACGCTCGCCCGGCACGCTCAGACTCTTGGAGAAGGAGTAGCAGGTGAGCGTATCATCGTAGAATTTGGCGGGGTAGGGCGTGACCCTGCCGCCGAACGAAATCTCGCGGTACGGCTCGTCGGAAATCAGGAAGATGTGGTGGCCGTACTGGGCGGACGCCTGGGTCAAAAAGTCGGCCAGCTGCTGCAGGGTCTCCTCGCTGTAGGCGGTGCCGCTGGGGTTGTTGGGGCTGTTGATGAGCACGGCGGCGGTGTTCTCGTCCACGAGCTGCGCGAACGCCTCAAAGTCGATCTGAAAGTCCGCGCACCGCGGCGGCGTCACGCGCAGGGTAAGCCCCGCGCCCTCGATGTACGGCTTGTACTCGGGGAAGAACGGCGCAAACGTTACGATGTTCTGCCCGGGCACGCCGACGCAGCGCACAGCATGGGCCAGCGCACCCGCCGCGCCCGTCGTCATAAAGATATGGTCGGCGGTGTAGTCCATGCCGAACCGGCGGTTCAGGCTTTCGGCCACGGCCTTGCGGGCGGACGGCAGCGTCAGCGTCGGCGTATAACCATGCAGCCTGACGGGGTCGGTGTGGGCCAGCAGCTCCGCGCAAGCTGCGGTGAACTGCGGCGGGCATGGGACAGACGGGTTGCCCAGCGAGTAATCGAACACATTCTCATAGCCGATCTCCGCGCCGCGGGCGGTGCTCCATTCAGAAATCTGACGGATAACCGACTTGGAGCCCAGCATATCTTTATAGTGCTGTGCAATCATAATACCAGCTCCTTTTTGTGAAAAATGTTGTAATTTGACCCGGAAACGGCAGCCTCCCGGGAGGTTGTTCTTTCTTTTGGCAGCAAAAGAAAGAACCAAAGAAAACTGCCGCTGTTTCG
>ERZ857955.815-NODE-815-length-30941-cov-3.595156_pt1 | contig 30941 bp, 31 predicted proteins | sample MGYA00519956_ERZ857955 | MGnify/ENA primary metagenome ERZ857955 (study PRJEB31778, sample SAMEA3449378) | human gut metagenome | biome: human gut; feature: human-associated habitat; material: faeces | place: United Kingdom | collected 2010/2012 ...
GGCGCGCGGTGCCACAGGGTCTTGAAGCCCACCGTATAGTATTTGCGGTTGATATACAGGATGGGCAGGGTGAGCAGGAACTGGAGGAAGGCCACCACCAGGGCGTTGGACGGCTGGTGGAAGAAGGCGGGCAGGGGCCAGCCCATCATGTGCCCCATGGCGATGTAGAACAGGGGCGCCAGAAACACTAAGGACGTGAGGAAGCGGCGCTTCATCCCTGCCAGCTCCTCCTCCATGGCGTCGGCGGGCCGGGCGGCCGGGGCGGCCTTCCCGGCGGGGCCGGGGAGGGAGGCGCCGTACCCGGCGTCCGTCACCGCCTGAATGATCTGTTCCGGCCCGGTCTTGCCGCCGTACTCTACCAGCATGGAGTTGCCCAGGAGGTTGACGCTGACGCTGTCCACACCCTCCACCTGGCGCACCGCCTTCTCCACGTGGGCGGAGCAGGCGGAACAGGTCATGCCTGTAACATTGAATTTCTGCTTCATAGGGTTCACCAGACTTTCTAATATGCGTGAGGGTTCAGAGGCCGCCCTTACTTCAAGATGCGCCCCAGAGTGGATACGAACTCATCGATCTTCTGTCCGCGCTCGGCATCGCTGGCGGCCTCCTGCACACAGTGCTTCAGGTGCGCGGCCAAAATTTCCTTGTTGGCGCGGTTGAGAATGGCCTCGGTGGCCATGAGCTGTTGGGAGATATCAATACAGTAGCGGTTTTCTTCCACCATTTTGAGGATGCCGTCCAACTGCCCCCGCGCCGTCTTCAGCAGGCGGGAAATTTTTTTCTCATCGGCCATCATGGCGAATACCCCCTTTCATACACCCCCCTGGGGGGGAGTGTCTATATCATATCACCTGACTGGGAAAAAGTCAAGCCCCCGCCAAAACTTTGGCGGGGGCTTGACAGAACTGAGGCCGCTCAGGTTTTTTCATCCACGGCTTCCCGCTCCCGGAACAGGAGGGAAATGCACCAGATGGCGGCCAGACCCACCAGAGTATAGACCACCCGGCTGAACGCGGTATTGGGGCCGCCGAAGGCAAAGGCGACGAAATCAAAGCCAAAAATGCCGATGCTGCCCCAGTTCAGTCCGCCTACAATGGCGAGGACCAGAGCGATTCTGTCCAGTATCATGAAGAGACCTCCTCAAAATGGGATACCGCAGTCAGTATACCCGTTATGAGAAGGTCTCATACAAAAAACAAAATTTTCCGACGGCGTCAATGCAGCGATTTGGGGCCGAACCCGCAGGGAAAGAGCGCGTCCAGCGTGGTGGAGACGAAATCCCCGTCTCCCCGAGCCACCAGCAGGCGAAGGCCGGGGGCAAATTCGTGGAGCATCTGCCGGCAGGCGCCGCAGGGCCAGCAGTAGTCCTCCGAGCGTCCGGCGATGGCCAGCGCGGCAAAGCCGTCCCGGCGGCCTTCGCTGACCGCCTTGACCAGCGCTGTGCGCTCGGCGCAGATGGTGGAGCCGTAGGCGGCGTTTTCCACATTGCAGCCGGTAAACACCGCGCCGTCCGCGCAGAGCAGCGCGGCCCCTACGGCGAAGCCCGAATAAGGGGAATAGGAGCGTTCCAGCATGGAAAACGCCAGTTCAACCAGTTCGCAGTCAGTCATGACAGGACCTCCTTAACAGAGAATTTGGCTGCCGCTGCGTCCGGCCGGGCAGCCCGGACTGTTCCGGCAGAGGCCGGCGAGCCTCATTGGAATATACGCTGTATGAACCCACCTGTCCTCTCACGGTTTGAAAACAGCGCCCCTTCCGAAGAAAAAATTCGAATGGCCCTTTTGTACGCGCACAGGGGAGGCGGCACAGGATCTGGAGCGGAGTGAGGCTCACCCTGTCCCATTCTCAGAAGGCGCGTCGCAGCTGCGCACGGAGGGCAGCGCGACGATGAGGCCGCCGCAGGCCAGTGTGACCACCCCGGCGATGAGGAACCAGAGGGTGAGGCCGGTTTTTTCGGCAAATACGGCGCTGGCCGCCAGACCCAGAGGAGAGGCCAGGGTCATGATGGCCCCGGAGAGCCCCAGCACCCGGCCCAGGTATTCGCCCTCCACCTTCTCCTGGATGAGGGCCATGAACACGGAGCTGAAAAAGGGCGCGGAGAGGCCCATCAGTGCGGTGAGGGCCACAAAGACCCAGAAGGCGGCGGGAGGCAGAAGGCCGGTGACGACCAGCGTGGTCCCAAGCAGGAAGACGGAGCCGGCCATGGTAATAATTTTGTTTCTGGTCCCGCCCCAGATCCCCAGGATGACCGACCCAGCCAGCATCCCCACCGACCACACGGTCTCCACCAGAGCCGCCCCCTCGGTGCTGACGGCAAAGTATTCGATGCTCATCAGTGGATAGAGGGCTGAGATGGGCATAAAGGCCACCGAAAACAGGGCGCAGATGAGACACAGCTCCCACAGCCACCGCTTGGCGCGCAGGACCCGGAAGCCCTCCACCGTATCGGACCAGAGACGCAGCTTCCGCCCGGCCGCGCCGGCGCGGAGTACGGGCAGCCGGGCGGCCAGTACGCCGCAGATGGCGAAGGCGGCCCCCAGGGTGTCCAGGGCGATGACCCAGGACAGGGGGACGTGCTCGTAGAGTACGGCGGCGATGGCGGGGGAGAGGAGCATAGACACCGTCTGAATTCCCTGGCTCCAGCCGGCGCACCTGCTCAGCGCCTCCGGCGGGGCGATGAGCGGGGTGACCGCCTGAATGCAGGGAGAGTGAAAGGCGCTCCCCACGCTGCGCAGGGCCAGGGCGATCAAAATGGGAGCCGTGGTCAGCGTACCGTCCGCAGCGGCGGCCACCAGCCCCAGGGAGACCACGCCGATGGCCCCATCGGCGGCCATCATGATGATCCGCCGGTCAAAGCGGTCGGCAAAGGCCCCAGTGAAGAGGGAGAGGATCCCCTGGGGCAGCATGGCGGCGATGGTGGCCACCGACAGCACGGCGGCCGAGCCGGTGAGATAGGTGAGGTACCAGATCAGGGCGTACTGCGAGATCATACTGGTGAGGATGGAGGCCGCCTGGCCCGTCCAGAGAATCACAAATTTGCGCTTCCAATGTGGTATCATAACGTCTCCTTTCCCAGCCGCGGTAAAGGATGGTGATTGTATCACAGGAAGCAGAGATTGTCAATGGGGAGAGAACAGCAGAGGCCGGTTCGTCTGAAGTCAGATAGTTCCGCACCCTGACGGCGGCTCGATCAGCGGTATTGCAAATATTCCAAAAACCGTTTTACCGCAAGCGAAGCCGTCCTCTTACTCCGAAGAGCAACCCCAATCTTACGATATGCAGGTATATCCAATTCCTTTGCAACAATTCGATAGGGAACACGCTTCAAGATCAGTTCGGGCAAAATACTGATGCCAAGGCCGCTTTCCACCATAGACATAATCGCATAATCGTCCCATGTTGTAAAATGCACGCTGGGCGTCAGATTACAGCGTTCAAAAATTTCCGATACCTCCGTTTTCGCCCCTTTTTCCAAAAGCATGAACGGCTCGCTGCAAAGCGCGGCGACAGGTACTTTTTCAAGAAGCGCCAGAGGGTGATTTTCCGGAAGAATGGCAAGCAGCCTGTCCTGCATCAAAAAAAAGGTTTCCAAGTCAAAATGGACAGGCAGACGTAAAAAGCCGCAGTCCACACGTCCATCCGCTATCCAGGTTTCGATTTCCGTATAATCGCCAAGCAGCAGCTCATAGTCGATATTCGGATATGCCTTTTGGAATTCCCGGATGATGTTCGGAAGCCAGTGGGTCGCCACACTGGAAAACGTGCCGATACGGATTAACCCTGATTGCAGACCATTCAATTCGTCTACTTCCATCTGCAATTTCTCATATGCCATGCAGACGCTCTTTGCATGGGGAAGCAGCTTCATTCCATCGCTTGTCAGCTTTACGCCGGATTTTCCCCTTTCCAGCAAAACAATCTTCCATTCGGTTTCCAAGTCGTTAATCATACGGCTTATACCCGATTGAGAGTAATTTAATTTCTCGGCTGCCTTTGTGAAGCTGCCATACTCGACCGTCTTGACGAACGCCATATATTTTTGAATATTCATATCCATTTTATTACTCTGCCTGAACTATCTGATTTTATCATATTTACGATGATAAATATTCGCTTTTGTTATTTTAAAATGTATGTTACTCTGAAGTGACCAAAAAGTCAAGCAGGAGTGTGACAGAAGCGTGTTTTATGTAAGTGAAATTCAAACAAAGGCTCCCAGCCACTTTCAGACACAGCTCCAGAAGCTGGTCTACGAGACATTGGAAAAACTGCAAATATCCTTTGAGCGTGTCGATACCGACGAAGCGATTACAATGGAGGACTGTGCTGCCATTAACAAGAAGCTGGACATGAACATGGTAAAGACGCTGTTTCTCTGTAATAGGCAGCAGACAGATTTTTATTTGTTCATTACCACAGGCAGCAAGCCGTTTCGCGCTAAGGATTTCAGCAGTGCGTTAGGGGTTTCCCGCGTTTCCTTTGCCCCTGCAGAACACATGGAACTTATGCTCGGTACAAAGATCGGCGCGGCGACCGTCTACAGCAGCCTGTTGGACAGAGAAAGCAAGGTGCGGGTGGTTTTCGACAAAGAAGTTCTTGCAGAAAGATGGTATGGGTGCAGCGACGGAACGACAACAGGATATATGAAGGTGCGGACGGATGATATTTACCGGAAATTTCTGACGTTCACCAGACATACGCCGTCTGTTATCGAGGTGTGAGATGAGACTTTATCAAAACAGGATTGTCGTAAAGGTGGGGACGTCCACGCTCACAAATGAACTGGGGAAAAGCGATTTGCGCTCTTTTGACCGCCTGGCGTGTGCTCTGTCCGATGTCTCAAACATGGGCTACGAAGTAATTTTGGTTTCATCCGGTGCGATTGCTGTCGGAACGAACAAGCTGAACAGGAAAGCGCAGCCGTCCGGCATGCGGATGAAACAGGCGGCGGCAGCGGTGGGACAATGCAGCATTATGTATCTCTATGACAAGTTTTTCAACGACTACGATAAGACAATCGCCCAAATCCTGCTGAATGCGGAAGATATGGAACAGGAAGAAAAGAGAGAACATTTGACAAATACATTCAATACACTGCTGGAGATGGGCGTTATTCCGGTGGTGAATGAAAATGATTCTGTCAGCTGCACCGAAATAGAATCGGAGGACAGACTGTTCGGGGATAACGATATGCTTTCGGCTGTTGTTGCGGTTTTGTGCCGGGCAAGGCGGCTGATCATTTTTTCCGATATAGACGGGCTGTACGACGCAGACCCGAGGTTATATCCCCATGCAAAGCTGATAGACCGGATAGAACAAATTGACAGTACAGTATACGTTCTTGCGGGCGGCGCAGGCTCAAGACGGGGAACCGGAGGCATGAAGACAAAACTTCGAGCCGCTGAACTTGCTACCACACAGGGAATTGATACGATTATCACGAACGGAAGAATGCCGGAAGCGTTATATGAAATCGTGAAGGGCGGCAAGGCGGGTACGCTGTTCGCGGGAAAAATCGTATGAAGCGGATTGAGGTCTTATGATAGGTCCGGTCATTCAAGGCATACGATCGGAACAGCGGCAGGAACGTGTGTAAACGCTCAAGCCGTCGTTTTCCTCCGGACCTGCAAAGCCACGGAGGCCCCCCTTTTTTAATGTAAAGGGGGGCCTCCGTGGCTTTGGTACCGGCTGTTTCGGCTGGCTCCGGTCAAGAGAACGACACGTTCAGAAGCGGAGGAACTATTCCGGGATCAGGCCGTTGTCCACCAGGAACTGGTGGGCCACATCCTCGGCGTCCATTCCGTCCACGTCCACCTGGGCGTTGAGGGCGGCCATGGATGCTTCGGTAAAGAGCCCATCCAGTTGGGACAGAACGGGGACCAGCTCGGGGTATTCGTCCAGCACCTCCTGCCGGACAAAGTTGCAGGCGTCATAGGGCGGGAAGAAGCTGACGTCGTCCTCCAGCGTGGTCAGACCCAGCTTGGAGAGCAGGGCGTCGGTGGCAAAGGCGTCCACCACATCCACCTGGCCGCTGTCAATGGCGGTGTAGCGGATGGTGGCGTCCAGACCGCTCACCTCTTCAAAGGTAGTGCCGAAGGTCTCCTCCAGCAGGGGAAGGCAGTCCTCGCGCTGGATGAACTCCACGGTGCAGCCCAGACGGAGCTGATCGGCCACCGCCATCAGATCGGAGAGCGTCTCCAGATGGTATTCCCCGGCGGTCTCGGGCTTGACGCTCATGACATAGGTGTTGTTAAACCCCAGGGGAGCGGAGGTGTGGATGTTGTGCTCCTCCTGCATCATAGTGGAAACGGTCTCGTAGACGGCGTCGTGGTCGTTGTTCATAGGCTGATTGAGAATATTGGAGAGGACGGTGCCCGTGTACTCCACAAACATGTCGATATCGCCGTTTTCCAGCGCTGCGAAGCAGAAGACCGCGCCGTTGAGGCCAAAGGAGGTCTCCACCGTCAGATCGGTATTCGACTCGATGAGTTCCTTGTAGATATTGCCCAGGATGTAGACCTCCGTATAGTTGGAGGCGCCGATGGTGATAACGCCGCCGCTCTCCCCGCCGGTTCCGGCGGGCTGGGCGGACTGGGAAGGCTGCGTATCTGCAGGGGCCTGAGAGTTGGCGCCGGAGGGGGAACCGCCGCAGGCCGAGAGGGCGGCGAGGAGGGCAAGGGCCGTACACAGCGCAAATAGCTTTTTCATGGGAAAGACTCCTTTTGTTGTGGTGATAAAAATGTATTGGCTCAGACCATATATTCCAGCATGGCGACGGCAATGAGCGCCGCACAGATACCGGCGGAGAAAACTTTGCGGCGGAGGACCACACGCCTGGAGAGGTTCTGAATCCGCTCGGGGGGCAGCAGTCCCTCGCTGGTGACCGCGCGCTCCAGCAGGGAGAAGATAAAGTCGATGAGCAGCGCCAGCAGGGAGACGGGGATGGTGCCGAAGAGGATCATCTCCGTGTTCATCTGGGTGAGGCCCAGGTTGATGAACCAGCCGAGCCCCTTGGCGCCGGCAAAAGCGGCGATGGTCATGGTGCCTACGGCGGCCACGGCGGCGATGCGGATACCAGCCATGATAAAGGGGGCGGCCATGGGGAGCTCCACCTTGAAGAGACAGCGGGTGCGGGTAAGGCCAAGCCCCCGGGCCACCTCCAGGCTCTTCGGATCCACGCTCACGATGCCGGTATAGGTGTTCTTGAGGATGGGGAGGAAGGCGTAGACAAAGACCATGAGGATGGCGGGAGCAGTACCGATGCCGATGCAGATGACGGCCAGGGCCATCAGGGCGATGCAGGGGATGGACTGCATGACGTTGGCTACGCCGATGACGATTTTGGCCGCCGCCCGGTTCCGGGTGATGAGCACGCCCAGCGGAACGCCTACCGCCAGGGAGATCAGCAGCGCCAGCGTGGTGGCGTTGATGTGGTTGAGCAGCTGTTCAAGCAGCTCCGGCCACTTGCGTGCAAAGAGATCCAGAAACTTCTCAGGAGAAAACGTCATGCTCACGACGCGGTAACCTCCTCCGTACGATCCGGGACAAACCGGTGGCTCAGGGTGGCCAGAAGACTGCTCTTTGTGAGAAAACCGCACAGAATTTCGCCTGCGTCCAGCACGGGGACGGCGCCGAAATCAGGACTGTCGCCGGCGCGGAGGGCGGTGAGGATGTCCTTGAGACTGTCGTCCACCGAAACGGATATGTAATCCTTGGACAGATGCTTATCAATACGATCTCCCATTGGGACGCCGGCACTGAGATCCTTGAGCCAGACCATGCCGAAAAAGACGTTTCCGCTGCCGGTGACCATCAGACTGTCCACGTTGTTCTGGCGCATAATCTGGAGGGCCTGCATCACGGTGCGCCCGCAGGAGACGGTGACCGGCCTGGGCCGCATGATGTCCCTGGCCTTGATAAAGGCGGGGTTGTCCCACAGCCGGTTTTTGCCGATAAAGGTGTCGATGTACCGGTTGGCCGGGTGTTTGAGAATCTGCTCCGGGGTATCGCATTGGATTACCCGCCCGTTTTGGATGATGCAGATCCGGTCGGCCAGCTTGATGGCCTCGTCCATGTCGTGGGTGACAAAGACGATGGTCTTGTGATATGCCTGCTGAAGCCGGTGGATTTCATCCTGGAGCTCGGCGCGGGTCATGGGGTCCAGGGCGGAGAAGGGTTCGTCCATCAGGATGATGGGGGGATCGGCCGCAAAGGCGCGCGCCACGCCCACCCGCTGCTTCTGGCCGCCGGAGAGCTGGGAGGGGAATTGGTTCCGGTAGACCTTGGGGTCCAGGTTTACCATACGCAGGAGCTCGTCGATCCGCGCGGAGATTTGCTCTTTGGGATACCTGGAGATCTGCATGGTGAGCGCGATATTCTCTTCCACTGTCATATGAGGGAAGAGGCCGCCCTCCTGTACGACATAGCCGACCAGCCTGGGAAGCTGGCTGACCTTGATCTGCTGGACAGAGGTTCCGTCGATCAGGACCTCCCCCTTGTCCAGCGCGTTCAGTTTGTTGATGGTCTTGAGCAAGGTGGTTTTGCCGCAGCCGCTGGACCCGATGAGGACGAAGAACTCGCCGCTCCGGATGGTGAGGCTGACGTTTACAAGTACGGATTTTCCCTTGTACGCCTTGTAGACGTGCTGTAGTTCAATCACGGTCAAACGCTCCTTTCGCTTGCCCCTATCCTAGTACAAATCCTGTTTCGATGGGGTTAGAAAGGAGGGGCGGGGCGTTAAAAAAGCGTATAGAAAACCCGCCCGGCCAAACGGCCGGGCGGGACAGAAGGAGATTGCCCCTTACCAGGTGACGCCCAGGTCGGGGCGCACATCCAGGTCGATGATCTCCCGTGCGTCATAGAACTGGCTGTACCGCTCCAGGGACTTGCCGCTGCGCAGGGTGGTCCCGTCGGGGTGGAGGCGGTCGCAGATGACCGCCGAGATATCGCTCTTGATTTTGGAGTAGGACTCGATACCCACGCTGGCAAAGATGCGGAAGCCCTGGCTCTGGAGCCACTGGAACTGAGGGCCGGTCTGCGTCACGTCATTGTCCCCGTCGGGGCGGCCGCCGTGGGGATAGAAGAGGATGGTGGTGGGGCCAACCAGGCTGCCCACCTCCTCGGCCCAGCGCAGGGTATCCCGCTGGATGGCCTCCATGGACTTGTTGGCCAGGCGGATATGGCCCCAGGTGTGGGAGCCGAAGGTCCAGCCGGTCTCCTTGAGCCGGGCGATGACCGGCTTGACCGCCTCGATCTCAGCGGCGCGCCTGGCGTCAAAGGCGGGCCGGGCCGGGTCGTCGGCGGCGATGTCGATGTCGTTCTGGGTACGGTAGCCCAGGATGCCCTCATAGCCGGTGAGGGAGAAGACGCCCTTGGCGCCGTTGAGGGAGAAGTCCGGGTGCTCCCGGACAAACTTGTCCAGGATGGTGGTGGCGTCCAGGTCCTGGGTGAGGAAGGTCTCGCCGGTATAGGGGTCGGTGCACTGGGCCCAGATGTCGCCGTCCTCTCCCACCACCAGCTTGGAGGTGAAGCCCTGCTCCAGCATATAGGGGTAGTAGTTCACGTCGTCAAAGGAGAAAATGAGGGGCTTTTTTCCCTCGGGGAGCATCAGGGTGTTGCGCTGCATCCGGGTCTCGCCGGCCTCGTTGGTATACTCGCTCCACACGTCCTCCATGCGGACCAGAATATAGTCCCGCTCATAGAGGCTGTCGAGGATTTTTTTGAATTCATCCACCGTCACCATCCAGTCGTCCAGCCCCTCCTTTTCAGACTGCGTGGCGCTGCAGTCGTGGAAGGCCCACTGTGGGTAGGCGATGACGGGGTGGAAGAAGAGATGCTCCACCACCTGGTCGGGGCCCCAGGCCTGGGTGAGCTGGTCCTCCGACCAGTAATTGCGCACCGCCTCCTCCGGGTCGGGGGTGGGCTCCGGCGTGGGTTCGGGGGTGAGAACGGCCTCGGCGGCCGGCGTGGGGGACGGGACGTTTTGCGGCAGGCCGCCCCCGCGGCCGCACGCCGCAAGGGTCAGCGCCAGCGCCAGCGAAAAGGCCAGAATCAGAGTGAGCAGACGTACAGATGTGCGTTTCATTGCCGAGTTCCTCCTGTTTTTTCTCTATAGACAACATCATACGACGCAGGCCGGCAGAAAGCCATCACAAAGCGGTTACAAAAAGATGAAGATTTTCAGTCGGCCCGGAGAGGGGCGGGGATCCGGCGCACCAGCATGGCGGACACTCCGCCGGTAAAGGCCCCTGTAGCCAGAGAGCAGAGGAGCAGGGGCGGCAGGTAGGCCAGGGGGGCCCGGGAGCCCAGCACCGCCATGGCGGCCAGGATCTGCCCCGTGTTATGGGCGGCGGCCCCGGCGATGGAGACGCCGAAGAGGGAGAAGCGGCCGCAGCGCAGGAGCAGGGCCATGGTCCCCAGGGCCAGCAGGCCGCCGGTGAGGGAGAAGGCCAGGGCGGTGAGGCTGCCGCCCACCAGAGCACCCAGCAGGCACCGGGCCGCCAGGATCAGCAGGGCCTCCCGCCCGGAGAGGCGGCACAGCGCGTAGACGGTGACCAGATTGGCCAGCCCCAGCCGCAGGCCGGGCAGGGGGAAGATGACGGTCAGGGGAACCAGTCCCTCGGCCGCCGACAGCGCCAGGGCCAGGGCGGTGAGCACCGCGCAGAGGGTGAGACGGCGGACGGGCGGGGCGGCCAAGGCAATCACCTCAAACAAAAAAATTTTTTCCTTCCGGAGTGAAACTTTTTACCCCGTTACAGCGTCAAATTCCTGGTGGGCGTCTCCTGTTACAGAGATCACCAGCCGGTTGGGCAGACAGATAATCTGTGATCCGGCCCGGCTGATCCAGCCGGTATGGACGCAGTCTCCGCCGGGGCATTCGCTCTCGGAGATGCGGATCCGGCCCGGCTGTACCTCCACCGTCAGCGGATAGGGGGCGTCCAGCTCCAGCTTCTCCGGGCGGTCAAGCCGGTCCAGCTCAAACCGGGCCACCACCCTGCCGTCCAGAGCGACCTCGGCGGTCAGGCGGCCGCCCTCCACTGGACGGAGGGCGATCAGCAGCAGCACGGCGGCCGCGGCGACGCACAGGACGATGAGGGCGTCCCAGGCCGAGGGGCGCAGCCGCTCACCGGCGGGCGATTTCACAGACATAGCCGCCCTCCTCCCCGTGGAAGGTCAGCCCCTCCTCCAGTCCCTCGGTGACCACTACCGTGCCGTCGGTCCGGCACAGCACCAGCTCAAAGGCGTCCAGCCCGCCCCCTGTGCGCCAAAGCTCCAGCGCCTCCTCCGGCCCCAGCACAAAGCAGGCGGTGGAGAGGGCGTCGGCCAGAGCGGCGTTTTCCGATACCACTGTCACCGACAGCAGCCCGGTGTCCGCCGGATATCCGGTGGCCGGGTCGATGATGTGGTGGTAGACGGCGCCGTCCTCCTCGAAGTACCGCTCATATCCCCCTGAGGTGGAGGCGGTCTGATCGGAGAGGGAGAGCACGCAGATATAGTTTTGGGTGTCCTGCGGGTCCTTCACCGCGATCCGCCAGGGGGTGCCGTCCGGCTTATCCCCCACGGCGGTGATGTTGGAGCCCAGATCCAGCAGGGCGGAGGCGGCCCCCGCCTCCCGGACGGCGCTTGCCGCCCGGCCGGCGGCATAGCCCTTGGCCACGCCGCCCAGATCGGCGGACATACCCGGGCGGGTGAGGCATGCGGTGCCGGAGGCCGGATCCAGCAGCAGATTTTTGTAGTTGACCAGAGGGAGCAGTTTCTCCAGCTCTGCAGGGGGTGGGACCCGCCGCTCCCCGCCAGTCCAGCCCCATGCGTCCATAACCGGGGCGATCGTCACGTCAAAGGCGCCGCCGGACGCCTCGGACACCGAGCGGGCCAGCTCCAGCAGAGCGAGGACCTCACCGTCCAGCGCCGTCTCGCCGCCGGCGTTGAGCCGGGCGATTTCACTGTCCTCCCTGGTGCGGGAAAACAGCCTGTCCAGCCGGTTGATTTCGGCACGGGCGGCGTCTACAGCCGCCTTGCCCTGACGGCCGTAGACGGTGACGGTCATGACGGTATCCATGGCAAAGAACTGGGCCGACGCCTCCCCAGCCCCGCCGCAGCCGGGCAGAAGGAGAAAAATTGCGGCAAACAGGAAAGAAAACCACCGTTTCATGGCATACTCCTAGTATCATCAGATAAGGCCTATTTTAACACAGGATATGGGGTTTGGCAAAGGGGCTTGGCGGAAAGAGCTCGTTTTTTGGGTTGCAAAGCGGGACGCCATCTGTTAAAATGTATGAGATTGAGAATTCCTTCAGGAGATGAACACATGAACAAGAGAGAAAGAACGGAACGGGCAAGGCAGGAGGACGCCGTCCTCAACAAGGTTCTCTACTGGATCGTGGGCGCGGTGGTGCTGGAGTTCCTGCTTCTGCTGGTGAACCGCTTTTATATCAAATACACAGTGGCCACCATTGGAACCGCCAATGCCATCGAGGCTGTGCTGACGGTGTTGTCCATTGTATTTCCCCTGTGCTTTGTGGCGGCTCTGGTCTGGTGGATCCTCTCCCACAGGAAAGGCAGCTCCGCCACGCTGCCGGTTTTTCTGACCATTCTGGCGGCGGCCCTGGCGGTCTGCTGCATCATCACCCGCGTGTTCAAGGGGAGCGGCGTCCAGCTTCTCTATGTCGCCGTGCCTGTGGTGGCGGTGCTGGCCCTGATTTTCTATCTCTATCAGAAGGAGTTTTTTACGGTCGCCACTCTGTCTGCGCTGGGGATTTTAGGCGTGTGGATGTCCCAGCGCGCCGCAGGGCATCCGATTCTGGTGTACGGGTATATGGTGGTTTTGGCGGTGATCCTGGTGGCCGTCGCGGTCATGAGCCGTATCCTCCAGGGGAAGCACGGGGTGCTTGCCCTGGCTGGAAAGCCGCGCCGGATCCTTCCCAAGAACGCCAACTATATTATGTTTTATGTCACCTGCGCCATTATTGCGCTGGTGGTCATAGCCAGCATTTTTCTGGGCGCCCACGCCGCGCTGTACGGCGTGCTGGTGGCCTGGCTGCTGGTGTCGGCCGTCTACTATACGGTAAAGCTGATGTAATTTAAGAGGAGAACGGAGAGAGCGGCCCCCCAGTGCTGGGGGGCCGCTCTTTTCAGCTGTTGGGATAGGGGCGCGGAGGCGCAATTGGAGTATGAGGCCGCGTAAAATGACAGGCGGTTGACGAAATAATATGTGCCCCGAAGAGCGCCGCACGGCAGGCGGCGCCCTGTGCATGTTATCGGGTTCTCAAAAAGTTTAAAATTTAACTATAGACAAAACCGTCTGTAAGTGATATATATGATTGCAGATGAAATGATCGATTCATTTTGAAGGAAGGAAATCAGAATGGAAACTTTGTGGGAAATACTAAGGCTTCTGGCCGCTATCGCAATTGCCTTTCTGGCAGGCAAGCTTATCTCGAAACTGAAGCTGCCCTCTATTCTGGGGTGGCTGATTGCCGGAATGATTATAGGGCCCCACGCCGTGAACCTGCTGGGAAATTCAGTCCTGGACTCAAAATGGTTTGGAGTGATAGAGGGCGTCTTTGAATGCACCTTCGGCCTTATGATCGGAACGGAACTTATCTGGAAAAAGATGAAAAAGACAGGGGCGCAGATTTTGGTTACCACAATTACGGAATCACTTGGGACATTTCTCGTGGTCAGCCTTGTATTCGCCATCATTTTCCGGGCGGCAGATGTCCCGCTCTACGTGGCATTTCTGTTCGGAGGCATCGCTCTGGCCACTGCGCCCGCGCCGTCCCTGTCTGTGGTCAGAGACATGAAGACCGCCGGACCTGTTACCAACACCCTCATTCCCATGGCCGTCCTGGACGACTTGGTTGGATCGCTGGTTTTCTTTTTGGTGATCGCTTTTGTGTCCGCTCATATTTCCACACAGGGAATCCCGGTACCAGTGGTCATTTTTCTGGTGTTTCTGCCGGTATTGATTGGAATTGTTACAGGCTTTATGACAGGCAAACTGCTTCAGCATACCAGGACGAAGGGGGCCGCCTTGGCTGTCATGCTGGCAATGCTTCTGATTTCCACCGGTATTGGCTTTGCTATCAACGGCATACTGCCTGTGCCGGTGCTCAATTTTGTGCTCCTTGGCATGTCCTTTTCCGCAGTGTTTGCCAATATGATTACGGACCGGCAGCGGGATGATATGATGAAGGTCATGAACCCGGTGATAAGTTTTGCCATGATTGTGGTCATTCTGAATCTGGCCGCGCCTTTGGATTACCACCTGATTTTTGGCGCCGGTATTTATACGGCGGTCTATATCGTCTCCCGCGCCATCGGCAAATACAGCGGCGCCTACTTAGGCGCCAGGCTTACCCATACGCCTAAGACGGTCAGGAGATATCTGGGCTTTACATTGCTGCCTCACTCCGGGGTATCCCTTGTCTTTACCGGTATCGCAGTGTCCGTGCTCAGCAGGGCCGCTCCGGAGAACGCTGCAATCATTCAGGGCACCATTGCCGCAGCGGCGGTCATTAACGAGGTCATTGCAGTGATTTTGGCCAAAAAGGGATTCGAGTGGGCCGGAGAGCTGCATCAAGCGGGGGAGGTGCCGAAAACATGACTCAGCAGGAGCGCCAGGAGCGGAGCAGAAACGAGATCGCCCAGGCGGCTATGGAGGAATTCGGCTCATATAGCTATGACAAGGTGACCATGGAGCGCATCTGCAGCGGGCACGGCATCTCCAAGGGCATGATGTACCACTACTACTCCAGTAAGGACGAGCTGTTTCTCCTGTGCGTCCAGATTACGTTTGACACTTTGAAGAACTATGTGGAAGAGCATACCGCCGCGCTGAATGGGCGGAATACAGCCGGCGCCATCAGGGACTACTTTATGATTCGGGAGCAGTTTTTCCAATGCCACCCGAAGGAGAGCAATATTTTTGAAAATGCGATGCTCCGTCCACCGGTGCATCTGCAAAATCAGATTTGGCTGCTGCACAGACCAATTCAGGAGATGAACCGGCAATTTTTGGAGCATGTGGTGGCAAACATGGCTCTGCGGCCTGGGCTGTCTCAGGAGCGGGTGGCCTGGTATCTTGAGCGCGTAGAATCTGCTATCTGGTCTGTTACTCGCCAATATCAGGCGGAACAGAAGGGGGGCGGCCTGCGCACGATGCTGGAAACTATGCAGGATGTGCTGGATATGGTGCTGTTTGGTATTGTCCGTCAGACGGAATGAGACGAACCGCAGCTTGCGGAGCGCAGAACCGCCGGAGGAGCGGGGAAGATGATATGAAAATAAATGATGAGGAAAAGGTGGTTTGATACGGCGGATAAAACCAGGGCCGCCGTAATGAACGGGCCTATGCGCCAGTGGAAGCTGTTCACAGAGAAAGGGCCTGCGGTCTGCATGATGCAGACCGCAGGCCCTTTTTGCAGGATGGGGCACCACCAGAGCCTATTTACTTTTTTTATACTGGATGGGAGTGATACCTGTGACGCGCTTAAAGGTTTTGGAGAAATACTTCGGCTCACAGAATCCCACCTTGACCGCCACATTGTAGATAGGATCGTCAGTCTCCTTGAGGAGTTCCTTTGCCCGGTCAATCCGATAATTGATGATAAATTTAATTGGGCTGATGCCCAGCTCCTTTTTAAAGAGCTGGCTCAGATAGACGCTGCTGATGTTTAAATGCTGAGACAGCGTAATGAGGGAAATGTCCTCGGCGTAGTTCTTTTGAATATATTTGATGGCTTTGTTGATAAGGGGATTCTTTACCTTCGGTATGCCCGCCTGCGGGTCGGATTGGAGGCGGTAGATGGCGGAGGAGAGATTGCCGTATCCAATCTCAATGGAGGAGTACTGCCAGTTTACCTGAGAGGGGATCTGCAGCGGCGTTTCGCTTTGGAAGCGATCGGTAAGCTTCTGATAAATAAATGAACTCACATTGGAGAAGCAGTAAAAAAAGAGGCTGTAATCCATGCTGGGCTTGATTACGTTTAAAAGAAGCCGCTGTACCAGATGCTGAATATCGGGGTTGCCCGTATCGTAGGCAATCAGATACTGAATTTTTTGTAAAAGCGCCTCTATTTCTCCCGGCTTTGGGGTACGCTTGCTTGAGCGCAGAAGACGTTCCGTAAGCAGCGGCGCATCCTGGCAAAAAAAGTTGTACTGCCTGAGGCGATTGATCTCCTCGCGGGCGTCCCTCATGTCCTCGATAGACCTGAAATAGCCGCTCATATACCGGTTGGCGCTGACCGTACCCATAGCAGCCGTCAGTTCCCCGGCGATTTGTCTGACCTCAGATTCGTATCTGTCTCTGCAGGTCGGGGCGTTGATAAGGGCAAAGAGGCGCTTTGGCCCCTCATAAAAAACTTCCCCTCCGCTGTGCCGCCGGAGTATCGATTGGCATTCCTCCTGCAGAATGGCGCCAATCAGATTGTAGATGTGTTTGATATTCTTGTGGTGCGAGTAGTCCAGGTCAGTCTCGTCCCGCAGGTACCAGCCGTACAGGTAGTAGCCTGAGTTCTTCAGATCAAGCTGGTTCCGCGCCCGAAAAGCGTTGAACTCCTGGATGGGAGTGCCCCGAAGAATTTCAGTCAAGGATTCGCTCTTATCCAGCTGGAGCAGCCGCGGCTGAAGGTTTCCGCCTGAGAGAACAGAGATTTGTTCGAAATCGCAGCTGAAATCCAATATATATTGATACCGTCCGCCAAAGGACTGCAGGAAAAGGTTCCGCAGCTCCTCCCGGCGCTTCCCCTTATTGGACAGCGCGTACACAATCATCTCCTCTGAATAGATATAAAAGGCGAGAATCGTAGGTAAATCCTCATAGTTTTCAAAGGTCAAAAAGAGATCCTGCACCTGGCAGACAGGATTGGAAATCTGCATGATAATGTCTGCGCCACACGACATTGCACTGACAAAACAGTCCTCATAGGAGGTCGCGGCCTTGATAATATTGTAGACCTCACTGTGATTAGGAAGTCCCAGATCCACATAGTCCAGATAGGTTACTACCTTGAGCGGCAAGGTCTCAGCCACCTTTCTCGTATATTCCTGAGATGGAACAGATTGCCGTTTGCGTATACAATCATGTATACACAAATTATAACCCATTATAACATATAGCCACAGCCTTGCATAGTGCCAAATAGATTTTCGGTAAATGTCCACAGCTTTTTGCAGCGGGAAACGGAATAGAGGGTGTTGGTTTTATAATAATTCATTACACCAAAGAAATTTATGTATACTGCTTGTCAACAAGGCCATCAGCGATGACAAGGCCTTTTACGACAAGATTACGGGCCGCATTCCCGCCGGCCGCTGGGGCTGCGCCTACGACCTGATGGGCACCGCCGTCTTCCTGGCCAGCGACGCCTCCAACTATATCAACGGCTGGACCATCAACGTGGACGGCGGCTTTACGACCACGCTGTAAGGGGGCCTTTGCCATGACCTGGACGCCCCCGGTATTGCCGACACCGCCGAGGCGCTGCTTAAAAAGTAAGAGAGCGCGGTTAGCTTGACGTAAAAGCAAACAGCCCCTTTTGCCAGGCAGACGCTGAGGCGCCGCCTGGCAAAAGGGGAGAAGCAAATAAAACACCTGTAGGCCTGTGGGTGAAAGCGGCGCCGGAGCCGCACGGAATTCCCGTTTTATCAGGGAAGCAAGGACTTTTTGGAGGTATTGCAGCGAATCAACAGCTTGGGGTACTTCGCGGTGCGGAAGTCCTCAAAAGCCTGCGGCGCATCCTCAAGCTCGTAAATGGGACCAATCAGCTTGTCCATATCCAGACAGCTGAGCAGATCGACGCTCTTGGGGAAGAGGAACGGATTTGTAAAGACAAACTGTAAACGGGCTTCCTTGTTGAACATGTCAAAGAGGTTCAGCGGCATTTCATAGCGCTCGGGATACACGGCAAAGTAGACGACAGTGCCGCAGGAGCCGATGATCTCAGGGCAGATGGGGGCGGCGGCGGGCGCGCCGGACATTTCGAACACAAAGTCGAAGCCCATTCCGCCGGTAATTTTCCGGGCCTCGGCCACAATGTCCTGGGCGGCGGGGTCAATGACATGGTGAGCGCCCAGAGCGAGCGCCATTTCGCGCCGTTCAGGCACCGGTTCAATGACCGTGATGCGGGTGCCGCCGCGGTATTTGACCAGATTGAGCATAATCAGGCCGATACTGCCAGCGCCTGAGAGACATACGGTGCTTCCAAACGGCATGTCTGCCAGCTGAATTCCCCTGGACGCCGTCGATATGGGCTCTACAAGAGCGCCGTACTCAAAGGGGACGTGATCCGGCAGCTTGAAGAGCTGCCTGGGGGGATAGGTACGGTACTCCACCATCGAGTCCATCGGCTTCTTTTCCGGCTCGAAACCGGCTTCCTCGCAGTGCATGATGTCGCCCTTTTTGCAATGACTGCACTCACCGCAATAGGGGGACGGCATGGCCGATACCCGATCGCCTACCTGGAAGTGCCCCTCTCTGGCAACCGCATCCCCCACCTCGACAATGGTCCCAGTGGCCTCATGTCCCATCAAAAGCGGCGGCTGCAGGCCAAACAGGCCGTGATAAACCACGTGAATATCTGTCGCGCAGAGCGCGCAGTATTCCACCTTTACCAGTACTTCATCGCTTCCCGTGACCGGCATGGGAACCTCCCGTACCTCCACTTTTCCCGGTGCGGTATAGACAACCCCTCTGTTTGAGCTCATATCATTGCCTCCCTCTGTAATGAACGCGGCCGGACGCCTCTGCAGGTGCGCGAATCTAAGACAATTATAGCTGCAGGTTGGCCGTCCAGTGTGTGATATACAAGCAAAATGTGATGGAATCCTACACAACTAAACCCGCCTTGCTATACCGGATTTGTTTCTGCCGGAGCGGAAAACGGGAACCGGGAAAAGCGGAATTTATGGTCAGGCGGCGCGGGGCAGGTAAAAATGTTGTGCAGGATAAGACACAATAGCAACATATTTAAACACACAAAGAGAATTCAAAAATGCTACATTATAGACAAGATATATCGCCGGTGATGAAAAGAGATTTGACATTTTTGTGCAGTGTATGCAGATCGGCGGGGGAAACGGCAGGAGGGGCTCCACATGAGTATATATGACAAATTTTCTGAGCGTTCCTTTCGGCTCGACGGGAAAGTAGCTGTAGTTACAGGCGCCAATATGGGGCTTGGCGTGGCGTATGCCACGGCGTTGGCCAAGATGGGCGCTGATATTTTTATTCCGCACTACACTGGCGATGTTGCAGAGGTAGAGGAACTGATTGAGAAGGAGGGGCGCAGGGTCGCATTTCTCCAGGGGGATCTGAGCGATGCGGGTTATAGAGACCGTATCGTGGACAGGTGTCTGGAGGTCTACGGCAGGCTTGATATTTTGATCAATAACGCAGGTACAAATAAGTTTGCACCTCCGCAGGAATTCAAGGATGAAGACTTTGCGCGCGTCGTAGAGGTTAATTTGATGAGTTATTATTACCTCGGGCACAAGGCCGCGCTTCAGATGATCCGGCAGGGAGGCGGAAAAATTATCAATGTAGGCTCCGTACTCTCGTTTACGGCAGACAGCAACTGCCCCTCTTATATCGTAGCGAAGCACGGCATAACCGGGCTGACACGCAGCTTTGCCAACGATTTGGGGAAATATAACATTCAGTGCAACGGAATCGCTCCGGGCTTCTTTGCGACCGAAGTAAATGCGCCGCTCCGTGCGGATCCCGGCTTCGGCGCGAAGATTACGAACCGGATTGCGGCGGGGCACTGGGGAGAGGTATCTGATTTGATGGGGCTTGCGGTATTTTTGGCGTCGCCGGCCTCCGACTATATGAACGGCGTGATGATCCCCATTGACGGAGGATTCCTCTGCACACTGTGAGTACACCGGAAGTTTATGAAAGTTGGGGTGAAAATGGGATGGCTGAAGCGGAATATCGTGTCGAACTGCTTGACATTGAAAAATCATTCGGCGGCCTGAAGGCGCTGAACAAAGCCAGGCTTTGTGTCCGGCCCGGAGAGATTCACGCGCTGATTGGAGAGAACGGCGCGGGCAAATCCACGCTGATTCGCGTTCTTTCCGGCGTGCATTCCTGTGACAGCGGCACGGTGAAGATTGAGGGAAAGCCCGTACACTTCGCCTCGCCGAAAGAGGGAATCGAAGCGGGCATTTCGGTTATATACCAGGAATTTGCCCTGGTCCAGCATCTTTCCGTGATGGAAAATATCCTGCTGGATGAATTCCGGAGCGGATGCCTGGTTGATTGGAAGAAGATGAGAAACAAGGCGGAGAGCCTGCTGCGCGAACTTGGCTTTGATATTAACGTCAATACGATTGTCAGCGAGCTGCCCGTGGCCTATCAGCAGGTCGTGGAAATCTGCAAGGCGCTTACCAGAAACGCCAGCGTGCTGGTGCTGGATGAGCCGACGGCCGTCATGACGAGCCGGGAGGTCGATCAACTGTTCCGCATTTTGAACGACTTGAAGGCCAAAGGGCTCTCCATTATCTATGTTTCACATCGCCTGGAGGAAATATTCCGTATTTGCGACCGCATTACGGTGATGCGGGACGGTACATATGTCGACACGGTAAATACCAGCGATATCGATCAGAGCCAGCTTGTCGCCATGATGATCGGCCGTGATTTGAGTACCTTTTTCCCACCGCGTCAGCACAACATCGGCGAAGAGGTCCTGCGGGTAGAACACGTAAGGGCTGGCCGCGCGGTTCAGGATATCTCCTTCAATGTGCGCAGGGGAGAGGTCGTGGGCCTGAGCGGCTTGGTGGGCGCCGGCCGCACGGAGTGCGTGCGCGCGATTCTGGGTGTTGACGAAATGGAGGCCGGCAAGGTCGTACTCAACGGCAAGGAAGTCAAATTCAGAAATATCAAACAGGCGTATGAGGCAGGGATTGGCTTCCTGTCTGAGGACAGAAAAAAGCAGGGGGTTTTGCTGCGGCGCCCCATCTATCAAAACATTACAATTTCCGCCCTGGACAAGGTCAGCCAATTTGGCTGGGTGCAGAAGCGGAAGGAGGACGCCATCGTCAACCGCTATGTAGACGGACTGGCCATCAAAGTCGGCAACGTGAAGAACAATGTGGACAGCCTCTCCGGCGGCAACCAGCAGAAGGTGGCCCTCTCCAAGATTTTGGCGACGGATTCCAAGGTGCTCTTTTTGGATGAGCCCACACGGGGAGTTGATGTGGGAGCAAAAGTCGAAATTTTCAATATCATCAACGAGCTTGTGGAGAGCGGCTATGCCGTCGTCATGATCTCGTCTGAAATGGCGGAAATTATCGGTATGTGCGATCGCGCATATGTGATTCACGAGGGCGTGAGCGCCGGTGAACTGCAGCGCGAAGAACTGACGGAAATCAACATTATCCGCTATGCCATGGGCGTAAATGAAGCATGAGCGGTTAAAAAGGGGAAAGGATCATGAAAGCTAACACAAGTGTTCCAACCAAGAAACCGGACAACGCATTAAACGGACCTCAGAAATTTTCCCTTCGCTCCTTTATTCTCAATTATAACGCGATTATCTTTCTGGTGGTCCTGTTTGTCGTGGCGGTAATTGCCTCTCCCACCTTCTTGACCCCGCAAAACCTGAACACGGTTTTGCGCCAGCAGACGACTTACATTATCATCGCCATCGGCATGCTGTTGGTTATCATCACCGGCGGCATCGACCTGGCGGCGGCCGCGACGGTTGCGCTGTCCAGCATACTCATGGCCACTGCGGTTACCAGCTGGGGCATGGGCGTATTTGGGGCCATTGCAGTCGGCATGCTGGTCGGCGTTGCAGTCGGCGCATTCAACGGGCTCCTGGTCGCCCAAATGCGCATGCCCGCGTTTATCGTGACGCTGGCGTTCAGCTATATCGGCAGGGGCATTGCATTCATCATCACAAAGGGCAACACAATCATGATGGACGGCACCGATGTATACCGCAAGCTGGTCTATCCCGGGTTTGCCTCCAAAGCGATCCCCGGCATCAATTTTCCTCTTATGGCCTTGGTAGCGGTTGCGGCGATAGTCGTATTCTTCCTGGTAATGAAATACACCAAGTTCGGAAGACTGGTATACGCCGTCGGGTCAAATGAGAGCGCGGTGCAGCTCGCCGGCATCAACTCCAAGAGGGTCCTGTTCCTCGTCTATCTGCTGGAAGGCATCCTGTGCGCGCTCGCCGGCGTATTGCTGACCTGCCGCACCGGAAACGCCTCCGCGCTGACCGCGGACGGAGACTACTCCCTCAGCACCATTGCCGCCGTCGTCATCGGCGGAGCGTCGCTGGCCGGCGGCGAGGGCACGGTTCTGATGACCGTGGTAGGCGCCTTTGTCATTGCCATCATCGGCAATATCATGAATCTGGTCGGCATGGCCTCCTATCCGCAGATGGTCGTAAAGGGCGGAATTATCATTTTGGCCGTTCTGATGAAGGGTATCAGCTCGAAAAAGCGACTGTGATAGATTTGCGGCAGAGCCGCTGATCTATAAATTTAAATCAGGAGGAGAAAAAATGAAAAAGCGTAACATCCTTGCTCTTGTGCTCGCGCTCTCGCTGGTCGTGGGCCTTCTCGCCGGCTGCGGCGGGGACGGCGGCAGCGGCGACAATGCTCCAAGCACTGCTCCAACTGAAAGCTCAGGCGCTCCCTCCACCGAGAGCGGGGGCGAACCCTCCGCCGACTTTACACCTGTCGCAGTTCCTGAAGTGCCCGATCTGGGCGGTATGACGGCCAACGAATGGCTGGTGTCGCGGACCGATAAGAAGGCCCTCGGCGGCGTCATTCCCACGCATCTGGAGTCCCGCGCCGACGTCTACAAGGGGCTGGATCAGGTTGACCTGAACGACGACCATGTGGTGGTCGGCTGGCTGAGCGCCTCTCTCGGCTCCGACTTCTTCACCGAGCGGGAGCGCAGCGCAAAGGAGGCCTGTGAAAAGTACGGGTATGAGTTCATCAACTTTGACGCCAACTTTGACCTCACAACTCAGACAGAGCAGCTTGAGAACATCCTCACCATGGACATTGACTTCCTGATGATCAACGCCACGGACATCGACGCGCTCTCCATCTACTATACCCAGGCGGCCGAAATGGGGATCCCTGTGTTCTGCACCGGCCCCAGCTCCGCGCAGGACTCCTACAACATCGTCACCACGGTTCTCTCCGGCTCCTGGGAGACTGGTTTTAAAGACGGCGAATATACCTGCGAAGCGCTGTGGGGCCAGTTCCCCGAGGGCCTGAACGTCGGATCCCTGATCGCAAAGGTCGGCGATTCTGACTCCGAGAGCCGTGTCTGCGGCTTTATCAGCGGCTACCTCTCCAAGTATGCGGAGCTGGCCGGCACGCCCTATGACACCAAGTGGGATGCGGGCGTGATTGGGTATAACACCTGGTTGGAGCTGCGCGACAAGGGTTCGGCCTCTATCGACGGCATTCTGAACATGCTCGGCTATGTTACAACCAACGGCATCGACCCCTCCACCGCCGCGCCCGCTGCGGCTGAGCTGCTGACCGCGTATCCCACCATGGACCTCATCGTCTGTGAGACCGGTTCGTTCGGCACCAGCATCATCAACGAGTGCATCCAGGCCGGTTATAAGCCCGGTGAGGACATCTACATTATCTACTGCGCCGACGGTGAAGGTTATGTCAACGACTATATCATGACCGGCGAAGTCCTCTGCCAGGGCACAAACCTGCCGTATCCCTGCGGTGAGGACGTAATCGAGCTGATTCATGACATCATGAACGGATTTGACGCCAATGACCTTCCCGCCAACAGTTATACCCCCACGTATGTCATCACAAAGGATAACGTGGAGCAGGTTTATACGCCCGGAGATAAATTTGCCGTTTCGCTGGAGCCCTGGAAAATTATGACCACGGAGGAATACAACGCGGCCAATGCCGGGTAACAGCATGTGCGGCGAGGAGCCATTTGTTCGGCATCGGAGGTACGCAGCTTTTTGCTGCGTACCTCCGTGAAAAAAAGGAGCTGCAAGGTTATTTTACCGACAGCTTTTTGTGCACGGAAGTGCGGTGATAAGCGCTGGAGGACAGCGCGTGGGTGCGTGCAATGCCGTTTCGGACAGCGGGTATTTTTTTTATTTTTTCACACTTAACTAAAAATTACAAATAAAACAAAAAAAGGAATAGCGCAATTTGAAAAATTGCGCGGCATCAACTGAGAAAATTTCCCTTTTTGTTTGTCGGAGCGCGAAAAGGAGTTTGATATATGAAGCGCATTTTTGTGATTGGCGGCGGACCTGGAGGATATGTCTGTGCAATTAAGGCGGCTCAGCTAGGAGCGGCCGTACACCTCGCCGAGGAGGACCGCCTGGGCGGCACCTGTTTGAATATCGGCTGTATTCCAACCAAAGCCCTGCTGCATGCCGGCGCCTTTTACCGCCAGGCTGTCCATTCCGTGCCCGGCGTTAAGGTGGACGGGGTAACGCTGGACTGGCCGTCGGCGCTTGAACGCAAGGAAGCAGTTGTCGCCCAACTCACCGGGGGCGTGGATACGCTGCTCCGTTATAACGGCGTAACGGTTCACAGGGCGAGAGCGGTTATTTTGGACCCCCGCCATGTCAAGGTGGGCGAGGAGACCGTTGAGGTGGACCACATTGTAATCGCCACCGGCTCTGTCAACGCCAGCCTGAAATATCCGGGATGCGACTTGCCTGGAATCATAGACAGCACCGGCGCTTTAAGCATGCAGGAGGTTCCGGCCTCCATTGTCATTGTGGGCGGGGGCGTAATCGGCATTGAATTTGCCGCGCTGTACTGCGCGCTGGGCGTCAAGGTGACTGTCCTTGAAATGATGCCCCGCATTCTGCTGCCGGTAGATGCAGATGTGGCGGAGTACCTTGCCGACGCCATGACCGGCGAAGGCGTCGCCCTCCATACGGGCGCCGCGCTCAAATCGGTGGAGCAGTGCGGAAAGGCCCTGAAGGTTCACTATGAGAAGGACGGAAAGCAGGAGGCCGTTGAGGCCGAGAAGGTTTTGGTCGCGGTAGGCCGCCGCGCCAGAAATGAAAATCTGGGCATTGAACGGCTGGGGATAAAGACCACCAAGGGGTATATCGACGTAAAGGACACCTTCGAGACTTCCGTCCCGGGTATCTACGCCATCGGGGACTGCAACGGTCAGACCCTTCTCGCCCACGCCGCCATGGCGCAGGGGGTGGCGGTGGCGCAGCAGATCATGGGCGAAAAGCCCCATTATAACAAGCGGGTTGTGCCAAGCTGCGTCTACTCCTTCCCGGAGATCGCCTCCTGCGGCCTGACGGAGGAGCAGGTCAAGGCGAGCGGAAGAGGCTATCGGGCCGGCACCTTCAGCCTTTCCGGGAACGGCAAAGCCCTGATCAACGACGCCGGCGGCGGCATGATCAAAATCATCGCCGATGAAGAGCTCGGCGAGGTGCTCGGCGTCCATATGATTGGTTCGAACGTGACGGAAATCATTTCGGAGGCGGCAATCTGCATGAATATGGAGGGCACTGTGGAAGACATGGTGCAGACCATCCATGCGCATCCCAGCGTGAGCGAAGCGGTGAATGAAGCGGCCTGGTCGGTCTTTGGAAAGGCGATTCATGGCGTCTGACCTGTAATATTTCGACAAATTTTGAACCGGGAGGGATTGAATTGAGCGTGACAAGAGAAGAAAAGCTGCAATTCCTGCGCACGATGGTGCGGATTCGCGCATTTGAGGATACGGCGGAGCGGATGTTTCTCGACAATAAGCTGCCCGGCTTTCTCCATCTCTACAGCGGGGAAGAGGCGGTTGCGACCGGCGTGTGCTCCTGCCTGACAGACCAGGACTACATCACCAGCACGCACCGCGGCCACGGCCATTGCATTGCCAAGGGCGCGGACATCAACCGGATGATGGCCGAGCTTCTCGGCAAACAGACCGGATACAGCAAGGGAAAGGGCGGTTCCATGCATATCGCCGACATCTCCAAGGGCATTATCGGAGCCAATGGCATTGTCGGCGCGAGCATGCCCATCGCCTGCGGCACCGCCTTCGCACAGAAATACCGGGGCGAAAAGAATGTGTCTGTCGCGTTCTTTGGAGACGGCGCGTCTAACCGGGGGACATTCCATGAGTCGATGAACATGGCGGCGGCGCTGCAGCTCCCTCTGGTTTTCGTCTGTGAAAACAACCAGTTCGGCATGTCCACCCCCTTTGAGGTGGCCTCGCACAACAAGACCATCTCTCAGAGAGCCTCCGCATACGATATGCCGGGCTACCGCTGTGACGGCAACGATCCTCTCGCCGTCCGTGAGGTGGCGGAGAAGGCGATCCAGGATGCGCGGGAAGGAAAGGGCCCGTCCCTCGTCGAGTGCCTGACATGGCGCCATTCCGGCCACTTTGTCGGCGACTCCGCCATCTATAAAAAGCCCGCCGACCAGGAGGCCTGGCTGAAGAAGGACCCCATCGTCCGCTTTGAGGCCAGACTTATGGAAGAAGACGGGGTTGGCAGAGAGGAGATTGACGCCATACACGCCGACGCCGAAGCGGAGATCAAAGCCGCAATTGAATTTGCGGACAACAGTCCGTATCCCACCATAGATGTCATGTATGAAGACCTGTATTTTTAAGAGGGAGGGAGTGAAGTAGCATGGGTAGAATGTTGTCTTTTACCAAGGCGATTCGCGAGGCGCAGGACATTGAGATGGCGAGAGACCCCCGCGTTTTTATCTGCGGTGAGGACGTGGGCGTCTACGGGACCGCCTTTGGGCAGACGCAGGGCCTTCTCGCCAAATACGGCCCCATGCGCGTTGTTGACGCGCCCCTGAGTGAAACCGCCATTACCGGACTTGGAGTCGGCGCGGCGGCAGTGGGCCTCCGCCCCATTATTGTCCATGATTTTATGGACTTTATGGGAGTTTGTATGGATGAAGTATTGAACCAGGCGACCAAGCTGGCGTGGATGGTCGGCGGCCAGACGAATCTCTCCATGGTCATCCGTACGCAGGCCGGCAGCGGTATTGCGGCCGGCGCTCAGCATTCCCAGAGCCTGGAGTCCTTCTTCACCCATATGCCGGGTATGAAGGTGGTCGTCCCCGCTACGGCCGGAGATATGAAGGGCCTGCTGTCATCCGCCATCCGCGATGAGAACCCGGTGATGGTTGTGGAAAACAAATGCCTTCTGAGCGATGAGGGTGAGGTGCCTGAGGGGGAATATCTCGTCCCCATCGGCAAAGCCCGGGTGGCCCGGGAGGGAAGCGACGTTACCATTGTCACATACGGCCTGATGGTCACCAAGTGCCTGCGGGCTGCGGAGGAGCTGGAGAAGTCGGGCATTCACTGTGAGATCATCGATCTGCGCACACTGGTGCCGCTGGACGAGGAGGCGATCTATGCCTCCCTGGAGAAGACCAATCGCCTGTGCATTGTTCATGAGGCGATTGTGCAGTGCGGTTTTGGCGCCGAAATTGCCGCCAGGGTGGCGGAGAACGCCATGGACTATCTGGACGCGCCTATCGTCCGGGTCGGCGCGCCGTTTACATACTGCCCGTTCTCGCCAGCCCTTGAATCCCAGTACACTCCGGATGAGAAGAGAGTAGTCGATGCTGTCAGAGGTATGTTTTAAGGAGGTGCGAAGATGGCTGTTGAGGTGTTGATGCCGAAATTGGGACTGACCATGAAGACCGGCACCGTGACCAGATGGATGAAAGAAGTGGGCGACGCCGTGGCGGAGAAGGAGCCCCTTCTTGAGATAGAGACTGAAAAGCTGACCAATATCATAGAGGCTCCCGCAGGCGGCGTTCTGGTGAAGAAAATTGGCGTTGTGGGTGAAAAGTATCCCATCGCCGCTGTCCTTGGCTATATCGGAGAGGCCGGTGAGCAGATTGACGGCGGCGACGCGCCGCCCGCAGAAGAGAAGGCGCAGCCCCCTGTTCAGACAGCTCCCGCGGCCGCCGCCGGAGAGGGCGGCGCGCGGGAGGCGGCGGGAGGCAGGATATTTATTTCTCCTGTTGCCCGAAAGCTTGCCCAGCAGAGGGGGATCGACTATACCCTGATCCAGGGCACCGGCCCCAATGGGCGCATTGTCAAGGCAGATATTGAGCGCTATGTTGCGCCGGTGGAGACTACCGCAGCCGCAGCTGCGCCGGTGCTGCCCGCGGCAGCGCTGGAAGAGAATGACGAGGTTGTCCCGTACAGCGGCATGCGCAGGGCGATTGGAGACAAGATGTGCCAGGCGTGGACGGAGATACCGATGGTTACCCATCATGTGACGGCCGACGCCAGCAAGCTTGTCCAGTTCCGGGCGGCGCTGAATCAGGATGCGGATAAGAGCGAAAAGGTCTCTGTAAACGATATTATCATGAAGATAACGGCGGCGGCGCTGGAGAAGATGCCGGTTGTCAACGCCTCCCTCTGCCAGGAGGGGATTGTCAGGCATAAGCGAATCCACTTGGGCATGGCGACGGCGATTGACAACGGACTGCTCGTACCTGTGGTGCATGACGCCAACATGAAGGGGCTCCTGAAGATCAGCCGCGAGTGCAAGGAGCTGGCCCAAAAGGCGAGAGAGGGGGGGCTGCTGCCTGAAAATCTGCAGGGCGGCACGTTTACCGTGTCCAATCTCGGCGGATATGGATCCGTTGACAGCTTTACGCCCATCATCAATCCGCCGGAGGCCGGTATCCTCGGCGTCGGGCGCATGGTGGATACCGTTGTGCCCGATGGAGACGGTTTCGCCGTCCATCCCATGATCACGTTTTCCTTTACCTATGACCACCGGATCATCGACGGCGCGGCGGCGGCAGAATTTATGAAGGTTTTCCTGCAGCTCTTTTCAAATCCTGAAAAAGCGGTTCTGAATTAAGGGGAGATACTTTCATGTTTCATTGGCATATTGGCGTTCTGACCAACAGCATTGACTCTTCCATGAAGGCGCTCCAGGGACTTGGCGTGGATACGTCCCGATGGCTGTTTGGCATAGCGGATTTTTCCGGCGACCAGACGGCGGTGGGGACCAGCGGCAAACTGAGATCTGCCGTGGGGCGGATTGGCGGCGTCGTATACGAATTCCTGGAGCCGCTGGACGATCGGTCCCTTCAGGCGGCCGAGCTGAAGAAGAAGGGGCCCGGCATTCATCACACGGCCTATGTATGCGACGGCTATGACGATCTGGAGCGCACAGTCTCGGAATACCTTGCCGCAGGCGGGAAAAAAATCTGGGAGGTGTGGCACGGGGCGGAGCATGCCTATTATGTGCAGGCCGCGGATGGCAGCATGATTATCGAACTGATCAACTGCTGCCCATTTATGCCCGAAGAATAAGCAAACGCAGCGGGTTGGCAGCACTCTGCTTCCCGCTGCGTTTCCTACCAGACAGGAGGTAAAAGCTATGATGTTAAAAGACAAGGTGGGCATTGTGACCGGTTCCGGATCCGGCATTGGGCGCGCCAGCGCCGTTCGCTGTGCCCGGGAGGGCGCCAAGCTGGCGCTCTTTGACGTTTCTGAAGCGGGACTGGAGGGGACGAGGGCGGAGATTCTCTCCTCTGTGCCAACGGCAGAGGTACTCTGCCTGAAGGTGGACGTCTCCAGCGAAGAGGAAGTGAAAAACGCGATCGACGAGACGTGTAAGACCTTCGGCAAATTGGATTTTGCCCATAACAACGCGGGGGTCTCCATGTCGCCGGGCAAAGTTGGAGAGGTGGACACCAAGTCCTGGGAGCGTGTCGTCCATATCAACCTGTTTGGCAACTTCTATTGCGCCAAATATGAAATCCAGCACATGCTGAAGCATGAGGGGCCGAGCTCCATCCTGTTTACCTCTTCGGTCGGCGGCCTCATCGGTACGCCCGCTTCTTCCGACTATGTGTGCTCCAAACATGCGCTGATTGGCCTGGCCAAGGCAATCTGCTGCGACTACGCCGACGCCGGCATCCGCGCAAACTGCATCTGCCCGGGTCAAATTGCGACTCCGATGTGGGAAACTGTGAATAGCCGGTTTGCCGGCGACCCGGAGGGGTTTGCAAAGTTTAACCGCAGCCAGAATCCCATGCGCAGGCTCGGGCGGCCGGAAGAAATTGCCGCTGCCGCCGTGTTCCTGCTCTCTGAAGAGTCGTCCCATATCGCCGGCGTCGCCTTGCCTGTCGACGGCGCCCATGTCGCCTCCAACGCCTCCTATTTTAACTGGGACTGAGCGTATTCGCCGATGAAAGCATCTCCTTGCGTCCGTATTACCCTCACGGCGAACGCTGGCGTCATTCTGCAGGTGAACCGGCGGGCGGTTCTTGTGGACGCGCTGCATGACTGGAAGACCAGCCGTTTCAGCAGCGTCTCCCAGGCCACAGTGGCGGCTGTGAAAGCCATGTTTTCAGAGACGGAGCCGGATGCCGTCCTGGTTACCCACCGGCATCCGGACCACTGCTCGGAGCTTCTGATGCAGAGCTTTTCCAACCGGTGGAGGAACACGCGGTTTCTTTACCCGGAATCGTTTCCCCGGGGGCTGAGCGTACAGCAGGTTGGTCATATAAAAGTAGAGGCCCTGGCCCTGCCCCATGAGGGCCGGGGATTTGAAAATGTGGATCAGCGGGGTTACTGCATTACAATGGACGGCGTTCGTTTTCTCACGCCGGGGGATTGCGCGGCGGAGGCAAAGGACCGGCTGAAGGCCATGTGCGGCGGGAGTGCAGTCGATTTTGCCGTCATGAACTTTCCCTGGGTGACCTTGGAGCGCAATCGGAGATTCCTGCTTGAGGAGCTGAAGCCAGAGCATATCATAGCGGTCCATATCCCCTTCGCCCGGGATGATGTGGAGCACTACAGGCCGGCTGTGTTTGAGGCCGCGAAAGCGGCGAAAAATATCCATATTCTCTCGGAACCGATGCAGACGCTGGAATATTAGGGCTTGTTTGAAACATGTCAACATGCCCAACCGGCGGTCCTTTTGCCCGCTGGACACATCGCCAATGTT
>ERZ857955.824-NODE-824-length-30570-cov-5.016320_pt1 | contig 30570 bp, 31 predicted proteins | sample MGYA00519956_ERZ857955 | MGnify/ENA primary metagenome ERZ857955 (study PRJEB31778, sample SAMEA3449378) | human gut metagenome | biome: human gut; feature: human-associated habitat; material: faeces | place: United Kingdom | collected 2010/2012 ...
GCTGCCCGGCGCACGCCGCCGGGCAGCGCACGCCGCCGGCAACGAAACCGAACAGACACGTGTCATTCAGAAGCATATTACTCAAAGCATGGTTTTCGCAGCGCGAGCGGGCCATCGACCGTTTCCGGCGCCGGCCGGCCGAGACGCAGGAACGCGTCTTCAGGCAGCTGCTGCGCCGCGGACGGCGGACCGAATTCGGCTGGCGTTACGACTTGGGGCATGTCCGCACGGTCGAACAGTTCCAGACGATGGTCGAAACGTTCGATTACGAGACGTTCAAGCCCTACATCGAGAAGATGCTGGCCGGCGAGAAAAACGTCGCCTCGCCGGGCCGCGTGAAGCTCTTCGCCCGTTCGTCGGGCACCACGTCGGACCGGAGCAAATACATCCCGGTCACGGAGGAGTCGCTCTGGTGGAACCATACGCTGGGCATGCGCGACGTGGCGACGGTCTTTTCGGGCAACAATCCGAAGACCGGGGTTTTCGAAGGCAAGACGCTGACGCTGGGCGGGTCGTGCAGCCGCGAAGGGCGCAATCTGGTGGGCGACCTGTCGGCCATACTGATACACGAGACGACGTTCTGGAGCGGCTGGTTCCGTGCGCCGCGTATGGCCACGGCGCTCATTCCCGACTTCGACCGCAAGGTCGAGGCGATCTGCCGCGAGTGCGTCGGCGAAAACATCACGGCCTTTGCGGGCGTGCCGTCGTGGAATTTGGCGATGATGCGTCGCGTGCTGGAATATACGGGGCGGCAGAACCTGCTCGAAGTGTGGCCCAACCTCTGCATGTTCGCCCACGGGGGCGTGGAATTCGGTCCTTACCGCCGCTCGTTCGAGGCGCTGATACCCTCGGAGCGGATGCAGTACATGGAGACCTACAACGCTTCGGAGGGCTTCTTCGCGCTGGCCGACGATCCGTCGCGCGACGACATGCTGCTGATGCTCGACTACGGCAACTTCTTCGAGTTCCGCAGCGGCGGGACGATCGTCCCGCTGGAGGGCGTGGAGTGCGGCCGTGTGTACGCCATGCTGATCACCTCGAACAACGGTTTGTGGCGTTACGAAATCGGCGATACGGTGGAGTTCACCTCGACGAATCCCTACCGGATCCGGTTCGCGGGCCGCACGCGGCAGTATATCAACGTCTTCGGCGAGGAGCTGATCGTCGATAACGCCGACCGTGCCCTGATCGCCGCCAGCAACGAGACCGGGGCCGTCGTCGGGGAGTATACCGTGGCGCCGTGCTACATGTCGCTCCGGGAGCGGGGCGCCCACGAGTGGATCGTGGAGTTCGAGCGTGAGCCTGACAGCCGCGAGCATTTCGCCGAGGCGCTCGACCGGGAGCTGCGGGCCGTGAATTCGGATTACGACGCCAAGCGCCGGACCACGCTCGAACGGCAGCGGCTGACGGTCGTGGACCGCGGGCTTTTCCTCGCATGGCTGCGCGCCCGCGGCAAGAACAAGGTGCCGCGGCTGGTCAACGACCGCCATGTGGCCGAGGAGATTCTGGCGTTCGGCGGGGAGAAGAAGTGACGGCGGACGTTTTTGCGGCGCGACGCCATGATGACAGGGCGCCGGAATGCTCCGGCAGGACAAAAATGTAAAACAAATATCGTATAATATGTATATAGCAATTGCAGGCAACATCGGAAGCGGAAAGACGACGCTGACCCAGATTCTGACCAAGCGCTACAATGCCAAGTCGTATCTCGAAGAGTGCAACAACCCCTATATCGGCGACTTCTATGAAGATATGAACCGCTGGTCGTTCAATCTGCAGATGTACTTTCTGGGAAGCCGCATCCAGCAGACGATGGACATGCTCTCCGACGGCGGTTCGGGCGTGATTTTTCAGGACCGTACGGTTTACGAGGATGCGCATATCTTTGCCGGCAACCTCCATGAAATGGGGCTGATGCCTACGCGCGACATCGAAACCTACATGAAGATTTTCAGGCTGGTGACCGAGCTGATTCCCAAGCCCGACCTGCTGATTTATCTCAAGGCGAGCGTCCCGACGCTGATTTCGCAGATCCGCAAGCGCGGCCGCGAGTACGAGATGAATATCGACGAGCTGTACCTCAAGCGGCTGAACGACAAGTACAACAACTGGATAGACAACATATACGAAGGCGACGTGCTCGTGGTGGACAAGGACCATGAGGATTTCATTTCGGACCCTGCCGTGCTGGATAAAATCTGCGCGCGGCTGGATGCGCTTAATACCCGGAAGTAACGCATGACGCTGCCTGCGAAGTTTGCCGAGCGCGTTTTGCGCGATCTGGGCGATAGCGAGGGCGCGGCGCTCTGCGCGGCGCTCGACACCGAGCCGCCCGTGTCGGTGCGCCTGAACCCGGCCAAGTGCGGCGGTCCGGAGAACGGCGGAGCCGGGCGGGAGGAGGACGCGGACAAGGCGGCCGGCCGTTCGGACGGAGTGCAGCCTGCCGTGCTGGCCGACGCCGACGGCCGGGTGCCGTGGTGCGGCGACGGATATTACCTCGCGGCGCGGCCGCAGTTCACCTTCGACAGCGATTTTCATGCGGGGGCCTACTATGTGCAGGAGGCCGCGTCGCAGTTCGTGGGACATTTGTTGCAGGGTGTCGAAGTCGCCGGCAGGCGGATTCTCGACCTTTGCGCCGCTCCGGGCGGCAAGACGACGCTCTATGCGTCGCTCGCGGGGCCTGACGGGCTGGTCGTCGCCAACGAGATCGACCGCCGCCGCGCTCAGGTGCTGGCGGACAACGTCCGCAAGTGGGGCACGGGCAACGTTGCGGTGACGACGTGCGAAGCCCGGCAATTGGGCGGTTTCGAAGCGTGGTTCGACGTGGTGGCGGTGGATGCTCCCTGCTCCGGCGAGGGGATGTTCCGCAAGGACCGCGACGCCCGCGGCGAATGGAGCGAAGGCAATGTAAAGCTTTGTGCCGCAAGGCAGGACGAGTTGTTGCGTGAAGCGTGGCGTGCGCTCAAACCCGGCGGAGTGCTGATATACAGCACCTGTACGTTTAACCGCGACGAGGACGAAGGCGCGCTCGAACGGATGCTCGGCTGGGCGGAGGACGAAGCGGCGCAGGCCGGGGAGGTCGCCGTCGATGCGTCGTGGGGGATTGTCTGCGGACGCGTGGGCGCGTTCCGGACCTTCCGGTTTTATCCCCACCGGGCGCGCGGCGAGGGATTTTTTGCCGCCGTGGTCCGCAAGGCTTTCGATGCGGGCGGCCGCTGCCGCACGCCCAAGGCGCGGCGCACGGTCTTCGCTTCGGTGGACAGAGCTGCGGCAGCCGAGTTGCGCCGCTGGGTGAACAGCCCCGAACGGATGTGCTTCGCGACGGTCGCCGACACCTGTTACGGCTATTACGTCGCGCAGGCGGAAGCCGTGAAGGTTTTGGCCGAAGCGCTTCCGGTGATATATTCGGGCGTGGCGATGGGGCAGCTCTTCAAGGGGCGTCTGCGTCCCGATCCCGCGCTGGCGTTCTTCTGCGGACTGAACCGGGATGCGGTTCCCGCCGCGGAGCTGGACGAAGAGCAGACGCTCCGCTTCCTGCGCAGGCAGGAGATCGGGGCCGGACCTTTTGCCGAAGGGATCAATCTGGTGTGCGCGCGGGGCCGTGCGCTCGGATTCGCGAAGCGCATAGGAAACCGGGTAAACAACATGTACCCCAATTCATTGCGAATTATTAAACAATAGATATGGCCGAGAAACTTTTTTATTCGATGGGCGAAGTGGCCGAGATGTTCGATGTCAATGCGTCGCTGATCCGTCACTGGGAGTCGCAGTTCAGCGTCATCCGCCCCAAGCGCAACAAGAAAGGAAACCGTCTCTTCTCGCCGCGGGATGTCGAGAATCTCAAACTGATCTATCATCTGGTCAAGGAGCGGGGAATGACCCTCGAAGGGGCGAAGAAAGCACTCCGGCAGCAGCCTGCCGAGGGCGGAATGGAACGCGATGCGGAGCTGATGGAGCGTCTGCAGCGTATCCGCGCGCTGCTGGTCGAGGTGCGTGAGGACCTGAAGGCCGGCGAGGGGGAAATCCTTGCCGACGCTGACGCCGACGCCGATACTGACGCCGGTGCCGTGCCGGATGCGCCGGACGCCGAAGCCGCCGCACCCCGCCGCAGGGGCAAACCCGTGGTGAAGATCGCTGCGGAAGGTGAGGAAGCCGCCGATGCGGGACACTCGGTGGCGAAGCGTATCCGCAAACCCCGCCGCAAGAAGGAGGAGGTCGAAAACAAGGAGCTGTTCGCCTTTTACGAGCAGTCGCTGTTTTAGGCGGGGCCTCTATTAATACAGTTAACGATATAAATTATGCTTATCCGGGAAATAACCGACGTCATCGAGCGTTTTGCGCCGCTGGCGTGGCAGGAGTCGTACGACAACGCCGGGCTGATCGTGGGCCGGCCCGACGACGAGGTGCGCAAGGCGCTGTTGGCCGTGGACGTCACCGACGAGGTGATGGCCGAAGCCGAGCGCGAGGGGTGCGATCTGATCATCACGCACCATCCGATCGTTTTCCATGCCCTCAAGCGGTTCAATTCGGCCGATCAGGTGCAGCGCTGCGTCGAGCGGGCCATCCGCAGCGGCATTGCGCTCTATGCCTGTCACACCAATCTCGACAGCGCGCCGGAGGGGATGAGCTGGCGGCTGGCCGAGATGCTGGGCGTGGCGGACCTGCGTGTGCTGCAGCCCTCCGCGGCCGACGCGAAGGTCGGGTTCGGCGTGGTGGGCGAACTGCCGGGAGCCGTGGCGACCGTGGAGTTCATGCGCCATATCCAGCGAACGCTCGGCGTGCGCGTCGTGCGTCATAGCGACATCGCTTCGCCGGAGGTGCGCCGCGTGGCGGTCTGCACGGGGGCCGGGGCTTCGATGATCGGCGAAGCCCGCCGCGCAGGGGCCGACATCTACATCACGGCGGACATGAAGTACAACGACTTCATGACGCCCGATAAAGCCCTCACCGTAGCAGATATAGGCCATTTTGAAAGCGAATATTGCGCAATTCAGATTTTATTTGATATTTTATCGAAAAATTTGATTACCTTTGCGGTTCGCAAGAGTGAGGACTCGCGCAATCCGGTGAACTATTTGGTTTAAGTCTAAACTATAGAAGACATTATATGGCAACACAAAAGAAAACTGCCGAAGTTGATTATTCGATGCAGGAGAAGATCATGGCGCTTTACGAGCTGCAGAAGATCGACAGCAAAATCGATGAAATCAACAAGGTAAAAGGTGAACTGCCTCTTGAGGTACAGGACCTCGAAGATGAGATGACCGGCCTGAGAACCCGTATCGACAACATCAATGCCGAAATCGAGGAGCTGAATACGCTCACCAAACAGCGCAAGCGCGAGGTGGATCAGGCCAAGATTCTTATCGGAAACTACAAGGAACAACAGAACAACGTGCGCAACAACCGCGAGTTCGACGCCATCACCAAGGAGATCGAGTATCAGGAGCTGGAGATCGAGCTGGCCGAGAAGCGTCTCAAGGAGTACAGCGCCGGCGTGAAGGCCAAGAAGCTCCAGCTGGAGGAGGCCGAAGCCGTAGCCGACGGACGCGCCGCAGACCTTGCCGCCAAGAAGAGCGAGCTGGAGGGCATCGAGGCCGAGACCGCACCGCTGGTCGCCGAGTTCGAAGTGCAGGCCGACCGCGCCAAAGCCAAGATCGACGAGCGCCTGCTGGCGGCCTACAGCCGTATCCGCCAGAACGTCCGCAACGGACTGGCCGTGGTGACCGTCAAGCGCGACGCCTGCGGCGGCTGCTTCAACCGCATTCCCCCGCAGCGTCAGGTGGAAATCCGTCAGGGCAAGAAGATCATTATCTGCGAGTACTGCGGACGTATTCTCGTGACCGATCCCGAAGAGGTTCAGGAGTAGCGGATCATTCAGTAAACAAGAGGGCCGGAGTCATTCAACTCCGGCCCTCTTCGTTTTCGCGGGCGGCTACCACACGACCCCGACGTCGAGAATCACCCCGTCGTCGGCGTCGGACGATGCGAACGAATCGGCTTTGTACTGGACGCAGATCATAATCATCGGCTCCGCGCCGGTGTTGCGCAGCGCGCGTCGGCCGTCGGGGGAGACCCGGATTACGCTGCCCTCGCCGACGGCGAAGATTTTGCCGTCCACCTGAAACTCTCCGTCGCCCCGGATGATGATGTAGAGCTCCTCGTGCGTCTTGTGGGTGTGGAGGAACCCGACGCCTGCGCCCGGCTCGATGCGCTGGAACGACAACTCCGCGCCCGTGGCGCCGAGGGCGCTGCCCGCAAATACTTTTCCGGGGATCTCGACGCCCGGAGCCAAGATCAGCGTGTGCTGGTTCAACTCGTCCATCTTTCCTACTGTCACGGCAGCGAAATTCGCGCCGCCGGCTGTTTTTTCGACTTTTTTCATCTTTGCTGTACGTTTGGTTTGCTGATACGTTTGTATTCGGTCAGGGCAAAGATAAGGAGAACGTCCGTCGGATGCAAGACGGTACGTGCGCGTATGTTACTTACATTGAGGAAACTAATGCTGGGCGTCAGGCGGAACGGAACGTGAAAAAACGGAACTTTTTTTTCGCGCCGTGCGGAATCTCCGGCTGCCGGCGGCGGTGCGGCGAGTGTTAATTTATTAACATCAAAATCCTTCCGACTTTTATAAATATTCCTTAACTTTGCAAAGTCGTAATTTTCGGACTAAAATTACTAACAAATGAAGATAGCTATTGCCCAGTTGAACTACACGATCGGGGATATCGACGGCAACGCCTCGAAAATCATCGATTCCATCAACAAAGCGAAAGCGCAGCGCGCCGACCTTGTCATCTTTGCCGAACAGGCCGTGAGCGGGACACCGGCTTTCGATCTGCTGCGTAAGACGACCTTCCTCGAATTGTGCGAGGACGCGCTGGTCGAAATAGCTTCGTGCTGCGACGGCATCGCCGCGATCGTGGGACTGCCGATCCTCACGCGCGAGGGAACCATCAGCGCCGCGGCGCTGATTCAGGACCGCAAGGTGCTGCGCTACGTGGGCAAGAAATATATCACGGCCCGCCGCGAAATGGGCTTTCTCGTCCCCTCGAAAGGGTTCGAATATGCGACGATCAAAGGTCACAAGTGCGCCATCATCGTGGGCGACGACCTGAGCCGCGAGCACGATTTCGACAAGTCGGTCGAAACCGTCATCTCGATCAACGCCCGCAAATACGGCAAGGGCACCATGACCTACCGTTACGATATGATGCGTCATCTGTCGTTCGTCGAAGCCAAGAATCTGGTGCTGGTCAATCAGGTCGGAGGCGCGACGGACATCGTCTACGACGGCACGTCGGGCGCGTTCAACAACCGCGGCGAGCTGGTGCTGATGATGAAGCAGTTCGAGGAGGATTTCCAGATTTTCGACACCAAGGCCCAGAATCCTCCCGTCGGGGTTCCTTCGACCTACAACGACCGCACGCGGATGGTCTATCAGGCGGCCCGCTGCGGACTCCGCGACTTCTTCCTCAAGAACGGTTACAAGAAGGCCTGCATCGGCCTTTCGGGCGGTATCGACTCGGCCGTGGTGGCCTGTCTGGCCGCCGACGCGCTGGGCGCCGGGAATGTCCGCGCCCTGCTGCTGCCTTCGCAGTTCTCGTCGGACCATTCGGTCGAAGACGCCAAGAAGCTGGCCGAGAACCTCGGCATCGAATACAACGTAATTCCCATTACCGAAATATATACCAGTGTGGTGAATACCCTCAAGCCGGTCATCGGCGGGCGGGAGTTCGACGCCACGGAGGAGAATATCCAGACCCGTATCCGCACGGTGCTGCTGATGGCCGTGCAGAACAAGACGGATTACATTCTGCTCAACTCGTCGAACAAGAGCGAGAATGCGCTGGGCCTTTGTACGCTTTACGGCGATACGGCGGGTGCGTTCAGCCCCACGGGCGACCTCTACAAGAGCGAGATGTACGACGTGGCGCGTTATATCAACCGCACGTTTGGCAATGTGATTCCCGAAAACATTCTGGACAAGGAGCCGTCGTCGGAGTTGCATCCGGGACAGAAAGACAGCGATATTCTGCCGCCCTACGAGGTGGTGGACGCCATTCTGCTGCGCATGATTGAGGAGGGCCAGCACCGCGAGGAGATCGTCAATGCGGGGTTCGACTCGGAAGTCGTGGAGAAGATCCACTGCATGATCATGCGCAACGAGAAGAAGCGTTACCAGTTCCCGCCCGTGCTGCGCCTGTCGATGTGCTCGTTCGGGCACGAACGGCTGATGCCCCTGACCAATAAATACGGCGACTGAGGCGTGGCATCCGGAATCATCGAACACGAAGGGATCGTGTCGCGCGTCGAAGGCGACCGGGTCTATGTGAAGATTACCTCACAGAGCGCCTGCGGTGCCTGCAAGGCGCGCGAGGCCTGCGGCTTGGCCGAAGCGCAGGAAAAGATCGTCGAGGTGACGACCCCCGGAGCGCAGCAACACTACACCGCAGGCGAAAGCGTTACGGTCGGCGTCCGCCGCAGTGCGGGCGCTGTCGCCGTTATATTGGCCTATGTGGGCGCGCTGGCGGTGCTGCTGGGGGCGCTGGCCGCGGCGGTCGCCGCGCTGGGCTGGAGCGAAGGCCGCAGCGCCTTGGCGGCATTGGCCGCCGTAGGCGTCTATTACTGCGTGTTATGGCTCTTCAGGCATAAAATCGAACACACAATTCATTTCTCAATAACCAAAAACTACTGATGGAAGTATTACTTTACACAATCCTGACGCTGTGTGCGCTGGGAGTGCTTTCCGCGGTGATCCTCTATTTCGTGGCCCAGAAATTCCGGGTCGAGGAGGATCCCAGAATCGACGAGGTGGAGAAGATGCTGCCGGGCGCGAACTGCGGCGGCTGCGGTTTCGCCGGCTGCCGCGGCATGGCCGATGCGCTCGTGAAGCAGGACGACATTTCGTCGCTCTTCTGTCCCGTGGGCGGCGGCGACTGCATGAAGGCCGTCGCGGCTTACCTCGGCAAGTCCGCTCCCGAAAAGGAACCGCAGGTCGCTACCGTGCGCTGCGGCGGAACCTGCGAGAAGCGTCCCCGCACCAACGATTTCAACGGCGCCAAGTCATGCGCCGTGGCTTCGTCGCTCTATGTGGGCGAAACGGGCTGTGCGTTCGGCTGTCTGGGATTCGGGGACTGCGTCGTCTCCTGTGCTTTCGACGCGATCCGCATGAATCCCGAAACGGGGCTTCCCGAAGTCGATCCCGATAAGTGTACGGCTTGCGGCGCCTGCGTGAAGGCATGTCCCAAAATGATTATCGAGCTGCGCAAGAAGTGGCCCAAGAACCGTGCGGTATACGTGTCGTGCGTGTCGAAGGACAAGGGCGCCGTGGTGATGAAAGCCTGCAAGGCCGGATGTATCGGCTGCGGCAAGTGCCAGAAGGTGTGCGCGTTCGACGCGATTACGATTGCGAACAACCTCGCCTATATCGACCCGCAGAAGTGTAAGCTCTGCCGCAAGTGCGTGAACGAGTGCCCGACGGGTGCGATCCGGCTGGTCGGCATGGAACCGCTGCCCAAGGCGCCGAAGACTCCGGCGGCTCCCGCTGCGCCGAAGGCGGCGCCGGTTGCTGAGAAAACGGCACCGGCCGCAGAGAAGGCTGTTGAATCCGCCAAGCCGGCTGCGGAGAAGGCCGCGCTTGCATCCGGGCAGGCCGCTCCGGCCGAAGTTTCTAAGGCGGCCGCAGTCGAAAAGCCTGCCGGGAGTGCCGCTGCGCCTGAGAAGGCCGCGCCCAACGCTGAGAAGGCCGCTCCGGCGGAAACCGCTTCCAAAGCCGAATAAACGGATTTTTCCGCAGAGCTGGGGCGGGTGTGGACCTGCCGGGGCGGCGGAAGACGAAGGAAAGAATCCAACCGAAAAAACAGAGAAATTAAGATATGAAGACATTTCCAATAGGCGGAGTCCATCCGTCGGAAAATAAACTGAGCGGCGCCAAACCGATCGAGGTGCTTCCGCTGCCCGATGCGGTGGCGATTCCCCTCGCACAGCATATCGGCGCGCCCGCCGCGGCCAAGGTCGCCAAGGGCGACAAGGTGCTGACGGGACAGCTCATCGCAGAGGCGTCAAGCTTTATGTCGGCCAATATCCACTCCCCGATTTCGGGAACGGTGACGGCTGTCGATGCCGTCCCCAACGGTCAGGGGCTGCGTCAGGTGATGATTACGATCAAACGCGAGGGCGACGAGTGGGCCGAAGGCATCGACCGTTCGGAGACGCTCGTCCGCGAGTGCGCGCTTTCGTCCGCGGAGATCATCGCCCGGATCAAGGACGCCGGTATCGTCGGCATGGGCGGTGCGACGTTCCCCACGCATGTGAAACTCTCGGTTCCTCCCGGAAAAAAGGCCGAAGCGTTGATTATCAACGGCGTGGAGTGCGAGCCTTACCTGACCTCCGACCACCGTACGATGCTCGAACACGGCGAGGAGCTGCTCGTGGGCGTGACGATCCTGATGAAGGCGATCGCCGTGGAGAAGGCTTACATCGGCATCGAAAACAACAAACCCGACGCCATAGCTCACCTGCGCAAACTGGCCGAAGGGTATAAGGGGATCGAAGTGGTGCCCCTCAAGGTGAAATATCCGCAGGGCGGTGAGAAACAGCTGATCGCCGCCGTGACGGGGCGCGAGGTGCCGCCTCCGCCCGCGCTTCCGATCGACGTGGGCGCCGTGGTGTGCAACGCTTCGACGACCTATGCCGTCTATCAGGCCGTGCAGAAGAACAAGCCGCTCATTGAGCGCGTGGTGACCGTCACGGGCAAGGGCGTGAAGGAGCCGAAGAACCTGCTGACCCGCATGGGCACGCCGATTTCGGCATTGCTCGAAGCGGCCGGAGGGCTTCCCGCCGATGCGGGCAAGGTGATCAACGGCGGTCCGATGATGGGCCGGGCGATGGTCAACCTCGATTCGCCCGTGACCAAGGGGTGTTCGGGCATTACGGTGATGAGCGGCCGCGACGCCGTGCGCCGCGAGGCTTCGCAGTGCATCAAGTGCGCCAAGTGCGTGGCCGCCTGCCCGATGGGGCTTGAACCCTATTACCTCTCGAAAATGACGCAGAAGAAGGGCTGGGACGCGCTCGAAGAGCAGATGATCACTTCGTGTATCGAGTGCGGCTGCTGTCAGGCTTCGTGTCCCTCGTACCTGCCGCTGCTGGACTGGGTGCGTCTGGGCAAGCAGACCGTTATGGGAATCATCCGTGCGCGTGCCGCGGCTCCCAAGAAGTAAATCTCCGAACGTAAAAAATACCAAATATTTATGGCAAACAAACTTGTAGTTGCTCCCGCACCGCACGTACAGACCTCGCAGTCTACGGCCCGGATCATGCGCGACGTCGTGATCGCGCTGATGCCCGCGCTGGCGGTCTCGGCCGTGGTGTTCGGAGTGGACGTACTGCGTGTCACGGCGCTTTCGGTCGCGGCCTGCGTACTGTTCGAATATCTGATTCAGAAGTTTCTGGTCCGCGGCGCTTCGACCATCGGCAACTGGTCGGCGGTGGTGACCGGCGTGTTGCTGGCCTTCAACCTGCCCGCGTCGATTCCTTGGTGGATCGTGCTGATCGGCGCTTTCGTCGCCATCGCCATCGCTAAGATGACCTTCGGCGGACTGGGCAAGAATCCGTTTAACCCCGCGCTGGTGGGCCGTGTGTTCCTGCTGATCGCCTATCCGGTGCAGATGACCTCGTTCCCCGTACCGGTGAACGGCTCGTTCGACGCGCTGTCGGGCGCGACGCCGCTGGCGGCTGTGAAACACGGCGCTGCCGCCGACGTGCTCGGCGTGCAGGAACTGCTTTTGGGCAACATGCCGGGTTCGCTGGGCGAGGTGGCCGCGCTGGCATTGATCTGCGGCTTCGTCTACCTGCTGTGGCGGCGCGTCATCACGTGGCAGATTCCCGTGACGATCCTCGGCACGATGGCGCTGTTCGCGTTTGTCGTCGCGGCGGCGAAGGGAGGACTCTCGGCCGGTCCGGTGCTGTGGCAGTTCCCGTTGTTCCATGTGCTGGCCGGCGGCGCGCTGCTGGGTGCGATCTTCATGGCGACGGACTATTCGACCTCGCCGATGACTGTCCGGGGCGGCGTGATCTTCGGCGTCGGCATCGGCGCGATTACGATGTGCATCCGTCTTTGGGGCGCCTATCCCGAAGGCATGTCGTTCGCGATCCTGATCATGAACGCCGTGGTGCCGCTGATCAACAAATATGTCAAACCCAAGCGCTTCGGCGTAAAATAGGAGTGACGCAGATATGAAAAGTACACTTTTGAATATGACGGCCGTGCTCTTCGGCATCACCCTCGTCGCTTCGGCCGGGGTGGGCGCCGTGAACATGATCACGGCGGAACCGATCGCTCAGGCCGAGCAGGCGGCGAAAACCGCCGCGCTGAACGGCGTGCTTCCGGCGTTCGATGAGACGGCGGCCGAGACGCTGACCATCGACGAAATGCCGATCACGGTCTACACCGCGACCAAGGGCGGCCAGCTGGCCGGATATGCCGTGGAATCGATGACCAAGAACGGTTTCGGCGGCGCGATCAACATGATGGTGGGCTTCACGCCCGACGGCGAGGTAATCAACGTCAATGTCCTGAAGCAGGCGGAGACGCCCGGACTGGGAACCAAGATGGCCGACGCCGACAACGTGCTGCTGCGCAGCGTCAAGGGGCAGAAACTCGAAGAGAAGAAGCTCGTGAACGGCAAGCTGGCCGTCGCCAAGGACGGCGGCGACGTCGATGCGCTGACGGCGGCGACCATTTCGTCGCGCGCCTATGTGGATGCGATCAACCGTGCATGGATGGCTTACAAGAGCGTTGCGACGGGTGCAACCCCGACCGACGTGTCGTCCGGCGCGACTTCCGCGGCCGGAGATTCGGCGGAGGAACAAACCAGCGGGCCTGAGGCTCAGGAAGGAGGACAAAATGAATAAGCTGAATATCATCGTAAGCGGCATCGTCAAAAACAACCCGACGTTCGTGCTGGTGCTGGGCATGTGCCCCACGCTGGGTACGACGACCTCGGCCGAAAACGGCATGGGCATGGGACTGGCGACGATGGCCGTGCTGATCATGTCTAATCTGGTGATCTCGCTCATCAAGAACATCATTCCGGACAAGGTCCGCATCCCGGCGTTCATCGTCGTGATCGCTTCGTTCGTGACCGTTATCCAGATGCTGATGCAGGCATACGTGCCGGCGTTGTACGCTTCGCTGGGCGTATTTATCCCGCTGATCGTGGTGAACTGCATCATCCTCGGCCGCGCCGAGGCGTTCGCTTCGAAGAACTCGCCGCTGGATTCGATCCTCGACGGCGTGGGCATCGGTCTGGGCTTTACGCTGGCCCTGACGGCCGTGGGCGCCGTGCGCGAAATACTGGGCAGCGGCGCGATTTTCGGCGTCAGCCTCGGTACGGCGGATTTCATGCCGCTGATCTTCGTACTCGCACCGGGCGCGTTCCTCGTGCTGGGATACCTCATGGTTTTGTTTAATAAATTAGCCAAGAAATAGTTATGGAGCTTTCCTATTTTGCAATCATCATCGGCGCCATCTTCGTAAACAACGTCGTGCTGGCGCAGTTCCTCGGCATCTGCCCCTTCTTGGGCGTGTCGTCGAAAGTCGAGACCTCGATGGGCATGGGGGCTGCCGTAACGTTCGTCATGGCGATCGCCGCCGTGGTGGCATGGCTGATCCAGACCTATGTGCTCGTCCCGCTGGACATCGTCTACATGCAGACCATCGTCTTCATTCTCGTGATCGCGGCGTTGGTGCAGATGGTCGAGATCATGCTGAAGAAACTTTCTCCCTCGCTCTATCAGGCGCTGGGTATCTTCCTGCCCCTCATCACGACCAACTGCGCCGTGCTGGGCGTGGCGATCCTGATGATCCAGAAGGAGTTTAACCTGCTGCAGAGCGTCACCTATTCGGTGGCTACGGCGCTGGGCTTCGCCCTCGCGCTGGTGCTCTTCGCCGGTATCCGCGAGCGTCTCGATTTCGAGGACGTTCCCAAAGCCTTCAAGGGGGTGCCCATCGCGCTGATTACGGCCGGTATCCTCGCCATGGCCTTCATGGGATTTTCGGGGCTGGTGTAAGTGCCGAACCGGTAGCGGCTGTCGGGAAGAAAACAGTCGCCGGGAGCATGGCGGGGAAGGTTACGCCGCCGCTCTGGACACGAAAAAGGGAAGTTGCTTCGGCAACTTCCCTTTCTTATTTCGCCTGCAGGCTGTCGGCCTGTTCGGCGGGCGGCACGAACCGCTGGCGGATCGCCTCTTTGGCCGTGCGGGAGATGTAGGCCCAGCGCGTGGCGATCATGACGAGCAGCATCGCCACGACGGCGATCATCATCAGCTCCTGCCCGGACCGGGCTTTGAACCATTCGGAAAGTTTCATGTTTTTGCGATTATTTTCGGTTGAAACGTTCGTTTCTTGCGTGCAATTAATTAATTTTGCAAAAATAACAATAAAAACCCGGATTCGAAATGAAGGATATCATAAAACTTCACGACAGAAAGTTCAAAATCATGATTCCCGCCGAGAAAATCGACGAGGCTGTGTCGGCTGTTGCCCAGCGCATAAACGAGGATTACGGCGACAAGGAGACGCCGCTGTTCGTCGGCGTATTGAACGGTTCGTTCATGTTCATGAGCGATCTGATCAAGAAAATCGAGTTCAACAACGAGCTGTCGTTCGTGAAGCTGGCCTCGTACGAGGGAACCTGTTCGTCGGGCTGCGTCAAGAGCCTGATCGGGCTGAACGGCAGCATCGAAGGCCGCCACGTGATCGTGGTCGAGGATATCGTCGATACGGGCGAGAGCATCGAGTACATGATTTGCGACCTCAAGGCGCAGAAACCCGCGAGTCTCGAAGTCTGCACGCTCTTTTTCAAACCGGGGTCCTACCGCAAGCAGATTCCGATCAAGTACCGCGCGATGGAGATCGGCAATGAATTCATCGTTGGCTACGGACTGGATTACGACCAGCTGGGCCGCAGTCTGAAAGATATTTACGTGGTCACCGAATAATGGCTTTCACCACAGATACCGAACTGCTGGACGGAGGACGCCTGCTGCCCCTCGTCGAGGATTTCTATACCATTCAGGGCGAAGGTTTCCATGCGGGGAAACCCGCCTATTTTATCCGTTTGGGCGGGTGCGACGTGGGGTGCCGCTGGTGCGACGCCAAGTATACGTGGAATCCGAAACTCTATCCGCCGACCGACGTGCGGACGGTCATCGACCGCGCGCTGGCATGTCCGGCGCAGGCGATCGTCATTACGAGCCGCTGCTCTATCCGTTGGGCGTATTGACCGAAACCCTGCACGAGAAGGGGTTGCAGATTTTTCTGGAGACCTCCGGAACGCACCCTTTCAGCGGTTACTTCGACTGGGTATGTCTGTCGCCCAAACGGCAGCAGCCCCCGCTGGACGAAGCGCTGGAGCGGGCGCACGAGCTGAAGGTGATCGTCGAAAGCGAAAGCGACTTCGAATGGGCCGAGCGGAACGCCGCACGGGTGCGGCCGGAGTGCATGCTCTACCTGCAGCCCGAATGGAGCGTCGCCGAACGGGTGATGCCCGCGATGGTCGAGTACGCCAAGGCGCATCCGAAGTGGAATATCTCCATACAGACGCATAAATACATGCACATACCCTGATGAGTTTCGAGGTGGGCCGGAAGTTCTGGATCGCCGCCACGGCGGTCATTGTCGTCGTCACGCTGTTCGTGGTGGGGCGCAATTCGCTGCATGCCGTGAAAATCAAGCGTCAGATCAATGCGATGACCCGCGAGAAGGAGTATTACCGGACGAAGATCGAGCAGGACAGCACGCTGCTGGAGCGGTTGCAGTATGACGATTATCTGGAGGAGTACGCCCGCGAAAATTACCACATGCAGCGGAGGGGCGAACACGTCTATATTATCAAGGAATAAGTCTTATGCCGGGAGGCGGCTCCCGGAGTCAGTGAAATGCGGCGGCCTTCGGGCCGCTGTTTTTTGTTATGGCTGCCGAGGGGCGATATGGCTGCCGAGGGACGATATGCCTGCCGAGAGGTGATATGCCGGGCGGTGCGATGGGGAGGGGTTTGTTCGGGTGCCGTTTTTTTTGTTGCGGCCTGCTGAGGGACGAAATGTTGTCGAAGGGCGAAACGTTGGCTGAGAGGTGATATGCCGGGCGGTTTGTTTGGCCGGGCGGTCGGTGCGATTCCCGGTCGGTTTGGTTGCCGGTTTGTTCGGTCGCCGATTCTCCGCCGCCGGCTTTTGGTGGCCGGTTCGTACGGTTGCCGATTCGTTCGGGGAGTATTTTTTGTCGGGGCGGTTGGCCGGTTTTTGGGTTTGCTGGTTTTCCGGGGCGATTTTCCCGTCGGCGGTTGCGGAAATGTCAGTAATGCGTGAAGCCGTGCCAGTCGAGGGGGCGGAGCGTTCCGTTTTCGAACCACTCCAGCTCTCTGCCGTCCGTGATCCGGCCGACGGGGTGGAGCGGGGCGCCGAACCGGGCGAGGAAGTCGGCGGCGAGACGTTCCGCGTCTGCGCACTCGGCCGTAAGCAGAAGGACGTAGTCCTCGCCGGCGCAGGCGGCGGTCCGGATGTCCGCATCTGCGGCGGCCGGAATCCGCTCGGTGTCGATGGCGGCGCCGACGCCTGAACGCTCCATGATGTGGCGGATGTCCGACGCCAGCCCGTCCGAAATATCCATCATGGCATGTACTTCGTGCCGCCGGCCGAGCCAGAGGCCTTCGGCGACCTGCGGCCGGGGATTGCGGTGTATGGCAGCGGCGGGGGTGTCGTAACGGCCCGCGAGAATGTCGCGCAGGCCCGCCCCGGAGGCTCCGAGCGCTCCCGCCGTGAAAATCACGTCGCCGGGACGCGCTCCGCTGCGGCGTTTGATATGCGTGTCGGCGGCGCGGCCGATGGCGGTGACGTTGATCGTGATGCCTGCCGCCGAACGGGTGGTGTCGCCCCCGGCGAGCGTTACGCCGAATTCTTGGGACAGCTCCCGGTAACCCTGCATGAACTCTTCGGCCCACGCTCCGGTCGCATCGTCGGGCAGCGAGAGTGACAGCAGGGTGGCGATGGGACGGGCGCCCATCGAGGCCACGTCGCTCAGGTTTACGGCGAGGGATTTGCGCCCCAGCTCCCGTGCGGAGGTGGCGGCGCGCAGGAAATGCACCCCTTCGGCGAGCATGTCCGTAGTGAAGACGAGCGATTCGCCGCCGCCGACGGGCAGCACGGCGCAGTCGTCGCCGATACCTTCGAACCCGTTGTCGGGGAGCGTTGCGAAAAGGTCTTTTATGCGGTCGATGAATCCGAATTCGGTCATGGTTTTCCGGGCGGTTTGACGTATATTGCGCCGTTACGGTCGCTTTATATTGGGTGATATTAAACAAAGATATTAAAAAATTCTTTAAAATCACTATCTTTGTCTGCGAATCGCGGCGGGCGGAGTCCGTGTGCGGCTAACAGTCGGAACTATGAAAATATTGATTCTCAACGGCCCGAACCTCAATCTGCAGGGGCGGCGCGACACCGGAGTTTACGGTACGCAGACCTTCGAAACCTTCTTCGAACGGCTCCGGTCGCTCTATCCCGCCGTCGGATTCGGCTACTTCCAGTCCAATATCGAAGGCGAGTTGATCGACGCCGTACAGCAGGCCGACGGCGTTTACGACGGTGTGGTGCTCAACGCCGGGGGATATACCCATACCTCGGTGGCGCTGCGCGACGCGGTGTCGGCGGTGTCGGTTCCCGTCGTCGAGGTGCATATCTCGTCGATCCTCGCGCGCGAGGAGTTCCGCCACGTCTCGCTGCTGGCCCCCGTGGCCAAAGGCTCGATCATGGGATTCGGGCTGGATTCCTACCGGTTGGGAGTCGAAGCGCTGCTGCTTGGCAACGAAAAGTAGAAAGCCGCTTTCGGCAGCATGCCGTTTGCATAGGAGCAGGTGCGGGCTGCCGCTTTCGTGGATTCGGGAGTGTTTCCTGTCAGAGCGGGAACGGCCGGCGTTTCTGCCGCGCAGGCGGCAGCGGGTTCCCTCGGAGAAGGGGGGGGCTGGAATTGTAGAGGCGGCTTAAAGCGGCTGCCGCGTAAATATGTCGATCACACAATAATGTTCAAATTATAAGCATCATACGTTTATGTACAGAATGAAAAAAACCAAGATCGTTGCGACGATGTCGGACTTCCGCTGCACCGAGGAGTTCGTGAAGAACCTTTACGACGCCGGTATGGACGTCGTGCGCGTCAATTCGGCACACGTGACGGAGGACGGAGCCACGCATATCGTCGAGACCGTACACCGGGTGAATCCGGCCATTCCGATCATGATAGATACCAAAGGGCCTGAAATCCGCGTGACGACGATCGCTGACGAATACGGCAACAGCATCAATTTCCGGGTGGGCGACCGGGTCGCCGTACGGGGTTCGGACGGCAGCGACATGACCACCCGCAAGGTGGTTTATATGAACGTGCCGACCATCGTGCGCGACATTCCGGTCGGGGCGCGCATGCTGATCGCCGACGGCGAGCTGGAAATTCGTGTGGTGGAGAAGACCGACGAGGAGCTGATCTGTGAGTTCGTCGTGGGCGGCGCGATGCGTTCGCGCAAGAGCGTCAACGTGCCTGCGGTGTCGATCGACCTGCCTTCGGTGACGGAGAAGGACCGCCGCTTCATCGAGTGGGCCGTGAAGAACGACGTCGATTTCATCGCACACTCGTTCGTGCGCAGCGCCAAGGACATAAAGGCCGTGCAGGAGATTCTCGATGCCCACGGCAGCAAAATCAAGATCATTTCGAAGATCGAAAATCAGGAGGGACTCGACAACATCGACGAGATCATCGAGGCGTCGTACGGCATTATGGTGGCGCGCGGCGACTTGGGCGTGGAGCTTCCGGCCGAAGCGATTCCCAACACCCAGCGGCGCATCGTCGAGAAGTGCATTTGCGCGAAGCGCCCGGTGATTATCGCCACGCAGATGCTCTATTCGATGGTCAAGAGTCCGCGTCCGACGCGCGCCGAGGTGAGCGACGTGGCGAGCGCCATTTACGAGCGCGTGGACGCCGTGATGCTGAGCGACGAGACCGCCATGGGCGACTATCCCGTGGAGTCGGTTGAGACGATGGCCCGCGTGGCCCGCGAGATCGAGCGCGACGAAACGCATTTCAAGCCGATGATCGACATGGACATGGTCTCGGTGAACCACGAGATCACGGACCAGCTGGCCCGCTCGGCGGTGCGCGCTTCGACAAACCTGCCGATCAAATACGTGGTCCTCGACACCAAGACCGGCCGTACGGGCCGTTATCTCGCTGCGTTCCGCGGCCGGAAGACCGTGATGGCCGTCTGCTACCAGCTCCACGCGCAGCGCATTCTGGCGCTGTCGTACGGCGTGGTGCCGATTCTGCGCAATCAGGAGCTGCACGACAAGTATCATTTCTTGGTCGATGCGCTCGAATTCCTCGATCAGTACCGCAAACTCAAGGGCGAGGATCTGCTGGCCATCGTGGGCGGCAGCTTCGGACCCGACGGAGGTGCGTCGTATGTCGAGATCGCCAATGTGGACAACATCCGCCGGCGCAACGAGGAGATCGTTGCGGCGCAAAAGTGTTAGCCGTTGAAAGGGGAGCTGAAGGATAAGGTCGCCCGCGGCGTGGCGTGGAGCATGGCCGAGAAGATCGGTACGATGCTCCTCCAGATGGCCGTGAGCCTTATTATCCTGCGCCTGCTGACCCGCGACATCCTCGGCGTCATGGCGATTCCGACGGCCGTGGTGGCCGTGGCGCTGGTGCTCGTGGACAGCGGTTTTTCGCAGGCGCTGATCCGCAAGGCGGCCCCTTCGGCGGACGATTACAAATCGGTTTTCGCCTTCAATATCGGGGTTTCGCTGGTGATGTACGCGCTTTTCACGGTGCTGGCGTTTCCGGCGTCGCGGTTCTACGACATGCCTCAGATCGCGCAGATCGCACCCGTGTTTTTCCTGCAGCTGCCCATCGGGGCGCTGTGCGCCATTCAGAATACGATCTGCGTCAGGCAGTTCCGTTTCGCGCTGTTGTCGAAGGTGACTTTCGCCTCGTCGCTCGCGGGCGGACTGGCGGCGATCGGTCTTGCGCTCGCCGGGTTCGGGATCTGGTGTATCGTGGCCCAGCGCGTGCTGCAGGCGGCGGTGCGGACTCTGCTGCTGTGGTGGCTGAGCGACTGGCGGCCCTGCGGGGCGTGCAGCCGCGGGCCGCTGCGCGAAATGGCTCCCTTCAGTTTCAGCCTGATCGCCACGGACCTGATTTCGACGTTCTACAATAAGATTCCGCAGTTTTTCCTCGGACGACTCTATCCGGCCGATACGCTCGGCTCGTTCGATCAGGCGATCAAGCTCAAGGATCAGCCGACGATTTCGGCGATGCAGGCCGTGCAGAGCGTCACTTTCCCTGCGCTGGCCAAGATCAAGGACGACGCTCCGAAGTTTGCCGAGAGCTACCGGCAGGTCGTGATGGTGGTCTCCTACGTTCTTTTCCCGGTCATGCTGGGCATGTCGGCCGTGGCGCACGATATGTTCGCCGTCCTGCTGGGCGAGGAGTGGATGCCTACGGTGCCCTATTTCGAGACGGTATGTCTGGTGGGACTTTTCTATCCGATGTCGATAATCGCCTACAACGTATTGAAAGTCAAGAGCGGCGGTGCATTGATCGTGAAGCTGGAGATCGTCAAGAAGGTGATTATGACGCTGGTGTTCGCCGTGACGATTCCGATCAGCGTGCAGGCCGTGGTATGGGGACTCGTGGTGATCGCATTCTGCGAAATGTCCGTCAATTTCCTCGCCACGACCAAGTTTACGTCGTTGTCGCCGGGGCGTTTCGTGCGGACGCTGCTGCCTCCGCTGCTGGCGGCCGCCGCGATGTACGGCGCGGTGCGGCTGACGGCCCGCGCGATTCCGGAGCATGCCCTGCTGCGGCTGATGGCCGAAGTGACGGCCGGTGCGGTCTCTTATGTCCTGCTGTCGGCCCTGTTCCGGCTCGAAGCCTTCCGCGAGGTAGCGGCTATTGTCCGGAAGCAGTTTTTGCACCGTTGATTCGCGCTGCTTGCGTCGGGGGCCGATTCACGGAGCGTCGGTAAAAATAACCGCCGGTTATACCTTGGGGTGTAACCGGCGGTTTTTTGTCGGGGTGGAAGACCCTCCCCGGCCGTCAGGCGTAGACCTTCGGGGTGATGACGCCCCGCAGGACGACCAGCGCGTTGGTGACGAGCGATTCGAGTTCGTTCTCGCCGGGGTAGACCGCGATGGGGGCGATGAACGAGCAGAATTCCGAAATGTACTCCACGACGGATTTGTTGTGGGCGATGCCGCCTGTCAGGATGACGGCGTCAACCCGTCCGCCGAGGGCGGCGGCCATGGCGCCGATCTGCTTCACGATACCGTAGCACATGGCGTCCTTCACCACGCGGGCTTTTTCGTCGCCCTGACCGATGCGCTCCATGACCTGTATCATGGAGTTGGTCCCCAGATGCGCCACGAGACCGCCTTTGCCGGCCAGCATCTGCTGGATGTCGTGCCGCGTGTAGCGGCCCGAAAAGCAGAGATCGACCAGTTCGCCGGCGGGAAGGGTTCCGGCGCGCTCCGGTGCGAACGGTCCGTCGCCGTCGAGGGCGTTGTTCACATCGACGACGCGGCCCTGCTTGTGCGCCGCGACCGAGATGCCGCCGCCGAGGTGGGCGACTACGAGGTTCGCCTTCTCGTAGACGATGCCGATGCGGTCGCAGTGCAGGCGGGCCGTGGCTTTCTGGTTGAGTGCGTGGAAGATCGAACGCCGCGGGCAGTCGGGATGCCCGCTCAGGCGCGCTATGTCGTCCATTTCGTCCACGACCACGGGGTCGGCGATGTAGGCTTTGATGCCTGCGGTCGCCGCGATTCCGTCGGCCAGCAGACCGCCGAGGTTGGAGGCGTGCTCCATCGTGGCGTGCTGCAGGTCGCGGCGCATGGCGTCGTTCACTTCGTACACGCCGGCGGGAATGGGTTTGATGAGGCCGCCGCGGCCGATTACGGCAGCGAGGGACATGATGTCGAAGCCGTGTTCCTTCAATGCCGTGAGGATCATGTCACGGCGCCAGTCGAGCTGGTCGATGATGTTGGGGTAGTGTGCGATCTGTTCCGCCGAGTGACGCAGGGTCAGATCCAACAAAGGCCGCTCCTCGTCGTAGAGGGCGACCTTCGTTGAAGTAGAGCCGGGATTTATCGCTAGAATTTTGAAGCCCATAAATCGGTTCCGGTTAATTAGGTTGGTGGGTTAGGTTGGTGGGGTGGTTCAGGCTGTCTTACTGCTTCACGGCCAGACAGGCCAGCGCGATCGAGTAGAGCTTGGTCTTGCTGGTGTCGCCGCGCGAGGTCAGCACGCAGGGGACTTTCGTTCCCATGACCATGGCGGCCAGTTCGCCGCCGCAGAGGTGCGTCACCGACTTGAAGAAGACGTTGGCCGATTCGAGGTTGGGGAAGAGCAGGCAGTCGGGATCGCCCGCGACGGACGAGCCTTTGACCTTCTTGTGTTCCGCAACGTCCTTGTAGAGCGCCACGTCGAGAGACAGGGGACCGTCTACGACGACGTCGCCCAGCTGTCCGCGGTCGCCCATTTTGGCCAGTAGCGCGCCTTCGGTCGAGGAGATGACGTTGGGAAGCAGCTGCTCCGACGGAGCGATGCAGGCGATTTTCGGAGTCTTGATGCCCAGCAGGTTGGCCGTGCGCGCGAGGTAGCCGATCTGCACGGTTTTCTGCTTGAAGTCGGGCAGCGGAATCACCGCCACGTCCGAAATGACGAGCAGTTTGTGGTAGCAGGGCATCTCGACGATCGACACGTGGCTCAGCACGCCTTTCGGGGGAAACAGTCCTGCTTCCTTGTTGAGAATGCCGCGCATGTATTTGTCGGTCGAGACCAGTCCCTTCATCAGCACGTCGGCATTGCCGGCAACGACGGCCGCGACGGCCTGCTGCACGCACTTGACGTCGCTGGTTTCATCGACGATGTTGAATGCCTTGATGTCGATGTCGTTCTCGGCGCAGACCTGCTCGATAACGCTTTTTTCGCCGTAAAGCGTAGGCTCTACGAGGCCCTCCTTGTAGGCTTCGTACACCGCCTCCAGCGTATGTGAATCCTGACCGTATGCCACGGCCAGCCGTTTTTTACCTCTTTTTCTCGCCTCCTCGACGATTTCAGTAAGATGTTGGATCATAAGTTGTGGAAATGTGCTTTGAAAATTATTTTACGAGATTGTATGTGTCGGTAGCGATGACCAGCTCCTCGTCGGTGGCGATGACGGCCACTTTGACGCGCGAACCGGGAGTAGAGAGGATTTTGTTTACGCCGCGGGCGCCCTTGTTGGCCTCGCGGTCGAATTCGACGCCCATGAATTCGAGACCCGTGCAGACGCTCTCGCGCATCTCGCACGAATTCTCGCCGACGCCGCCCGTGAAGACGATCATGTCCACGCCGCCCATTTCGGCTGCGTATTCGCCGACGAATTTGCGGATGCGTCCGTAGTGCATGTCGCGGGCCAGAATGGCGCGGGGATTACCCTCGTCGTAGGCGAGGTCGATGTCGCGCATGTCGCTCGAAAGGTCGGTAAGACCCAGCACGCCCGATTTCTTGTTCATCATTTCGTTCAGCTCGGCGTAGGACATGCCCTCCTTTTCGCCGATGAAGGTGACGGCGCTGGGATCGACGTTGCCGCAGCGGGTGCCCATGACCAGTCCGTCCACGGGCGAGAAGCCCATCGACGTGTCGAACGACTTGCCGTTCAGCACGGCCGTCACCGAAGCGCCGTTGCCGATGTGGCAGGTGATGATCTTCGAATTCTCGAAGTCCAGTCCCGCGAGTTTGGCGCCGGTCTGCGCCACGTATTTGTGGCTGGTGCCGTGGAAGCCGTATTTGCGCACGCGATATTTGTCGTAATAGGCGTGGGGCAGCGCGTACATGAAATTGACGGCCGGAATGGTCTGGTGGAACGACGTGTCGAAGACCGTGACCTGCGGCGTTCCCGGCAGCACCTTCTCGATCGAAAGCACGCCTTCGAGGTTGGCGGGATTGTGCAGCGGCGCGATCTCGAACAGCGAGCGGATTTTGCTCTTGACCTCCTCGGTGACGATGCAGCTTTCGGGGAAGAATTCGCCGCCGTGGGCTACGCGGTGGCCGACGGCTTTCACCTCGTCCAGCGAGCGGATGACGCCGTGCTCCGGGTCGGTGAGGGCGTCGAGCACGAGTTTGATGCCCGTCGTGTGGTCGGGAATCGGACGGTGCAGCTCGAAAGGCTGTTTGCCGACGGGTTTATGGATAAGGTCGCCTTCCGGCAGGCCGATACGTTCCACGATGCCTTTTGCGAGCAGTGTGCTCGATGCGGCTTCCATGTCGATCACCTGATACTTGATCGACGAGCTGCCGCAGTTCAATACCAAAATTACCATTATCTTTCTATGTAGTTAATTCCTAAATGTCGTTCCGATCCACATGCCGAGCGCTGCAAAAACGATGCATACCGCGACGCTCAGCGCCACATAAATCGCCGCCGCATTGTAACATCCGGCCCGCAGCAGGCGCACCGTGTCGGCCGAAAAGGTCGAAAAGGTGGTGAAGCCTCCGCAGAATCCCACGATGAGCAGCCAGCCCAGCGTCTCGGAGACGCTGGGCTTCCAGCAGGATGCCGATCAGCAGCGAACCCGCGGCGTTGACCGTGAACGTGCCCGCCGGAAATCCCAGCAGCGTCTGTCCGGCCAAGATCCCGCCCGAAAGCAGGTAACGGACGATGCTGCCCGCCGCGCCGCCGAATCCCACGGTCATAAGTTCACGAATCATAAGTTAAATATACATCTAATTTTAAGGATGTGCAAATTTACGGAAAAAATGATTACGAATCGTTATATTTTTTGTTGTTTTTCGGGTGGAATCCGATGCGGAAGGCTTCAGGATTCCCGGATCTGCCCGTCGCCCGTGACGACGTATTTGTAGGTCGTCAGTTCGGGAAGGCCCATCGGACCGCGGGCGTGGAGCTTCTGGGTCGAGATTCCCACCTCGGCGCCGAAGCCGAACTGGCCGCCGTCGGTGAAGGCCGTCGAGACGTTGACGTAGACGCAGGCGGCGTCCACGGCGCGTGTGAACTGCGTGGCGGTCTGTTTGTTCTCGGTGACGATGGCTTCGCTGTGGCGCGACGAGTAGCGGGCGATGTGCGCGAGGGCCTCTTCGGGCGATGCGACGGTCCTGACGGCGAGTTTGTAGTCGAGGAATTCCGTGCCGAAATGCTCTTCGGACGCGTGTTCCAGCAGGTCGGCGGGGTAGTGTCCGCCGAGGGCCGCGAAAGCCTCGGCGTCGGCGTAGACCGTGACGCGGGCGGCGGCCAGCGGGGCACAAAGCTCCGGCAGGTCGGCGAGCCGGTCGCGGTGGACGACGAGGCAGTCGAGGGCGTTGCAGACGCTGACGCGCCGGGTTTTGGCGTTGCAGACCACGGCGCGGCCTTTTGCGAGGTCGCCGTCGCGGTCGAAGTAGGTGTGGACGATGCCGGCGCCGGTTTCGATGACCGGAACGCGGGCGTTTTCGCGCACGAAGCGGATCAGGCCCGCGCCGCCGCGCGGAATGACGACGTCGACGTAACCCACGGCGTTCAGCAGCGCTCCGACGGAGGCGTGGTCCGAAGGAAGCAGGGTGAAGGCGTGTTCGTCGATGCCTTCGCTGCGCAGGGCTTCGTGCAGCAGGGCGGCGATGGCTTCGTTGGAGTGACGGGCGTCGCCGCCGCCCTTCAGCACGCAGGCGTTGCCCGTTTTGATGCAGAGCGAGAAGATGTCGGCCGTGACGTTGGGCCGCGCTTCGCAGATCATGCCGACCACGCCGAACGGAACCCGCCGTTTGACGATGGTCATTCCGTTGGGGCGGGTGCGCCGCTCCAGCTCTTCGCCCTGCGGCGAGGGCAGGTGCGCGACGGCTTCCATGTCGTCGGCGATGGCGGCGATGCGCTCCGGAGTCAGCCGCAGACGGTCGCGCAGCGGCGAGTCGGGGGCCATGGCTTCGAGGTCGCGGGCGTTGGCTTCGAGCAGGCGGGGCGTATGCGTGCGCAGCAGTTGTGCGGCGTGCATCAGCGTGCGTCCGAGTCGTTCGGTTTCGGTCTCGGCCAGAAGCGTTCCGGCCTGACGGGCGGCTTTGAACAGGGATTCGTATTCCATAGTCGTCTTATTCGAGGTAGAGGTAATCGCAGTGGACGAGGGGTTTCAGCCCTTTGCGCCCGATGTTGCGGCGTGCGGTTTCGCTGTCGCACGAGATGCGGCCCACGGCCAGCTGCGTTCCGTCGGGCGAGAGGATGCGCACCAAATCGTCGCGTTCGAAATCGCCCTCGACGGCCGTGACGCCCACGGCGAGGATGCTGGCGGCCTTGCTGGCCCGGACGGCCGCTGCGGCGCCTTCGTCGATGCGCAGGACGCCTTTGGCGAAGCCTTCGCTGCTGGCGATCCACATTTTGACGCCCGACGCCGTGTGCGGGGCGGGTTCGAAACGGGTGCAGAGCACCTCCTCGCCGGTCAGCGCCAGAGCGGTCAGGATGTTGTCGCGGCGGCCGTTGGCGATGATGACTTCGATGCCCTCGCCGGCCACGCGCGACGAAATGCGGCTCTTGGTCGCCATGCCGCCCCGGCCCCGCGACGAGCGCGCCGGGTCGATGTACCGCGAGAGGTCTTCGGAGGGTTTCACGCGGCGGATCACCTGCGACGAGGGGTCGGAGGGCGAGCCGTCGTAGATGCCGTCGATGTTGCTCAGGATAATCAGCGCTTCGGCCTGCATCATGGCCGCCACGAGTCCCGAAAGCTCGTCGTTGTCGGTGAACATCAGCTCGGTGACCGAGATGGTGTCGTTCTCGTTGACGATCGGGATCACGCCGTTGGCGAGCATGACCTCCATGCAGTTGCGCTGGTTGAGATACTGCCGCCGCGTGGAGAGGCTCTCCTTGGTGGTGAGCACCTGCCCGCAGACGATGCCGTATTCGTTGAAGAGGTCGTAGTAGCGGTTCAGCAGCTTCACCTGACCTACGGCCGAGAAGAGCTGGCGGGCCGATACGGTGTCGATGCGGCCCGTGCGCTGTTCGAGGACGCTGCGGCCCGAAGCCACGGCGCCCGACGAGACGAGGATCACCTCGATGCCGGCGCGGTGCAGCCGGGCGATCTGGTCCACGAGGGACGAAATGCGCGTGGTGTCGGGGCGTCCGTCGTCGCGGGTCAGCACGTTGCTGCCAGCCTTGATGACGATGCGGCGGTATTTGCTGGTTCTGTCCATGTCTTTGCGGTCCGGGCGTCGCCCGGCGTTACGGTTCGTATTTGTAGCCCACGCCCTTGACGGTGACGATCTTTTCGTCGCCGATCTTCTGGCGCAGCTTGCGGATGTGCACGTCGATGGTGCGGTCGCCCACGACCACCTCCGAACCCCAGATCCGGGCATATATCTCTTCGCGCGAGAAGAGTTTGCCCGGCGACGAGTAGAGCAGGTCCAAGAGGGCGAACTCCTTGCGGGGCAGGCTGATTTCGCGGCCGTCGCGCGTGACGGTGTAGCGCTCGCGGTCCATGGCGACGCCCTCCTCCGCCGGAGCGGGGGCCTTTCCGGCGTCGATGCGCTTGAGGATGGCCTGCACGCGGCTGACCAGCAGTTTCATCTTGATCGGCTTGGTCAGGTAGTCGTCGGCCCCCACGCCGAAGCCGGCCAGCTGCTGCTCCTCTTCGCCCAAGGCCGAGAGGAAGACGACCATCGTGTCGCGCAGCTGCGGGTCCTCGCGGATGGCGCGGCAGGTCTGCGCCCCGTCCATCACGGGCATCATCATGTCCAGCAGGATCAGGTGGGGGCGGTGCTGCGCCGCGGCTTTCAGCGCTTCGGCTCCGTTCTGGGCCGTGAATACCTCGTAACCCTCCTTGACGAGGGTGTATTTCACGAATTCGAGGATGTCGGGTTCGTCGTCGACGAGCAGGATGCGGTGGCTCATAATTTCGGTCAATGCGTTTTCGGCGGCGCACCGGCGGCCGGTTGGCCGTGTGCCGCGCATATCTTGTGCGAAGTTAGCAAATTTCCGGCGAAATCGTTCGGCGGCACGGGAAAAATGGTTATATTTGCGAGATTTATATACTTCCGTATATATGGAACTCAAAAACGTGTATTGAGATGGCTACTGAAAATCCGATTCTTCCTGCTCCTGAGGAGCAAGTCAGCAAGGCTGCTGAAGATGTGCAGAAGGCAACTTCCGAAGTGACTCCCGAAGTCCCTGATTCCGAAACGGCTGCGACTGCAGAACCCGAAACGCCCGCTGCCGCGCAGGGCGAACCCGCAGCGTCCGCCGCCGAGGCGCCCGTAAGCGAAGCGCCGGCCGAAGAGACCGTCGCCGAAACGGCTGCGGAAGCTCCTGCTGCCGGCGAGGCTGCCGCAGAGGCGCCTGCAGACGGGAAGGGTGCGCCTGCGGAGGTGCCTGCGGCTGAAGTCCCCGCCGCAGAGGTCGTTGCCGAGGCTCCTGCCGCCGAAACGGCTGCGGATGCGGCTCCCGCTGAAGAGACGGCGCGTGCGAAGCGCGCCCGGATCAAGCCTGCAGCCGAAGCGGTCGTAACGGAGACGGAAGAGGAGGCTGCGGCGTCCGACGTGCAGGTGGATTTCGCGGACGAGGAGGCCGCGCTGGCGGCGCAGGACGCCGGACTCGAACTGGAGGGCGAGACCGCCGAGGAGGCCGAGGCCGAGCAGATGGCGGGAAGCGCCGCCGATACCGAAGACAAATTCACGGGCCGGGGCAAGGAGGAACTGGTGGCTTTGTTTACGCGCATGCTCGAAGAGCAGCCTGTGCAGTCGATCCGCCGGGATGTGGAGGCGCTGAAGATCGCCTTCTACCGCATCCGCCGCGCCGAGGTCGAAGCCGCACGCCGCAAATTCATCGAGGAAGGCGGCGCCGAAGAGGATTTCGCACCGGCAGTGGACGGCGTCGAGGTGCAGCTCAAGGAGCTGTTCAAGGAGTACCGCCGTCGCCGCGACGAGTTCATCGCCAATCTCGAAGCCGAGAAGGAGAAGAACCTGCAGGTCAAGCTGGGGATTATCGAGGAGCTTAAGGAGCTGGTCAATTCGGACGAGACGCTCAACCATACCTTTACCAAATTCCGCGAGTTGCAGCAGCGCTGGAAGGAGACCGGCATCGTGCCCCTGCAGAACGTCAAGGATTTGTGGGAGACCTATAACCTGCACGTCGAGAATTTCTACAGCTTCATCAAGATCAACAAGGAGCTGCGCGATCTGGACCTGAAGAAGAATTACGAGCAGAAGGTGACCCTGTGCGAGCAGGCCGAGGCGCTCGTGCTGGAGCCTTCGGTGGTCGAAGCGTTCCACAAACTGCAGAAACTGCACGACGAATGGCGCGAGACGGGTCCCGTGGCCAACGAATACAAGGAGGTGCTGTGGGAGCGTTTCAAGGCGGCGTCGAGCCGGATCAACAAACAGCATCAGGAGCACTTCGAGGCGCTGAAGGGCGAGCAGGTCCGCAACCTCGAACTGAAGACGGAGCTTTGCGCCGCCACCGAGGAGCTGGCCGCGCAGCCGCTCACCACCCGCAAGGAGTGGAACCGGGCCAGCGACCGTCTGCTGGAGATTCAGAAGACGTGGAAGACCATCGGCTTCGCGCCCAAGAAGGACAACAACCGCATATATGAACGTTTCCGCACGGCGTGCGACAGGTTCTTCGAGGCCAAGCGTCAGTTCTATTCGGGCGTGAAGGCCGAGATGGAGCATAATCTGCAGCTCAAGACCGAAATATGCGAGGCCGCCGAGTCGCTGATGAACAGCGAGGAGTGGAAGAAGGCGACCGACGAGCTGATCGCCCTGCAGGCCCGCTGGAAGGAGATCGGCGCCGTGTCGCGCCGGCATTCGGATGCGATCTGGCGGCGTTTCCGCGCGGCGTGCGACAAATTCTTCGAGCGCAAGGGCGCGCATTTCGCCAGCGTGGACGGCGAGCACGAGGAGAATCTGAAGAAGAAGCTCGCGCTGCTGGAAGAGATGGCCGCGGCCGATGTCAAGACGGGCGGTTACGACGTGATCCGCGACTTCCAGCGCCGCTGGGGCGAGATCGGGTTCGTACCCATCAAGCAGAAGGACGCCGTGCAGAAGAAGTACAAGGCCGCCGTCGATGCGCTGTTCAACACGCTGCGCGGCACCGAGCGCGACCGTTCGATGAACCGTTTCCGCGAGAAGGTGTCGTCGTTCAAGTCGGCGGGCGGCAGCCGCCTGCGTTCGGAGCGCGAACGGCTCTACGGCAAGGTGCGCCAGTTGGAGCAGGAGATCGGCCTGCTGGAGAACAATATCGGTTTCTTCGCCAAGTCGAAGAACGCCGAGTCGCTGATCGCCGACGTGAAGGCCAAGATCGAGCGCGCCCGTGAGGATATGGCCGCCGCGATCGAGAAAGTGAAGCTGATCGACCGTCAGGCGCAGGAGGAGAATCACGAAAACAACGAAAATAAATAGTAATAAACGTAATGAAACTTTCCAAACCCAAGTACATATTTGTTACGGGCGGCGTTGCGTCGTCGCTCGGCAAGGGTATTATTTCGGCCTCGATAGCCCGACTTCTGCAGGCG
>ERZ857955.881-NODE-881-length-28725-cov-4.149041_pt1 | contig 28725 bp, 31 predicted proteins | sample MGYA00519956_ERZ857955 | MGnify/ENA primary metagenome ERZ857955 (study PRJEB31778, sample SAMEA3449378) | human gut metagenome | biome: human gut; feature: human-associated habitat; material: faeces | place: United Kingdom | collected 2010/2012 ...
TTTCAAGGCACTTGTTGAGAAGGCAAAGGCTTCTGTATAATTAAGCTATCCGCGCGTCCGGAATTCTTCCGGGCGCACATTTTTTAGGGTGATAGTTGCAAACGTAAGTGTATTTCTTTGTGCAAAATCGCCTTTCCGGAAATTTCCCGTGTGCCGTAAAATACAGTGCACAGGATTTCTGTTTATTATCGGTAAAAAGGAGTGTGTACCGTGCCAATCGAAAAAATCACCAGCCGTAAAAGCAGCGTCATTAAAAATGCCGCCGCACTTTTGCAGAAAGCGGAAAACAGAAGTGAAGCAGGCCTTTTCATGGCCGAGGGTGCACGCCTTTGCGCCGATGCCGCAAGGAGCCAAACGGAGATTGCCGCGTGCTTCTTTACGGAAAACGCCGCTAAAAAATACAAAGATTATTTAGATCCGGTTTTAAAGCAGACAGAGCACGCATACTGCATAGAGGAGCACATCGCGCCCATGCTGTCCGATACAAAGAACCCGCAAGGCATTTTCTGCGTGTGTCGCATGCCGAAGCGCCGTGCGGACGGCCTGCCTGTTTCCGCAGAGTCGGATACACGCCCGTGCCGTCATGTGCTTGTTATGGAAAATATTCAGGATCCGTCCAACATGGGTAACGTGCTGCGCACAGCGGAAGCGCTCGGTGTGCGGCATTTGGCGCTTGTGGGTACCTGCTGCGACGTATACGCTCCGAAAGTGCTGCGCGGTAGCATGGGCGCGGTGTTCCGCCTCGGCATCCGCCGTTTTGAGGCGGCAGAGGATTGCCTGAAAGTGTTACATGCCGAGAATATCACGTCACTCGCCGCCGTGCCGGACAGCACCGCTACGCCCATCACGACCATTCCGTTTGAAACGGGAAACTGGGCGGTGTGGATCGGCAACGAGGGCAACGGTCTCACAAATGAAGCCATCGAGCATTGTCATGACCGCGTGACGATCCCCATGCGCGGCAGAGCGGAATCGTTCAACGCCTCCACCGCAGCCGCCATTGTGCTGTGGGAAATGGAGCGCAACGGGGCAGGAGGCACAAGCCATGGATAACCGCGTATACTGGATCTGGCTGCAAAACGCGTTTGGCGCAGGCAGCCCGAAGCCTGTGCAGCTCGTGCGCCGCATAGGCAGTGCTGAAAAGCTGTATCAGGGCGGCACACGACTGTGGAGCTCCTTTTCGTTCGTTTCGGATAAAGAGCTTGCCGCGCTCAATGCCTACGGCGCGGAACAGGCCGCCGCAGCGCTCGAGTATTATTTGAAGCTCGGTCAAAAGGTCATCACGCCCGATGACGAAGACTACCCTGTATTGCTGAAAGAAATCTACAATCCGCCCGCCGTTTTATATGTGCAAGGTGATTTGAGCATCCTTTCCGATGCCGTTTCCATCAGCATTGTGGGCACGCGGAAAGCCAGTCAAAACGGGCTCAATGCCGCAAGAGAGATCGCCTATGGGCTTGCGCTCAAAAACGCCGTTGTTATCAGCGGCGGCGCGCTCGGCATTGATTCCGAGGCACACAAGGGTGCACTGAACGGCCGCGGCAAGACAATCGCAATTTTGCCGTGCGGGCTCGAATATCCGTATCTTATGGACAACGCCATTTTGCGCCGCGAGATCGTCGATTTCGGCGGTGCACTTGTCACGGAATATCCCATGCACACGCCTGTGCAGCGCGGCGCGTTTCAGGTGCGCAACCGGCTGATCTCCGGCATGGCGCACGGCGTGCTCATTGCGGAAGCGCCAAAAAAGAGCGGTGCACTCATCACCGCAAAGCATGCTTTAGAGCAGAATCGCGAGGTTTTCGTATTCATTGGCGAAGACGAGAAGGCGTTTTCCGGCTGTATCGCACTGGAAGAGGACGGTGCAGCGCGCATTTACACTGCAGAGGATGTTTTAAAGCCGTTTGCTTCCCGCCGCAGACAGGAGCGTATAGAACAGCTTGCCCGCACAGCGGAAAATATCTCCCATGTCTCCCGCGTTCGCCCGAAGATTGCGTCGCTTTCCGATGCAGAAAAGGAGCCCGAAATAGCAGAGAAGAAGCCTGCCGAGCCGATCCCTGCGCCCGAAAACAACCTTTTGCAAAACGTTTCTGAAGATGCAAAATCCGTTTACGCCGCACTGAACGATACCCCCAAGCACGCTTCCGAGCTGGAGCCTGAACTGGGCATGTCCACGGGGAAAATTTTGGCGGCACTCACGGAGCTCGAGCTTTTCGGCCTCATCAAAACTTATCCCGGCCAGAGGTTTACAAAGGCGTAAAAGTACGCTATACTAAGGTGTATTTGAAAAATCGGAAGCTTGTCTGTTTCGCATTTTCTTTGTTTTCAAATGCACCTAATACATGATTCTTCCACTCGCACATTCGCTGTGCGGTTTAAATAGATACAGAATAGGAGATAGAAAACCATGTCGAAACTCGTTATCGTTGAGTCGCCTGCCAAGGCGAAAACGATCAAGAAATATCTGGGCGGCGACTATGAAGTCATCGCTTCCATGGGCCATGTGCGCGACCTGCCGAAGGCGCGCCTGTGCGTGGATGTGAAAAACGATTTCAAGCCGAAATACGCCATCATCAAGGGAAAGGAGAAGCTTGTTTCCGAACTGAAGGAAGCGGCCGAAGAGGCCGATACCGTGTATCTCGCGACCGACCCCGACCGCGAAGGCGAAGCAATCTCCTGGCACCTTGCGTATATCCTCGGCCTTGATGAGGATTACCACAACCGTGTCACGTTCAACGAGATTACGAAAACCGGCATCACGGAGGGCATGGCGCACCCGCGTTCCATTGACCAGAACCTTGTGAACGCCCAGCAGGCGCGCCGCATTCTCGACCGCCTTGTGGGCTATTCGCTCAGCCCGTTCCTCGCAAAAACGATTCGCCGCGGTCTTTCCGCAGGCCGTGTGCAGTCTGTTGCACTGCGCATCATCGTGGACCGCGAGGAAGAGATCCGCAAGTTTAAGCCCGAAGAATATTGGTCTATCGACGCACGCCTGACCGCCGAGGGCTCCCGCAGCATTTTCGGCGCATCGTTCTACGGCGATAAAAACGGCGAGATTAAAATCACGAACAAAGAGCAGTCCGATAAAATCCTTGCCGACCTCGAATCCGCCGCGTTTATGGTGGAGTCCGTCAAAAAAGGCAAGAAGAACAAGCAGCCTGCACCGCCGTTCATCACGTCCACCTTGCAGCAGGAAGCTTCACGCAAGCTGGGCTTTCAGGCGAAGCGCACGATGAAAGCCGCGCAGGAGCTTTACGAAGGCGTGGACATTGAGGGCATGGGTGCCGTGGGTCTCATCACTTATATGCGTACCGACTCTCTGCGCATTTCCGAAGACGCCGTGCAGGAGGCTGTGCAGTTCATCGGCGAGCGCTGGGGCAAACAGTATTTGCCTTCTAAGCCACGCCATTATAAGGCGCGTGCCAACGCACAGGACGGTCACGAGGCCATTCGCCCCACCTCCGTTGCACTCACACCGAAGGACGTGGAATCTTCCCTTACAAAAGACCAGTACAAGCTTTATAAGCTCATTTGGGAGCGCTTTGTCGCGTGCCAGATGGCAAACTGTGTTTTGAATACCACGCAGGCGGTTATCACCGCAGGCGATTATATTTTTAAAGCAAGCGGCTACAACGTCGCGTTTGACGGCTACACTGTGCTCTACGAAGAGGGCCGCGACGTAGAAGAGGAAAAGGGCAAAGACCTGCCGAAGCTTGAAGCAGGCATGTCCCTGAAAGTCCGCGACCTCAAGGGCACGCAGCACTTTACACAGCCGCCCGCACGTTTTACAGAAGCCTCGCTCATCAAGACGCTGGAGGAAAACGGCATCGGCCGCCCGTCCACGTATGCTGCGACCATCACAACCATCACGAGCCGCGAATACGTCACGCGCGAGGGTAAGTCCTTTAAGCCCACAGAGCTTGGCGAAGTCATTACAAAGCTGATGAAAGAGCGTTTCCCGGACATTGTGAATATCAAGTTCACCGCCGCCGTTGAAAAAGAGCTTGACGAAGTACAGAGCGGTCAGGAAGACTGGGTGCACACGCTGCACGACTTCTATGACGACTTTGAGAAGACGCTCAAAAAGGCGAAGACTGAAATGGACGGCGTGAAGATTCAGCTTGAAGAAGACAAAACCGACCTCGTCTGCCCGAACTGCGGCAAGCCGATGGTCGTCAAATTCGGCCGCTACGGCAAGTTTATCGCCTGCTCCGGCTACCCGGAGTGCAAGACCGTGCAAAAAATCGTCAACGATACGGGTGCAAAGTGCCCGAAGTGCGGCGGCAAGATCATCGAGAAAAAATCGAAGCGCGGCCGTGTGTTCTACGGCTGCGACAACTACCCGAAGTGCGATTTCGTCTCTTGGGACGCGCCGTCCGACAAGACCTGCCCGGTCTGCGGTAAGGTGCTCTTAAAGAAAAAAGACAAAGCCCAGACGCTCTACTGCGTAACGCCGGGCTGCACTTACACGTTCAATAAGGACGACGCGGGGGAGAAAGATGGAGAATAAGCAGACCGTCACCGTCATCGGCGCGGGTCTTGCCGGCTCCGAAGCGGCGTGGCAGATTGCGCAGGCGGGGTATTTTGTACGCCTTTTCGAGATGAAGCCACAGAAGTTTTCGCCCGCGCATAAAAGCGCCGGGTTTGCGGAGCTCATCTGCTCGAATTCTTTGAAGGCTGCGCGCATCGACAGCGCCGCCGGGCTTTTGAAAGAGGAAATGCGCCGCATGGATTCGCTGCTCGTTGCCTGTGCGGATAAAACCGCCGTGCCCGCAGGCGGCGCGCTCGCCGTTGACCGCGACCGCTTTTCAGAGCTCGTCACAAAAGCGATCACAGAGCATCCGAACATCAAAGTCATGCACGGCGAAGTGACGGAAATTCCCGCAGAGGGCGTGACCGTTATTGCAAGCGGCCCGCTGACGAGCGACACGCTTGCCGAACAGATTACGAACTTATGCGGCGGTGCGCTTAGCTTTTTCGATGCCGCCGCACCGATCGTCACGCGTGAAAGCCTTGATATGGAGCACTGCTTCACGGCCTCTCGCTACGATAAGGGCGACGACGATTACATCAACTGCCCGATGAACAAAGAGGAGTACGATGCGTTTTATGAAGCGCTTATCACCGCGGAGCGCGCGCCCATTCACGATTTTGACGTGATGAACCCGAAGGTCTACGAGGGCTGCATGCCTATTGAAGTCATGGCACAGCGCGGACACGATACGATTCGCTTCGGCCCGTTGAAGCCGGTCGGCTTACGCGACCCCCGCACGGGTCACCGCCCGTGGGCCGTGGTGCAGCTGCGCACCGAAAACGCGGAAAAAACGCTGTTCAATCTTGTAGGATTCCAGACAAACTTGAAATTTCCCGAGCAAAAGCGCGTGTTCGGTATGATTCCCGGCCTGAAAAACGCCGAGTACATGCGCTACGGCGTGATGCACCGCAACACGTTCCTCGATTCGCCGAAGCTTTTGAACGCGGATTTCTCCATGCGCACGCGCCCGGAGCTGTTCTTTGCGGGGCAGATGACCGGCGTGGAGGGGCTTTGAGTTATAATGATTAAGAAATCGGAAGCGGCCAGTAATTATGTGGGTTTCTGAATTTCAATTATAGTTCGAAAAACATCGGTTTTACCGAAAAGGAGTGATGTGTGCATAGTTTTATCTGTGAAGAGTTATTTCTGCTTTTTGGATACAAATGCATATTATTCATTGCTGATATGCTTCAGTTTGATTAAGGTGGAAATATAGCTGCAGAAAGTTTATTATGCAGAAAAGTCTTCATTCTTATTTATATATTGCGAAGGCTTTTCTGTCACCGGGGCTTCCAGAGTGGTAACAAAAGTTGGGAGGCAGTTTCGGCGATTTGTTTAGGTTAATATCGTGGGTGCCCTTTGGAAGAGAATCGATGTCAATTTGAAAAAGAATATGAGGGCAAGTATTTTTCGTATTCTTATAGAAGGAGCAACCATGAAAAAAGGACAGATAGTAGAAGGAACCGTCAAAAGAGTGAAATTTCCCAATAAAGGGGTTATCGAGATTCCAGGTGAAGAAAAAAGCGTTCTAGTTAAGAATGTCGTTCCTGGACAAAAAATACGTGTAGCCATCAATAAGGTCCGTAAGGGTCAGACCGAAGGAAGACTTCTGGAAGTTACGGAAAAAGCGCCAGAAGAAATCAATCCTTCCTGTCCGCATTTTGGTTTTTGCGGAGGCTGCACCTATCAGAACCTGTCATATGAGCACCAGCTCCAAATAAAAGCCGCACAGGTAAAGGAAATGATGGACCAAGCTGTATGCGGTGATTATATTTGGGAAGGCATTACTCCGAGTCCTGTGGTCAATGGGTATCGCAACAAAATGGAATTCACGTTCGGCGATGAAGTGAAGAATGGTCCAATGTCTTTAGGTATGCATAAACGTGGCAGCTTTCACGATGTTGTAAGCGTTCTGAATTGCCAGATTGTAGATGCGGATTATAGACAGATTTTGAAGTGGACATTGAAGGCGGCAACTGATAGCGGTATGTCTTATTACCATAGAATGCGGCATACTGGTTTTTTTCGCCATCTTCTGGTTCGCAAGGCTGTTAAGACAGGAGAAATTCTGATTGTCCTAATTACTGCTTCCGGTAATGATGCAGACAATCCGATTTCCAGTGAGGACATAGAAGAAATGCTAAAGGGCTGGAAAGACCAGCTTCTGAAGTTGTCGCTGGACGGAAAAATCGTAGGAATTCTTCATACGGTTAATGACAATATTGCCGATACGGTAATAGACGAAGGAACCCGGGTCTTGTTTGGACAGGATTATTTTTATGAGGAATTGTTGGGATTGAAGTTTAAGATAACTCCTTTTTCTTTTTTTCAGACAAATTCTCTTGGTGCAGAAATCCTTTACAAAAAAGCAAGGGATTACATTGGGGATACGAAAGATAAGGTTATATTTGATTTGTACAGTGGTACAGGGACGATTGCGCAGATTCTCGCACCGGTGGCCAAACGAGTCGTAGGCGTCGAAATTGTAAAGGAAGCTGTAGAAGCAGCCAGAGAAAACGCAAAATTAAATAGACTGGATAACTGTACGTTTTGGACTGGAGATGTACTCAAAGTTATTGATGAGCTTGGTGAAGTACCGGATTTAATTATGTTAGACCCCCCAAGGGAAGGCGTACATCCAAAGGCTCTGGAAAAAATTATAGATTTCAACGTGGATAGACTGGTATATATCGCTTGTAAACCAACAAGCTTGGCAAGAGATATAGAGATATTCCAGGAGAGAGGGTATAGAGTGGAAAGAATCGCCTGTATTGATTTGTTCCCGGCCACCTATCATGTGGAAACCATCGCATTGATGTCACGGATTAAAGAATAAGGAATAAAAAGTGTAAAAAACAGATAATTTCCGGGAGTTAGAACTGTTGTAATAACATTTCTAACTCCCGGATTTTTATGTCTATGCTTCTGTGAAAACATGTTGAAAGGGAAAATAAGCTGGGAGTTGAGTAAGTAAAGGTGATATGAGAAAGGTTGTACATACATGGTTTTTTAATGATAGAAATTAGTTTCATATTCATTGTACAAATGAATTGACGAAAGGAGAAATCATTGTGGATGAGAAGAAAAAACTGAGGAAAATTTTTCAAGATAGTGCATCTAAATATCTAGGAGGGAGTTTTACACTAAAAACTTATGCAGATGATCCCGATGACCCTTCTCAGTATAGCGTAAATGGAAGTACTTGTAAGTATGGAAAGACAGTGAATGTGGAAGTATCTTTTGAAAAGAAAGAATTAAAACCAGTTTATTGGAGAATTACAGATAATGTAGTCATGTTGCCGACTCAGCAGCTTGGTAGAATTAAGCTGGGAAAAGACGTCTGCGTTTCAGATCCCTGTTACGACAAAACCATTGGGTGTATGGAAATACTGCATAATGTAAAGCCGGGATTTTGGAATGTAGAGGTATCTGTAGGGGAAATCGACAGTTGGGGAGAACGAGCATATGTTCTTGCCCTTTATCATGAAGATTTTCTGCATGAAGAAAAGAAATCACCTGATTGGAAAGAGTATGCCATTTTGGGTGTAGACAGCGGACAGATGTCTGTATTCGATGACCAGTATTATAGGCAGGACGAAAAGTACGAAAAGGATAGCGAAGCGGCAGCAGATGTTTTTTATGAAAAGTGTTGTGACATTACATCTACCGATGAGAGATTTGGGCTTTATTATGTAGCTGGTGAAGCAGTAGGTGTAGTTACATCTTCTGGACGTGGCGACGGTGGTTATCCGTTAGAAGTGGTTATCGAAGATAATGAAATTATGGCAATACGAATTAATTTTATGTAACTGCAACGACTTGAGTGTAGCTCAAATAATAAAGCGCATAAAAAGGGAACATCCATCAAGCCTATAAAAGCTTGATGGATGTTCCCTTTTTACTAGACGTCATGTCAGGAAGTATCGGTATATCTTTTCGTCCGTAAATTGTTTTATCTGCTTGAATGACCAGCGTAATCCCTAAAACATTCTTCCATATATTCTGTAGATTCATGATTTTCAGCCCATTGCATTACCAAAAGTTCATATCCGGTCTCTTGGTAAGTATTATCCTTTATAATCAGCCTATAAGTCCCAGTAAAATCAGGTTCTCCGTTTTCCAAACGAGGCTCCTCGAAGTCAATTTTATCTTGGGAATAAGCCTCAAGGATATCATCAATTATCTTTAAAGCTTTAGGAGAAAAATGGTCGTATAAATATTTTCGATCAGATGTAAACTCTATATTTTTATATTGAGCATTCATGTCCTTATCTTCATTCCTCCTGCAGTATTTTTATGAGTAGCTTTGTGATAGTTCTTTCTGTTTTTGGCTTCTTTCATCAAGTGTGAGAAGAGAACCTTTTTACTTTCTCTCATGTTTCGGTTTCTCCTTTCGTCGTTTAGGTTACATCATGAAAATGAGAGAATTTTAAAAGCGTTAATACTCCGATTTTGGGATGGATTTCTGGAACATCTAATTATGTAGAGGTACGTAGATGGCGTACAAGAAAAACAGAAAAAGACCAATACAGGTAAAATTTTTGTGACTGCCGAGGATCTGGAGCAGATCAAGCAGCGAATGGCTGAATTTGGCACAGACAACCTCAGTGCCCATCTGCGAAAGCTGGATCTGGAGGGTACTTATGAAATCGAAAAAGAAAACATCGAAGCGGAAGCTTAAGAACTTTCCTTTTTAAACTCCGAAAGAGCGTAGCTGATTTTACAAAAAATCGTTTCTGGTTTTGGAGTTGTCCCAAACAAGTTTGCACGGGTGTATAAACACGAGAAACGCTGTTACAGGGCATTAGAAGGTTCTATAACAGCGTTTCTGGCTCAATGAGGGATGATTTACCCTATTACATTGCAATGAATTTGCGAGCATTTAAAGTCCGTTTAAAATGAAGTGCCTTTTTGATTCCTAAAACTAGGCACTAACATTTCCCATGATTTTGTTTTCTACCCTTAGCATTCCAATGAAGGATCATTTGGGGAAGCAGATGAAATTCTTAAATTACAGCAGTCAAAGGGGTTGGGGTTAAAATGGTCACGCCAGTATACATAGTGTTCAGTCACATCGTCACAAACGGTAACACTTGGGATATTGATATTGTTTAGAATACGTATTTTCTCTTCTAAAGGCAAATGATAGTATCCTCCGTGTCGAAGGATATATTTCGAAAAATCTACTCCAGATAGCCATTGCTTAATCTACGAATTTATCCGAAGAAATTCGACGACCGCCTTTTCAATTTTGTATCCGTCCAATTTATGAAAGTCCATAAATTCCTCTATAAGAGGACTTAATCGAATTGATATATCAAACCCCGAATTTTGCAACTTTTGGATCGCCAGAATTCTCTTTGTTGATGCACTTGCTTTTTCATATGAGTAAGCCAGATTGTCGTCCAGGCTTGTAATTGAAATCTGTATGTGAGCAAGATTAGGATTTAAAATTTCCAGGTATTCAGGTTCTGCAACCAAATGAGATTTTGTTACAATCAAATAGCCAATGCCTGCTTCGTTTAGGGCTTTTATTGTGTTGAGAGTAACTCGGTGCTGTAATTCGCAAGGCTGGAAACAGTCCGTCATGCCACCCAAGCGTAGAATGGTTCCTGCGGGAAGCTGGAGGATCTTTCTTTTTATTTTTTCGATATTTGCAATTCGTGGTTTAGAAGAGTCCCAAAAGTTGCGAAAAGATAACAGGCTTCGTGCATAACAGTAGTTGCAGTTATGTTGACATCCACAGCCGTATGTATCTAATCGTGTACTGTAATGACATTTTTCACCTTCATTCCCTTGTACCTGCTTAAATAAATTCTTAAATTCGCTTCTCTCACCTCCTCTCTGTGATGAGATTTTTATCTTACCTCCTTTCACTGGTTGCGGAGGGTAGTACCGCCCTACCGTTTTCTGGTAAAGCATCCAGATGTGTTCTTTACACTACTCCGCGCCATAGGGAAGACAAATTGAATATGAAAGATATTGCTTCGAATTTAAGATGCACTCTGACCAACAGGGAAATTATGGAACGGATTACTGGTTTATGTATAAAAAACCGCTGAGATAGGCATTTGCCTATCTCAGCGGTTTTCTTCGCCGTCTCAAATTCCTCTAGCTACACTGTTTTTTTAATCCTTAAAACATGCCTTAACACAGTAATTGCTTGACTGCACCAAAAGGGGTCGAGCAATGTTTTTTCCAGCAAATCACTGCGTTGACAATGCATTGTACCATTTTTGTATTTCCAAACAAATTCTGTATTCTCCCGCAACTCAATTGTTTTCATTTTGCTGCCAAGCATAATTGTCATTTTTTTGCTTTCATGGTCAATCAAAAAATATACATCATAATGGGAATTTGGTTCACAAATATGATGGTATCCTTCTGGGGCATATGTATGGAAAATCTGGTTGTGAATGACGCAGGATAAAGACAAGGTAAGTTGTGGGTTTAATATGAGAAGATTCGGGAATAGAGATACAGTTGTAAAAATCTGTTCGTCAATTGTTTGAAGTATTTTTTGCAGTTCTTGTTTTGTAATGCAGCTGCTACGATTTAAGCATAAGCCTTTACGAAAATCCCCGTCTGACTCTACAGCGTGGGAAACATAAAATTTGCTGTCCGAATAGGTGTTTTCTATTGCTTGTTTAAGCCGGCTTCGTTCAATAAATTGTTGCTTCACATAATTACTCCTTTCTTCAATAGACTGCTGATTACAGTATGCACGAACGCATCAACAGTAAAAGCTATGGAGGAAAGATCAAGTAATGAACGACAAAAAATGGCGGCGAATCTCATTGGATTAACTGTTATTCCTAGGTGTTCAGTAATTTCTTGAGACTTCATGCTACTTCTCTATGCCTTACTTAAAACAGCTTGAATTTTTTCTTTCTTTTTTTTTGGGGTGATGTTGGAAATAGAATATCGCTCTTTTTCTTCTCAAGAACCTTAATCTTTTCCGGAGCCACCTTGATTTTTTCGTTGTAAACAGAAATATGACATTTTTCTATATTTAAGGAAAAATTCACAATCAAGTATGAAAACATACTTGACACAAGTACGATTTCATACTATAATAGCAGCCGTGTAAGTATGAAAACATACTAATGGAGGTAAAACCATGCAAGAAAAACGAAATAAATTGTTAGCAGACTTTAATAGGCTCTACAAGGAAGAAGATGAGTTATACCATAAAGCAGCATCAAAGATGGGGGTTCCTGACAGCGTTTTTTCCATCTTTTATCTCCTCTATGAATTGGGAGAGGGATGTATGCAAAAGGATATTTGCTATGCAGCTTTTGTAAACAAACAGACCGTTAATTCTTCTGTTCGGAAGATGGTAGCGGACGGATATATTTATCTAAAGCAAGGACGGGGTCGAGATAAACACATTTTTTTAACCGAGGTGGGCAAGCAGTTCGTTGAAAAGTACATTGTGCCAGTTGTTCAGAAAGAAAATGAGGCGTTTACTGATCTGAAAGAGGAAGAACAAAAGGAGCTTTTACGCTTGACCAATATTTATATAGAAAGTTTGAGGACGAAGTTAAATGAACTTTAATTACACTGACCGCATAAAGCGGTTGTATTTCAGGAGGTAATGCACTATGAAAACGGTTTTACGGTTCATACGACCGTATAAGTGGCTTTGCTTTTTTACATTGATAGTCATGTTTTTAGATGTTGCTGGTGGTTTGCTCATTCCAACCATCACAGCAGATATGATAAATGCCGGTATCAACGGCGGGAATATGGACTATCTGATCCGCAGCGGAATACTTATGCTGATTGTAACAATCGTTACCAGTTTAGGGGCACTGCTGGGGAGTTATCTTGCCGCAGACCTTTCCTCTAAAATCGGTCGGGATATGCGGAACGCTCTTTATGATAAATCGCTTACCTTTTCCTCTTATGACTTTGAACAGTTTGGAACCGGCTCTATGATTACCCGTACACTGAACGATGTAAATATTGTCCAGCAGGGCGTTGTATGGTTTATCCAAATGGTGCTGCCTGTTCCTGCAGTTTGTATCATGGGAATTGTTATGGCGTTTTCTATTGATACCATGATGGGTTTCCTGCTGACAGGAGCAACTGTTTTCATTTTGCTTCTGGCAATCTTTGTTACTCGTAAAGCCTCATTGATTTTTGATAAGCTGCAAAAATTCCTTGATCGAATGAATGTTGTTCTTCGGGAAAATGTTACGGGTGTTCGTGTTATTCGCGCTTTCAACAAAGAAAAGTATGAAGAAAAACGGACGCGAAAATCATTTGAGGATTATGCGGAGGCGGCAATCAGCGCAAACCGCCTGTTTGCTGGTTTAGAGAGCATTGCCCTGTTTGCGATCAATCTGATGATTGTCATTATCCTTTGGTTAGGCGGGAATCGGATCGGCGCGGGATTTATGGAAATTGGAGATATTACCGCCTTGACGCAATATGCCATGATGATCCTTTTTTATATCATTATGGCTCAAATGGTGATGATTTTAATACCCCGCGCTATGATTTGTGTTCGGAGGATTTCCGACGTACTGCATCTTACACCGGAAATTCAAGATGGAACTGCGTCTGTTGACAATAACCTCAGTCAAACGAAAGAAGTTGTACGGTTCAAAAACGCAAGTTTCCGCTTTGCAGACGCAGACGAGAATACCTTAGAGGATTTGGACTTTACCTGTAAAAGAGGGGAAACGACCGCTATTATTGGCAGCACCGGAAGTGGAAAATCTACGGTTGCCCAAATGATTCTGCGGTTTCATGATGTTACTTCCGGCTCTGTTCTTCTGAATGGCAAGGATATTCACAGCATGACGCAGAAAGAATTACGGGAGCATATTTCTTATGTGCCACAAAAAGCATGGCTGTTTTCCGGCACGATTGCCGATAACCTGCGGCACGGAAATGATCAGGCGACCGAACAGCAAATGAAGCATGCCTTATCAGTCGCGCAGTCCGAGTTCGTTTATGATCTGCCCGACGGTCTGTATTCTCGTGTATCGCAGGGAGGTACCAATTTCTCGGGTGGGCAAAAGCAGCGCCTTTCGATTGCGCGGGCGTTGGCAAAGAAAGCCGATCTTTATATTTTTGATGATAGCTTTTCTGCTCTGGACTTTAAGACTGACGCAGCGTTGCGGAAAGCCCTTGCAGATGAAGTAAAAGACGCGGCAGTACTGATTATCGCCCAGCGGATCAGCACGATTATGAACGCGGAACAGATTATTGTATTGGAAGAAGGGCGGATTGTGGGAATCGGCAATCACGATTTCCTATTGCAGACCTGCCCTGTCTATCAGGATATTGCAAAATCTCAAATGAAAGGAGATGTGAACCATGAGCGAGAATAACAACAATGTAGAAGTTCTTGCAGATGAAATGGACTTTGAAACACCGGATCATGCATGGCAGACGCTAAAAAGAATGTGGCGTTCCGTAGCCGAACAGCATAAGCGGTTGGCGGTTGTGCTTGTGTCGGTAGTTCTTTATACATCTCTCTCTATTATCGCGCCCCTGTATAGCGCACATATTATAGATTTGCTTTGGAATAACATAAAAGAAACACTTACATCTGGCGCAGCCTTCCAAATTACATGGGAAGCAGGTGGTCGAGACATCTTTTTTTTGCTGTTGATTTATTTGGCAGCAGGTTTGTTCTATACCCTCCAATCGCTTCTTATGGCAAGTTTTGCAGAAAGACTTAGTTTACGGCTGCGGACCGAAATCAGCGAAAAGCTAAACCGGCTTCCTCTGTCCTTCTTTGACCGCACGAAAACGGGAGCGATTCTCAGCCGGACAGTCAATGACTTAGATAAAACATCGGAAGCCCTGCAAACAGGAATGTTGAAGCTGTTTACAGCTGTTGGTATGATAGTTGGCTCTCTGGTTATGATGTTCCGCTTTAGTATTCTATTGACGCTTGTTTTCTTGGTGTTTACAGGAATTGCACTGGCAGCTACGAATTTTGTATCTGCAAAAACGCTGAAATCTGCCATGAAGCGGCAGCAGTGTGTGAGTAATGTAACTGCACAGGTGGAAGAAGCATACAGTGGCCGGGTTATCATAAAAGCATTTAACCGGGAGGAAAGCAGCTCTGAAAATATGCACAAGGCCACGGAAGAATTGGCTGAGGCTACAAAAAAGGCGGACTTTATGATAAACGCAATCAATCCGGCAATTCGCTTGATTAACCGTTTCGGTCAAGTGCTGATTGCGGTACTGGCAGGAAAAATGCTGCTGGAAGGAAGATTGACCGTCGGCGTGTTTCAAGCATTTTTCCAGTATGCGAATCAGGCTTCGGAGCCGCTCACGGAAGCTGCCTACATGATAAACAGTATGCAGTCCGCTTTAGCTTCCCTGGAACGGATTTATAAGCTGTTGGATGAGGAAGAACTTTCACCGGAACCCGCGCTCCCCGCTGTTGTGGATCAAGCAAAAGGAATGGTAGAATTTCAGAATGTCCGGTTTGGATATACGCCGGACAAAATCTTAATGAACAATATCAATTTCTCTGTAAAACCAGGGCAGAAGGTTGCAATCGTCGGCAGTACAGGAGCCGGAAAAACAACGCTTATCAATCTGCTTATGCGGTTTTACGAGTTAAACGGCGGTAAAATCATGTTAGACGGAATCGACACAAGGGATATGACCCGTTCCAATTTGAGAAATAATTTTGGAATGGTGCTGCAAGATACATGGCTGTTTGGCGGCACGATTGCAGAAAATATCGCTTACAGTAAGCCGGACGCTACCCATGAACAAATCGTAGCGGCAGCAAAAGCAGCCAGAGTGGATTTCTTTGTCCGCACTATGTCGCATGGGTATGACACGGTTTTAAGCAACGACGCGGAAAATATTTCTATCGGCCAGCGGCAGCTTCTAACCATAGCCAGAGTGTTCCTTTGCGATCCGGCGGTCATCATTTTGGACGAAGCGACTTCCAGCGTCGATACCCGCACGGAAATTGAGATCGGCAAGGCTATGAAGGCTCTGATGAAGAACAGAACGAGTTTTGTAATCGCTCACAGGCTTTCGACCATTATAGACGCTGATTTGATCCTGTTTATGCAAAACGGAAATATTATCGAACAAGGAACGCACGAAACTTTGTTAAAGGCAAAGGGAGCTTATGCGGACCTGTATTATAGCCAGTTTGCGTGACGCCTTTCTCACAAAAGAGGCAGAAACAGTCCTATATAATGGAATTTTCCGGGACATGTTTTGTCCATAAGGAGAAGTTGTAGGACGAGGGGAAAGTTCCTTTGGGGAACTCTGGATAACAAAACAGGCTGAACATTAAGCACAGGAAAGTGCGAAGTGTTCAGCCTTTCTTTTGTTGTCAACAGTATGTTTCACGGTTTGCGTGTAGTTCCTTGTAAACTGACTGAAGTGAATTACATCATAAATAAAATGCTATTATTGTCAGTTTCTATCGTATGACACTTTTGAGCATATTTGAAATAAATTCAAAAGAAGAAAAGGAGAATGAGAACAAATGGGTAAATATTGATTTGGGAAGTAAGACATTATTATGTAGAGGTGTAGAAAAATTATGAATTCTAAAGAGCAGATGTACCTTATACGCTGGAAAAGCGATAATGTCAAAGAAGTCACCAGCGGGTTTCAGGTGGAAGCGATCCGGCACAGTGAGAAAAAGTGGTATGCCGGAGAGCCTCAGATGGACATTATCCGTGAGGCAACACCGACGGATTTGAAAAACTATCCAGCCGGAAATGAAAGAGAGGAAAACGAGAGGGCGAATTACCTGAATAAAAAATTGCACGAGGGAGTTCGTTTTCTATCCAGTAAAGGTGATACTTCCGTTCTGAGTAAGGAATGGTGGTGTTTCCAGAAGGGGACTAAATGGGAAACAATTCAAAGTACAGTGGCAGAATGTATAGGCGCGATATAAAAGAAGCAGAAAATCTAAGGTAATGGACAAAATAAATGGAGGGTTTTTATGCCGATAATAATTATACGGGAACAGAATGTTGACGGATGCGGTGGATTTGCTGATGTATGCGTTCAGTGTGATGACCCAGTTACTTCGGAACAGATGATGGAACTTCATCACGAGTTGGTGCGTCTTACAAAAGAGCTTAAGGATTCAGGAACCTCTGATGTAGCTATGGAAGCAGTGGAGAATGTTTTAGGGGAGAAAGCCCAGTGCATCAGTTATTATTTAGTAGAGTTTTAAGAAGGCTTCCGGCTCTTTTAGCAGGGTGATTATCAGCAAAATTAAAGGGAGAGCTCCCGATTGGTTGTAAAACCAGATGGGGGCTCTCCCTTTATATTGGTCTATGCTTTTATGTGTTTAATATCCAGCGTATTTTTCTCTCTTCAGGAAACTTTGTTGGCTGCTTGCGCGGGCGTGAGGGAGTGTTCCAGCCGGTGGACGCGGGTACTGTTTGGTCGGGACTGAAACCGACAGCTCTTAGGCTGGCTCCCGATTCCGTTTCGAGAGTATAGGTGATAAATTTACGGTATCCCATACTTTTTCCGGCTTTGATTGCCAGGGAATATAATTTGCTGCAAACATTTTCATAATAGGAGTTTGTACAGCATCGATTGATTTCCAAAGTATAGCGGTCTTTTGCCAGGATTCGTGATTTCGGTATACTTGCAATCACGACACCGACAGGTTCTTCCTCCGACTCGGAAAAGAGTGCAATGGAAAACTTATGCCCATGGGGAGCATCATTGTGCCGATGATATTTCTGCACATACTTTTGGGCATCTTTTAATGTAATCGGAGACGGTTTTAAATCGGACATCAAAGTATGTGAACTGTCAATTGGAAGCAGCTTTCCATATTCGCCATTACCAATGTCGTCCTGAGCAATGACAAAGTGCTTCCATTTTTTATACACAGTTCGGCATTGCTTTCTGTTTTTGTCTCTCACCTTTAATTCTCCGTGAACCGACTCTGAAAAAAGCTTCTCGATAGAATAGTCAATTTCAGGCAAGGCGTTGACAACTGGATTGGTGCAAACAGGCGGATTACCAGACAGAAAGTGGTAGGCGCAGATATTAAAAGGCATGCGCCAATGAACGAGTTCCATGACGCGGTCAAATTCTTCATCGGTGAAAATCCGCTTTATCCGGTAATATTGCTTTTCTATGCGAACCTTAAAAATATGGTAAATCTGTTGCTCTTGGTACACAGTATTTCCTCCATTCGTCCTTTACAGTTCTTACTGTGAGTATGAAAGAAAACCTGCTTCATAAAAGACTAACTGTGACACACGATACATTTTGTGAAACAGTTTCTTGCATATTTAAAGAAACGAAAATGGCAGACGAAAAGGAGATTAAGTTTTGAAAAAAGAGAAAAGCATGATAGCAGAAATTAACAAGAAAAGGGGAAAATACTTATGACCGATGAAAAGAACCTATTATTTATGAACGATCCACGGCGTGTTTCAGCACAGAGGGAACTGGATGCAATCGTACGGCATATTCAAACTGACATCAGTACAGGCGGAAGTGCTCAGTATTATTTGACGGTTTTACCTTTGCTTCTTGAACGGCTGACAAAAGCCTATGATAATCTTACTGCGGTAGAAGCAACTTTACTTGCAGAACTGGAAAAACAAAGTAGAGAGCAGAATGACAGTAAATAGCAGAAATCAAGGTATGGCTGTGTAGAAGACAAGAGAAAGGAGAACCCTATTATGGAGATAATAATAATGGATAACCGCAAATTCGAAGTTGTAGATTTTGTACCTGCAGGATATGAAATATGAAACATCGGTCACAATATGATTGACGGTTACTTTTTATGATGGTCTGCAGTATGGTTGCAGCGTTGAGGTCGCTCGTCAGACGTTTTTATGAATGCAAATAGCTTTTCCCAGTGTCTTGTAATAGACGCCGGAAAGTAATTGATTGAAAGGAATGTGTGAATTTGAAGAAAGATTATACCGATGTTCTTCGCCGCATTATTGATGACGAGGCAGAAGGACGTTGTTGTGGAAGTGAATGTGCTCTATGGCTTTATGATATGGGATTGATGCCAGAAGACTTAACAGAACTCGGTTATAGCTACCTCAATGATTTGGTGGAGGAAAATTAGCGAGAGGGCAGATACTCTATATCGGCTAAACAGTCCAATCTGAGAAAGGAGAAAGCGATTGAAAGATTTAGAGAAACTAGTAGAAGAGTGTAAAAAAGACCTCGACGAGATTGGGATTCCATACCGTACTGTTCGGAACTGGCTAATAAATACCAGAGCTAAATGCAGATGGGGGCAATGCAGGCGGGTTTCTACTGATATATTCGACATCAGCATTTCACACCGCCTGTTACAGGATGACGTATTGGATGTTGCAGCAAAAGGCACTATCATTCATGAGTTGTTACATACGGTTGATGGATGTTCTGGACATAAAGGAAAATGGAAATTATTTGCTGAAAAAGTTAACCGTGCCTATCCGCAGTACAATATTAAGAGAACTACCACTTCGGCAGAAAAGGGTCTTGAAGAATTGAAAAGAATTTATCAAAAGAACTATAAGATCGTTTGTAGTGGCTGCGGCTGTTATTGGTACCGGCAGAAAGCCAGTAGACTGGTTCAGCATCCTGAGAAATTCAGATGTGGAAAGTGTGGCGGTAAGCTGAAGGTACATGGGCTGTAAATATGGAGGAAGATATGCAAAAAAGAGAATCTTCCGCTCCCAAATATGAGGGCGGCACAATGGGGCAAGAAGAACCACGTGTTGCAGATATTATTCTGTGGCAGCTTGGTGGCCGGCAGTTTCAGGTAATGACCGGCTCTAACAATTTCCTTTCGGACGGGAATACGCTGTGCATGACGCTTGCCAGAAATAGAAGCGAGGCTAATAGGCTGCATATTACTTTGGAGATGGACGATACCTATACGCTACGGTTCTTTCATTTTACCCCAAGTCGGTTAAATTCCAAAACGCTAAAATGGTCCGAGGAAAATACGAAAGAGATTGCAGAATACAAAGGTATATATGCTGAAGACCTCTGTCGGATATTCACATCGGTCACTGGTTTGGAAACACAACTTTAGTGAGGGAAACATGAGAAAAATCACAGACGGTATTTATCAGCATAGAGGATACATGATTATTAAGGATGAACAGGGGATCTGGGTAGAAAACCATTTGTATCTTTTTAAAACATGGAATGATGCCCGGGAATTTATTAATCAGCTGATTGATGGGATAAACAAGAAGGAGCCGGTGATTGTAGGAGAATGGAAAATAGTGTAAATTGAACAATCGACACATGGTTTGTAAAAGACAAAAGCGCAGTAAGATTAGATGCTATCCGTAAATGGGGCATCTAATCTTTTTATTTATGTGACTCACGTTAACGCATATTTCAATTGAGGGTAGTGAAGAAAGGAGAAAGCTATGTTAAAGACCAGAAAAATTAAAAGGACGATATTACCGCGGACTCGTCAAATTACAGAGGAGGAAAGAGAAGCATTTAAGCAAGTGTGCAATGATGGCTCTATATATTATAAAACTAAAAATGCCGGGATTTTTTACTGTTTGCAATGTAATGCCGTCGCCCGTATAAACGAGCATGGAGCCATCTGCTGTAAAAACTGTGGGAATACACGTATACGGGAAGCAGAATTAAACGGTTATGAAAAAAGAGTCCGAAGTTGTGAACAAATAGACGGCTTCGTTATTATTAAGGATTCCATAATAGTCTGCAAAGAAACAACACAAGGGTTAAAGACTTTTTCATACGATGACGCCTGTATTGTTATACAGGGGCGTGAAGTAGCCTTCTTTGATAATATACTTTCCGTAGATATCTTCGATGAAGAAAGTGAAAGAGAGTGGGAAAGAATACAAAAGATTCCATCCAACAGTTATTGTAAAAATAGTGTTGAGCCTGATGTTCGATTCTATCATGATGGCATATATGAGAATCCTGTATTTCAAATTATTTCCGATGATATTCACAGCCTTGCGTTGCCTGAAATTTATTTAAAGCTCGTTCATAGGGTAAATATAGTAAAGCCAACCGAAATCGTTTGCCCCAAATTTGATGACTCTATTGTAGCCTATGATCCGAAAGAAGCCTTAAAGACACATACCATGGAACTAAAAGAAGAGGATGTCGGAAACAATGAAGTAACACGTCTTCATATATGGTGCAGCAAGTGCGGCAAATACAGCCAAAACTTAAAATTAACAAAATATAGTTACCTTAGTGAAATCTGCCGAAACTGCAATGAAAAAGCCTCCTCATTGAATGATAGACAGGAACAATTAAATTACTTTATATTTCCGCAAGAATACGAAGACGGCACGATACTTTTGAGAGTTGATGAAGTGTCATATAAAGCAAGATTTTTAAAAGAGAATATACCAGAGGTCGATCCAGTCGTTACTTTTGATTCCGAAATTTCTCGTACATTTTACGTGTATGTACTCCTAACCGGTAAGGTTGTGCTGTTCAATGAAAGTGGAGAGTGTATTGATGGAACAGGAATTCAAAATCCAAGCGACTGGTTTTTGCAGTATCGTCGTTACATTGTATCAGAAGAGCATAAAAAATTGATTATAAACAATAAGGCTATAAAACGAACTGGGTTTATAGAGTATTGTGAAGCGATAGGCGAGTTTAACATTAAGTATTTTGACGCTTTTTTGAATATCCCTTCGCTGGAAATATTTTCGAGAATGGGAATGATAAATCTGGTATCCGAAAGTATTTATATCGAAAAAAATGCTTTACCCAGTTATCTAAGAAATGGGCGTGTGAATGACAAAATCCGAAAACTTACGAAGTCACAAACACAGAACCTGACTTCTTCAAATTGTGGGCTTAGGGAGTTTATTGATTATATGCAGGCAGTGAAAAAAGATCCGGAGGCAATGTATGAGGATTTTGAATGGATAATCTCCCGTACGGATCACTGCCATCTGATGAATATCCTTCGAATGAAAGTTCCCGAGATGACCGTGAAAAAAATTAGAGAATATTTAGGCAGGGTAGATGAAGTACAGTGCTGTCCGGTAGAAGAAAGTGCACAGTTATGGTCAGGCTACCTCCGAATGTTGAAGGAGCTGGACTGTGATATGACAGACACAAAGCTAATCTATCCTAGTTCTCTCAAACGTGAGGATGATAAAGCGACCCGTAAAATAACACAGATAAACGATGAAGAACTAAATAAGAGATTTCATGAGCTTACAGTTGACAACGAGAAATATACTTGGGAAAATAACGAATTTAAAGTTTTAGTACCGCACGATATTTATGAGCTTTATGAGGAGGTGCGAAAACTTTACCATGATGTTGGAGCATACGGCAGAGCAATAGCTGCTGGGGGGAAGACGATTGTCTTTATACGAGAAATTTCTGAGCCTGATAAGCCGTTTTGTATAGTTGAAATTAGGAAAGAAACCATAGTCAAGGCGAATGGGTATTTGAACATGCCGATTAGTTGTATTCCTAGAGCGATGAATTTTATCCATGAATGGGCGAAAAACAAGGGTTTGAAATGCACTATGTAATGGGATCGTATGTTAGAAAATAAAGAATAAAGAAAATAGCTATAAGAAATTAAACATTAGAAGTAAGGACAGCTGAAATTATTTCAGCTGTCCTTACTTCTAATAAAGTCCTTCCAAGGCTTTGAAAATAAAGGATTTACCGCAATATATTTGCCTTATTTCTTTAACGATTTCACACAGGTTTACCTTTACCTTGACTTCTCAGAAAGGAAAGAGAGATATTCTTCTTTTTATCCTGTTTCAATTATAGATACCTTCCAGTTATGCTTTCTTTGTTATTTTTGATCTCATTTACAGTTCCTGCTGCTACAATTTTACCGCCAGCATCCCCGCCGCCAGGTCCCATATCAATGATATAATCCGCATTTTCAATCATATCGATGTCATGTTCGATCACGATTACTGTAGCGCCTACTTGTACCAAATGCTCAAATACACCGATTAGCACTCTAACATCCAATGGATGCAGTCCAATGGTGGGTTCATCAAAAATGAAAACCGTATCGTCCTGCGCTTTTCCCATCTCGGATGCAAGCTTCAGCCGCTGGGCTTCTCCGCCGGAAAGAGACGGAGTAGCTTCACCTAATGTCAGATAGCCGAGCCCCAAATCATCCAGTGTTTTAAGCTTGCCGTATACAGCCTTCATCTCTTTACAGGCTTCCATAGCCTGATGCACGTCCATATCCATAAGATCCGGCAACGAATACTCCGTCCCGTCTTTATTCGTCCGCTTAATAAGTTGGGCGTTTTTACTATACCGAGAACCTCTGCATTCAGGGCATGGAATCTCCACATCGGGCAGAAACTGCACGTCTAAGCTGATGCTTCCGGTTCCGTCGCAAACAGGACATCGCAGATTTCCGGTATTGTAGGAGAAATCTCCTGCTTTATGTCCGCCTTGCTTTGCTGCAACGGTTTTAGCAAAGATTTTACGCAAATCGTCATGTACTCCGGCATAGGTGGCGACTGTAGAACGGATATTGATTCCAATCGGTGTTGCGTCTATGAGTTTCACCCGGGTAATTCCATCCGCATGAACTGCACGGACATGTTCAGGCAATTTTTGATTGCCAATTTTCGCTTCCAGCGCAGGAATCAGGCTTTCTAAAATCATTGTTGTTTTACCAGAACCTGAAACGCCGGTAACAGCTGTCAGCCGCCCTTTGGGAATAATGACCTCCAGCGGCTTAACAGTGTGGATCGGGTTGGTGGAGAGTGTAATTGTCCCTTTTGCGAAAAGCTCTTCTTTTACAGCCTGTTTTCTGAGAGGTCGCCATGCTTGACTGGACAGGAAGGAGGCAATTTTGGATACTCCGCTTTTTTTCAAGTCGGCTAAGGTTCCGGAGGCTATAACCTCCCCACCCTCGGTACCGGCACCCGGTCCCATTTCAATAAACCAATCGGACTCTTTTAAAATCTGTGTATCATGGTCAACCAAAACGACGGAGTTTCCGTCTTGGACCAAATCACGGATAACGCCTACAAGTCCCACAATGTTTGACGGGTGTAAACCGATAGAAGGTTCGTCCAGCACATAAAGGATCCCGCTGGTTCGGTTGCGCACGGCTCTGGCAAGCTGCATTCGCTGCCGTTCGCCTGTGGAAAGAGTAGAGGCAGAACGGTCGATAGTTAGATATCCCAGCCCTAAATCCAGAAGCCGCTTTGCTGCTACCATAAAGGAGGCACAGATAGATTCTGCCATTGGCCGCATTTCTTCCGACAATGTAGCAGGAATGCCGGATACCCAGTCCGCCAGATCTGTCAATGTCATTTTACAGCACATGTCGAGAGAAATCCCTTGCAGTTTTGGTGTTCTGGCTCGTTCGCACAACCGGGTACCGTGGCAATCAGGACAGTTTTCCTCTTTCAAGAACTTTTCGACTTTCTTCATGCCGATTTCGTCCTTTACTTTGGACAATGCGTTTTCTACTGTATAAACAGCATTGAAATAGGTAAAATCCAATTCTCCTGCCTGATTGCTGTTTTTGGCTTTATACAAGATGTGCTTCTTTTCCGCCGGACCATGAAAAACAATGTCCCGTTCTTTCTCTGTAAGTTCGGAAAACGGAACATCTGTGCGTACACCCATTGCACGGCAGACATCCGTCATTAAAGACCACATCAAGGAATTCCATGGTGCAACTGCGCCATCATCAATCGACAGTGATTCGTCCGGTACCAGCGTGGACTCGTCCACTGTTCTGACAATACCAGTTCCGCTGCAGGTCTTACAGGCTCCTTGGCTGTTAAAAGCCAATTCTTCAGCAGATGGGGCATAAAAATGAGCGCTGCATATAGGGCATATAAGCTCTTTTCCAGCCGCGACGGAGAGGGAAGGGGCTAAAAAGTGCCCGTTGGGACAACAGTGGCTGGCAAGCCTGGAATACATCAACCGCAGGCTGTTTAATAATTCCGTGCTTGTTCCAAATGTACTCCGTATTCCGGGAACACCAGGGCGCTGATGTAACGCAAGCGCAGCGGGAGCGTGCAGAATTTCGTCTATATCGGCGGCAGAAGTTCCGGTCATTCTTCTCCTGGTGTAGGTGGACAGTGATTCCAGATATCTTCTGGAACCTTCGGCATACAGTACCCCTAGAGCCAGGGAAGATTTCCCTGAACCGGAAATGCCGGTGATGCCTACGATTTTTCCCAAGGGAACATCTACATCTATGCTTTTCAGATTATGTACCCTTGCTCCTCTGATGTTAATGTATTCTTGCATAATGCTTGTCCTCGTGTTCTCAAAATTTCGCTAAACTGTACGGTAGCAAACGAAACTATTGTTTCATTCAATTTTTGTGTCGTTATAATCGCAGAGCTGACAGTGGAGCATTGCTGTTTTATCATTTTCTTTATGGTAAGCGCTGGGCTACCGGCAGATACTTTGTAGAATTTGGATCGCGGAAACTTCTTTTCCGTTACATTCTTTTTTCATGGCTTTTCAAAGTGTAGGTTTCCTTTAATGAAAGATGCGATATACTTCTATTATAGCTATATGTCAATTAAACAGCAAGTAACGATGAAGTATTCTTTTTCAAGACCTTTCTCTTAAACCTGTGTGTTTACATATAAGAGAGACAAGTTGATTTGAGTAAAAAAAGGTTGATTCTATCTGCGATAGACGATAAAATTATATTGGGGTTTTAGGCGATATGGTTGTTTCAATTAGAACTGAAATATTTTCGTCTCCTGCGATTTTAGTGACATGTGTTTAGGCTTGTCAAAAAATGATATTTCAAAGGTGCAAGGGATGCTTCTGGAGGGATGATAGGAATGATAGTAAAAGATTTGCTTATGCAATGTTCCGCTGAAGAGATTGTTTCTGAATTGATGAAACTGTGTAGAGTAGATGAAGAGGAAAAGGATAGCGTGCGTCAATCGTACATGAAATTGCTCAGTACCATAAAAAGGGCTGTTCCTGTAAATACAAAATATTTGTTGATTGGTATTTTGCTCTTAACAGGGCAGGAAGAGAATCTTCTTGTCCTGCTTGGTAAAAAAGAGCTGCTGGATAACTATAACTTAGGTTATGTTATGGAGAATTTTTCTCAATCTGATATGGAATATCTGTCTAGGACAAAAGAAAAACTAAAATCGAACAATTTTAAGCTGACACCTTGGAATGAGGTCATGGGGTTTGAGATTAGACCGGAAAATGTTTTAGCCGTTGGTCCAGTTAAACTGGCAGCTGCAGTTATTTATGAGATGACCACATATGGATTTACTGAAGAAGAAATAAAGAACGAGTATCAAAAAATTGCAAAAAGAAGCGTAGCAAATGTAAGTCTAAGTAAGCTTTAAAATATAAGGAGACTGAAGTGTGAAAAAAAGAATTTATGCAGCAATAGACCTCAAATCGTTTTACGCTTCGGTCGAGTGTATTGAACGGAATTTAGATCCATTGGCTACAAACTTAGTTGTTGCCGACCAGAGCCGTACTGAGAAAACGATCTGTTTGGCGGTATCTCCTGCACTAAAATCTTATGGGATACCAGGGAGAGCGCGCCTGTTTGAAGTCATAGAGAAAGTCAGAGAGGCAAACAGGAAACGGCTGTACAAGGCTCCGGGACGACGCTTTGCAGGAGCGTCTTTTTTGGATACAGAACTGAAAAATCATCCGGAGTTTTCGATAGATTATATCGTTGCACCGCCTCGCATGGCACATTACATGGAACAAAGCGCACGGATATATGATATTTATCTTCAATATGTTGCCCCAGAAGATATTCACAGCTATTCTATTGATGAGGTCTTTATTGATATAACAGATTATTTGGGATGCCACCATCAGACGCCTAAAGAATTTGTTATGATGCTGATACAAGATGTACTGAAGACCACTGGTATCACAGCAACGGCTGGAATAGGGTCAAATTTATATCTTGCTAAAATTGCCATGGACATTTGGGCTAAGCATATTCCGGCTGATGAAAATGGTGTGAGAATTGCAGAGTTGGACGAAATGAATTATCGACGGTTACTTTGGTCACACCGACCTATTACCGATTTTTGGCGGGTGGGAAGAGGATATGCCAAAAAACTGGAACAGCATGGTATATTTACCATGGGTGATGTTGCAAGGTGCTCTGTCGGCAACCCGATGGACGCTCATAATGAGGAGCTGCTTTACAACCTTTTTGGCATCAATGCCGAATTGCTGATTGATCACGCTTGGGGTTGGGAACCGTGTACGATAGCAGATATCAAGGCGTACCGACCAAGCTCGAACAGTATTGGAGGCGGGCAGGTATTGGAAGAGCCTTATGATTATGAACACACCCGTTTGGTAGTTCGGGAGATGGCTGACCAACTGGCATTGGATTTGGTAGCGAAGCGTCTTATGACAAAACAGCTTGTGTTAACAGTGGGATACGATATTGAAAATATCAACGATAAGGAGCGCCGGCAGCAGTACCGGGGCGAAGTCACGATTGACCGATATGGAAGAAAAATTCCTAAACATGCGCGCGGGACTGAAAATTTGGAGAAGTACACATCATCATCAAAGAAAATTGTAACGGCTGTTTTATCGTTATTTGACCGTATTGTAGACAAGAATTTGCTAACCAGGAGGCTTACTTTGAGTGCAGAAAATGTAAAAAGTGAAGATGATGTCAATCGGGAGAAGCCCTTTGTGCAGCTTGATTTGTTTTCAGATCCGGTAGCTGAACTGGAAAAAGAGAAGCAGGAAGAACAGCTTTTAAAGCGGGAGAGAAGGCAACAGGAGATGATACTGTCTATAAAAGAGAAGTTCGGCAAGAATTCGATCTTGAAAGGCATGAATCTTCAGAAAGGAGCAACCGCCCGTAACCGTAACAGTAAAATCGGCGGACATAAAGCATAATAAGCCTTGATAAAGCAGAAGAGGAGAGGAAAGCATAAATGTCAGATGAGTATGAGGATATTATCCATTTACCACATCATGTGTCCAGAAATCATCCACAGATGCCAGTGCGTGACCGGGCAGCTCAATTTGCACCTTTTGCTGCGTTAACAGGATATGGAGATGCCTTGAGGGAAACAGCGAGATTAACAGAAGAAAAAGTTGAACTAGGTGAATTTGACCAAGAAGAACTGAATAGGCGTTTGCATTTCCTTCTGGAGGAAGACTTTGAAGGTATGCCGATTGTATTTATTACACATTTTGTACCTGATATGAAGAAATCTGGCGGAGCATATGTTACGGTAAAGGGTATGATTAAACGGTGGAACGAACCGGATAATACCTTGCAGATGATGGATGGATCCAGCATTTTAATTGAAAACATTTTGAAAATAAAAGGCGCAGTTTTTGGTGACTGGTAGTACATTAGGATTGAGGGCTACTGTTTATAAACAGTAGCTCTTTTTTATATCGGGCGGAATTGTAGTGATAACAGAAACTGAACACTAAATAGGGAGACCTTTTGAGAATTTTTTTATGAATATCATGCATATTCAAACTGAAGAAGATCAGACGAAAGGAGCAAAATATGAAAAAGAGCTTTGAGGTTACTTCGGAAACGACTGTTTTTCTAACGGTAGAAAATATTGATGACATAATGGTCAGTGCCTTAGAAGGGGGAATTACTTATTGGTGTGACAGAGCGAAAGTCGTCGAGGAAAATCGGTGCGGAGCGTGGGGTCATGAACAAATAGCGCGAGGCGGAGCTCTCCTTTTGCGAGAAATAGACAGCAGCAACGAGTGGGAACTGACACGGGGAAATTTTTTATTAGGATTTAAAAAGTGGTTAGAATCCGATGGAGATAAATATGGTGCCGTGTACGATGGAAAGGTGGATTGTGGCAAAATTGATGGACCAGCAGCGGATTGTATTATCCAGTACGCTTTGTTTGGGGAACTTATTTTTGGCTAAATAACAGTTTACATCGGTTAAGCAGATATATTGACAATCACTGAAAGAGAAAAACAGAGATGTTAAAAAAGGAATTTTAAGCGGCGGACAGTTTCCGCAAAACCGCCGGAATGTCTTAGAAACGACTAAAACAAAAAACAGTTGAAATGATAATGTTTTCATGGCATAATATATGTGTATATTTGTATGATTTTCTAAGTCTTTGCACTGCCTTCCGGAGCGCAAAAAAATTTACAAATAGGGGCTTGATTTCCATGGAAAAACAGGGCATGATTTTATCAATCAATCAATCAATCAATCAATCAATCAATCAATCAATCAATCAATCAATCAA
>ERZ857955.888-NODE-888-length-28577-cov-3.798156_pt1 | contig 28577 bp, 26 predicted proteins | sample MGYA00519956_ERZ857955 | MGnify/ENA primary metagenome ERZ857955 (study PRJEB31778, sample SAMEA3449378) | human gut metagenome | biome: human gut; feature: human-associated habitat; material: faeces | place: United Kingdom | collected 2010/2012 ...
CCGCCGCCAAAGGGGATCCCAGCCAGCTCACCGGGCTGCTCAATCAGGTGATGCAGAGCAAGGAGGGGGCCCAGGTAGTGGGGCGTCTCACCGACACTCTGCCCAAAAAGTAAGCGTCCCCGGGAAGGAGGCCCGCGCCCATGGCTGAGTTTGAGGAAAAGCTGAATACGCTGCTTGGCGATCCGGAGGCCATGGGTCAGATCCTCTCTATCGCCAAAGCCCTGACCGGCGAGGGGGAGAAAGCTCCGGAATCCCAGGGACCTCCTCCGCCCCCCGCAGAAGAGGGCGGCAGCTCCCCCGCCGGGCCCACCGCCCCAGCTCAGACCGATTGGAGCGGCCTACTGGGCCTGTTGGGCGGACTGACCGGAGGTGGAGAGGGAACGGACAGTCCGCTCTCCGCCCTGGGAAATCTGGACCCCAGGCTCATCCAGACCGCTGTCACCCTCTTTGGCGAATACAGCGCTACCGACGATCGAAAGGTGGCCCTTCTCCGCGCGCTGAAGCCCTTCCTCAAGGAAGAGCGCTATGCCAAGGTAGATAAGGCCATTCAAATCGCCAAGCTGTCCCGTGTCATTCGGGTGGCTTTCCAGCTCTTCAAGGAAAGGGGCGAGGGGGATGTATAACCGCTATATCCCGTCGGGGACCTCCTATACCCGCATCCTTGAAGAGGATGCGGCTCCCTTCCGCCCATCGGAGCGGGAGCCCGGTCCGCCGCCCCGGGAGCCGCAGGGCGAACCGCTTCAGCCGGAACCGGAGTCCGCAGAAAAGAAGAAGGGCGGCTTGGCCGGACTGCTCAAGGGGCTCAAGCTGGACGGCCTGGATACCGGTGATATCCTGCTTCTTCTCATCCTCCTGTTCCTTTTCCTGGAGGGGGACGACATGGAGCTTATCATCACACTGGGCCTGCTCCTGCTGCTGGGGCTGGATTAGGCCTTGTATGAAAAAAGTCAAAACGCCCAAACGGCGGATCTTTTTCTGCCATACTGCGTTAAAAATTCTTGAAATACACAACGTATTCCTGCGAATTTTTGCCTTGTCTGGCGGAAAAATTTCTCGCCGTTGGCCATCCCGCCAATGTTCAAACAAGGCCTAGGCCCTGCATTCCCGCCTGCCCGACCGCCCTTTCAGCAGTGCTCCGGGCGGTTGGGCAGGCGAAAAAGCGGCGCGTGGTTATTTATTGGACAACGGTGTGCAGCACCGTTCCATCGGGCAGCTCGTAGCGGGTATCCGGCGGGACGGGCCGTTCTACGGTATAAGCGCTCATGGATGAGAGCAGCGTCTCTCCCTCCAGCGTTTCGGCGGACACCAGAAGGCCGCTCTCCACAGAGATCCAGTAGCGATCCCGGTAGCCCAGCTCGTTCTCGGCCACCTCCACATAGACGCAGGACAGGCCCCCCCGCTCCTCATACCCGGCGGCGGTAATGGTCTTCTTGTCCAAATCCAGTACATCCTCATAGGTAGGAATCCGCTGTCCCTCCAGATCGGCCGATCGCTCGTCGGCCGGAGCGGAGGCCGCCTCCTGGTCTCCGCCGTACCACCACCAAACCGTCTCACCGCCCACAATCGAGGTGCGCACCGTCCCGCTGCTCCAGACAGCCTCCGTCCGGGTCCAGCCGTAGTCCACCCAGACTCTGGCGGTGGTCACGCCGCTTCCTCCCTCCCAGAAGTCCTCCAGGGTGACCTCCCGGTAATAGCTGTCCGGCCGGGTTAAGGTGGCTATTACGTTCTGCACGGTGTCCGGGGTCACCTCCACCCGCACCAGCCCGGTGCCATCTGCGTTCTCTCCCGGCCCTTCTCCCGGCCCGTTGTCCCCGGACAGGGTGGGCAGAACAATGGGGTCCAGATCGGTGGAGAACAGGTTCAGTCCAAAGCTGGCCAGCACCGCAACCCCGATCACGGCGGCGATGAGGACCACCAGAATATTGCGCTTGTTGTTCTCCACAGGACGCTTCACCTCCAGGCGGCCGCCCGCCGCCCCACTCCGAACTCGCTACGCCCCGAAGGGCTCCGGCGGCTGTGCTCTCATATCAAACTTCCACTCGATGGCGTCCACAATCCGGCGGCAGGCGCAGCCGTCCCCATAGGGGTTGACGGCGCGGGCCATTTCCGCATAGGCCGCCGGATGCTCCAGCAGTTCGGCGCCCATACGGAATACCGCCTCCTCCTCCGTTCCGGCAATCCTGACCGTACCCGCAGTCACCGCCTCAGGCCGCTCAGTCTCCCGGCGCAGGACAAGCACAGGCTTGCCCAGGGCGGGTGCCTCCTCCTGGAGCCCGCCCGAGTCGGTCATCACAAACGAGCAGCGGGCCATGAGGTTGTGCATCTCCTCCACATCCAGCGGATCGATCAGGTGAATGCGCGGATGCCCGGACAGATACTGGCTCGCCGCCTCCCGCACCACGGGTGAGAGATGGACCGGGTACACCAGCTCGGCCTCGGAGTGGGTCTCCACCAGCCGGCGCAGGGCGTTCATAATCTGGGCCATCGGCGCGCCGTAGTTCTCCCTCCGGTGGCAGGTGACCAGAATCACTTTTTTCCCATCATAGTCCAGCTCGTTCAGGAGGGGCAGGGAAAAACGAAAATCACCGGTCACCGTGGTCTTCAGCGCGTCGATCACCGTGTTGCCTGTCACGAAAACTCCCTCGGTGATCCCTTCCGCCGCCAAGTTCCTGCGGTTGAGCTCCGTTGGGCAGAAGTGGAGCGCGGCGATGTCGCCCACCAGCGTGCGGTTGATCTCTTCCGGGAAGGGAGAGTACTTGTCCCAGGTCCGCAGCCCGGCCTCCACATGTCCCACGGGAATCTGCTGGTAAAAGGCGGCCAGCGCCCCGGAAAAGGTGGTGGAGGTATCCCCGTGGACCAGCACCAGGTCGGGCCGCGCCTTCTGCAGCACGTCCTCCATGCCCAGCAGGCACTTGGTCGTAATGGTGGACAGGGTCTGGCGTGGCTCCATGATATTCAAATCAAAATCAGGCGTGATGCCAAAGATGGAGAGTACGGAATCCAGCATTTCTCTGTGCTGGGCGGTGACGCAGCACAAACTCTCCACACCGCTTCGACCCTCCAGTTCCCTGACCAGAGGAGCCATTTTGATGGCCTCCGGACGGGTTCCGAAAATGGTCATGACACGGATACTCACGGCTTTTCCTCCCCTTCTCCGCCCTTCTCTTCGGGCTCGTCCTCCGGCGCTTCGCCGCTTCGTTTTCCATTCCGGCGCCCGGTGTTGCCGGTATAGATCAGGGCGGCCAGCGCCCCGGCGAAGCAGAGGGCCAGCAGCAGGATCATCGCCTTGATGGGGCCGCTGGTGGTGAGCACCACGGCGGACAGGCCCAGAATCGCGCTGATGACATAGAGCACGGCCACCGCCTGCTTCTGATTAAAGCCCATGTCAATGAGCCGGTGGTGGACGTGGCTGCGGTCGGCCTGCATGGGGCTCTGTCCGTGGGCAATGCGGCGGATAAACGCAAAGCAGGTGTCGAAAATCGGCAGGCCCAGCATGAGAAAAGGTACTGCGAAGGAGATGATGGTATAGAATTTAAAGAGTCCCTGAATGGAAACCACCGCCAGAATATAGCCCAGGAAGGTGGATCCGGTGTCCCCCATAAATATTTTGGCCGGATTCAGGTTGTAGGGCAGAAATCCCAGGCATCCCCCGGCCAGGGCCGCCATCAGGATGGCCACCGGCGCGTCGGCCACCAAAAGTGAAATGACCAGTAGCGTCATGGAGCTGATGGTGGACACGCCGCACGCAAGGCCATCCAGTCCGTCGATGAGGTTGACGGCGTTGGTGATGGCCACAATCCAGATGACGGTGGCCGGAATGGACAGCCAGCCCAGATTCCAATAGGGGTCGGCGGAGAAGATATTGGGGTTGGAGAAGGTCTGAATCACATTACCGGAAAAGGCGGCCACCAGGGCTGCCACAATCTGTACCACCAGCTTAAGCTTGGCAGACAGGGCGTAGATATCGTCAAAAATCCCCAGTACCACAATGATGACCGCGCCTAACAGCATACCCCGAATCTGGCCGGTCAGCTCCACAAACAGCAGCACGGAGAGCAAAAACCCCAGGAAAATTGCCAAGCCTCCCATCCTCGGAATGGGGTGATTATGCATCCGGCGGGCGTCCTTGGGCACATCCACCGCCCCCACTCGCTGGGCCAGAGATTTTACCACCGGCGTAGCCACAAGGGCCACCAGGAAAGCCGCAACCAGGGCCGCCGCCACAATGCCGATGAGCTGCAATTCTATTTTCATTGGTGTGAAACGCTCCTTTTATCGGTACAGGCGGTGTTAACGGGGCAGAAAGCCCACCTTTTTGTAGACCTTGCGCAGAGTCTTGTTGGCAATCACGCCGGCCCGCTCCGCGCCGGCGCGGTAGACGCCCTCCAGATATGCCTTGTCGGAGAGCAGCCGTTCGGTCTCCTCCCGGATGGGACGCAGGACCTCCACCACGGCCTCCCCTACCACGGGCTTAAAAGCGCCGTAGCCCTTGCCGTCAAACTCCCGCTCAATCGCGTCAAAGTTCTTCCCGGTCACGGCGGAGTAAATGCTCATCAGGTTGGCCACGCCGGGCTTGTTCTGTGGGTCATAGCGCACACAGCGCTCGGTGTCGCTGTCCGTAACGGCCCGCTTGAACTTGCGCATAATGTCCTCCGGCTTCTCCAGCAGGAATACGCAGCCCTCTGGCCCGGATTTGCTCATCTTGCTCTCCGGAGCGTTCAGGCTCATGACCCGGGCGCCCGTCTTTGGAATATAGGGCGCAGGCATCTTGAACACATCGCCGTAGATGTGGTTGAAGCGGTTGGCCACGTCCCGGCAGATCTCCACGTGCTGCTTCTGGTCTTCACCCACAGGCACATAGTCGGGCTGATAGAGCAGAATGTCCGCCGCCATAAGGCAGGGATAGGTAAACAGGCCGGCGTTGATATTGTCCGCGTTCTTGGCGGACTTATCCTTGAACTGCGTCATGCGGGAGAGCTCTCCGAACATGGTGTAGCAGTCCAGCACCCAGCCCAGCTCCGCGTGGGCGGGCACATGGCTCTGGACAAAAATCGTATTCTTCTCCGGATCCAGGCCGCAGGCGATATAGGTCGCGATCTGGGTCAGCGTGCGCCGGCGCAGGTCGGCGGGATTCTGGCGCACGGTAATGGTATGCAGGTCAGCCATGAACCAATAACACTCAAACTGGTCGGACAGCTCTGCCCAATTCTTGATGGCCCCCAGGTAATTGCCCAGATGGAGCTCGCCGCTGGGCTGGATGCCGGAGAGCAGAACCTTTTTTTCGTTTTCCATTGTTAAAACGCACCTCTTAACCAGTGATTTTCTCGGGTGGACATAAAATCCCATGTTGAATTATCATACCATATCCAAAGTCCCTTGACAATCCTAACCTAAAAAAATAGAATAGGAGGACAGACGTTAAAAAAGGGGTTTTTCCTATGGATATGAAATGGTTTGACGAGATGGAGGCACGTATCCCCCGCGGCGAAGTCCGCACACGGTTCGCCCCCTCCCCCACCGGCTACATGCACGTGGGCAACCTGCGCACCGCCCTGTATACCTGGCTCATTGCACGGCATGCCGGAGGCAAGTTTATTCTGCGCATTGAGGACACCGATCAGGGCCGTCTGGTGGAGGGAGCGGTGGAGGTCATCTATGCCACACTGCGCAAGTGCGGCCTCACCTGGGACGAAGGGCCCGATGTGGGCGGGGACGTGGGGCCCTATATCCAGACCGAGCGCCGGAATCTCTACGGCAGATATGCCGATCTGCTTGTAGAACGCGGCTACGCCTACCGCTGCTTCTGCGATAAGGAGCGGCTGGAGTCCCTCCACGGCGAAAACGGCCTGGGCGGGTACGACGGGCACTGCCGGGAACTCCCTCAATCGGAGATAGACGAAAAACTGGCGGCCGGGGTTCCCTATGTCATCCGGCAGAAGATCCCCCGGGAGGGAACCACTACCTTCTCCGACGCTGTCTTTGGGGACATCACCGTGGAGAACGCCACCCTGGACGACCAGGTGCTGATGAAGTCGGACGGGCTGCCCACCTATAACTTTGCCAACGTGGTGGACGACCACCTCATGGGCATCACCCACGTGGTACGGGGCTCCGAGTACCTCTCCTCCGCTCCCAAGTACAACCTGCTCTACCAGGCCTTCGGCTGGGATGTCCCCACCTATATTCACTGCTCCCCCGTCATGCGGGACCAGCACAACAAGATGTCCAAGCGCCACGGAGATCCCTCCTATGAGGATCTGCTCTCCATGGGCTTTCTCTCTGAGGCGGTGGTAAACTACGTCACACTGCTGGGCTGGTCCCCCAAGGGCGCGGACAGCGAGCGGGAGTTCTTTACTTTGGACGAGCTGGCCGGAACATTCGACATCGGCGGCATCTCCAAGTCCCCCGCCATCTTCGACATCGAGAAGCTCAAATATTTCAACGCCAACTACCTGCGCGCCCTCTCCCCCGAGGACTTTTACGCCGGGGCCGAGCCCTATCTGAGGGAGGCTGTCAAGACCCCCGGTATCGACCTGAAGCTCATCGCCCCCCTGGTGCAGCCCCGGTGCGACACCTGGCTGGACATCGCCCCCCAGGTGGACTTTTTCGACGCGCTGCCCGAATACTCCAACGAGCTCTATTGCCACAAGAAGATGAAGACCAATGAGGCGAACTCTCTTGAGGCTCTTCAGGCGGTCCTTCCCGTGCTGGAAGCGCTCCCGGAGTGGACCAATGAGTCTATTCACGACGCCCTCATCGGCCTGGCCCAGCGGCTGGAGCTGAAAAACGGCCGCATCATGTGGCCGGTGCGCACCGCTCTCTCCGGTAAAGCGGTCACTCCCGGCGGCGCGGTGGAGATCTGTCATATTCTCGGCAGGGACGAGGCCCTGCGGCGGATCCGCAGAGGCATCGAACAGCTGGGCGGCTAGGAGATACGGGCCGGCCGCCATGCGCCCGCTGTATTCTTTCGGTCCACATACGCTCCGGGCGCGCCGCCGTCTCCGACCCCCGGCGCGGCGGAACGTATGCTATGCGTTATCCTTCATTGACTGAAATCTGGAGTGCGGATATGAAAAAATGGTATGACGAGGAATATGAATTTCAGATCGAGGTGACAGGTTTCCTGCGTGGCAGCCGCACAGAGCGCTATTGCCGAAACGGCGAGGAAATCGGCGATACGTATACCTGTACCTATGGCTGCCCTGTCAATCCAGACGGGCAGGGGATTTGCTCCAAGGTAATGATGGTGCTGTTCCCAATTATGGAGGCTGTCAGAAGCGGTGGAGATCTGGAGAACATCGGTGGCAGCGGGAAATACTGCAAGGATGTTGTGTGCCCGGACGGCTGCGTGATCTTCAGGCTGACGGCAAAGAAACTTGGAAATGAAAATTTTTATAAAGGGAAATTCTTTGACCCCATTTGACAGATGACGCACGAACCATAGAGGCACGCCCAGCTACGTTCCCTCCAGTTGAAATATGGACCAGCAAAGGTCTCCGCCCTCCACGGCCTGTATGGAGGGCGGAGACCTTTGCTGATCCACGTTTCCAAGATAACGTCAGAAGGACACTCTACTTAAGGAATGAAAGTTCTGTTTGCCGGGTCTGGGCAAATGCCCGGATGCGCCCAAGTAGTCGTCTAATACTCTGTGTGCGATCTACGGAGAGCTGTGCGGAGAGACCGGTCCGGTCCAGAAAATCGAGATCGGCCGCCAAAATTTCGGCTGGACTGCGGCGGTCTAAAAGGGCCACAATGATGCCCACTATCCCCTTGACGATCAGTGCTTCGCTGTCCGCACGCAGCCGGACCATCCCATCGCACTCCTCCATGACCAGCCAGAGCCTCGTTTGACAGTCAGTCACCATGTTGCACTCCGTCCGCTCTCTTTCCCGCAGCGGCTCCATATCGGCGGTCAGCTCCAACAGGCAGTCGTACTGGAGCATCCAATCGCCAATCTGGTTGAATGTCTCCACGAACTCGTCCTGTTCTTCCTGAATTGTGGGGCGGGATTCTTCTCTCATAATCCCGCCGCCCTTCTCAGACGCGGAATGACCTGTGCCAGTCGCTCTGCAAAGAAATCAAGCTCCTCCTCCGTGTTGTAAAACGCCGGGGAGACGCGGGCTGCGGCTGTAACATCAAAGGCGTCCAGCAACGGGCCGGCACAGAGACTCCCGGACCGCAACGCAATGCCGTCCTTGTCCAGAAAGGCCGCTAAATCGTAGGGGTGTACCCCGTCCACGACAAAGGAGATTGCCCCTGCCCGATGGGCAGGGCGCCCCAGAATACGGACGTGATCCGTCCCGGCCAGATGCCGCCGGGCCGCGTCCAGGAGCAGGCGCTCCCGCTCATACACCACGGGCAGCCCAATTTCATCAAGATAGTTGATGGCGGCTCCCAGCGCAATGGCGCCGCTGTAGTTGGGCGTCCCAGCCTCCAGGCAGTGGGGTGCGGAAGCAAAGGTCGTCTTTTCCCAGGTGACCCGCTCCACCATGCCCCCACCAAAGCGGACAGGCCGCAGCTCTTCCAGGCGGTCCGCCCGGCAGTAGAGGGCCCCAATCCCGGTAGGCGCCAGCAGCTTGTGACCTGAAAAACACAGAAAGTCGCAGTTCAGGCGCTCCACATGGATAGGAAAGTGCCGCACCCCCTGGGCCGCGTCCACCAGCACCGGGATCTCCCTTTCATGGGCGGCTGTAATGATCTCGTCCAGAGGCGTCACCGTGCCAGTGACATTGGAGACCTGTGTGATAGCCACCATTCTGGTGCGCGTGCCCAAGAGCTGGCGGAACGCTCCCATGTCCAGCTCTCCCTGCAGCGCCGGAGCCATGCGGAGTATCGCCCCCTGCGCCTGGCAGAGCTGCTGCCAGGGGACCAGATTGGCATGGTGCTCCAACTGAGAGACCAGCACCTCATCCCCCGGCTGAAGCCGGGGGGCGAGGTAGCTGTCGGCCACCAAATTGATGGCCTCCGTGGCGCCGGAAGTAAAGACAATCTGCTCCGAGGATGGGCTGCCCAGAAACCGCGCCACCTTCTCGCGCGCCTCCTCCAAGCCCCGTGTGGACTGTTCGCTGAGGAAATGGATCCCCCGGTGTACGTTTCCATTTTGGTGGGTGTAGTGTTCAGTGATGGCCTCAAGCACCGGGCGCGGCAACTGAGTGGTGGCCGCGTTGTCCAGATAGACCAGGGGTTTGCCATAAATCCGCTCCGACAGGATGGGAAATTCAGCCCGTCTCTCCCGCACCCACTGTTCCATATTGCTCCCCCTTTTCTCTCAGTCCCCGCAACACCGCCCCGGCGAGATCCTGCGTGGTCTCAAACTCGGCGGTCTCCTCCCGCTGGAATGTGATGCCGAGCTCCTTCTGGATCGCCATCAGGAGCAAAATTTTCTTTTGCATGGTGGAGGTCACGCCCTCGCAGGAGCTGGGACGGTCCGTCAGGCCGGTTTTCCCTACCTCAAGCCGGGCCGCCCGGGCCACGCTCCACTCGCAGAGCTCCGTCAGCCCGCAGGCCTCCACGCTGCTTGGCAGCAGGAACTTACCCAGAATGTAGCGGCGAAGTACAGGATGAAGCGTCTGTACATCGGCAAAGCGCGTGTCCAACAGCGTCTGCCGTGCCTCCTCCACCGCCGCCCGGCAGCACAGAACGTAGTCCGCTCTTTTAAGGATTCCCATCAGGCGGTTACCACTTCGAAGCCCAGGATCTCACCCAGCAGCTTGAGCTCCCTGGTGTAATCACCGTAGACCAGGGGGAGGTGATTACCGAAGTTGATGTGCTTGTAGAAGAAATCTGCCTGGTCGCCCACAGTGAAGAAGAAGCCCTGGTCACAGTTGTAGCTGTTGTAGCCGAACCCAGCGCTGATGGTTCCCTTACCTACAAAGAGTTGTTTGCCGTCGGGGGCAAAGCGGCACAGGGTAATCTCCTGGCCCCGGTCTGCGGAGAAATCCATACGGAAGGTGGCGCCGAAGCCACTGTACGTGAAGGGGCTGATGGCATAGGGCGCTGCAGGCTCCGTCAGGCCTTTCAGCTTGCGGTTGGCCGCGGCGTGGAATGTCATGTACAGGTTGGGCTTGTCTGCCTCGGGAACTCCGGTGATATCTTTTTCTCCAATGGCCTGGAGTGTGGTCATCTTGCCCTCTTCATCGTAGTAGACGCAGTTGACGTTGCCCATGTACGTCGCTTTACCAGACAGGTTCATCAACACCACCATGGCCAGCAGCGCATTCAGGTCATACTCACAGGCGGAGGGAACGCCGTGCTCACAGTTCAGCGCATGGATCATACAGGGTGTGATTCTCTGCTCGTTAAAGCGGCGTGTAGCACACATATCGGGGCACTGCATGGTAAAGGCGTTGCAGTCGTTGGCCTCTAGAACCTTTTTCACCGTCAGGTAGGCGTGAAGCGTGCGCAGGATGTCCTCTCTCGACATCCGTACCTCCTGAGCGCCGGCGATCAGTTCGTCTGCCAGCGCCTCTGCCTCCGCCAGATCGGTATCATTGATGTTGCATGCCTTGCGTCCGGGCAGCGTGTGGTTGGTGCTTGGATCAACGGGCTGCATCAAATCCAGCAGCTCATGCTCACTGATATAACGCAAGCGAACCCCCAGTCTGCGCGTGACATCGTGGGCATTGACAAACACATCCGGTGTGCTGAGCGAAACCTCCGAGTTGGCGCGGGCGGACATCAAAACGCGCGTCTGCTGGAGGGCTTTGCGTGCACGGAACACCCTCATATATGTTTTGAAATCATCCCAGTTGCGGAACGAATAGGCCTCCAGCCCACGGGCACGCGCAGCGGCTGTATTGGAAAAGGGGCCGCAGCACTGCCAGGGGACAATGCCGATGGGCTTTCCGAATCGCTCCCCAAATTCCAAAAACAGGTCTCCGCGAGCAATGCCGGTGGAGAACAGGAAAAAATCTACCTCGTTGATGTCCTTGGACATCTCTTCATAAATCCCCTCCTTCATCTCAAACCAGTCGCTGCGCTCCACATAGATAGGCTCCAGGATGTTGATGCCCTCGGGCGTGTTTTTTGCAATGTTGCTCCGGAACTTCTTGAACAGTTCCTGCGCCATCATCACATCGTAGTCGTGTTCCAACTGTTCGCCCTGTCCGAAGCGGCAGGGGCCTTCAAATGCGTATTGATGAATGAAGGCGATAAAAACAGGGCGGACGTTCAATTGGATGTCAGTTAATTTCGGTGCCACAGTGTTGTTTCCTCCAATATCATTATAATTTCTGGTGTCCTTCGAACATTAGAAGCGGATGAGTGCGCTAGCCAGGGGCCAGATGAGGAACATGCATCCCAGCCAGGTGAGGATGATGTAAATGGTGCAGTACTTGACGGTATTGCGCACCGTAATGTGTCCCGGCCCGAAGAAGAGAGGGGCGGGCACCGAGGCGGAAGGGGTGAGCATCCCCATGCAGGAGGCCAGGCTGATGACTACCACGAAGCCGATGACATTGATCCCTGTATCCGAGAGCAGAGAGAGGGCGATGGAGTAGAAGAGAAACATGGTCACGGTATTGGAGAGGAAGTTCGTCATAATCAGCGCACCCAGCACCAGCACTGCCATCACGGCAAAGGGCGGCAGGACGGAGGTGACGGGGAGGAGCAGGTTGCGGATCCAGTCGCTGATGCCCACGTCAGGCAGGTTGATCACTGCGCCCATTACAGTGACGGTGGCGGTGAAAACCAGCAGCCCGATGGGGATATCCTTCACCAGTGCAGGGAATTTCACAATGGGCTTATTGTTCAGCCGGACGATACAAAGGATGGCAATCGCCACAATGGGCGGGATGCAGGTGCCGCAGCGAGTGAGGAAAGCGGACAGCCCCGGCGCGAAGGAGCTGCCAAACTGGGGGAAGAGCCAGGCGATGACCACCAGAATAAAGAGCACGGCGGCCAGCTTGCCCTCCTTGCCCAGAGGCGGGGCGCTGCGCTTGACCTCCTCAATGTCGTAGTTGGCGAATTTGCTGGTGTCAGGCTTCCAGAAAATCCGAACCACCAGCATCAGGAACACATACATCATAATTTCGAAGGGAATGCCCACGCTGAGCCACTGGCCATAGCTGATGGTGATGCCGGTTTTGCCCTCCACAGCGGCGATGAGCAGCAGGGGGAGCACATGGGAGATGGGAGAGGCCGCAGAGATGATGGCATTGCCCCAGAACACACCGGCCATAAGCACCGTGTACATGGGCTCGCCCTTCTCAATTTTGAGGTTTTTGCAGAGCGCCTGGGTAAGGCCGATATAGATGACGGTGAGAGAGGTGGCCTCCATAAAGGTACCCAGCAGGAAGAAGGAGAAGAAATACAGGGCGATGAACATATAAGGCCGCCCCTGAACCACCTTCCGGGTGATAAACCAGACGGCCACCTTGTTGATGACGCCGGTCTGGGTGAGCACGGCGTTAAGCGCCATGCAGACGATGATGGTGATGACAATGAAATTGCCCATGGAGCCGGCCCAGACCTCGTTGGCTGTCATGGTGCCCGACATGATCAGGGCGGCCATGGCCACCAGACTGACCCAGTCTGTATTGACGGCAATCCACAGGTAGAGCACTGGCACCATGATGGCCAGCACGGTGACGCCCTTTTCGGTCAGGCCGTTGGCTGCTGGGATGCAGAAGTAGAAGATCAGGAACAGAACCGCGGCGATGATGTAGTGAATATAGGACTTAACTGATGTTCGCTCTGTGTTTGACTTTAACTGTTCCAACTGATAAACCCCCATTCTAGAGTAGAACATTGGGAGAGCTTTTGCAAAGTGCCAAACAACCGTCACCGCTATCGGGATATATCCTTGATATTAGGCCTTGTTTGAACAAAGTCAAAACGCCCAAACGGCGGATCTATTTCCACCATACTGCGTTAAAAATTCTTGAAATACACAACGTATTCCTGCGAATTTTTGCCTTGTCTGGCGGAAAAATCTCTCGCCGTTGGCCATTCCGCCAATGTTCAAACAAGGCCTAGCCCGCTGCGGTTTGCATTTTAGCTCTCACCTCTCTTGCCTCGGGTATCATTTTGAGCTTTGCGGATGATCGTTGTGCACATCGATCGTCGGGCATATGCCTGACCCGCTGGGTATGATCTTATTTTATCTAATATCATCTCGTATGTAAAATGAACAGATCGCACAAAGCCATGCGCTAGGCGCATGGCTTTGTGCGATATATCTATTATCTCAAAGCTCAACCAGGCACAAAAACAACATTATTCCTGTAGGATTTGGATAAATCGCTTCTCTGCCGGGCTTATCGCTGTCTCTCTGTTGAACATAAGAAACACATGCTCCACGGGGAGTTGCTGTGACAGTTGAATTGGAAACAGCGTTCCTCTGGAAATGGCATTCTGAACATGGAGCTCCGGCAGGAAAGACAGGCCGAGGTTTCGCTCCACCATGGAAATCAGCAGCGGCATGGAACCAACCTCACACACGGCACGCCACTTGCTTATATTGGTTACGGTACGCAAAAGCTGTTCCGTATAAGTTCGAACACTGGTCTTTTGCTCCATGGTAACCAGAGGATACCGCAGTATGGCGCCAAGATCCTGAATCGTATGGTGCAGTTCAGGAAAACCAGTACCTGCTACCAGCACATATTCGATTTCCATCAACGGGATCAGCTCGATTTCCTCGCATTGCGTCATCGGAGAGGCCAAAACCGCCACATCCAGGTGGCCGTCTTTCAACATCTGTGCGGCGGCAGGCGGCGTTGTGTAGGAGATCTGAAGCGTGGTGTTGGGATATTCCTGCTTGAACCGCTCCAGAAAGGGGGGAAGCAGAAAGGTCAGGGTCAGTTCTGACGCGCCGATGCGCAGGATATGGCTTTTGTGCTGGAGTAAATGATCTAACTCCTTTTCTGCCTGGTAAATTTCCGTAAAAGCCGCCTTGAGATGACGATACAGGAGTCTACCCTCCTCTGTCAGTACAACCCCTTTAGCCGTGCGCTCCAGTAGCGCACAGTGGAGCTGATGCTCCAGTCTCTGGACCGTACGGCTCACCGTGGACTGTGCCAGAAAGAGTGCGTTGCCGGCGGCGGTGATATTTCCATGTTCCACTACACAGCAAAATACCCTGTAATCATCATAGCTGATCATCAATCTCCACCCTGCCTTCCAAAGTCATGACCTGGTTTTACCGCTTGTGGCTGTTTGAGTCGGCCTGGATAACAACATAACACCTTTTTCGTCTATGGTGAGCTATATTTTCAGATTTGTGGGACACTATCTAATCCTAATTTGCGCAATTTATTTTATCTTTTGGGAAGTTCAAAGTCTCAGTCCTTTTAACCCGGAAATACGGTAGTATTCCAAGATCGCCAACATAAACAAAGAGCGGTCTTGTTGCAGATTCCTCTATCTGTAAGGCAATCACTGCACTGACCTGCGCCTTTTTCAGCTGTTTTCCTCCAGCCACTCCGCCAGTTCTGCCAGCTCGCCTCCCCCGGCGCGGCGGAGGGCGGCCGACATCTCCCGGGCGGAAAACTGCACGCCCGCGAGGGCGTGCGCCACCCGCCGGGGCAGCTGCGTGTCCAGTGCGTCGGTATGGAGCACCGCCTCGTCCACCACGCCGTTTTGGACGGAAAGGCCCAGCTGGACCTCTCCCCAGGGAAAGCGCTTCTCCCCTTCCCAGGTGAAGAGCGCGCTCTCCCCCAGCCGCCAGGTCCAGGATCGGTGCTTCTCATAGAGTGCCTCCAGCTCCGCCTTCGCACTCTCGGGCCGCCAGGGCGTCCATGGGCCGTATGCGGCGGCAAACGCCTCCTCTACCGCCCTGCGGGTGTCGTCCGTCGTAAGGCCAGAGACCAGATCGCTCAGGTTGCACACCCGTGCGCGGACCGACGCCACCCCCTTGGACTTTATCTTCTGTTCCGACACATTGAGGTAGCCGGAGAGCTTTTCCAGATCGGCGCTGACCAGGAGGGTGCCGTGGTGGAGCATTCTGTCCCCGCGGGCGCAGAATGCGCTGCCTGAAAACTTTTTCCCACCGGCGGTCAGGTCGTTCCGGCCAGTGAACGCCGCCTCCACCCCCAGGGCGCGGAGCGCATTGAGAATGACTGTGAGCTGCCGCTCCACATCATAGCAGCTCTTGGGGAGGTGAAAGGAAAAATTCAGGTTGCCGCCGTCGTGGTATACCGCGCCGCCCCCGGACATGCGGCGGACCAATTGAACGCCGTCGGCCTCCATGTTCGCCAGATTGCACTCCCTCCACGCGTTCTGGTTGCGCCCGATCACTACGGCGTTTTCATTGACATAGAAATAGAGCAGAATGTCGTCCGGGGACAGCGCAGTGAGAAAATACTCGTCAGCGGCCAGATTCCGCCATCCGTCCCGCCAGGGAGACAGAAAAGAGAGACAACGCAAGATAAATCCTCCTCTGTTCAGTGTCCATTTCCATGATTTTATCATAGTCAAATTTTCCGCCGATTGCAATAAAAACCGTTCCCTCCGGTCAGACTGACTCTAGGCCTTGTTTGAAAATTAGCGGAGTGGCCAATGGCGAGAGATTTTTCCGCCGGACAAGGCAAAAATTCGCAGGAATACGTTGTGTATTTCAAGAATTTTTTACGCTGTATGGCGGAAAAACATCCGCCGTTTGGGCGTTTTGACTTTTTTCAAACAAGGCCTAAAAAGGAGGGATCTCAATTGCCCATGACAAAGAGACGGATCCGCGTTCTGGCAGTCAGCTTTCTGGCCGCCGCCTTTGCCGTGACGGCAGGCTTCGCTGTACAGGGGCATGCCCGCGCCGCCCGGTACCGGCTCCTTGCGGACAACAGCTACCGCCATGCCTTTACCGAACTGGTCACTGCGGTGGGCGAGCTGGACTCCGCCCTTCAGAAGGGGACCTATGCCTCCACCTCCTCCCTGTTCTCCTCCCTATGCACACAGGCCTATGGAAAGGCCCTGGCCGCCCAGACGGCCATTGGAGAGCTGCCCTACGGCAGCGTGGAGCTGGAGCAGACCGCCGCATTTCTGGCCAAGGCTGGGGATTATGCCATGGCGCTCTCCCGGGGAGCCTGGCAGAATGAGGTGTGCACTGCGGAGGAACGTGAGACGCTGCGGGGACTGTCGGCAGCGGCAGGAGAGCTGTACGCTACACTGCAGGCGCTGGAGAGCGAGCTTTATGCCGGCACAGTCGAGGCGGAGGATCTGGCCGCTGTGCAGCACCGCCTCTCCCGCGCCACGGAAGATGGGACGGTGACCGCCGGTTCGGTCTTTCAGGACGTGGAGGCCGACTTCCCGGAGGTTCCCACTCTAGTCTATGACGGGCCATTCTCTGAACACCTGACCAACCGGACGCCCAAAATGCTGGAAGGTATGCCCCAGGCGGACGAGGCTGCGGCACGGGAGGCCGCGGCAAGTTTTCTTGATCTGAAGCCGGAGATTTTCACTCTGGCCTCCGCGGGAGAGGGCGCCCTGCCCACCTACGGCTTTTCCGCCCTGGTGGACGGCGGGACGGTATGGGTGGAGGTTACCAGAACAGGGGCACAGGTGCTCTCAGTCATCAACGACCGTCCCGTGGGCGAGGCCGTTCTCTCCGCCGAGGAGGGACAGGCCCAAGCCGCCGCCTTTCTGTCCGAGCACGGCTTCCCCGATATGGCACCCAGCTACTATATCCAGCGGGACAATGTCCTGACCGTCAACTTCGCCGCCGTACAGGACGGTGTCGTCTGCTACCCCGATCTGGTCAAGGTGTCGGCGGCGCTGGACGGCGGACGCATTGTGGGCTTTGAGGACCACGGCTACCTGATGAATCACGGAAGCCGCGACCTGGCACAGCCCACCGTCAGTCTTGCCAGGGCTCAGGCCGCCGTGGGGGATGGGCTGAGTATTCTGGCCCACCAGATGGCGGTCATTCCCACCTCCGGCCAGTACGAGGTCCTGTGCCACGAGTTCAAGTGCCGCCGGGAGGACGGTGGTCATGCCCTGGTCTATATTGACGCCTTTACCGGCCAGGAGCGCCAGATCCTCCTTCTGCTGGAGGATGAAACCGGCACGCTGGTGCTCTGATCGGATCCACAGTGGGCTGTCAAAAAGCCCCATGGCCTCCGAACCGGCAGTCTCGAATGGAATGCTCCCAGCCCGCGGAGGTGGAAGCCGCCAGACGCCATTCCCTCCGCCCGCCGGGGATGCCAACCGCACTGGGCAGGGCGTACCGCCCTGCCCAGTGCGCCTTCCTTTTTCAGGCATTTCATATAACCCGAAATGCGGTCCATTTCTGAGTCCTGTACCTCCATATGAAAATCGCTCCGCGGATAATGAGGTCAATCCCCATACCCGCTGCAATCCCGAGCACCCCCCAGTTCAGCCATACGGCGAATGCAGCGGAGAACACCAGCCTTGCGGCCACCGTCAGAACAATGGATGTTATCATGGTAAAGCGGACGTCTCCGGCCGCCCTCAGCCCACTACCCAGCGGCCCGGCAAAGGGGTAGGCGATGCCGTTTACCACGTTGTTGATCAAAACCAGCCATATCACCAGCGACTTGGCCTCGTCGGATATGGCGAAGAACCCCATTAATATGGGCGTCAGGGCGAAGACCAGCGCGTTCCACGCCACAGACAGGACAAAGGTGATCCTGCTCAGTTTCTTAAAATAAAAATTGGCCGCCTCTCTGTCTCCGGCCCCCATGCACTGGCCTATGACTGTCGTAAAGACAGGGGCCATGGCCTGTCCCATCAGCGCAGCCAGAGACCAGATGCTCTGCGCCACGCCGTTGGCGGCGATCTGATACGTCCCAAACAGCGCGACCATGCTGCTCAGGGCGACCTTAACCAGCTGATGCACCCCATTCTCCACGCCGTTTGGTATGGCAATCCCCAGCACCCGTTTCAACAGCTCCCCATCCCACGTAAAAATCTCTCTCCTCCTGTATCTGACAGGAAGCCTCTGCGCAAAGCAATATACTGTAACTGCGGCCGCCGAGAGGGTTCTGGCAATCAAGGAGGGGTAAGCAACGCCTGCCACCCCGGCACCCAGGGCAAAGACCCCCACCAGATTCCCGACAATATTGATCCCGTTTGCCGCCGTAGATATGTACATGGTCACATTTGTCTTCCCTATACTGCGGCACAGGGCAGCGCCCGCATTATAAACGGCGAGCGCCGGAAAGGAATAGGCCGAAATGCGGAGGTAGATCCCGCAGGCCTCCATCACCGGCTCCTCCACCTTCCCGAACAGCGCTTCCAGCAGCGGACGCTGAAACAGCAGAATGGCCGCTGAGAGGGCCACTGCGCTGAGCACAGAGAGCATGAGCAGCTGGCCGGCGGACCGCCCCGCCCGCTCATTGTTTCCGCTGCCGATATATTGGCTGATGATTACCGCGCCGCCGGACGCCAGGGCGGTGAATAAAAAAAGGAACACCGTATTGAATGCGTTGACCAGGGATACGCCGGACACGGCGGCGTCTCCCACAAAGCTCACCACAAAGGTGTCTGCCAGCCCCACCAGCATCAGCAGAAACTGCTCCACAAATAGGGGTACAATTAAATTTCTCAGATCCCTGTTTGTAAACATGCTCACACCTGGTATTTTCTGCTGAGATATGTTTCACACTCTGCCAGCATCCTTTTCACCTTTTCCATGTCCCAATCACAGTACGACGTTGCCGCCATGGCCGCAATTCCATGGGTGTGCATCCACAGCTGATCGTGAAAATGGTGGGCCTCCTCATGGCCGATACGGTAGCGCTCCATCAGCTGTGCCATGGAGCGCTCTATGACCGGCTTCAGCGCCGACTTCATCTCTTCAAATGCATTCCTGCGCATAAACAGGAACTTGAACAGCTCGCTCTCCTCCCGGGCAAAACGGATGTAGTCCATTCCATACAAATGGGCACCGCCGGCCTCCAGGTCAAAGCCAAGGCGGCGCAAAAAATAGGTCACTGCCTCCGAAACCAGCGCGGAGCGCAGCTCTTCCATCCGTGAAAACGAGAGATAAATGGGCTGTGTGGAACAGTTCAGCCTCCGGGCAAGTGCTTTCACATTGACGGCCTCTATTCCACCCTCACGCAGCAGCTCAAAGGCCGCAGCCAAAATTTTATCTCTGGGGATCTGCTTTTTTGCAGGCATCCGGCATCCCTCCGTTTTAACAATAAATTAATTTATTGATAATTTAGTTTATTTTATATGAGACTGTATTACCTGTCAAGGACAAAAAGCGCCGCCTCCAGCCTGTTTAACGGCTGGAGGCGGCGTCCGCGTATTGAAAATCCGGCGTTGCGCCGCTATAATAAGGAGACGACATTCCTTGCAGGAGGTACATATGGCTGGAAAAACACTCATCATTAACGGCTCGCCCCGTGTGAATGGAGACACCTCCGTGCTGCTACGGGAGCTGAAACAGAACCTGGACGGCGAGGTGGTGGAGCTGTCCGCCTTTCGCTCCAACATTGCGCCCTGTGTGGACTGCCGCAGCTGCTGGAAAACCGCCCGCTGTGTGGTGGAGGACGATATGCGCGTCATCTACGACGACGACTTCGACAACGTTGTGCTCGCCTCACCGGTCTATTTTATGACTCTGCCGGGCAAGGTCCTCAGCCTGATGAGCCGCTTTCAGCCTTGGCATGCCGCTATGTTCTTTCTCAATCAGCCTCTGAAGCAGCGCCCCAAAAAAGCCGGACTGATTTTGGTCGCCGGCGGGAAGGGCAATGAAGCCGGGGCCATGCACCATATCCGGGTTCTCTTTAAATTGCTCAACGCCAAGGGCTTTGAACAGCATACCGTCATGTCTCTCCATACGGACACCGTTCCTGCCGCGCAGGATGCCGCGGCGCTCCGAGATGCCCACCGGCTTGCCGCATGGCTGAACGGGGAAAGCGCAGATTTGGAATAAGCTCTGCCTGACATCAGGTTTTTCCTGCGGAAACATGCTTGGATGCGCCGCCCAGGCTGCACGCTACTCCACTGTCACCGATTTCGCCAAATTCCGGGGTTTATCAATATCGCACCCTCGCATCAGGGCCACGTAATAGGCAAAGAGCTGCATGGGCACCACATCCAGGGAGGGCAGGAGCATAGGGTGGGTATCCGGAACCAGAATGGCGGCGTCCACCGTCTTCTTCATCTCATCGCCCAGGGAGTCTGTGGTTACCCCCAGTACATCTGCCCCGCGGCTCTTGACTTCCACCACGTTGCTCATCAGCTTTTCGAACAGCTTGCTGTAGCTGGCCAGCGCCACCACCAGTGTACCGTTCTCAATGAGGGAGATGGTGCCGTGCTTGAGCTCCCCGGCGGCATACGCCTCCGAGTGAATATACGAGATTTCCTTTAGCTTAAGGGAGCCCTCCAGCCCCACGGCATAGTCAATATTGCGGCCGATAAAAAAGACCGATGGGTGGTTGAAGTAAATAGAGGCATAGTACTGGATGATCTCCCGCCGCTCCAGAATGGTTTCAATCTTGGTCGGAATGAGCAGCAGCTCGGAGACAATGGCGTCGTACTCCTCCCGGGTGACAGTACCCAGCACTTCGGCGCAGTACAATCCGATGAGATAGACTACCGCCAGCTGTGTGGAGTAGGCCTTGGTGGTGGCCACGGCGATCTCAGGCCCCGCCCAGGTATAGATGACGTCGTCTGCCTCCCGGGCGATGGTGGATCCCACTACATTGACGATGGCCAAAAGCCGCCCGCCCAGCCGCCGGGCCTCCCGCATAGCGGCCAGGGTGTCGATGGTCTCTCCCGACTGGCTGATCACCAGGCACAGGGTTTTTTCGCTCACAATGGGATCGCAGTAGCGGAACTCGGAGGCCAAAGTGACCTCCACAGGCTTGCGCAGCAGGCGTTCCAGCGTATATTTTGCCGCCATGCCCACGTGGTAGGAGGACCCGCAGGCGATGACGTAAATTTTGTCCATGCCCCGCAGATAGTCCGCCTCCAGCTTTAAATCGTCCAGTACCACCCTGCCCTCCTGAATACGCGGAAACACGGTGTCCCGGATGGCCTTGGGCTGCTCCATGATCTCCTTGGCCATAAAGTGCTCATAGCCGCCCTTTTCCGCCGCTGAGATCTCCCAGTCCACATGGTGCTGCTCCTTCTGCACCGGTCGGAGATAGGCATCATAGACCCACAGGTCGTCGGCGGTGAGCTCGGCGATTTCCCCGTCGTCCAGGTAGTACACGTCCCGGGTGTACTTGATGACGGCGGTGACATCGCTGGCCAGAAAATGAAAGTCCTTGCCCAGGCCTAGGATCAGGGGGCTGTCCTTCCGTGCGGCGATGATGCGGTCTGGGCAGTCTGCACAGACAATGCCCAGCGCGTAGGCCCCCTGGATGCGGCCCAGCACCTTGACCACCGTGTCCAAAATATTTCCGTCGTAGTAATACTCCAGAAGCTGGGCCACCACCTCCGTATCCGTCTGGGAGGCAAAGACAATTCCCTCCTCCTGGAGGAACTCCCGCAGCTCCACATAGTTCTCTATAATGCCGTTGTGGACGACGGCAAACACTCCATCCTCGCTGACATGGGGGTGGGAGTTCACATCAGAGGGCTCCCCATGGGTGGCCCACCGGGTATGTCCAAGCCCCATGGCGCCATGAACCGTCTTGCCTCCCTCCACAATATCGGAGAGGACCTGGAGCCTCCCTTTTGCCTTGACCACCTGAAGCCCCTCCCGGGGATCGTATACGGCGATGCCCGCCGAGTCGTAACCTCTGTATTCCAGGCGGGAGAGGCCGTCCAGCAAAATGGGCGCGGCCTCCTCCCGTCCGATGTATCCAACAATTCCGCACATGGGGATCATCCCTTCCTTTCGGACTTATGAAGCTATTATAATGTGCGGTGCTATATTCTGCAATGATTTTATTCCGCCGTGCCGCGCCGGAGCCGGGGCGCTCCAGCCCCGTCCACCAGAATGATGTCTGCGCCGAAGCGCTTGACGCTCTCCCACGGGAAAATCCGGTCCGGCTCCCTCCCCAGCAGGCCGAAAAACCGCAGGCGGCCCGGTACCACCAGAGCGAGAACCCGGCCGCTCTCCAGGTCCACCTCCACATCTCCCACATAGCCGTACCGCCCGCCGTCCCGGATGTCTATAATCTCCTTGTCCCTCAGATCTGTAATTCTGCTCTCCACGGTGAGGCCCCCCTTCTGTTTGTGTGATGCCCGTCCCAAAATGGGCCATACTATTCCTATGAGAAAAACAACTTGTACTATACGCGCCCTGCTGCTGAGGGCGGCGGTCCTTGCAGCCGTCCTCCCCGCTCTCTTTCAGCTGTTCGCCCACCGGCAGCCCCCTTTTCACCCCAGCTGGGCGCGGGAGGATCTGTCTTTTCTGTATGGCGGCCAGGCGCTTGCAGTGGAGGACTATTCGCTGCTGTTCCGGCAGACCGGACTGGGCCGGGCAGGCGTGGATCAGCTCCTGTCGGAGGGGGAGGCCGGGATCGCCCGGATTCTCGAGATTCAGGACGATTTTTTCTCCCCGGCACAGATCGCCTGTTCCTCCCTCAACTGGCCAGTCCGGGAGGAACTGCGGGACAGCGCCGCCCCTTCTGTTCCTCTTCTGCCCGGCGACGTGCTGCTCACCTTTTCTACCCACACCCTGGGCTGGCGGCACGGCCATGCGGGCCTTGCCGTGGATGCCGGGAACACAGCGGAGGCTGTATGCATCGGATCGGCCTCCGCCCTGGTAGGGGCTGAGCACTGGAACCGGTATGGCACCTGTATTCACCTGCGCCTGCGCAACGCTCCGGAAGAAGCTCGGGAACAGATAGCCCGTTTTGCCCTGGAGACCCTGGACGGCCTTCCTTACCGCCTGACCTGCGGTCTGCTGGGGCAAAAGGACGGCGGCGGCGGCGCCCAGTGCGCCTGGCTGGTGTGGCGCGCCCTGTGGGAGGCCGGATATGACGCCGACGCGGATGGAGGACGTCTGGTCACCGTGGCTGACCTGGCGGCAAGCCCTCTCTTTGAGGTGGTCCAAATCCGTGGGATAGATCCTGAATCTTTCCCCAGCGGCCCATTCTGATTTGCGTTTCTCTGAAAAGCCGCGTATAATATCCTCCGGGATAAAGAAATTGGAAATCGGGGGAATCGCCGTATGAACCAGGTGACGGAAAACCTTATCTACTGTCTGAACGCAACCGTACCCATTTTTCTGCTGATGCTGTTGGGCCTGTTCTTTCGAAAAATCGGCCTGTTCAATGAGCAGTTTGCCTCCAAGCTCAACAGTTTTGTCTTTACAGTAGGCCTGCCGGTTATGCTCTTCAAGGATTTGGCCGGATCCGATTTCTTTGCCGTATGGGACGGTACGTTTGTCCTGTTCTGTTTCCTGTCCACCCTGGCCTCCATTGCCATCACCGTAGCAGTCAGCCTGCTGCTCAGGGAGCGGCCCCTTCGGGGAGAGTTTGTCCAAGCGGGCTACCGCAGCAGCGTGGCCCTGCTTGGCGTAGCCTTTCTTGAGAATCTGTACGGCACCGCCGGAGCGGCCTCCCTTGTCATCATCGGCGCCGTGCCCCTCTATAACGTAGCAGCCGTCGTGGCCCTGACCTTTACCAGCCCCAGCCAGGGCAAACTGGACCGCAAGGCCGTGGTCAAGGCGCTGAAGGGAATCGCCACCAACCCCATCATTCTGGGTATTATCGTGGGTATCGTCTGGTCCCTGCTGCAGATTCCCCAGCCAGTCATTCTTCAGAAGACGGTAAGCAGCGTCTCAGCAACCGCCACGCCCCTCGGCCTGATGGCCCTGGGCGCCTCCTTCGATCTGAAGCGTGCCCTTGGCCGCTGGAAGCCCTCTGCAGCCGCCACCTTTCTGAAATTGGTGGGCTTTGCCGCCCTCTTTATTCCCATTGCCGTAGCTCTGGGCTTCCGGGAGGACAAGCTCGTCTCCGCACTGGCCATGCTGGCCAGCCCCACCACGGTCAGCGGTTTCGTTATGGCGCGCAACATGGGACACGAGGGCACGCTCAGTTCCAGCGTAGTCATGCTCACCACCCTGTGCAGCGCCTTTACGCTCACCGCCTGGCTCTATATCCTGAAAACCATGGGCCTTACATAGTCTCGTCACAATTTCGATTGACAGGGCATAAAAAATGCCGTATTCTAATTTTGATATAGACACGGGCTGGAGCTCTGTGTTGCCAATTGTATATGATCCAAGTGTCCCGTCCGGGGGGCTTGCCGTTTTGAAACGGCTGTACCGGGCGGGATGAAAAGGGAACCCGGTTGGAATCCGGGGCGGAGCCGCCGCTGTATGGGTGCGCCCGACCATCAGACGAAAGTCAGCCATTGCATCCGCAGCGATGTGATAAGGCCGGTCGGGCAGAGATGTACCCGAGCCAGAAGACCTGCTTGGATTGCGTCCTCCACCGTGCATTTTGTGGGCAAGGGACGCGACAAGGCACAGGAAAACGACTGTGCCGCCGGAGACGACATTTCCGGCGGCACAGCCGTTTTTTCATCTGCTGCACCGCGCTTTCAGAGCGTGCAGAAGGCTTGTAGTCATAAGGAGGTATATTTCGATGCTGCCGAATAGACGCCTGTGGAACATCCTGATCCTCGCCCTTGCGGCGTTCTCCGCCGCCCTCTGGCTCGGCGGCTGCGCGCCCGGACAGCAGGACCTGAGCGCAGACGGGACGGACACCCCTGCGGCTGCTGTCTCTTCCGCCGCTTCTCCGGCTGAGCCTGCACCGGCCGGCTCCCTCTTGCCGGAGGCAGAGCCGTCGCCGGCTCCCGTTCCTATTCCCTCCGAAACACCGGTGCAGCCGGAGTCTGTCCCCCCTTCCACCCCGCCGGCGTCCCCTTCAGCCTCCCCCGGCCGCCCAGAGGAGAGGCCAGCGGATCCGGACGGCGGCCTGCCCGCAGAGACCGCCGCCCCGCCTTCCGGGGATCCCCCCCTTCCCGTGGAGCCACAGGACGCCGTCCTCTCCGAGCAGGAGTATACCTGCACCCTTTCGGTGTGCTGCGGCACGGTTCTGGACCATATGGACGCGCTGGATCCGGATAAGGCCGAACTGATACCGGAGGATGGCGTCATCTTTCCCACCACATCGGTCACCTTCTATGAAGGGGAGAGCGTATTCAACGTGCTTCAGCGCGAGATGAAAAAGGCAAAAATCCACCTGGAGTTCACCGACACTCCGCTTTATAATTCCGCCTATATCGAGGGCATTCACAACCTCTACGAGTTCGACTGCGGGGAATTATCCGGCTGGATGTACAAGGTCAATGGCTGGTTTCCCAACTACGGCTGCTCCCGCTACCAGCTTCAGGACGGCGACATCGTGGAGTGGCTTTATACCTGTGATCTGGGGGCGGACATCGGCGGCTATAACGCGCTGGGCGGCTGATATCTTTATGAGTATGGAGAGGGGTGTAACCTGATGCGGGATGCCTTTTCCAGTTGCCATCCGCTGATCAACTTCTTATATTTCGGCCTGGTGCTGGGGTTCTCCATGTGCTTCATGCACCCGGTCTGTCTCTGCATCTCTCTATGCACGTCCTTCGCCTACGCCGTCCGCCTTAACGGCCGCAGGGCGGCCCGCCTTACGCTGGTTTACCTGCTGCCCCTGATGGCGCTGACAGCCGTCGTCAATCCTGCTTTCAACCACCAGGGGGCCACCATTCTGGCCTATCTGCCCTCCGGCAATCCTCTGACGCTGGAGAGCATACTCTACGGGCTGGCCGCCGCCGCCATGCTGATCGCCGTCATTCTCTGGTTCTCCTGCTACACGGCGGTCATGACCTCGGACAAATTCGTCTATCTCTTCGGCCGGCTGATTCCCTCCCTCTCGCTGGTGCTGAGCATGACACTGCGCTTTGTCCCCCGCTTTACGGCGCAGGCCCGCGCCGTCAGCGAGGCCCAGCGCTGCGTGGGGCGGGATGTGTCCGGCGGGAGCGTCCTTCAGCGCCTGCGCCGCGGCGTGACCATCCTGTCCATCCTGCTGACGTGGAGTCTGGAGAACGCCATCGAGACGGCGGACAGCATGAAGAGCCGGGGCTATGGCCTGCCGGGGCGCACCTCTTTTTCCATCTACCGGTTTGACGGCCGCGACAAAGCGCTCCTGCTCTGGCTGGCCTTCTGCGGCGTGTTTGTCCTCTCCGGCGCTCTGGCGGGCGGACTGGACTGGCGGTACTATCCCACCGTCCGGGGCGGAGCGCTTACACCCCTGGCAGCCAGCTTTCCGCCGGTCTATCTGGCGCTGTGCCTGACGCCATTGATTCTGAATGTGAGGGAGGATCGGAGATGGAAACGTTTACAGTCCGGAATCTGACCTTCTTTTACCCTGAGCAGGAGCGCCCCGCGCTGGACGGCGTGACCCTCACGGTCCGGCGCGGGGAGTTTCTGGTTCTGTGCGGTCCTTCGGGCTGCGGCAAATCCACCCTCCTGCGGCAGCTGAAAAGCGTCCTGACCCCCCACGGCAGCCGGCAGGGGGAGATCCTGTTTGAGGGCACGCCTCTGGAGCAGCTGGACCAGCGGTCCCAGAGCGAAAAAATCGGCTTTGTGCTCCAGTCCCCGGAGAACCAGGTGGTCACCGATAAGGTATGGCACGAGCTGGCTTTCGGTCTGGAGAGCCTGGGATACGACACGCCGGTCATCCGCAGGCGCGTGGCCGAGATGGCCTCTTTCTTCGGCATCCAGACCTGGTTTCACAAAAACGTCTCTGATCTGTCCGGCGGGCAGAAGCAGTTGCTCAATCTGGCCTCCGTCATGGCCATGCAGCCCTCGGTGCTGATTCTGGACGAGCCCACCAGCCAACTGGATCCCATCGCGGCCTCCGACTTTCTGGCCGTCCTGGGGCGGATCAACCGGGAGCTGGGCACCACCGTCATCCTTACGGAGCACCGGCTGGAGGACGCTTTCCCCCTGGCCTCCCGGGCGGCGGTGCTGGACGGGGGCAGGCTGCTGTGCACCGGCGCGCCCGGGGAGGTGGGCCCCGCGCTGAAGGGCGCAGGGCACGGTATGTTTCTCGCCATGCCCACGGCCATGCGGGTCTGGGCTGCGGTGGAGAGCGCCGCGCCCTGTCCCGTCACCGTGCGGGAGGGCCGGGACTGGCTGGCCGGTTTCGCCGCGAACCGCCCGCTCGCCCCGCTGCCGGAGGAGCCTCCTCCCGCCCGTCCGGCGGAGGCGGCCGTCACCGTTGAGGAGGCGTGGTTCAAGTATGAAAAGGATCTCCCCGACGTCGTAAAGGGTCTGAGCCTTACCGTGGCCCGCGGGGAGTTTCTGGCCCTGCTGGGGGGCAACGGCGCCGGCAAGACCACCAGCCTGAAGCTGATGGCCGGGCTTCTGCGGCCCTATCGCGGGGAAATACGGCTGGGGGGAACCGTGGGCGTCCTGCCCCAGAATCCCCAGGCCCTGTTTGTAAAAAAGACCGTCCGGGAGGATCTGCTGGAGCTGCTCCGGGACAGGGAGCTGTCCGCCGGGCATCGGGAGGCGCGGGCGGCCCGCGCCGTCTCTCTCTGCCGCCTGGAGGAGCTGCTGGACCGGCACCCCTACGACCTGTCCGGCGGCGAGCAGCAGCGGGCGGCGCTGGCCAAGGTACTCCTTCTGGAGCCGGATATCCTGCTCCTGGACGAGCCTACCAAGGGGCTGGACGCCGAATTCAAGCAGGCGTTCGCCGAAATCCTTCAGGTACTCCTGCGCAGGGGCGTCACCGTGCTGATGGTCAGCCACGACGTGGAGTTCTGCGCCAGATACGCCCACCGCTGCGCCCTGTTTTTCGACGGAAATGTGGCCGCCTGCGGCCCGCCGCGCGCTTTCTTCTCCGGCAACAGCTTTTACACCACCTCGGCCAACCGGATGGCCCGGGACCTTCTGCCCGAGGCGGTCACCGCCGAGGACATCATCCTCTCCTGCGGGGGGACGCCGCCCTCCGCCCCCGTACTATCCGAGCCCGGCGGAGCCCTGCCGGAGCCCGAGGCACACAGCGCCGCCGCCAAGCCGCCGCCGCTGCCCCGGTGGCGCAGGCTGACGGCTGCCATCGCCGGGACGGTGGCCGTCATCCTCTTTCTCCAGGCCGCCGGCGCCGCCGATCTGACCGCCCTCATCGGCGCGGATGGCATAACGGCGGCGGGAGGAGGTGCGCTGCTGCGCTGCGCTGCCCTCCTGGCCGCGCTGTTCGTCCTCGCCTTGGCGGTGAGCCGCCGCGCCCCATCCCCCGCCGTCCCAGTCCGGGAGGGGCGCGCCCTGTCAAAGCGGACGGCTGCGGCGGCGGTGATGATTCTGCTGCTCATCCCGCTGACCCTGTTTGTGGGCGTGTACGCTCTGGGCGGCCGGAAATACTACTTCACCGCCCTGCTGGTCCTGCTGGAGTGCATGACCCCCTTCTTTCTGGTTTTTGAAGGCAGGAAGCCTCAGGCCCGGGAGCTGGTGATCATCGCGGTGCTCTGCGCCGTCGCCGTGGCGGGGCGGGCCGCCCTGTTTATGCTGCCCCAGTTCAAGCCCGTGCTCGCCGTCACCATCATCGCCGGGGTGGCCCTGGGCGGCGAGACCGGCTTTCTGGTGGGGGCCATGACCATGCTGGTCTCCAATATCCTGTTCTCCCAGGGCCCCTGGACCCCGTGGCAGATGTTCGCGGCGGGTATCATCGGCTTTCTGGCGGGCGTGCTCTTCCGCAAGGGTCTGCTCCGCCGCGGCCGCCTCTCCC
>ERZ857955.892-NODE-892-length-28385-cov-3.009001_pt1 | contig 28385 bp, 22 predicted proteins | sample MGYA00519956_ERZ857955 | MGnify/ENA primary metagenome ERZ857955 (study PRJEB31778, sample SAMEA3449378) | human gut metagenome | biome: human gut; feature: human-associated habitat; material: faeces | place: United Kingdom | collected 2010/2012 ...
AACTGCCAAGGATCTTACCACCGGCAGCCCCACCCGGCTGATCCTGGGCTTTTTCTTCCCGCTGGTGCTGGGGCTGTTATTCCAGCAGTTTTACAGCATGGTGGATACGGTGATCGTGGGCAAGGTGCTGGGGGTCAATGCGTTGGCTGGCGTGGGCTCCACGGGCTCCGTGAATTTTCTGGTGCTGGGCTTCTGCATCGGCGTGTGCACCGGCTGTGGCGCAGAAGTTCGGAGAAAAGGACGATGAGGGGCTACGGCGCTATGTGGGCAATATGCTTTGGATTTGTGTTGGTTTTGCCGTGGTGCTGACGGTATTGACCGTGGTTTTGTGCAAAAACATCCTGATTTGGACCAATACCCCGGATGAGGTGTTTCAGGAGGCATATGATTATATTGTAATTATCTTCTGGGGCATTCCGGTGACGATCCTCTACAATACCCTTTCCGGCATCATCCGTTCTCTGGGGGATTCCAAAACGCCGCTGTATTTTCTGGTGTTCTCCAGTCTTTTAAATGTGGCGCTGGATTTGCTGCTGATTCTGGTAATTCCCATGGGAGTAGCCGGAGCGGCATGGGCAACGGTGATTTCCCAGCTGGTTTCCGGTCTGCTTTGTTTGCTGTTTATGGCAAAGCGGTTCCCAATTCTGCACCTGAGTCGGGAGGATCTCCGATTCCGGGGCAGCTATGCAGGGCGGCTTTGTGCCATGGGCATTCCCATGGGCTTGCAGTATTCCATCACCGCCATTGGCTGCCTGATTCTTCAGGCGGCAGTGAATACCCTGGGTGCGGTGAGCATTGCTGCCATGACAGCCGGAGGCAAGGTTGGCAATCTGATGTGCTGCCCGCTGGATGCCATGGGCTCCACCATGGCGACTTATGGCGGTCAGAACCTGGGCGCAGGGCGGCTGGACCGGATTCACAAGGGGATGAAAAGCTGTCTGGTGATGGGCTGCATCTATTCCGTGCTGGCATTTATCGTCCTGTGGTTCTTTGGACGGGAGCTTTCCCTGCTGTTTTTGGACAAGGGGGAGACGGAGATTCTGGACGGCGCCCGGGAGTTCCTGGTGCTGAATTCGGCGTTTTATATCCCTCTGGCGTTTGTAAACATTGTCCGGTTTATGATTCAGGGCATCGGTTTTTCCAAGCTGGCGCTGTTTGCGGGCGTGTTTGAAATGATTGCCCGAAGTGCAGTGAGTCTGCTGCTGGTGCCGGTGTTCGGCTATGCGGCAGTGTGTTTGGCAAGCCCGGCAGCGTGGATTTTGGCGGACTGCTTCCTGATTCCGGCATATTTCTACGCCATGCGAACGCTGAAGAAAGCCATGCCGGATGCGGTAGCAGCATAAATTCCGAAACCATACGAAAAAATGGGCGCACTGCAACAGAAATTGCAGTGCGCCCAAAAGCGTACAAAAGCAAAATACCCGGAGGAATTTCCTCCGGGTAAATTTGTTACATAGGACCGCCGCCGCCCATCTGAGGGGGCGTCCACATTTCGTCGTCTTCATGAACCGTGATGTTGTTGTCCTTGGCGAACTTCAGCATCTGCTTCTTTGCCTTATCCCAGGAGCCCTTTTCCTTGCTCTCCAGTGCTTCCTTGGTGACGGGCATACCGTCGGTGCCGCCGCCAGGACCGCCAGCGCCGCCCTTGGTTTTAATGAGCATAACCTCAGAGGGGATTTTCTTAAACAGTTTCTTCTGCATGGTGGGCTGGAAGGTGATAGTGGTGATCTGATCGGCACGGATGTTCATAGTCATCGCCTGCTTGTCAGCCATGCGCAGCACGAATTCTGTTTTATCAAACAGGATATCCGCCTTTGGCATATAGATTCCTCCATTTCAATTCACAAATATTCCCCGGCATCCAAAGCTACCGCTGGGGATGTCACTTCATACTAAGAATATACCATTTGGTGATGTTTGTCAAACACCGCTTTGTGTGGTGCGGGTAGATTTGTAGCATTATAACAATCGGAAATCTGCTAAATTGTTAAAAAAGTTGTGCACGCTCATAACTCCCAGGAATGCCGCATAGCTTTTCCGCATTTTATTTTCTAAATACCGCCCGGTATAATGAAAAACGTGAAGCGAATATAAGAAAGGAGCGTACCTATGTCATTCCTGAAATTCAACACAGAACAGCTGGTAGGCCGCTTTGAGGATCGCAGAGACGTCAAGAATCTGGCAGGCAAATATGTGATGAGTCTGCTGCTCAAGAAGGAGCCCACGATTCTTGCGGAGCTCTGGTCCGGACGGGAGGATATCTCTCTGGGCGTCAACGGTGGCTATTATGCAGGGCGTAAGGCGCTGGAGGACTATTATGCCTCCATTGATGCCGCAACCCGCCAGAAGGCGCAGGTGGTCAAGTCTGTCTTCCCTGAGGATTTGGGGGAGTATTCCGATGAAAAGCTCTATGGTCGCGGTCCCATGGAGATTCGTTCTCTGGACAATGCTATCATTGAGGTGGCAGACGATGGCGCAACGGCAAAGGGCTTTTTCTATGTGTTCGGTCTGGTGACCGATATCACCACCCGTGGTCCCATCTCCAACTGGGTGCTGGGCAGTATCTGCTTTGACTTCATCCGGGAGAACGATCAGTGGAAAATCTGGCATGTTCTCTATCTGGAGGATGTGGATACTCCTGCCGGCAAGAAGTGGGGCAATCCGGACGCCATCAAGGAGTTCCCTGAGATGCCCGGGTTTGCAGCCATGAAGGACGCCGCACTGGCACAGCCCAATGTTCCCATGGAGCTTCGGGCACTGTATACCGGCTCTCGTCCCTTTGCAAAGCTGCCCAAGGTGCCGGAGCCCTATGATACCTTTGAACACACCTTCAGCTATGGAGCGGAGAGTCAGGAGGCGCTGAGATGAGCAAAAAACGGGTTTATTCTGAGGATGAGCGCGTCATCCGGATCTGGGACATTGAAACCGTAAAGGACCTGATGTCCCGCCGCCAGGTGATGCAGATGAACAATGAGCGCCGGGAAGAGCTGGACAAGCTCTGGGTCACCGAACCCAAGTATACGGCAACCGCATCCCTTGGCTCCAACTGGGGCTACTATGTGGGTATGGACGAGATTTCCCGCCACTATGTCGCCGACTATACCGCTGCCCTCCAGAAGGCGTTGGATGAAAAGTGTGCGGCGAACACTGCCATTGAGAATATCCGGGACAACTTTGGCTATGGCGACTTGATCGCCCACCATGTTTCCACCCCCTGCGTGGTGCTGGCGGACGACGGGAGAACTGCCAAGGGCGTATGGTATTCTCTGGGCGTGGAATGCACCGGCAATCCCGACGGCTCCTGCAAGGCGATGTGGTATCCGGAGCGGGTCTGCGCGGACTTTGTAAAGGAAAGCAGCGGCGAGTGGAAGATCTGGCATGTGCTGGTGTCCAACGACGTGACCTATGAGGCGGGCACCAACCTGGGCGATGTGGAGACGTTTACCGGTAAGCCCGGTCTTGCTCAGCAGCAGTTTGGCGAGCCCACTATGCCCTACGTGGTCCATAACCCCGATTACGGCTGGTCCGATGCCTATCCTACCGTGCCGCCGGTGGCATATGAAACCTACGATCCCGAGAAGAGCTTTGGCGCCGAGGGGCGTCCTCAGTGGCACAAGGGGCATCCCAACTACAGAAAGGAGTATCAGGGCAAATGAAAACACATCTGACGCTTTCTCAGCGCATTCACAACGCTGAGGGTATGCAGGCGGCGGAGTATCTCCATGCCCGCCACACCTATCTCCATGCCACCTCCTACTGCAAAGAGGAATGGGGCGAGTTCTGGGATACCAGCGAGGAGGCATCCTGGGGTCATCTGTTCGGTGTCATGTGCGGCTTTGACGAGATCTGGTATAACAGCGTTTCCAACTATGATCCCGACGGCTTCCGGGGCTATATCAATCTGGTGAAGCAGCATCCCGAGATCTCCTGGTTTGACGCCCGTTCCATCCGGGAAATCTCCATGCATACGCTGGCAACGGATATTATTGAAGCAGCAGACGACGGAAAGACCGTTCGCGCTTCGTTCCTGACCCCCGGCGTACTGGTGTTCGCGCTGAACGCCAACCATCATTACCGTGGTCTAACCCTGTGGGAGCGCTATGGCTCTGACTTTATTTACGATGAGGATTCCGGCGAGTGGCTGTATCTCCATGAGCAGGTTTGCCCGGATATGGGCGGTCCTATGGATGTCTGCAACCCCGGTATGGATGCTTATAATAAGCTCATGGGCATCGGCGGCGCCGCCGGTGGTCCCGGACCCGGTCCTGGTCCCGGCGCAGGCGGACCTCCTCAGGGTCAGGGCGGCGCACCCGGCGCAGGGGGACCTCCTCCTCAGGGTATGGGCGGCGCACCCGGCGCAGGGGGACCTCCTCAGGGTGGAGCACCTCATGGTGACGGCAATGCGCAGGTTCCCGGTATGGTGGTGAAGGAGAAGGGCGCAACCCGCGGTGCAACCTCCGCAGGCGGCGCAAAGGGCGAGGTACACGTCAAGGTGCCCGGTCCCATCCACTACAACTATACCCCCATTATGCATGTGCAGAATACCGTGCCGTGGCCGGAGCCCTACAAGACCATGGATCGGGAGAACACCTATCGCATTTACGAGACACCCAAGGTGGATTAAGCTTAAAAATGTACCGGTCAGGAGTTCCTGACCGGTATTTTTGTACGAAAAAGAAGTGATTAAGATAAGTGACAGGTACAGCGGTATCGTTTACATGGAATCCCATCGTATGCAGCCTGAAACGCTTCCACTTCAAAACCGCAGCGCTCATAAAATGTGACTGCATCATCGTCAGTTTCGGCATACAATTCCGCATAGCACCCGATTGCCGCAGCGTATTGAACCAGTTTCTTCCCGATATGCCGGTGCTGGTGGGTGTGCTCCACTGCAATGCCGACAATTTCTGCGGTGCTTGGGGCTTTGGCTTGCAGTACAATGACACCAAGTAGAGTGCTGTTTTCATAAAATCCATAGATTGCGGTGCTTGAATCGTCCAGATAAAAGCGTGCTTTTTCCGCAAACTTTTCATAAGAGGGCGCATACATGCACTGCGAATAGATTTCGTACACCGCTGGCGACAGAACGTTTTGTTTCATATCATGGATCATGGGTTACCTCATAAATTGAGAGGGAAGCAGCGTTCTGCCGCTTCCCTCTTTGTGCATTTCTTTAAATCTGATTGGCGGCGCCAAAGGCGGTGGTGACAGCAAAGTGGACATTGCCCACCCGGAAGCAGTCGCCAACAAAATCGGTGCGGTCCGCTGCGCCATAGAGCGCCTGGCAGCCCTCGGTGTTGGGACGTGCGCCGGTGCACATAATTACGCAGTCGCAGTCGATGCGCTTTTCCTTGCCTTCGAAGTTTACATAATTAACGCCGGTGTCATCGATGGACTGATACTTCTGGATGCCCTTGACCCAGTAGAAGTTGTCCAGCTTCAGCCATGCATCCTCCAGCATGGTGACATAGTGGGCGTGGGGCGCGTCGGAAGCCAGAGACTTCTGACGGCAGAGTACCGTGACCTTATGTCCCTTTTCCGCCAGATCCATGGCGGTTTCTACGCCGGTTTCGCTGCCGCCGATGACTACAATGTTGTGGGGCAGCTCGTCCTCGTGACCAAAGACATCCATGCAGGTGAGCACCTTGGGGGACTCAGCGCCGGGGATATTTGCCTTGGTGAACACGGGACCGATGGCAACAATTACATGATCGTAATGCTCCTGCGCCAGCAGTTCCTTTGTGGCTTCGGTATTGAGCTTGATGTCAACGCCCTTCTTGTAGCACTGCCGCGCCAGGAAATCCTTAAAGTCCTGAAGGGGCCACTTGAAGGAGGCGAAGTCCGCATGAATCAGCTGACCGCCCAGCTTGGCTTCCTTCTCATACAGGGTGACCTGATGGCCGCGATCCCGGAGGGTCATGGCAGCATACATACCGGCAGGTCCGCCGCCGACTACGGCAACCTTCTTCTCCTTTTCCACAGGGGCGATCATCCGGTCAATCTTATCCTCCAGACCGATCAGCGGGTTCACGGAGCAGAAGGAGCGGAACTTATCGGTGTCGTTGGGTACGTGGCATTTGTTGCAGCGGACACGGGGGGTGATATCCTCACCTCTGCCCTCATAGAGCTTCTTGCCGTATTCGCTGTCGCAGATCCAGCTTCTTGCCATGCAGACCAGATCCGCCTGCTCGTTGGCAATGACGGATTCGCAGAGATCGGCATCGTGGAGACCGGCAGTGGCGCCGATCAGCAGCTTGGCACCCCGGCGATGGCAATCCTGGGTGACAGCGGTGGTAACGGCTTCGTTGGGCCAGCGGGTGGCGCGGGTGGAGGGGAAGCCGGTGGGATGCTGCGGATCCTGTACGCCGTTGCGGATGGAGAGAATGTCGCAGTGACCTTCCAGCAGCCGTGCCAGCTCTACGGTGTCGGCAATGGTTGCACCGCCGGGCTCGGTGCCGGAAATCAGAACCTCCAGGGGGAAATCCTTGCCCAGCGTCTGCTTCATGGCATCCAGGAACTCAATCAGAAAACGGGTGCGGTTTTCAACGGTGTCAACGCCGTATTCATCGTGACGATGGTTGGTCAGAGGACTCCAGAACTGTGCGCCGGGACCGCCGCGATAGGCGTTATGGAAGGAGAACATCTGGAAGCCCAGTGCCTTAAGCTCTTTTGCGCTGGCAACTGCGGTGTCGATGTACTCATGCATCTGCGCCTTGGTAAAGGTGTCGGCAATGGAGGGACCGGGATTGAGAATCTGGATGGGGGACTTCTTTACAGCGGGAACGGTTTCTTCAAAGGGACCGCCGAACATATCGGGCATGCCGCCGCCAGGCCCGCCTGCACCGGGACCACCACCAGGACCACCAGGACCACCAGGACCACCGGGACCACCCGGCCCGTCTTTTTTATCGCCCTCTGCCATCATCATTGCCTGAGGACCCATACCCTGCTCTTCCGTGCGGGTGAAGGTGGCGTTGGGACCGGTGATGGGAATGGAGCCATAGTAGCGGATGGCGTCGATCATCTGACATAGATAGTTATGGGTGGAGGTGTTGTCGATGTCCATAATGGAGAAGTGCGCCGGGGTAAAGTCGATCCCTGCCTTTGCGGGGGAACCGTGCTCCAGATGGTTGATGTACACACCGGCGGCACCGTTTTTGGCGCGGTTTGCCATCATGGTGATCCACTTTTCCGTGGGATAGGGCTCGGTGCCCTGGACAAAGTGGGGGGTTGCGGCAGTGGCTTCCATACGGTTTTTAAACAGGACGTTGCCGACCTGAACCGGGGAGAGCAGATGAGAATAACGAATGCTCACGTTTCATTTCCTCCTTCCCGGAAAATGTTCCGGGGTCATAATATGTAATTATTATATCGAACCATGGATGGCATTGCAATCATCCACTTGGCTTTTATCCTACAGCCTGTGTGCTTTGGAGAAAAAAGTGCCCGCCGCTTTAGAAGCAGCGGGCACGGGGAAATTATACGGTTCTGTTGTAGTAGCGCTCAACGGCTGCCTGCTTAATGGCGATGCAGTCATCAATGCCCATGCTCTTGATTTCCTCTACAAAGGAATCCCACTCGTCCATGGAACGCTCGCCAACTGCAAACTTGGTAAGGTTCTCTTCGATGGTGGTCTGAATGTCGGAGTAGATTGCCTGATACTCGGTGGTCTCGTCTGCGGTGAGGGAGATGGCATCGGGCATCCGATAGGAGGAATCGGCATTGGTGTCCCAGGTGGGAGCGCAGTCGAACTGGATATCCATGCTGTAGCTGGAGGGAGTCTTGGGCTTCAGCATGGGCATAACGGAGTAGATGAACAGGGTGGGCTTTTCGTTTTCAGTCAGACCCTCATAGTTGTTCCAATAGTCGGAATACTGGAGGTCGCCGTTTTCGTCAAACACATAGGAGCCGTCCTCGTTGCCCTCTACGCCCATGGAGGACAGCAGTGCGCCCTCCTCAGTAAAGAAGAAGTCCAGATACTTGCCCATCTTTTCCAGATCCACGTCAGCGGTGGAGAGGGAGATGGCAGCGACACGACCGGAAATGGGGCTCTTGATGGTGCCAAAATGGGTTGCCTGACCGGGCTCCTTGGTGATGGGAGGCAGCGGTGCGATCTTAAAGTTGGGATCGGTTGCCTCGCCCATCTGGATGTAGTTGGGAACCATGTTGGTTTCGCCGAAGAATACGCCGACGTCGCCGGAGGAGATGGTGCCAGTGAATTCCATGGGGTTGGTGTTCTTGGTGATAAAGTCGGCGCTGATGATGCCGTCCTTATAATAGGTGGAGAACATCTCCATATACTCCTTGAAGCCGGGCTCTACGATGCCGTACTTCACCTGACCGTCTACCACATAATAAGGCTCTGCGATCATGGGGAAGGTGGAGAAGCCGCCGTTGACGTCAAAGCCGGAGCACAGGGCATTGGAGGTGTGGACGATGCCGGCAGTTGCCATCAGAGGCTCAGGAAGACCCAGCTCGGTCTGGAAGGCACGGAGCACCTGATCCAGCTCGTCATAGGTGGTGGGAATGTCCATGCCGATCTTTTCCAGATAGTCGGTACGGATGAAAGCGCCCTCGGTAGCGCCGTCGGGATAGTTGTTGATGGTGATGAGCTTGGGCATGTAGCCGGAGTCGGTGTGCAGCTCACGCTTGGTGTCGTCGTCCAGCTGATCGTAGCACTCCTTGTAGGCAGGCATATAGTTTTCGGTGAGCTCGGTGAGGTCCATGAGAACCTCGTCCTCAATGCCCTGCTCAAAGCTGGAGGTCCAGAGCATGCCAACATTGGTCAGAACGTTGGGCAGGTCGCCGGATGCAACGGCAATGCCGAACTGCTCGGAGTTTGCGGTGGTGGTGACTTCACGGAGCTCCACATGAACGCCGGTGAGCTCCTCTGCCTTCTGAAATGCCTTGTTGTCGGCAAAGCCGTTGGGCATAAAGGTGGACATGTTGTCGGAGAAGCTGACCCACATGGAGAAGGACCAACCGTCGTCTACCAGCGGCAGGTCATAGGTGTAGTCGGTGGTGATAAGACCGCCGGCTGCAGGGGCTTCTTCCTCAGCGGAAGCGGGCGCTTCTGCCTGAGAAGCTTCTTCCTGAGGAGCAGCAGGCTCTGCAGGCTTCTGCTCCGGAGCGGATGCTGCCTCAGTGGGCTCGGAAGCCGGTGCTGCCGAGGATGCCGTGCTGCCGTTGCCGCAGGCACATAGACCCAGCACCATGGCAATGGCAAGCAGAGATGCAAGCAATTTCTTCATAATGTAACCTCTTTTCCTAATGTATGGATAATTCCGTTGCCGCATGGGGTACAATATGAACCCTTTTACGGCTTGTGCGTTACAAATATATCATATTCGAAATATTATCGCAATATATTCATAAAATATTAGTAAAAATGGCGGCTGCGGATTGACATTTTTGTGCAAGATGGCGAAGACCACAGAAAATTCAAGCAGCAACCCTCCGGGAATCAGTATATGCGGCGGAGAAAGCGAATAGAATACAAAGCTTTTTCGAAGGCTTTACGTTTTGTTGAGAGAATGTTCAAACTTTGTACAAAAAGTCCGGATATAATGAAATCATCAAAATGATACGAAGCCGGAAACGGCTGACATATAGATTCTATGTTTTTTCATTCTTCCTCTTTTCTCCTGAAACAGAGCACCCGGTTGGGTGCTCTGTTTCGTTTTATGGGCAGAAAATTCCCGGCCAGTATTTGAACGGCTGACCGGGAATTTGCACTATTCAGGCTGCTGGGTATAAGTATTGTTGTTGTCCAGGGTGATATAGGGCACGGGCCAGGGCACCGTGTTCTGAACCGGCTGAATGGGAGTCCAGTCCTTGTGCAGAGGACCGGGATCCTGGAGCCGCTGATCCTTCTTCGGCGGCATTGCACCGGCGGGAGGTGGAGGGGGCGGATTTTTCAGCATGTCGTATTTGCTGTGCGCCCAGTTGATATCGTCCAGATTGCCGAAGATATCCGGGCAAACCTGCTCGTGGAGGAACTTCCACTCCCCATCCTCGAAGACGAAATCGGCGCCGTAGCGCTCCCACAGGTAGGCACAGCGCTTTTTCTCGTTGCCGTTGAGGGTAGAGTAAATCAGACCGGGAGTCAGGAAATAGGCGCGGGCGGTCTGACCGTCGTCGGCAACCTCAATGATGTCGGTGACCAGGGTGTGACAGGATACCTCAGACAGGGGGCGGGGGTCCATGCCGCCAACCTGGGGATAAATTTCATAAATCTGCGTAAAGCGGCTGAAGCAGGCGGCATCGTAGCAGGTAACGGAGCCGTACCATACGTTTTGGAAGCCTTTCCAGCGTCCAAAGGCATGCGCCCAGGAGCACTGATCGCTGCGGGACCAAATCTGACCCCACTCCTCCTTGGCAAAGGATTTGCCGTGAAGATAGCTGTGGCGGGCGTGGAGGTTTTCTGCCTGCTGGGAGCCGACTGCGTTGTGGATCCGCTGGCTCAGGGAAAGATGTGTTTTCATCAGTAGGGCCTCCATTCATTGTGTACGCCGGCAGGGCAGCAGCCGTGGGAGTCGGAATAGCTGTAATAGGGCTTGGGCTCCGGCGGGAAGCTGTCGCTCCAGTTATAGGTGGGATCGTGGGCAGTCATGGGCAGTGTGGGGGTACCGAACAGGGTTTCCATCCTGTTTGCGCCCTCTGCCCAGAAGACAGGCTGGTTGGCAACGGCGTCACCGGGCGTAAAAATGATATCGGGGGCGTCAAATACCCGCCAAATCTTCCATACGCCGTCTTCCTTTATAAAGTCTGCGCCGATTTTGCCGCAAACCCAGCTGGCGGAAGCGGTGCCGTCGCCGTTGGGATCGGTGCGCTGACCGATGGAGTACCACAGACCCTGGGCGGTTTTGCCGTCCCCTGCAATTTCCACCAGCGCGGTGGACAGAGGGGCTGCAACCATGGAGCCCAGACCCAGGTTCTCGGGAATGTTTTTGATTTCGGGATTGTTTTTGGAGAGCTCGTCCAGCTGGCTCTGACGGAGATTGCCATGCTCCCCCACATACCAGGCGGAAATATTGTCAAGCCCCAGATAGAAGCCCCAGCTGGAGCCGAATACGGCAGATTCCGTATGCTCCGGCTGCTGGACCCACAGGGTTTCCAGCTCTTCCCGGCGCATATCCTGCATATAGAGGTAGGCGCGGCGTGCCATCAGGTCCTTTACTTCCTCCATGTCCCAGACACGGCGGATCTGCTCGTCATCAGAAAAAACTTTGGCGTTCACAGTCAGACCTCCTTTTCGTAGCCGTAGCTAAAGGTACTGTCAAAGGTGTCGTAGGGCACCGGCAGCGGCGGCAGCTTTGCCATGGGACGACCGGGATAATAGTATTCCCGCAGGACGGTTTTCACCGTAGGCTCCGGCAGGGAAATATCCTTCAGCGGAGCAAAGGCGTCCAGCGCGGGGAAGGGCTGCTCCGGCTTTGCCCAGCTTTGACCGCAGAGGCACTTGATGTCCTCCAGGTACTGTAGGTGCCAGATTTTCCATGCGCCGTCTTCATAGACAAAGTCCACGGCAAATACGCCGAAGGTCCAATAGGATACCGGACCGGACTCGGTGACGTCGGCTTTGGTGCCCTGAGAGTACCAGATGCCCTTGGCGGTTTGCAGGTCCTCTGCCAGTTCAATTACCGGGGTGCCCAGGGGCTTTACATCAAAATCGCCAATGCCATAGAGTGTGGCAAGGTCCTGATCCCCCAGCTTGTCCGGCAAATCCGCCTGAAGGAGCTTTGCCTTCAGCGCAGTGGCGCGGTCAATGGCGGCAAACCATACGGAAATGGCGTCGGGACCCAGATACCAGCCATCGTTGAGGCCCATGGAGACATCCTCCCGGCGGCTCCAGAAGTCCGCAAACATGGTGCGCTCCTTTTTGAGCAGGAAGCTGACCGCATAGCGACCCATGAGGTTTTTGATCTCACGGCGTTCTTCCCAGCGACCTACCAGGTCTTCCGCGGATCGATTCGATTTGTTCACAAGCAGCATCTCCTTTGTTTCATCGCCGGGCAAAACGCGCCGACTGCAAATGTCCAGAATACAGTTTGCTTTGTATTTAATATTGTACATGGATGCGGGAGACGGAACAAGTAACAAAAACCAGCATGGGACAGCAAAAACAGGAGTGAGAATCTCAGCACACTTCGGTTACTGTGGGGCTGTATCGGAAGAAACGTCGATTCCCGCGAAAAAGCGCCGGAGTCCCTGGATAAACAGCTGCGCCGAGGGAGAGAGATAGCGGTTCTTTAAGTATGCCTCTGGCAATGGACTATGCTGGCGGAGGCCCCCAATTTTGAGATTCTCTCCATTACGGACGCCGTGAAAAAGGAGGGCGACCAGCTGAAGGTCTATAACGGCTATGGACAGGATGCAGCACCGGCGGGATATTTTAATATCACAACCTCCTGTGAGGATATTGAGCTGGCGTGCAAATGGCTGGATTTCTGCTATAGCCCGGACGGCTGGCTGCTGTGCAACTACGGCATTGAGGGGACCAGCTTTGAATATGCAGCGGATGGAACCCCACACTGGACCGATGTAATCAATCATCCCGATGTGCCGGGATATGTCGCCAAGAGCACCTACACCATGCTTCAGGGCGCCTTCCTGATGCATGCTGCCCGGGAATTTGACAACTATACCGAGGACATGATCGAAGCGTCGGATTTCTGGGCATCGGTGGAAGCGCCGGATGGATATATCAATCTGCCGCCTTATATCACCCTGCCCACGGTGGATTCGCAGGTGGTAACGCCGGTAAAGACGGACATCAACACCTCTGTAGACGAGTGCCTGATTAAGTTCATCATCGGAGATCTGGATTTTGATCAGGACTACGACGCATTTGTGGATACCCTGCATCAGATGAATCTGGAGCTGGTGCTGGACGCCTACCAAAAGGCATACGACAGCTTTATGGCATTGCAGGAGACTTAACCATATCCATGTGACCGCAGAGGCGTTTCGGCTTCTGCGGTCCTTCTGCGTCTATGTCTGCTGATGCAGGACAACGATATGATCTGAAACGCGCAGAAACAGGAGGTCACCAAACAATGGGTGACCTCCCGTTTTCCTGTGCTTATGCGCCGATATATTCGTCGTAAGCAGCCTGTTTGATTTCAATGAGACGGTCCAGCTTCAGGGTATGCAACGAATCGATGAACTCGTCAAAATCGCTGCCCAAATTCTTGGTGCCGGTGATGAACTGAACGCCGGTTTCCTGAATGTAGGTGGTGATATCGCCCATAATGGCGCTGTATTCCTCAGCGTCTGCACCGGTCAGAGTAATTACATGAGGGTATTCGTTGGTTTCCTCGGCAATGTTGCTTGCCCAGATGTCGGAAGCATCAATCATATTCTGGGTATAAGCGTCGAACTCTCTGGGGCTGTACATCAGGCAGGGACCCTGCACCACGAAATAGATGGACTTTACAACGCCGGTGGGCAGACCATCGGGATTGTTGGTGATGGTTTCGGTCCAATGGGGCACGCCGTTTTCATCGAACTCAAAGCTTTCGTGCTCCGTGCCGTAATTGCACAGCAGCCAGCCGTTGGGACTGAACAGATAATCCAGCCATGCGCAGGCGATTTCGGGATTTTCGCAGGAACCGGAGACGTTATAGCCGCCGGTGGGAGTAGCCTCCACAAAGCAGTTTTCCAGGGTCAACTTGTCGCCCTTGTTCAGCACCGGGTCCACAATGCCCACCAGCTCGAAGTTCGGATCATCGGCAACCGCCTTGATCTCCTCCATCTCGGAAGCGTGGGTCGCAATGACGCCATTGACGCCGGTGACCACATCGGTCCAGTCCGACATTGCCTTGACTGCGGTGGGGAAGTCGGGGGCAATCAGCCCCTCGTTATACCACTGGTTCATCTCTGTCAGATAGTCCTTGAAGCCCTCTGCCAGCCAGCCGGACTGAACGGCTCCGTTGTCGTCAATATAGAAATCGCCGCCGTCGGTGCCGAATGCGCGGGTGAGGTAGGTGCCGCCTGCGCCCATACCGGAATAGCCGGTGTAAATGCCGCCGCCCTGATCCATGGCATAGGCAGCGCTGGCGCCGAAGCTGCTCTGGAATGCCAGCAGCATTTCGTGGAATTCATCGATGGTCTCGGGGGCGTCCATGTTCAGCTGGTCCAGCCAGTCCTGACGGGTCATAAGACCGGTGCGGTAGATGGCGGTGTTGTCAAAGGTATACTGGGATGCACCGGCAACGTTTCCACCGGTGGTGGTAACCACCTTGCGGAAGGCATCGTTTCCGTCAATCAGAGCGCTGTAGTTGGGCATATAGTCGAAATAGTCTGCCAGATTGATGATGGTGCCGTCCTCAATGGCATTGTCGATGCCCTGGGTCAGACCGGAGCCGAAGCAGCCGATATCGGTGAGATCATCGGCGGCAATCATCAGGCTCAGAGCCGTGCCGTCGTCGCCCATGGAGCTGATGGCGGTAAAGGTCATATGCACGCCGGTTGCGTCTTCCAACGCGGAATAGAAGGGCATATCCGACAGGTTTTCATACATGGTCAGCAGCATGGAATGCACTGCCACAAAGCAGGTCATCTCCATTTTCTCCTCCGCCAGAGGAAGCTCCAGGAAGGTCAACATATCTCCCTCGGGAATCAGGTCCAGCAGCGCCTGCTGTTCCTCGGTCAGCTCCTGCTTCGGTTCCTCCAAAACGCTGTCCTGGGGTTCCGCTGAGGATGCCGCAGCAGAGGGGGCTTCTGTGGGAGCGGGCTCGGCTGTTGCGGCTTCCGACGAAGCCGGTGCGGCTGATTCGGCGCCGGATGCGGAAGAAGAGGCAGGGGTGCCGCAGCCTGCAAGCATGGCAAATACCATAGCCAGCGTACATAGCAATGCGAGATACGTTTTCCAGGTTTTCATAACAATCACCCATTTGACCGGAGAATGTCCGTATCATCTGAGAGAAAAGCGTACGGACAAACGGTCACCTTTCTTTATAAAATTTGATTTGCGGGAATGCTTGCTATTTTTACGGGAATATGGATCAAAGGTCCATCACGGCGGCAAAGGCAGTGTTGGTGCACTCCTGAATGCTGCCGGGATTTACATTGTCGCCTACCACATAGATGGCGGGGGCAGTGCCGCGGAAGGCTTCGGCTTCTGTTACCAGAGAGCGGCGTCCACCGGATATCACCACGCTGTCGCAATCATAGCGGTTGTGCGCCCAGATGATATCCTTTTCGTCGATGGTGGGAATGACCTCGGGCTCATGGGCAAAGCCGGTGCCATGATCGCCGCGCGCCATATCCGCTTTGGTGCGCTCATCCAGCGCTTCGTCAATGGGCTGCATGCCGTTGCCGGACGCGGGGGGCTGTGCACCGGATTTTTCCTCAGGCGGCGGACCGAACATCATATGGGGCATGGGATATTCGGGATAGCGGAAGCCGTCGATATAGGTGGGCTCGTTTTTTTCCGCATGCAGCATTTCCTCTACGCCGTTGAAGGTCAGCTTTCTCCGGGGATAGTTGGTTTTTACGTCGGCAATCACGTAGTTGCTGCCGATCTCTACGGTGCTGGCGAACTCTACCACCGTCAGATTCTTCTGCTCCCGATAGGTCTTTTCCACTGCCCAAATGCAGTGGTTGTTCTCTGCAAAGACTGCTTGCCGGCGGGTGAGCAGCGTAACGTCATGACCGCGGCGGGCAAGATACAGGGCAGCTTCCTTGCCGGATGCGCCGCCGCCGACAATCACAACCCGTTTCCCCAGCTCCTTTTCTCGAAGGAACGCATCGTCCAGCAGGAATGTACCCGGCGCATCACTGCCGCTGACCGGAATCGACTTGGGGACGGAACCCATGGCAAGAATCAGCGCGTCATATCCTCCGGACTGAATGAGCTCCGGAGTTGCTTCGGTGCCAAGCTGCACGGTGCAGGCGCTTTTTTCCACCTGTCGGATCATCCACTGGTTGTAGTCGTGAAGATTCCATTTGAAGTCCGGCAGTCCGGCAATGTTCATCTGTCCGCCCAACCGGTCGGCTTTTTCAAACAGTGTGACGGTGTGACCCTGCTCGGCGGCAGTGATGGCAGCCCGCATACCGGCAGCGCCGCCGCCCACCACGGCGATTTTCTTTGGAATGCCGGAGGGATGGAACAGATCCGGCTCTGTGACCAATGCAACATAGGGGTTGACAGAGCAGCGGTCACATTTTCCCATACACCGGAGACAGGGGGTTACATCCTCGCCCCTGCCCTCACGGAGCTTTGTGCCCATGTCCGTATCCGCCAGATACTGGCGCGCCATGGCGATGAGATCTGTTTTTCCTTCGGCAATGAATTGCTCCATCTTGTCCGGATCGCCAAAGCCGCCCACGGGAGCCACCAGACCGTGGATGCCCCGCTGCTTGAACTTTTCCGCAAATTGCAGGTTCCAGGGGCTTTCCTTGGTGGAGTTATAGCCGCCAACATGGGTATAGGAGCCCTCCAGACCGCGAACCTGGAAAATGTCCACCAGCCCTTCGCAGAGCTTGCAGAAGTCCAGCCAGTATTCCACATCATAGCCCGGCTGCTCTTCCTCTGCGGAGGTCTGAATTTCAATGAGAAAGTCCTGACCGCAGGCTTCCTTTACCCGGCGGAACACCGTAAGGGGAAGCCGTGCCCGTTCCTCCAGGGTATTCCCACCCCACTGGTCGGTTCGCTGGTTGAGCACCGGAGAAATTGCGTTTGCCAGAATGGAGGCACGGTAGCACATATAGAAGGTGACGCCGTCAAAGCCAATGCGCTTTAATTCCCTGCACTGATAGACAAAATCGTCAATCATGCCCTCAATTCGTGCGGCGGAGATTTCGGGCTTGTTTTTAAAATTGGGGTTGTAGTCGCCCTGAAAATTGAAGTCCCATTTGTCCAGATGGGAGATGTTCAGCTCCTGGGGCTCTACGTTCATCAGGGATGCGGTACATAGGGTGTCGTATTTGTGGACCTCATCGATCATTTTGGTGAAGCCCTCCTGAATACCGGGGTCATCCATGTTGAGCCGGGACATGACGCTGCGCTTTCCCTCGCAGTCAGGCCAGGTGCCAACAATCATACAGACCAAAGCTGCGCCGTTTTTTGCAACGTTTGTGTAGTAACGGGTGGCTTTTTCAAACTGCTGGTCAGAGCCGTCCAGACCGCCGCTGCTTTTGGCGTGGGTCATGCGGCTCTTAAGTGTGATGCCGTTGATGGTGATAGGGCTGAGTAAATTTTGATATTTCATGCCATCTCCTCCTGATTCCATATTACAGCTTCAGCATAACATGGTTCTCGGAGCTGCACAATTTGCAGTATTGCACGACGCTATGCAATTTGCAATATGCAATCGGTGCAATATGCAATAAGCAAAATTGAAATTGGAGAAGCTGCTTGAAATTGCACTGGGGAAAATAGAAAAATGATTCAAGATTACAAATGCAGTATATGCCGGCACGGCATATACTGCATGAAATATAGGGTTATTCTGTTATTTGGGCATTGGTCAGGTCGCGGAAGTCGCCGGGAGAGCAGCCGGCAACCTTTTGGAAGTTCCGGTACATGGTGGAGAGAGAGGCATAGCCAGAGCGGGCTGCAATTTCAGATAGTCCCCAGTCGGGATGCTGGATCATAAGCTGCTTTGCATACTGGACGCGGGTTTCAATTAGGTAGGTGGAGAGGGAGCGACCGGTATACTTTTTAAAATCCGCTGCCAACAGGTTGCGGTTGATGCCGCAGTATTGAGACAGCATGGGAACGCCTAAATCATAGTCGGAGATATGCTCCGAGATGTACTGGCATACCTCGCGTACCCGCTTGGCGCCGGCACGGCCATCAAAGGTCTTGTGCCGACGGTATAGCAATTGCAGCAGCCGGTCTACAGCGGTCCTGAGCATTTGGGCATTGTCCACAGCCTGCATGACCGCATCCAGCATCTCTCCCTGATCCACATCTCTGGACGCCAAAACGCGGCTTTCCACCAAATAGCGGCTCAGACTGGAAACAAAAATCTGAATGCAGCGATGCAGGGCTTCCACAGAGCCAACAGCCGATTCCAGAATCAGCGACACGGTTTCCTCGCTCCAATAGCCAGTGTCAAAGGTTGGCTGAAGCATTGCGGCAGCAATGTCACGGCTGAGACAATCAAAATGGTGGCTGTGCTCCTCAAAGGGGATTGCCATTTGGGCGTCCTGCTCCACATATTGAATCCGAGCCGGGGTTTGGATGAAGCTCTGATATTCCTCAAAGCGAATGATGGAATTATAGGCATGGAAGAAGTCCACGCAGTTTTCCTTCCATTCGCTGACGACAATACGATCCACATCCGGAATTCGGCGCAATAGAAGCGTCAGGATTTGGTGCAGCTCCGCTTGCTGGACGGAGATGTCGCGGCGATGGTGCAGCAGGACCAGCAGCCGTCCGGTATCAAGAAACAGATGGGCGCTGCAAAGCAGCTGAAACAGTCGCTGGCACTCCAGCAGCTGCTCCAGTCGTTCCCTGGAGAGATCCATGGGCAGCTCCAGTCCCTTGGTGGGGAGAAATAAAATGTGGATCAGTATGGCAGCGTCATCGGGACGCAGAAAGCGTTCCCGGCACAGCACATCCACGGCGGAGCGGTCTGTATGGGGATCGGTGTGGATTGCGCGGTCAAAGCAGGAGCCAATGCGCAGGCAGGAAATCCATTCATCGATTGGCGCATTCTCCACATTTGGAGTAAGGCAGCTTTGGAGCAGACGTTCTGAAAGGTACATGGGAAACACCTCCGATGCTTGGTATGCCGGCATAAATCTGTTCGTCCATCTTACCATGGATTGAATTGGGCTGCAACCGGTCCCAGGGGCTTTCTGTGAAATCGTATGTTCGATTTCACGCATTTTTAAGGCAACACCGCACAAATGTGTCTGCGGGCTACAGCCGATCTTTTCCGCCGGAAATGCGCCCAATTTTCTTGACATACACATAGTATGCCCGCGAAAAACTGCCTTTTTCCGACGAAAGTTCTCTGGCTGAATCCTCGCCGCCAATTTATGCGGTATTGCCACAAAAGCCGCCGCAAGCGACGAACAGCTTGCGGCGGCTTGGTGCTGGTAGCCGGGCTCGAACCGGCACGCCTTTGAGGGGCGAGGGATTTTAAGTCCCTTGTGTCTGCCAATTTCACCATACCAGCGTTGATGCTATTTTACCCCAGCACAGGGAGGTATGTCAAGGGGAATGTACGTTTCTGCCTGCGGCGGTTGCCCGGGACCCGGAAACGTGGTATGATAACTTCATTAAAAAGCAAAGGAATGCTATTTTTATGCTAAAACGGTCGGTGATTGGCATCCTTGCCCACGTAGATGCGGGAAAAACCACGTTGTCGGAAGCAATGCTCTATACGGCGGGCAGTCTGCGGATTTTGGGACGGGTGGACCATGGGGACGCCTTTTTGGATACATTTTCCCTGGAACGGCAGCGGGGTATTACGATTTTTTCCAAGCAGGCGGTATTGCAGCTGCCGAACCTACAGGCAACGCTGCTGGATACTCCGGGACATGTGGATTTTTCCGCAGAAATGGAACGGACTCTGGATGTGCTGGACTGCGCAATTCTGGTGGTCAGCGGCAGCTCTGGGGTACAGAGCCATACGCTGACGGTTTGGAAGCTGCTGCGGCAGCAGAATATTCCAACACTGCTGTTTGTCAACAAAATGGATCTGCCCGGAACGGAGCGGGAGTCGGTGCTGCGGGAACTAAAGCAGCAGCTCAGTGAGCGGATTTGCACTCTGCCCCCGGAGGACCCCGAGGAGCTGGCGCTGTGTGACGAGGAGCTGCTGGAAGAATTTTTAAACAGCGGCACGGTTTCGGAGGCTTCTGTTACAAATGCAGTGCAGCAGGGACGGATTTTTCCGGTATGGTTCGGCTCTGCGCTGAAGCTGCAAGGGGTATCGGAATTCATGGATGCGTTGGCGCAATATGCTCCTCAGTGCCCGGAAAAGCGGGAATTCGGCGCACGGATTTACAAGATATCCCGGGATGAGCAAAATCAGCGCATGAGCCATATGAAAATCACCGGGGGCGTCCTGCATGTACGGGATATGCTCCCTGACGGAGAGAAGATCACCCAGCTCCGGGTGTATTCCGGTGCCAAATATCAGACGGTGGAGGAAGCGCTGCCCGGAGATGTGGTGGCAGCGCTGGGACCGGGTAAAACCTATGCCGGACAGGGTATCGGTGCAGAGACATCCTCCGAGGAAGCCGCAGTAATGACACCGGTGCTCACCTATCGGGTGATTTTACCGGAGGAAGCAGACCTCACCCGGAGCCTTGCGCAGCTGCGGCAGCTGGAGGAGGAAGAGCCTCAGCTCCATGTGGAATTCGACAGCCACCGGCAGGAAATCCGCGTGGGCATTATGGGACCGGTGCAGCTGGAGATTCTGAAAGAGCTGCTGCTGGATCGGTTTGATCTGGCGGTGGAATTCGATCAGGGCAGCATTCTCTATCGGGAAACCATTGCATCAGCGGTTGAGGGCGTTGGACACTATGAACCTCTCAGGCACTATGCCGAGGTGCATTTGTTGCTGGAACCGGGGCAGCGGGGCAGCGGCTTGGCGTTTTCCTCCGCCTGCTCCGAGGATCAGCTGGACCGGAACTGGCAGCGGCTGATTTTAACGCATCTTATGGAAAAGCAGCATCTGGGCGTGCTGACCGGCTCGCCCATTACGGATATGAAAATAACGCTGGCTGCCGGGAAAGCCCATGTGAAGCATACCGAGGGCGGCGATTTCCGGCAGGCAACCTATCGCGCGGTACGGCAGGGACTGATGCAGGCGGAGAGTATCCTGCTGGAGCCCTGGTATGCCCTGCATCTGGAGGTACCTCAGGAGAATGCGGGAAGAGCCATGTCCGATCTCCAGCGGATGGGCGCGGAGCTGAATCCGCCGGAAACAAAGGGGGATACGGCGGTGCTGGAGGGCACGGTTTCCGTCTCTGCCTTTGGAGATTATTCCCAGGAAATCACCGCTTATACCCGCGGCATGGGAAGGGTTTCGCTGACGGTCCACGGCTATGCACCCTGCGTCAATCAGGACGAGATCGTGGCGCAGTTTGGCTATGATCCGGAAAAGGATGTGGAGAATTCTCCAGACAGTATTTTCTGCAATCATGGCGCGGGCAGCTTGGTCAAGTGGAATGAGGTGCCGGAGCATATGCATTTGCCCAGCGTGTTGAAGCCACCGGCGCCGGAGGAACCGGAGCGGGAGGTGCTGGGGCGCAGATATAAGGCGTTGGCGGCAACGGACAAGGAGCTGATGCAGATTTTTGAGCGCACCTATGGTCCGGTGCATCGGGATCGGATGCAGGCGATGCGGACGCAGAAATCCTCCAGCGCGTCAAAGCCCTATAAGGCAGCGCCCATTCCACAGGGACCGGAATATGTGCTGGTGGATGGCTACAACATGATTTTTGCATGGCCGTTTTTAAAAGAACTGGCGGCGCAGGATTTAAACGCAGCCCGGGATCAGCTGGTGGACATTCTTCGAAACTACCAGAGCTATCGGCAGTGCCCGGTGATCCTTGTGTTCGACGCCTATAAGGTCAAGGGCAATCCCGGCTCGGTGGAGCACTATGGGGACCTGTCCGTGGTCTACACCAAGGAGGCGCAGACCGCCGACAGCTATATTGAGCGGCTGTCCTATGATCTGGGCAAAAAGCATCGGGTCCGGGTGGCAACCTCCGACGGATTGGAGCAAATTATCATTTTGGGACATGGCGCTCTGCGAACTCCGGCGTCGGTATTCCTCCGGGAAGTGGAAGAGGTTATGGAGGATATTCGCGGCTTTTTGTCGGAGTAATCTGCTACAAAATAGCGAAAACCCCTGTCTCCACCATTGTCGGAGGAGGCAGGGGCGTGTTCTTATTCCTCGGCGCTTCTGGTTTCGCTGAGCACCAGACCGGGATTCTTTTTAATGTTGAAGTCGATGGACCAATAGCTGGAGAAAACCAGCAGGCTCCGACCGCGATAGTCCTCCAACAGCTCGGCGTCGGAGGAGAGCATCAGGTCCTTGGGCTCACAGGGGCACTGATCGATGAACCGCAGGAACTGATAGGGCAGATTATACATGCGGAGGTCCACGCCGTATTCGTTCTTCATCCGGTACTGGAATACATCGAACTGCAGGGTGCCCACCACGCCGACGATGACCTCTTCCATGCCGGTGTTGGGCAGCTTGAAAATCTGAATGGCGCCTTCCTGAGCAATCTGCTCGGTGCCCTTGATGAACTGCTTGCGCTTCATGGTGTCCTTGGGGCTGACCCGGGTGAAGTGCTCCGGTGCGAAGGTGGGGATTCCCTCAAACTTAAACTTCTTGCCGGGCATGCACAGGGTATCACCAATGGAGTAAATGCCGGGATCGAACACACCGATGATATCGCCGGCGTAGGCTTCCTCCACGATTTCGCGGTCCTGTGCCATCAGCTGCTGGGGCTGGGACAGCCGCTGCTTCTTGCCGCCCTGTACGTGATAGACCTCCATATCCCGGGTGAACTTGCCGGAGGTGATACGCATAAATGCAATGCGGTCCCGGTGCGCCTTGTTCATATTTGCCTGAATCTTGAAGATAAAGGCGGAAAAATCCGGAGAGAAGGGGTCGATTTCCACGTCGCCTGCTTTTCGGGGCAGCGGCGGCGTGGTCATGTTGAGGAACTCATTGAGGAACGGCTCCACGCCAAAGGTGGTCAGAGCGGAACCGAAGAACACAGGGCTCTGCTGACCGGCACGAACGCGCTCCAGGTCAAATTCTGCACCGGCGCCCAGTAGGTCTACTTCCTCCTGCAGCTGATGCCACTTATCCTCGCCAATCAGCTCCCCCATTTTGGGATCGCTGAGCTCGATCTCCTCCGCAGCGGAGCGGCTCTTAAAGGACGTGTCGGTAAACCGCAGAATGTGACCGCTGGGACGGTCATAAACGCCCTGAAATTCCTTGCCGGAGCCGATGGGCCAGTTGATGGGGCAGGTTTCGATGCCTAGCTCCTGCTCAATCTGCTCGCAGAGCTCAAAGGGGTCCCGGGCGTCCCGGTCCATTTTGTTGATAAACGTGAAAATCGGAATGTGCCGCAGGGTGCAGACCTTAAACAGCTTCCGGGTCTGAGGCTCTACGCCCTTTGCAGCATCAATGACCATGACGGCGGAGTCGGCTGCCATCAGGGTACGGTAGGTGTCCTCAGAGAAGTCCTGGTGACCGGGGGTATCGAGAATATTGATGCAGTAGCCGTTGTAGCTGAACTGGAGCACGGAGGACGTAACGGAAATACCGCGCTGCTTCTCAATCTCCATCCAGTCGGAAACGGCGGCACGGCTGTTTTTCTTGCCCTTGACCACGCCTGCCTGAGCAATGGCACCTCCGTACAGCAGGAATTTCTCGGTGAGGGTGGTTTTACCGGCATCCGGGTGCGAAATAATGGCAAAGGTCCGGCGGCGCTGGATCTCTTCTTGTAGTGTCATAGATAAACCTCCATTGTGGGGTGAAAGATGTTGATGGATTCAGACGTGTCGGTCCTACATGGGGATGCCCTCCTGCAAAGTATAACCCGAAAAGACAAATATCATGGAAAAAAGCACGCCGAAGCGTGCTTTTTTCTGGTGACCCCGACGAGAATCGAACTCGTGTTACAGCCGTGAAAGGGCCGTGTCTTAACCTCTTGACCACGGGGCCAGCGCTGATGCAAAAGCACCAGAAAAGAAAAAGGCGGATAAAAGTCCGCCTTGTTGGTAGCGGCAACTGGACTCGAACCAGTGACACTCCGGGTATGAACCGAATGCTCTACCAACTGAGCTATGCCGCCATAGAGCCGCCCCCAAAAGGGCAAGACCTATTATATAGAAAAGCCCTTCTGTTGTCAAGAGAAAATTGAAGTTTTTTTCGATTTTTTCGTATGAAAAAGCCGCTGCCCATCACATACTATATCTGGTGATGATATGAAGCTGTGGAAAAACGCGGTGCTATTTTATATTGGCGGCATGGTCTATGTGCTGCTGGAGCTTTTGTGGCGGAGATGGAGCCACGGAAGCATGTTTCTGGTGGGCGGCTGCTGCTTTCTGCTCATTGGAATGCTGTCGCAAATGCAGCCGGAGATGCCGGGGGTGATGCAGGCGGTACTGGGCGCATGCATGGTGACGGCGGTGGAGCTGGTCAGCGGTCTGATCATCAATCGGGTGCTGGACCTTGGGGTTTGGGATTACAGCGGTCTTCCCTATAATCTCTGGGGTCAGGTGTGCATGAGCTACTTTTTTCTGTGGATTCTGGTGTCGTTTCTGGCGCTGGAGCTCCACCGGCTGCTGCGAAAGGGACTGTTTGGGGAGCCGCTGCCGAGACTGAGACTGGTATAAGGGACGGGAGAAAAAAGGCTTGATTTACGGCGGGTTATTGAGTATGATAGGTAATAAGTATGCATTTCTTTAGAGGAGGAATTTTCCGTGGAAAAGAAACCTTATTATATATCCACTGCCATTGCCTATACGTCTGCCAAGCCCCACATTGGCAACACCTATGAGATCGTTCTGGCGGACGCCATTGCCCGTTATAAGCGCATGACCGGTTATGACGTCTATTTTCAGACCGGCACCGATGAGCATGGTCAGAAGATTCAGCAGAAGGCAGAGGCTGCCGGCATTACTCCCCAGCAGCATGTAGACAACATTTCCGGTGAAATTCATCGGATTTGGGACCTGATGAACACATCCTATGACAAGTTTATCCGCACCACCGATCCCGAGCATGTGGCAAAAGTGCAGAAGATCTTCAAGCGCCTGTATGAGCAGGGCGACATCTACAAGGGCAAGTATGTGGGCAAATACTGTACCCCCTGTGAGTCCTTCTGGACCGAGAGCCAGCTGGTAGACGGCAAATGCCCCGACTGCGGCAGAGAGTGCGTGGATGCCGAGGAGGAGGCTTACTTCTTCCGCATGAGCAAATACGCAGACCGTCTGATGGACTACATCAACGAGCATCCCGAGTTCATCCAGCCCGAGAGCCGGAAGAACGAGATGATCAACAACTTCTTGAAGCCCGGACTTCAGGATCTGTGCGTGTCCCGGACCTCCTTTACCTGGGGCATTCCGGTGGACTTTGATCCCGGTCATGTGGTCTATGTATGGCTGGACGCCCTGACCAACTATATCACCTTCTGCGGCTACGATCCCGACGGCAACTCCGACGAGCACTATAAAAAGTATTGGCCTGCGGATGTGCATCTGATCGGCAAGGACATCATTCGGTTCCACACCATTTATTGGCCCATCTTCCTGATGGCATTGGGCGAGCCCCTGCCCAAGCAGGTGTTCGGTCATCCCTGGCTGCTGGTGAACAGCGGCAAGATGTCCAAGTCCACCGGCAACGTGATTTATGCCGACGATCTGGTGGAGCAGTTCGGCGTGGATGCGGTTCGGTATTATATGCTCCATGAAATGCCCTTTGCCAACGACGGCGTATTTACCTATGAGCTGATGATCGAGCGCACCAACTCCGATTTGGCAAACATTCTGGGCAATCTGGTGAACCGTACCATTGCCATGGACCATAAGTATTTTGACGGAAAGATCATGGCGCCCACCACTGCTGAGCCGGTGGATGAAGAGCTCAAGGCGGTTGCGCTGGCAATGCCCGCCAAGGTAGAAAAGAAGATGGACGGGCTCCATGTGGCAGACGCCATCGATGAGATATTTGTGCTGCTGCGCCGTGCAAACAAGTATATTGACGAAACCACGCCCTGGGTGCTGGCAAAGGACCCCGCCAAGGCAGACCGTCTGGGCACCGTGCTCTACAATCTGCTGGAGGCAATCCGGTTTGCTGCCATTATGCTGGAGGCTTATCTCCCCCAGACCGCAGAGAAGATTCTGAAGCAGCTGAATGTGGAAAACGGCGGCGTGGAGTCCCTTTCCGAGTTTGGCGGCATGCCGGTTGGCGGCAATGTCGGCACTGCTGAGATCCTGTTCAGCCGCATCGACGCCAAGAAAAAGCTGGAGGAGATCGAGGCTGCCAAGGCTGCAAAGGAAGCGCCTGCACAGCCCGAAACCGAGCCCGTTACCTTCAAGGAGAACATTGATTTTGAGGCCTTTGAAAAGGTGGATATGACTGTGGTGAAGGTGCTGGAGTGCGAAAAGGTCAAAAAGTCCAAGAAGCTCCTGCGCTTTACCCTGGACGATGGCAGCGGTACTCCCCGGCAGATTCTCTCCGGCATTGCGGCATATTATCAGCCCGAGGAGCTGGTGGGCAAGACCCTGGTGGCATGCACCAATCTGGCGCCCAGAAAAATGATGGGACTGGAGTCCTGCGGCATGCTGCTGTCTGCGGAGAAGGACGACAAGCTGAACCTTCTGATGCTGGACGACGCCATTCCTGCTGGCGCCAAGCTCTGCTGAGGAAATCATATGCGACTGGACAAGTATTTAAAGGTATCCCGGCTGATTAAGCGCCGTACCGTGGCAAACGAAGCCTGCGACGGCGAGCGGGTTACGGTCAACGGCAGAACCGCAAAAGCCAGCTATGACGTAAAAATCGGCGATATTCTGGAAATTCGCTTTGGGCAGAAGACCGTTAAGGTGGAGGTGCTGGACCTCAGCGAATCTACCAAAAAAGCAGACGCTGTAGCAATGTATCGAGAGATCACCTGATGCATCCGTGAAAGGAGAATCCCGATGTACGAACAGGTTGACACGAAGCCCAGAGACAAAAAGGGATTGCTGCTCCGTGTACTGCTGCCTGTTGCGATAGCGGTGATGCTGATTGGTTCAGTGGTTCTGACCTGGGCAGTGCGGTATCACGTGCAGTACCGGGATTTTGTGTCACGGCTGTCAAACAGCGTCACCTATGCCTATTCTCATCATACCCTTCACGGCGATGCGGGAGAAGCACAGCCTGTTTGGGTGAAGGGCGAAAATGTCTATCAGCTCTACAACTATATCCTGGTGGGCGGCGAGGGCAGAGTCATTCGCAAGCTGCCGGAAACGACGCCGGGCATCAATCTGGACTTTGGGGATGGCAGCACTCTCAAGGTTTGGGACAATGAAACCGGCGGCGCGACTCTGTGCTATACCGATGATGCGGGGCAATATGCCTTTGTTACCAAAACTGCCAGTATGGAGACCATGCAAATCAATTTTCTGTCTCTGTCAGAGAACATTGCCTGGACCAAGGACTCATAGAAGCATAAGCTTGCCCGGGCGCAGACTGTCTGTGCCCGGGCTTTGCATAGAAGGGGGAAAACAGGTGGAACCCTTGGATACATCTTATAATAACCGGCTGAGGCAATCGCTGATTGGCCGGCGGCTGCGGGAGGACGCCATGCCCTTGGCGCATCGAGGACTGCCGATGTTCTCCTTTTGGGGCGAGGAACTGGGATTTTCCGGCGGTGATGTCCATGCCCAGCGCGCCTATCGCATTTATCTCCGCTATAATGCGGGCCTGGTGATTACCGATGCCCGCGTTGTGGTAGAGGGGGAGCTGATTAGCCCATGCAGCGGCTATTTTCCGGAGGCATTGGACGAGTTTGACTATCAGACCGTGCTGGACTGGTGCATGAAAAAGACCCAGCCAGCACAGAAACGGAGGAATACCATGAAACGCGCACTGATTGTAGTGGATATGCAGAACGATTTTATTGACGGCTCTCTGGGCACGCCGGAAGCGCAGGCGATTGTGCCCGCGGTAAAGGCGAAGCTTCAGTCCTGCCGGGAGCGGGGGGACGAGATTATTTTCACTCGGGATACCCACGGCGAGGATTATCTTTCCACGCCGGAGGGGAAAAAGCTGCCGGTGGTACACTGCGTTCAGGGAACTCACGGCTGGGAGCTGGCGCCGGGTCTGTGGCAGCAGGGAGAAACCATCATCGACAAGCCCACCTTTGGCTATACTGGCTGGGCGAATATGGACTTCCGGCAGGTGGAGCTGGTGGGACTGTGCACGGATATCTGCGTGGTGTCCAATGCGCTGATTCTCAAGGCACTGTTCCCGGCGGCGGAAATCTCCGTGGATGCGTCCTGCTGTGCCGGAGTGACGCCGGAGAGTCATCAGGCGGCACTCCTGACCATGAAAATGTGTCAGATCGACCTGATCGACGGCTAAGTCCGAGCTGCATCGCAATTCAGAAACGCTGCCGGAATTGCGGTGCGACTGTTCGCTGGTTGACATAAAAGTTCGCAGACGAATTACATACAATTGATTGTCATATCACACAAAAATATTGTGTAAATTTAGCACTCAGTACTTGACAGTGCTAGGCAGGGTGCTATAATAAAGATATACAGAAAGGGTGCGGTTCAAAGGAGCCGGATGCCCCAATGAATGGAGTTTGACCTTGGTTTTTCGTGGAAAATATATTTTTTCTCACGAAGACAGGCTGAAGCTATTGCACTTTTCTGTGCAGTGTGCTAAACTTAAAGAGTA